>Ga0185299_10001519_pt1 | contig 43615 bp, 38 predicted proteins | sample PaiPotPPA55metaG_FD_128002 | JGI IMG/M metagenome (GOLD analysis project Ga0185299, IMG submission 128002) | Iron sulfur acid spring bacterial and archeal communities from Banff, Canada, to study Microbial Dark Matter (Phase II) - Paint Pots PPA... ... | reverse complement strand
TTCCCGTTGTACTTCACCGCCAGCGTTTCGTGATTGTAGCGTCGCCCGCCGCAGACTTCGCATAGCACGTACACATCGGGTAGAAAATTCATCTCGATACGGCGCTGCCCTTCGCCCTGGCAAGCCTCGCAACGTCCGCCGGAAACGTTGAACGAAAACCGCCCCGCTTTGTAGCCGCGTTCGCGCGACTCCGGCAGCATGGCGTAAAAGTCGCGGATTTGGGTGAACACTCCGGTATACGTCGCCGGATTCGACCGCGGCGTCCGCCCGATCGGCGATTGATCGATGCGAATGACTTTATCGATATTCTCCGCGCCGGAAATCGCCTTGTGCTCGCCCGCCCTCTCGCGCGAGCGGTAAAGCTGCCGCGCCAGCGCCCGATACAAAATGTCGTTGACCAGCGTCGACTTGCCCGAACCGGAGACGCCCGTCACGACCGACATCACGCCCAAGGGAAAAGTCACATCCAGATTCTTGAGATTATTTTCCTTCGCTCCCAGAATCGTCAGCGCCGTGCCATTCGCCTGACGGCGCTCCGCCCGCATTTCAATCGATGTCCGCCCTGATATATACGCTCCGGTCAGCGAATCGGGATCGCGCATAATCTCTTCCGGCGTGCCGTGCGACACCAGGCTCCCGCCATGACGCCCCGCGCCGGGTCCCAGGTCCACGACATAATCCGCACGCCGGATTGTTTCTTCGTCATGCTCTACCACCAGAACCGTATTGCCGAGATCGCGCAAGTTTTCCAGCGCAGTCAGCAGCCGTCCGTTGTCGCGATGATGTAGTCCGATCGACGGCTCGTCCAGCACATACAACACACCACGCAGCTTCGAACCAATCTGCGTGGCTAGCCGAATCCGCTGCCCCTCGCCGCCTGACAAAGTCGCCGCTGAACGATCGAGTGAGATATATCCGAGCCCCACCGCGTTCAAAAATTGCAGCCGCTCTACAATCTCGTGCATAACGCGCCCGGCGATCGCTGCCTCGCGCCCAGCCAGCTTGATGCCCTGCGCCACCGTCAGCGATCGCTCGATCGGCATGGCGGTGAAGTCGGCAATCGACATCCCGTTCACCTTGACCGCCAGACTCTCTGGCCGCAACCGCTTTCCACGGCATGCCGGACATTGCGTGGCCGACATGTGATCCATGAGCCACTCCCGATAGCCTTCCGACGTCGACTCCTCCAGATTTTGCTTCAAATATCCGAAGATGCCGTGAAAGCCGGTCTTGCCGCCACGCCCCGGCTCGCCGTTCACCAGGAAATCCTGCGTCTTCTCGGAAAACTTCTCGAACGGAGTGCTCAAATTAATGCCATAGGCCGCCGACGAAGTCTGCAGCATGTGAATCAGATTCTGCGACGCCGACCCCGGCCCCAGCCCGCCTTCGAGCAGCGGCTTCGACCAGTCGGTGATCACCTTCGCCGGATCGAAATCGTACTTGCTGCCCAGCCCGTGACACTCCGGGCACGCTCCATACAGGCTGTTAAACGAAAACGATCGCGGCTCCAACTGCGGTACGCTGATGCCGCAATCCGGACACGCCAGTTTTTCCGAATAAAGCTGCTCTTCGCCGCCCACCACGGCAACCTGCACCAGTCCGCCCGCCAACTTCATCGCGAGCCCGACCGACATTTCCAGACGATGCTCGATCCCCGGCTTCACCAGCAATCGATCGATCACAACTTCAATGGTGTGATTTTTCCGCTTATCGAGATTGATCGCGACTTCATCGTCCAAGCCGACCAGTTCGCCGTCGATTCGCGCCCGCGTGTAGCCGTGCTTGACCAGCGTTTCCATCTCTTTCTTAAACTCGCCTTTGCGCCCGCGAACGATCGGCGCCATCACCATGACGCGGTCTTCGGGACTCAGCGCCATAACCCGCTGGACAATCTGATCAGCCGACTGCCGACTGATCGCTCGCCCGCACTTGGGACAATGCGGCACTCCGATGGAAGCGAATAGAAGTCGAAGGTAATCGTAGATCTCAGTGATCGTTCCCACAGTCGAACGGGGACTTCGGCTGGTGGTCTTCTGCTCAATGGAAATAGAAGGGCTAAGTCCATCAATCGCATCTACATCCGGCCGCTCCATCTGATCTAGAAACTGCCGCGCATAGGCCGATAGCGTCTCCACATAGCGACGCTGGCCCTCTGCATAAATAGTGTCAAAGGCGAGCGAGGACTTCCCCGAACCGCTCAGGCCGGTAACCACCGTGAGCGTGTTACGCGGAATCTCTACGTCTATGTTTTTGAGATTGTGCTGCCGGGCGCCCCGGACAGAAATCTTGGTAATGGCCATCATGTGCCCAGGGTTATGTCCCTTCCGTAATGTCGACAGGCACCCAGAATTGTTGGAAAGTGGGATTGCACAGCTCTACTCCGTATCTTAGTCGTCAACAGCGCGGAGCGTCAACGCGGTTAGATTGGAGAAGCGTTGAAGGTTCACGCTGCGAAACAGAAAAAAACTCAGGTATACGGATTTCCGTGCCGTGCATCTGATAACAGCCCTTCGTCAAAAGGTTGATGCCGTGAATTCGTTGATTATCCCGATGATCCTGTTCGCCACCGTCGTTGCTTCAGTGGGTTTTGGCGTCCTCGCCGCATACGCCGCTGTCATCGGCATCCTGCACACCTTCGGCCGCGCCTCACAGCCCCAGCCAGCTCGCCCCCGCCTGGTTTTAGTACCCAGTCAGAACCACGCCAGCGGCGACTGATTTGTGTAGAGCTTTATGTAAGGAAAGCCGCCCTCGGCTGTCTATGGAGCGCCTCGCCGTGGGTCTGCACGGGCTACGGGCTAGAGACCCAGATGGGCCAGCGATCGTAAATTTCACGGCCCCAATGCTGCAGGCCAAATCGCAACTTGGACCTTAAAAGTAGATTTTCGCTCCAAGCTGAACGACGCGAAACCCTCCCGGACCCGTACCATACGTGTCCGAGTATGTTCCCCAATTAGCATTTTTTGTGATGGTCAATGGGTCAGTTGGACTCGCATAAGCCCATGGTCCAGTCACATTCGCGCCGAAGTTCTTGTCTTGGAAGTTAGGATGGTTGAAGGCATTGAAAGCCTCCAGACGGAGTTGAAGATAGCGCGCCTCATTCTTTCCCATAGGAATATTTTTGAACAGGGACATGTCCCAAGTCTGCATCCCCCCGCCGCGAAGAGCATCGCGCGATCCTCGCTGCGGAGGTCCAATCGCCGGCAGAAGCGGGTTTCCATTCTTGTCGAGAGTGTAGTAAATCGGGAGAGCCCCATATTGATCGGACCCGGTCACGCTTCCCGGTGGGAAGGAGAAGCCGTTGTTCAAATCAACCGGAGTCCCAGTCATGAACTGCGTAATGCCGCTCAACTGGAAATTGTCGGTGATATAGGAAAGGAATTTCGGACCGCCGAAGTGTTTTGTTACGTTCGGTAGATTATAGACGTAGTTAGCGGCAAACACGTGGGTGCGGTCCCAACTTGCGGCCCGGTAATCGAGCAGCGGGTTGAATGGATCCTGCGTATCCTGATCGGAATTCGCCGTGGCCAGCGATTTCGACCAGGTGTAGACCGCGCCGAAAGTGAGACCCTTGCTGAAACGACGCTGCAAAGAAGCTTGCAGCGAGTTGTAGTTGGAGGTTCCGTTGAATTCAAGGTACGGGATCTGTCCGTAACCTTTGTACGGCACTAAATAAGCGCTCGTGAAGTTGTGGTATCCGAAGGTGCAGAAACCATTGAAGCTATATCCCGCCGCTGCATATTGCGGTTGCAGCCCCGGCTGGACGTTAGGAACAACTCCGCCTGGGAAAACGGGTTGGGCTGGATTGCCGTTGTCCATGCAATTCGGATCCTGGTTGGCTTTCTGGAACGCCGCTCCATAAGGAATGGCATTGATGTCGCGCGAGGTGACTAAGTGACGCGACAGCGAGCCTACATAAGCCAAATCCAGCGTGGTACCCGAGCCGATCTCCTGCTGAACACCAAGGCTGAAGCTGTACACGGTAGGCACCTTGCCGTCCCGGGCCGCGCCAAGAACATTGCCCAGCACGCCGTTCCCGAAAGACGTCTGCAACGTCGGAAGGTTCGCGATATTACCCGACCCCACCGTTGCAGTCTTCACGATGGCCGGATTGTTGAAAACGGTATTGAAAATCAAGTTGCCCTGAGTGCGATCGTGAGTCATGCCGAACCCGCCGCGCAAAATCGTCTTGTGGGTGCCGATCAGATCGTAAGCAAAACCGAAGCGGGGTTCCGGCATGATGCCGCGGCTGTCCCAACCTCCCGCCGGAATTTGGTGCTGGTTGGCGAACCTCATACCGTTCAGCGGATCTCCACCATCGGCGGAAATGATGTTCCCGCTGTTAGGATCAATGGTTACCGCATTCGCTGGGTTGTACGCCGAGGGATCGAACACAGCAACCTGGTTATTCGCATCGTACTGTGGCGGAATCCATGCAAAGCGCACGCCGTAGTCGAGCGTCAGACGGGAGGTCGCCTTCCACGTGTCTTGGGCGTAGAACTCGAGCTGGTTGTAGCGGAATTTTCCCAAGGGGCGCGCAGTCGATTGATCGAAGCCGTCAAACGATCCTAATAGTGCGCTGGCCAGAGGGTCTCCGCATGTTGTGTTCGCCGGACAGGGTGAAGGAGCGGTCGGCCCCGTGCCGAAAGTGAACTGGCCGTTGATATTTCCCCAAGCCGGCTGGTCTTTGCGGCTGCGCTGGTAGAAAATACCGCCCTTCAGAGTGTGTTTCTGCCGCACCCACGTCAGGTTGTCGTTCAAGTTGATCGTGGTGTTCGCTTGTTTCCAGGGAGTCCCTCCCAGATAGCTTCCGGCAAAATTCGTATTGGTAAGGCCATTGAAACTCATATCCGGAATCGATTGGTCGGGCGTCAACGGGTAAAGCAGCTGCAAGTTGATGCCATTGGCCCCGCGTGAAACGTTCCCATTGACGCTCTCCGCAACAGAAAGGGTGTGGCTGGGCCCCACTGAAAACTCGTTCAATACTGTCGGAGTAATGGTCGTGATCAGGTTCACCGAAACATTCCAACCAGGATGATTTTGGGTGCAGCCACCTTTGAAGTTGATTGCCGACGAACAGGCAAAAATGCCGAAGGGTCCGGGAAAGTTTTCAAACGGAGCAGTGTCCGACTCCGAATTGTGAATCCAGCGTCCATACAGATGGTTCTTGCTGTTGAGTTGGTAGTCGATGCGGAGTATATCCTCGCGGCGCGGAGCATGAGCGGAGAAGGAATTCGAGTAGTTGTAGTCTTGGTTGGGTCCGAATCCCGAGACATTAGGCAATGGAAATAGGTCGAGGATTTTTTGCACCTGGGTAAACGTGGCCTGTTGAGCCGGCGAAAGCTTGGTGGGATCGATTTTGTTGTTTGTGATGCCTGGCCCCGAAATCAAAATTGGGGTGCCGTCGCCGTTAATGGATTGCGAGAAGTCCCCCTGCCGTTCCAAAGCAGTCGGAGTATAGAACTGGGTCGTTCCCCCGCTGGGGACCAATTGCCGGTAGAACTCCTGACTCCAGAAAAAGAAAAGCCTGTTTTTCAGGATTGGACCGCCGACCTGGTAACCCACGTAGTTGTAGCGATATAGCGCAGGAGTATTCGGCAAGCCTCCCAGCAATTCGTTTTTCTTGTTGAACCATTCGTTGGCATTCAAGCCTTCGTGGCGGTGAAAAAAGCGACCGTCGCCATGCCAGTCGTTACTGCCACTTTTGGTAACGAGTGCAATTTGTCCGCCTGCGGCCTTGCCAAACTCAGCCTGATAGTTCGAGGTCAGTACTTTCACTTCTTCAATCGCATCGGTATTGACGGTGACGTGCGTGCCGCCATTATTCCCAGTATCGACGTTCGAGGCGCCATCGATGGTCATTTCGTGCTCGTTCGAGCGGGTGCCATTAATGTTGAACGAATCAAGCCCGCCAGTCCCCGAGGCGTGCCCATCGAAAACGCCTGAAACACCGGGAATGAGCTTCATGTAGTCCAGCACGTTGCGGCCATTGATAGCCACATCGTTCAGTTGCTTACTGGTGATTACATCGGAGCGCTCGCCGGAGTCAGCCTGCAGTTGGACTTCCCCCACGTCGGCCGAGACCGTCACTTCATTGGTAGCCGCACCCACCGCGAGCGCAAGGGTGCCGGCATCTAACTTGCTCGCTGCGCTCAACACAAAACCGGTGGACTCAACCTTTCTGAAACCAGCGGCTTCCACTGTGATGTTATACGTGCCGGGAAGCAGATTCGGAGCGACGAATTCACCCGTGTCGGAGGTGGTCACCCTGCGCGTGAATCCGTTGCTTGGGTTCGAAACCGTCACAGACGCGCCTTTGATGACCGCGCCTGTGGCGTCTTGCACTCGGCCAGAAATTGTCCCTGAGGTCACTTGCGCCAGCATCCGACTAGGTGACCAAACAATGATCCCAATCAGAAGGGCACAAACGACGCGCAGAATAGCTAATTGAGAATAACGGGTGGGCATGAATTCTCCTTCTCGGAAGCAATCCGAGACTCTTCGCAGAGTCATCTACTCCCGACAACATGGTCGGTCACGAACTGAAGGCTGCAACGCTTCGTAGATCCAGGAGCGGTGTGCTCAGAAGCAAGATTAGGCCTCCCGGACAAGGTCACTGTCAAGAACTTATTGCCAGGCATCCTCGGCGGACACAGAGCGCAGCTCCGCGACCAAGAAGCAGGCGTCTGCTCCCCCCGACGGACGCAAGCCTGAGGGATGTTCTGTCCGCAGGTACAGCATGAACCGGATAGGGACCGCGGGGGCATCGGATTAGTGTTGGCTTGCGCCTACTCCGTCAATAGCTTACGGGAGAGATTTATGAATCGACCTACCCCCTTCTGCGCAAAAACCTTCCTTGCGCTATGCAGTATTTTGTTACTCGCCGGAACCGGCTGGAGTGCAGACAAAGACAAAGAAAAATCCGAGGTCGAGAAAAGGATCGACAACGCGGCCCATGTGCTGGACGAGATCATGGCCACGCCAGACAAAGGTATTCCAGACAAGATCATGAGCGATGCGAAATGCATTGCGGTAATTCCATCCATGGTGAAGATCGCGATAGGCTTCGGTGGCAACCACGGAAAGGGGGTCGCCACGTGCCGCACTGAAAACGGCCGGTGGAGCGCGATTGCTCCTATCACCATCACGGGCGGAAGTTGGGGATTACAACTCGGAGGTCAGGCTGTGGACCTCGTGATGGTTGTAATGAACGACCAGGGCATGCAGCATATGCTCGCGAGCAAGTTCAAAATCGGGGCTGACGCCTCCGCCGCCGCCGGTCCCGTCGGCCGTCACGCTGGCGCCGATACCGACTGGAAGATGAAATCGGAAGTTCTCACCTATTCCAGAAGTCGCGGACTGTTTGCCGGAATCGATTTGAACGGTGCGTCGGTGACGCAGGACAAGGATGACACCCGAATCCTTTACGGAAAGTTTGTGCCGTTCAGTGACATTCTGGAAGGCAAAGTGCGACGCCCGCACATGAGTCAGCCGTTCTTGGCGACGTTATCGCGCTACACCGGTACCACCACGTCCGAGAACAAGCCTTCCGCCGCCCGATAAGAGTCGGCCGAAGGCAAATCAATCGAGGAAGGAATCCTATGGCTCACGCGATGGAAAGATTGAACACGGACGACCGATTGATGATCGAGCCCACAATAAATAGGAAACTCGAACGGGCGGCTGAGTCTCTGGGAACTGCGGCGGGTACGGCGGTGGCGAAGTCGCGTGAGTTTGTATCCTTGCTGGAGGAACGCGCGGATATCCTCAGACACCGCGTCGAACGAGTTGGAGAAGAAAAGCCGCTGCAGCTCCTCGCGGTCCTCGCCGGAATCTTCGCTTGCGCCGGAGTTGCAACGCGATTGTGGAGGGCGAATCGAGATGCATAGCGCAGTGAACGGCCGAACCCTGGCAGAAGTCGTGGGCGATATCAAGGAAGAAATCAAGGAATTTACTCAAACCAGATTTCAACTCTTAAAGGCAGAATCCCAGCAAAAATGGGCGCTCCTGAAAATCGCGGCCCTCCTGGCTGCGGTCGCGGTCGTACTCTTAGCCACCGCTTACGTGTTACTGACCATGGGATTGGTGGCTGTCATCGCCGCCGTTTTCACGAGTAATCCGTATCGCTGGGTTTTCGGATTCTTCGGCATCGCTATCCTGTGGGCCATGCTAGGTGGTATCGCTGCATATTTCGCAAAACGGGAACTTGCCCTCAAAGGCATTGTGCCCAGAAGAACTTTCGCAGTACTAAAAGGTGACAAGGTTTGGCTTCAACGCGAAGCAAAGGATCACTTATGAGCGCAAATCCGATCGATCATTTGGAGATTCAAGCTATTCAGCAACGGAATCAGGTTCACGAGACGATTGGCGAGCTGAAAGATAAGGTAGAGGCTGTCCGCGCGAAATTCGATCCTCGCACCAACGCTCGGGAGCATCTAGTGGCAGCATCGTTGATAGTTTCTTCCATCGCTTTTCTTGCCGGTTATGGATTCGCCGGCGCGTTTCGCAATAATTAAGCACCAGAAGGAGACTAAGCATGCCGGCGCTCAATAAATTAGTGAAGATGGCGGCAAGTCCCATTCCCCGGATGATCACTCCCAAGGCCCACGCCATGATCGATTATGCAAGCGTGGGATTATTCCTGGGAACCACGGCCTGGTTTTGGCGCCGCAACCGGCGCGCGGCTATGGCGTCTCTAATTTGCGGCGGCGCGGAACTCGCCATCATGCTGCTCACGGATTACCCCGGTGGAGTGACAAAATTCATCAGCTTCCGAACTCATCGCGAAATGGACTATGGACTGGCTGCCATCGTTGCCACCATGCCGGAATCCCTGGCATTTGAAGACCGCAACGGAACGAAATTCTTCCGGGTTCAAGGTGCTCTGCTTACCCTGCTTGGCGAACTGACGGAGTCTTCGGCGGCTTCTTCTAGGCCGCGCCGTGTGAGGGCGGCCTAACCGGCGTTATGCCCTCGTTATGGAAATTTGGCGGTCTCACTCCCATCCTGGTTACACAACGTGCGATCAAGAAGATAGGAGAAGATGAACTCTCCACTCGCGGAGCCGCCTTATCGTATTACTTCGTTCTGGCTCTGTTTCCCATGTTGCTCTTTGTTGTGTCTCTAATCGGCATTTTTGCCGGAGCGAACTCAGAGCTACGACAGAGCATATTTGCCGCGCTCAGTCATTTGGCGCCGGGCTCGGCATCGGACTTAATGCAAAACGTAGTGGGTCAAACCGCCCAGTCGAGCAGTGCCCTAAAAATCGGGGCTGGAATTTTCGGAGCTCTCTGGGCTGCTTCTGCGGGAGTCAGCGCGGTCGTGGTTTCATTGAATGTCGTCTATCAGTACACCGAGACGCGCCCCTGGTGGAAACAAAAACTTACAGTTCTTGGATTGACTGTCTCCCTGGCGGGCTTGATCATTTCCGCGGTAGTCCTGGTTCTTTATGGCGGAAAGATTGGTACCGCTTTGGCATCGCACTTTGGACTCGGACATTTGTTCACCGTGACCTGGTCCGTCGCGCAATGGCCGTTCTTGTTCGCCGCCATGTTTTTATCATTTGCGCTGGTTTATTACTTCGGCCCAGACGCGCCGAAGCCCAGTTGGCATTGGGTGACCCCAGGGGCCGCTCTCGGAGTCATCCTTTGGCTGGCTGCCTCGGCGGGATTCCGCGTTTACCTGCATTTTTTTAATTCCTATAGCGCGACTTACGGGTCATTGGGCGCGGTGATTATCCTGCTGCTGTGGCTTTATATCACCGGCTTTGTCATTCTGCTGGGAGCGGAACTGAACGCCGTGATCGAGGCCGAAGACCGGAATACTGCGCTGCACCAGTCCGCGATCCTTAAAGTCCAACGGCAGATGAAGTTCGCAGCGGCCTCCCCAAAACAAGCGGCCTGAGTTTGCCTGGCCTGCGCGACAATACTCGCCCTTCAGTAAATCACCTTCAGCGAGAACTGAATCTGCCGCGACGTCCCCGCGGTCTGCTGATGATGCCAAATCCGCTCCCGCGCACAATGTTCGAGGGCAGCCCGAAATTCACGATATTGAATAGATCGAAGAACTCCGCGCGAAACTCCACCGTGCCCATCTCCGCGCTTCCACGATGTACAAAAGGAGGAATGGCCGACGGCCCGTCGGATCTTTGTAATCAAAATAATTTCGCGCGCCGAAGGCCGCGTTGCGCAGGAATTCGAACATGCTCCCGTGCACCTGGTTTATTCCCGACTTGGTCACCACATTGGTAAAACTAGCGGCCGTAGGGAACAACAACAGGAAATGGCAAAGAATGGAAATCCGATTTCCCGAGCAGATGTACATTGCCGGGAATTATAACGTTGCGAGCAGGAACTACGGCAACTTCGCCTTAAGTACACGCAGCTTAGCGTTAGCCCGCCTGGGAATCAGAGTGAAGCCTTCGGAACTATAGCAAGCCAAGATGGGATCAGAGTCTCCATCGTGCTCTTCAATTTCATAATTCGCAATCGAATTTCCTTTGGCGTCAACTACCTTCACCATACTCTTGGGGACGCCACCCAACCAATTGAAGCCGACGGCAACCCTGCCGGCATGAAACTTAATGCTGTTCGCGGTCAGGTCGGAATTGCGAAGCTCGATTCGGATCTTCCGCACCACTTCGCCCGCCGAGGAAATGACGTAAATCAGCGGCGGTGAAGATCCATGCAGAAGATAGACATACCCATCCGAGCCGGCGCTAATGTCGGACTTTTCCATCACAAACGCATTGCCCGAATCGGTGCAGCAGGGAGCGTATCTCGCGTCGCCCCCATCCGCTTTCATGCGGGCTTCCTCATCTTCAGGCTCATAAATCTCCTTCACCAGCCGTCCATCTGCAGAGAAAACCGCAGTATAAGGCGTTCGCAAGTTCTGACCGGTCAGGCCGACCAGAAGATACTGCCCCGACTTGAAAACGGCGAAGTGAAAAACATCTACTGGGTGCTCAAGTTCAATTTTTGTGGGTGCCTTCGGCGAACCGTCAGGCTCGAACTGGACTACGTAGAGGCCGCCATGACTGGAGCCGACCATCGCGTAAACTCTGCCGTCGTGGACGGAAAATGTCCTGCTTCGAGCGCCACCCGGCACCGCATCTGAGATTGGGAAGGTTCCAGCGCGGTTCCCTGCAGTCGCAATTTTCAGCACGGGCGCCAGCAAGGACTGAAGCCCATCGGTCTCATCAAACGGGCGAACGTAAATGTTGCCTGCTTCATCGCACATGGCACTCGAGACGATCGAGGGGCCTGTCACAGGGATCTCGCTGGCGGAGCTTGCCTTTACGCCGCCGGCCGGCATCGCAGCCTGTTGCGCCAGGAGCACGCGGGTTACATTGCCATTGCTATCGTGGCAGTCCGCCACGGTACTGTTGATGCCCAAGTGGCACCCCTGTCCAAGGGTTCTGCCACCGAGAGCCAATACCAGCACCGCTCGGAACCAAGAAGCAAGGGAAAGCGTTTTCATCGAACCCTCCCAGATTGCGGAGAATATCGGGCCCGAGCTAGGGTGTATGATCACTGAAAAGGACGCGGGTTTCCTGCCAATTTGGGTCTTGTTACATTGTCAGAACAAAGCAGCGGTGTGCGGCACCATCCCCGGATAGTGGCACTGAGCAACTACCAGGAAGACCACAAATTCTGTTACGTTTTCAGAACGGACCATCGGTTGGTCAAAAATAATGGGCCGCATTCGTAGCAATCGCGTCCTCTCTATCCTTGCGATGTCGGCGGGAACCGGATTTCTGCTGTTTTCAATTGCTTTCGCCGCCGAACCCTCCCCGTGGCTGGAAATCCACTCCGTCCATTTCACCGTCATCACCGACGCCGGCGACAAGAAAGGCCGCGAGGTCGCCGTGCGCTTCGAGCAAATGCGCGCCGTGTTCGCCACTCTTCTGGGAAAAGATCGCCTCCACCAGTCGGTACCGCTGACTATCCTCGCCTTCGACAACGACAAGTCCTACTATCAGGTCGCTCCTCTACACCAAGGCCAACCCATCGACGTCCCCGGATTCTTTCTTCCCGGCGACGATCAGGACTTCATCGTGTTGAACTTATCGGAAGAAGAATCGTGGCGCGCCGTCGCCCACGACTTCGCCACTATGCTGCTGAATTACAACTATCCCCCGGCTCAAGCATGGTTCGACGAAGGCCTCGCAGAATATTTCAGCTCGATTCGCGTGGACAACAAACAAGTCGAGCTCGGCACCGATCCCGAGCTTCGTCACTCTGCCATTCGCGGTTCGCTAAGCCGCGACCGCGATTCGCATCAACCCACATCCTTTACCGAATTGCTGGCGGCGCAACCTTGGCTCTCGTTGCCCAAACTCTTCGCGATGAAGCACGATGCATCAGTTGGCGATCAAGGCAAACGCAACTTGCTCTTCGAAGCCGAGTCCTGGATCGTGATCCACTACCTGCTACACGAGCAGAAACTACCCGACACGGGAACTTACTTCAACGCCGTCCTCAACGAGCACGTGCCCGTGGAAGAAGCCATTCAAAAAGCCTACGGCATGAGTTCAGCACAGCTGGAGCAGGCAGTAAGGAGTTACTTCCAGAGCCAAAGCGCGTTGCTGACCGCCGGTCACAAGAACAGCGCGAACGCCGCTCCCGCCAGCGCAACCGCCGGCCAGGCGTACCGCTTCCCCGTGCCCGTCGGCCCCGAGGACTCGGCAATTACATCCCAGCCTCTACCCGAGGGCGACGCCCGAGCGCTTTATTCCGAAATTGCGATCCGCATCCCCGACCGTCGCGAGCGCGGCCTCAAAGAGTTGCAGGATCTCGCCACCACTCCCACCCTAGCGGACAAAAAATTAGAAACCAAACAGCAAGCAAAGAAGCCCCGCGAAGACGAAGACAATGAACAACTCCCCAGCAATGCGATCGGCAACCCGCTCGCCCATCGCATCCTGGCCTGGGACCACATCCAGCATGGCGAATTCGCGGATGCCGCAAGCGAAATCCGCGACGCCTCCGCCCTTAATCCCCGCGACATGTGGCTGCGCTATTACGTCTCCGTCTTGAAATACCGCAGCGCCCAGGCCACCCACGCCGACATCCAGGGCCTGCCCAACATGATGCTCGATCTCCGCTCAGTTCTTGAATGGTATCCCGAACTGGCCGACGCCTACGATCTGCTGGCCGTCGCTCGCAATACTGGCGGAGGTCCGGCCGCAGCCCTGCAGGCTGAGCGCGCCGCGATCGGCTTGAGTCCGAGGAATGACCGTTACGTCTACCACCTGGCTCAGATTTATGTCACCAGCAAGAAATGGGAAGCGGCCAACGCCTTGCTTGATCGGCTAAAGGCCAGCGACAATCCTCAAATCGCCACGCTCGCCCGCGAGCTAGCTGAGCAGGCCGGGACGGAGCGCAAATACGGCATCCCGGTGAAGGGTGAAGCTATGGCGCAGTCCAAACTCGCGCCCCAGAAATCGCCATTCGATGTTTTGGAAGAGGACGCCGCCAAGCGCGCAGTGGCCGAGAATTCAGAGCCATCCGGAGAACCGCATCAGGAGAATGACAAGCGCCCCACCAAGTTCCTCAAAGGCCGCCTGGCAGCGGTGGATTGCTCCCACGCCCCAGCCGCCGTCCTAACCGTCATCGCCGACAACGCAACCCTGAAACTGCGGGCCGCCGACTACAAATCTGTTCTCCTGATCGGCGCCGACGATTTTTCCTGCGACTGGCGCGACCTTCAGGTCACGGTCAACTACAAACCCAGCGGCGCAAAGAATGGCGATCTGGTCTCCCTGGAAATGCGCTGAAGCCAAAAAAATTAGGGATGCTTCGACTACGAGGAAGAAATTGTCATGCTGAGCGAAGCGGCGAGGAGAGCGCAGCGATCCTCCCCGCGCGGTCGAAGGTCCCTGCCTGCTCCCGAAGGCCGTGCATGACTACCAGTAAGAAAATGCCTAGCGAAGCGGCGCCCGGGAGAGCATTACGGTATTCCGCGGCGTATCTGCGCTGTTTCGTCGCACATAACGAAGGAAACGGGGGCGTCCCCGATGTTTCCAGTAACGCGAATCGTATCGATCGACGCCCGGTCCCGCACGCAGCACGCTCAAGAAAGAATGCTGCGCTGGATTGATCACAATTCCAGCATGCCCCGGCCACACCGCCAAGTCGCCCGGTTGCGGACTGACAACGCGTCGAAATTCCGGGATTCCCGCATACAACTCGGAAGAAGGCGCATATTCATAAGGGAAACCGGCTTTCTGATAGAGGCGGTGTACAAAGTGCGAGCAATCATACCGCGTTCTCACTGGAGGACGGGAATTCATTGCCACATCCGCAATAGAGAGGCCTTGGCTGCGCGTCAGTAGCCGAACCTTGGGTCTCTGCCGGCTAACCTCGCTGCGACTGACCTCTGTCGAGACGTTGGAAGCTGCTCGCTCCTCTTGCCCCGCCGCCGGCAAAGCCACCAGGCAACCTAGAATACAAATTTGAAGAAGACACATTCGAAGAAACATCAGGCCGCTTTGGGCAGGGTACCGCATAGTCCTCCTTATATCGGGCCTTGATAAGGCAGGACAGGTCTCGGGGGTGCTCTCAAGCCCCAGGAAAGTGTCCTGAAATGAGATGCACCTTCGGTTCAGGGGTTTGGCGTCGGCAAGAGGAATTGCGCATCAAGTCGCTGTGCTAACCCAATGAAAAACCCTCCCGCTGGGGGACGGGAGGGTTCTGAAATAATTCGCAATCTAAGCGCGGACGACGTTTGCCGCCTGGAAGCCTTTGGGGCCTTTCAGCAGATCAAACTCCACGGTCTCACCTTCATTGAGCGTGCGGTAACCGTTCTCCTGGATGGCGGAGAAGTGCACGAATACATCTTCTCCCGTGGAGCGCTGGATGAATCCATATCCCTTCGCCCCGTTAAACCACTTGACTGTACCTTTCTCTCTCACGGCAAAACTCCTTTCACAATCGCGAAGAATTATTCTCCGGCGTTCTCAATCGTCGCTCCGGTCGTCTGGAAGCCCCCTTCAAAAAGGCCGGTAGAACTTGCGGTTGCGCCTACCCGTGCGCAAGAAATACTCCAAAAAAGGAAAAGACTCCTCAGTCCTCACTGGGGGATTTCTCCGCTGTGCGAACTTTTGGAGCCCGATAATTTGGCGCGTCTCTACCACACTGCAGCCGTCAACCACTACCACAACTTGCTTTACTGGTCTCACCACCGGACCAATTCCGGTATTGAGCCACCGATAATAAGGGCTATTAAAACGATTCGCAAGAAAAATTAGAAGAAATCTTAATGTAGCCCGGTCACCCCTCACCCGTGACTTCGACGATAACTTTAACGAAGATAAACCAACGAAGATGAACAAATAGCCCGGTAACCATACTCGAAACTGAGGTTTGGCCGGATCATAGGCCCGACCCACCATCTCCCAGGGCCTTTTCCGGGGCTCCGGAGACCCAAGCCCGACGTAAGTTTCAACGCCTTCGTCACCCTGCTACCATGAATTTTCCATGACAAATCCACCCATTCCGGCGTTCCCGACCGCTGATATCGTACGGCAGCGCACGATCCGGCCCACGCCGCGCCGCCGCCAAGGTTTAGCCCTGTCCACCGTGAAATATCTGATGCGCACCGAGGTCCACACCTTCGCCTTCTCGGTTGCGGCCAATTCCATTCTGTCGTTCTTCCCTTTCGTCGTTCTGCTAATGACCATCATCCGCCGCGTCTTTCATTCGCCCGTCATGTACGAAGTAGTGCTGCAGCTGCTGCGTGACTACCTTCCCGCGGGACAGGACTTCGTCATTCGCAATCTGAACGCCATGGTCAATTCCCGGCAGCGCGTGCAAGTCGTCTCGCTGATTATTCTGCTGGTGACCTCCACGGGGATCTTTGTGCCGCTCGAAGTTGCGCTCAACCGCATCTGGCACTTCGAGGACAATCGCTCCTATCTGGGCAATCAATTGATCTCGCTCGGACTGGCATTCGCCTGCGGCGTGCTGGCTTTGCTCTCGATTGCTCTCACCGCCGGTCCGGTGTCGTTTATGGAATTCCTGCTGCACGGCTACGGCAGCGGCGTGGTGCGGCTGGTGGGATTTCTGATGATGAAAGTTTTTGCCATCGCCGCCAGCATCGCAATTTTCTTCCTGATCTACTGGCTGCTGCCCAACGGCAGAGTCCCCGCGCGGGCCGTATTGCCCGCCGCCATTATCATGGGGCTGCTCTCGGAAGCTTTAAAATATGCCTATATCGTGGCTCTGCCTTGGCTGAATTTCCAGGAAGTTTACGGCCCCTTCGCGCTCTCGGTGAGCATGATGTTCTGGGCGTTCCTGTCGGGCTTGCTGCTCCTGGCCGGCGCCAACCTCTCCGCCGAAGAACACCTTCTACCCGAGCTTCCCTCTCGCTGAGGCCGTCATCCAGAGCGGAGCCGTTCTTCAGGCGAAGCGATGGATCTCGCGCGGGCGATCGGCAATCCGGACCTCCGCCCAAAAAATAAGGCCGCCTGCAATTCACAGACGGCCAAGGACTCGATCCGAAACAGAATTCTTAACGTGAGCTGAAAGCTGACAGCTGATAGCTGTTTCACTTCTTCGCCTCCCCAATCGACAGCAATTCCACTTCAAAAATCAGCGTCTCTCCCGGACCGATGTCTCCTCCGGCGCCGCGGTCTCCATACGCCATATCTGCGGGGATAAACAGCTGCCACTTCGATCCCACCGGCATTAACTGCAGCGCTTCGGTCCAGCCCTTGATCACTCCGTTCACCGGAAACGACGCCGGCTCGCCTCGTTTGTAGGAGCTATCAAATTCTTTGCCATTGAGCAGCGTCCCGCGATAATTGCAACTAACTGTGTCGTTCGCCGTGGGCTTCGGTCCCACCCCTTCCTTCAGGATTTTGTACTGCAGCCCGCTCGGCAGCGTCACTACTCCCTCTTTGCTCTTGTTGGCTGCCAGAAAATCCGCGCCCGCTTTCCGCGCCGCGGATCCTTCTTCGTGGGACTTCGCCTGTTGCTGGTCGCGGACCTGGTTCTGCAGTTGCATGAGTACAGCGCGCATTTCGTCGTCGCTCAGTTGTAGTTTGCTCCCGGCTAAGGCGTCTTTGAATCCGCGTGCCGCCAGCGCGGGATCCACGGCCGCGTTTACGCCCTGCTTCCGCAGATCCCCGCCAATTTTCATTCCCAAGGCATAGCTCGCCTTTTCCTTCTGCGTCTTAAGCGTGAGTGCGGTTGCGCTTTTGCCAGTAGCGGGAGCTTTCTTAGCGGTTGATGTCGGCGCCTTCTTGGCCGGAGCAGTTTGCGCGGACGCACCCTGGCCGGATGCCGGTTGACTTGGTTGAGGTGGACTTGCCGGAGTCTGCTGAGTCAAAGCGATCCCGGCAAGCATCATCGCTGCCACAAATAGTTGAAACAGAATACCGAACGATTTTTGCATATGTTGGTATTCTCCCATTGGCGCGACAGATGGGCAAACATGCCCAGTTTGTTCCGGCGTCGGCTAAATAGGGACGACAAATCCCGGCCCACGTTCTCACCAAAGGAATGGAATCAATCGAAAGTGGATGCGCTCGCAGTACTCCGCGTAGCCGGGCAACGCTTGACGAAGAAATTTCTCTTCATGGGTCAGGCGGAAGATCAATAAGGGGATGAATAACGCGAACACCGGCACGGCAACGTACGATCCCAGCGCCAGGGGCGTGCCCAGCACCATCAGCGCCATGCCGAAATACATGGGATGCCGAACGAATGCGTAGGGACCGCTATCGATTACTCGCTGCTCGTCTTCCACTCGAATTGTGCTGGCAGCGAAGCTGTTCGCCTTCATGACGGAGAATACTAGCCAGTATGCAGCCACGGCCGTTGCCTGGCCCACCAACGCCAGCCACACCGGCACTCCATGCAGCCGTGTATGTGACCATCCAAAGCGAAAATCAAGTCCGGCCAGCACGAACGCCGGAAGCAAAATCGCAAGCATCAGCTTCTGAAATAATCTCTGCTCGGGCGCGCTCTCCTGACTCTGTAACCGGCGTTCTAAAAGCTTCGGATCATGTTTGAGCAGATCGATGAAAAAGAAAAGCCAGAATCCCGCCATCAGAATCAGAAACAGCCAGCCCTGCCAGTAACGTAGCGAGCCCGCGGAAAGAAACAGCAATGCGGCAACAATAGCCAACGAAAGCGCCAGTTGTCGCAACCCTCGCTGCTTCACGCTTCTGCTTCTTGCCACCCCAGGGTGCGCTGCCATCCGCCAGGCCTCCGCACGAAATTGTAGAGTCGGCGACATTAGTCCGCGCTACGAGGGCTGGGAACCGCTCTTTAGCGCACTTCTTTAGCAGGCTCCGCTGGGACGATTCGGAGTTCCGGATTCCTGAGTTGGAAGGCTCTGCGTGGTTGGCACTGCGTAAGGTACGGTTCCCGCCAGGTTCGCCGCACATTGCGTGATTGCCTGCGGATCGCCGGGCAGCGTGGACGGCAGATTCGGAATCGACTGGTCAGGGCTCTTGAAGTTAAACGCGCTCGTCAAATCACCGACCGTGGCGCGGCGCCAGGCGCTCAGGTTCGGCACTTCGGCCCCGAATCGCGTCTCCAGGAAGCGCAACACCGAAGTGTGATCGAAAAGGTCCGACGACACGAATCCGCCTCGGCTGAACGGAGAAATGATCAGCATGGGCACGCGGAATCCCAATCCAATCGGCCCGGTGATGGCTGGGCTACCAACCACGGTCGGGTCCGGAACCGCCGGGGCGGTCACATATTCGCCGGGCGTCCCCGGAGGCGCCGTCGCGGGCGGAACATGATCAAAAAATCCGCCATTCTCATCGTAAGTGACGAACAAAACCGTCTTCGCCCACTGTACGGGATTCGCGCTCAAAGCAGCGATAATCAGCGAAAGAATATTCTCCCCAAACAGCGAAGGCGCCGGCGGGTGATCGGAAGTTAAGATCGACCCAATCAGCCACGAAACTTGCGGCAAATTCCCGGCCACTACATCGGCGAGAAAGTCAGTCGGAAACTGCGGCCCGAATGCATTTTGATGCAGCACGGATGACGGATCCTGAAAATTCTTGAAGTAGGACAAAACATTGTCGGAGAGAATCCCGCCCAGAATCGTCTCATCCGGCGACGAGTAAACCTTCCATGAAATTCCCTTAGCCTGCAGTTGCTCGGGCATGGTCGTATAGGTCAGGCGTCCGTAAAAACCCGCGCGGTTGGTGACGATCGTCTGCAAAACCGGGCCCCCGTTTTTTCCATCCGGATCAAGCGACGCCGCCATCGTGTACAGGCGATTGGGATCGGTAGGCCCGATGACCGAGCAAAAATAGTTGTCGCAGAGCGTGAACGCGTCGGCCAGCCCGTAGTAGTAGGGAATGTCCGCGCGCGTGTAGTAGCCCATGCTCAATACCGCGTCGTTCGCATTAATCGGCAGACGCGAAGTCACAAAACCGTCCATCTTGCCATTGTCCCAACTCTGATGCTGCGGGACCCAGTCGTGGCTGATGTCGTGCGTGCAAGCTGCATTCGCTTTCGAAGTGTCCAGGTGAAATGGCAGGAGCGTTCCCACCGGCGAGTTCGTTGTATTCGCGGGATCGGGCTGCTGGAACGCCGCGCTCTGATCGGAAAATCCTCGCACGCCGCGGTAGCTTCCAAAGTAGTGATCGAAAGACCGGTTCTCCTGAATCAGGATCACCACATGCTCGATGTCAGTTAACTTGGCGCAACCGCTTCCGACCGAAGAAACCAGCTTGGAAACACTGCAACCCTGCAAACCCAGAGACGCCAACTCCGCCGCAGCCGCGGCGCCTCCAAGTTTAAGTACATCCCGGCGATTGAATCTCTGCATATTCTCAGCCTTGGATGCGAGCTTCCAAACAAAGGTTAGAACCGATCTTTAAGTCCTTGCTGGTCAGCCAGCTGGAATTGCGGGCCCCCGATAGATGGAGGTTGAGGTTTATGGGATTTCGCTTCGTAATCCACAGGCCGTTGTGACATTCGTCACAGCTTTCCTTGTTCTCGCAGGATTACTCTGAGTTGTTTCCCGGTGTTCCTCCGAGCAGATGTCACATTAGAGGTCTTCCCATGTATGGGAGCAATCCCCTGTGTCTGCTCGCGATGTCGATTTTGATTCTGGCGCCCGTCATGCTGAACGGTCAGTCTGATCGCCGCACCCTTTCGCCCGAATTCGAGCGCCCGCTTTCACCGCGCATCGTTCAACCTCCACCTGACGACTCACTCCGGCTTCCCTTGCCGGCGATAGCGCCACCCGGAACCAATGGCTTTCCCCTGATGGCTCGCGCCGCAGGCACAATTTTTTCCGGCACTGTAACTGCTGTCGCGCGCCGTCCCGCGAACCACGGTCAATCGCTGGAAACCGTCGCCATCACGTTTCACATTCAGAACGCGATTCGTGGAACCACTCCGGGCGAGGATTTGACCATCTCGCAATGGATCGGCCTGTGGTCGGGCGGCCAGCGTTACCGCGTCGGCGAACGCGTGCTTCTTTTTCTGTATCCCCCAAGCAAGCTAGGCCTCACCAGCAGCGTTGGCGGCGAGATGGGCCGTTTCACAGTCGATCTGTGGGGCCGGGTCTTGCTTTCGACACAACATGTTTCAGCTTTTCGAGCAGACCCCGTGCTCGGCGGCAAATCGCGCGTAACTCTCAGCGACTTCGCCGCGGCCGTACGTCAAGCCAGTCTGGAGGATTGAGTGCAATCCAAACAGCTGGCCATAGCAAATCGATCATTTGCCGCGTACCGATTTCTAGTAAGGCTGCTTCTGGCGGCGGCGATAATTTTGCTCTTCACCGTGATGTCGCATGCCGGCGGACCCAAACTGGTCGCCGGTACTGTTTACTTCGATCCTTCCACCACCGGCCAGCCTCTAATTTGGCCGCAGGGACCGATCACCTATTTCACCGATCAGGGCGATCTCAGTCCGGTCCTGCCCAACGCCTCCGCCAACAGTTTCGTCGCCAGCGCATTCAGCCCATGGACCTCAGTCTCTACCGCCGCGGTCACCGCTATGCACGGTGGCCAGCTCGCCGAGGATGTCAGCGGCAACAACGTCATAGTCAACGCAGACGGTACCATCTCCATGCCCGCCGACATTCAATCGACGGCTACCGGCACGCCCGTCGGCATCGTCTACGACTATGACGGTTCGGTGACCGACGCATTAGTAGGAAGCGGCGCGGGTGCCTCAACCCAATGTTTTTCTAACGCCGTCTTCGGAGGCAACGACAATTACGGGACCTTCGCCACCTATCAGCATGCCTTGATCGTGATCAACGGACAATGCGCCCTGCAATCGTCGCAAATCACCGACGTCGAATACCGCCTGGTACGCGTCATCGGTAGCGTGCTGGGACTCGGCTGGTCCCAGGTCAATCCGAACGTGATTACCACGCCGCATCCCACATCGGACGACTACGCAGGATTCCCCGTGATGCATTTCTCCGATCCCCCAAATTGCGTTCCCATCACACTCTGTTATCCCAATCCTTCTCAGTTGGCCATGGATGATGCCGCGTCGCTCTCGCGTCTGTACCCGGTTACGCCACAGAATCAGTCGAATTTTCCCGGCAAGCAGATTTTTTCAGCCGCGACAGCGCGCATCCATGGCTCGGTCTGGTTCACCGACTCTCATGGAAATCGGACACAGCCAATGCAAGGCGTCAACGTACTGGCCCGCTGGATTGACCCGAATACCGGCCTGCCATCGCGCAGGTACGCCGCTGCCTCGGTCTCCGGCTCTCTGTTTAGCGGCAACGCAGGCAATCCCATTACGGGCTTCGACGACGCACTGGGCAATCCTCTTGCCGAATGGGGATCGACCAGCCAAAGCCTCGAAGGATTCTTCGACCTTTCCGGACTCCAGCCCCCAAACACCAGCGCGCAATATCAGTTGAGTGTAGAACCGCTCAACCCGACCTGGTCCGGAGGCGTCGGTCCGTATTCCCCGGGGCCAGTGGTGCCATCGGGCTCGTTCGTTCCCATCGTTGTAACTGTCGCTTCCGGCAACGATCTCGAACAGGACATTTTGATGGTGAACAGCGCCCAACCTATGCAGCGGCCGCAGTCCAGTTGGTCCGGGCCAGCGGCGGTCCCTGGAGGAGGCGACTGGATCGGGTCGCTGAGTGGCTATGGAGACGTGGAGTATCTGGCTCTCACAGCGCAGTCCAATCGCACGCTGTCCGTGGCCGTGACCGCGCTCGATGAAACCGGAAACTCGAGTCAGATCAAAGCGCAGCCGGTGATTGGCATGTGGGCCGCCTCCGATCCGCAAGGTACGCCGCCTCCGGCCTTCACGACTTCTCCGTTCAATCAGGTCGTCCCCGGCATGACGCGCCTGGATGCACAGGTTGCCATTTCGTCTAACTTCCTGATCGGGATCTCCGACGTGCGCGGCGATGGACGCCCCGACTATCGCTACCACGCCCACATTCTCTACGCGGACTCCATCTCGCCGGCGCGTATCGGAGTAAATGGCGGTGTGATCACCGTGCAAGGCACCGGCTTCGCTCCCGGACTTAGCGCCGCCATAGGCAGCTCCACGGCCACGCAGCTCGCAGTCATCGGCAGCCAATTGCTGCTGGCCGCTCCCGCGCACGGCGATGGCACGCAGAACATCACCATCGCCGATCCGGTCAGCGGTGCTTCATCAGTCATGACCGGCGCACTGACCTACGGCGCAGCCCCCACCGACAACATCATCCTGCTCGGCAATGGACTCAATCCGCCCACCCCCGTCGGCACGCAGGCAACGCATCCGGTGACCGTGCGTGTGTTGGCCGCAGATGGCGTAACTCCCGTGAGTGGCGCAACCATTGCCTGGAGCGTCACCAACGGCGTGCAGCTTACGACGTGCGGCAGCGCGCCATCCTGCTCAGTCACCAGCGATCAGAGCGGGGATGCCGTCACATGGCTGACTCCGTCCGCAGTCGGCGTGGCAACCATCACGGCAACGCTCGCCCCGGCATCCTACGGCTCCTCAAAATCCGTAAGCGCAACGCTCGATGCGATTCAGTCGATCTCCGACATCGGAGTTTCTACGCCTTACTTGTGGGTTGCCCAGGGAGCCACAGTTAGCCTGCCGCTGACTGCACGCGTCCTCAGCAATGGCGCGCCGCAGAACAACACGAAGGTAAACTTCACCATCGTCAGTGGTTTCGGGGCGCTCAGCGCAGCCAGCGCCCCAACCAGTCCCAGTGGATACGCCATCGTCAACCTGACCGTCACGCAAATCACGGCGCTGGTACAGGTGAGCGTCTGTGTCGCGCCGGGGAACGCTCCCTGCCAGGTGATTTATGTCAACCCGGTGCCTCTTGCCAACCAGATTTTGCAGCCCGTGGCCGGAAGCGGCCAGGTTTCCAATGGCCAACCGTTTCAGCCGATCACAGTGCGAGTCACCGATTTATCGTCGCCGCCAAACTCCGTGATCGCCGCCAATGTAGCGTTTCTAACCACAGTCTTACGACCCGGCGGGACATCTTCCGGCGGCGGTAACGGCGAAACCAATCCCACCAATCCTGCTATGCCTGTTGTTTTGCAAGTAAGTCAAAGCAACGCCGTCACCGACATCAACGGCCTGGCAAGCGTCGCACCTTCGGCCGGCGGCTTCAGCGCTCCCTTGGAAGTGGACGTCGCAACCAGGGCTGGAATCAGTGGCTTCCTGGATTATCCCCTTCAACTGCTGCCTGCTATCTCCACGGGAACGGCCCCGCCTCCGACCGGAAGACTTCCGATCCGGATTGTCCGTCCGATCTGGATCGAGGAAATCAGGACCGAACGATCGAACGCAGATGATCCTTAAGGGGCAATGCAGGTCGAGGGATTTCGCTGGTATCGTACCAGCATAATGTACGTACATTACGATACTTACACTTGCGAAGTGGGGGGACCCCTCGAAATAGGCGTCTCGATCGTCGCGCAGAATACCCTTTGCGGAGCCGGAAACGGCCCTGGCGCCTTGATCGATCCAATCGCTCTGGGGAAAGGATGTCCGTCAGAAATCTGCGCGGCCCAGAGCCTCGTGACATCTTTTCCAATTTTCAATCACTTGCACGGAAACTCAACGACTTAGCCACAACATCAACGATTTAGAGGAAAGATCCCGCGATCCGTCCCTCCGGAGGGAGGTCTGAAGATCTCACACAGAGTCTGAAGCCCGCATCACTTTCGCCTTCAATTTCACTTTAACGGCTGTATTGATTCTTCCTCTTGTCCTCGTGGCGTTCGATCCCAAGCTGAATCAGCCGGTCGATCAAATCGGCGTACGCAAGCCCGGAAGCCGCCCACAGCTTGGGATACATGCTGATCGCGGTAAATCCCGGCATGGTATTGATTTCGTTCAGGAAAATCTTCCCCGTCTTTGGATCCATGAGGAAATCAACCCGGGCCAATCCTGAACAATCCACCGCTTTGAACGCGGCGATAGCCAGGTCCTGAACTCGTTTCGTTTGGGCCTTGGTCAGCTTCGCGGGAATAATCAGTTGCGACCCTTCGTCGACGTACTTCGCGGTATAGTCGTAGAACTCCTTGCCCGGAACAATTTCGCCCGGCACCGAAGCAGCCGGCTCGTCGTTCCCCAAGACCGAGCACTCAATCTCGCGGGCTTTTTCTTTCTTTCCGCCTACGCCTTGCTCGATCACAATTTTGCGGTCGAACTTTGCCGCCTCTTCAATGGCCGGCCCCAGTTCCTTGCGATTGTGGGCTTTGCTGATGCCGACCGACGATCCCAGATTCGCCGGCTTCACGAACACCGGATAAATCAGCTTGCTCTCGACACGTTTCTGAACTTGCTTCGGATCGTTCTCCCACGCGCTGCGCAGGATCGTAATGTGTTTCACGATGGGGATACCGGCGGCAAGGAATAACGACTTCATAATGTCCTTGTCCATCCCGGCCGCCGAGCCTAATACGCCGGCGCCAACATAGGGAATGTCGGCAAGTTCAAGCAGTCCCTGGATGGTGCCATCCTCGCCAAAGGTGCCGTGCAGCACCGGAAAAATTACATCCACATTGATGGCGCGGTCGCTGGCGCGGCGAAACATCGCCGCATCACTTTGGAAAGGCACCAGACCGCTCTGCCGATGCATCGGTTCGGGCGGCACAACCACCGCTTCACCCCGCGCCAGCACTGCCGCCGACGAAGTGGTTTCCGGATCGCCAGCCCGGAGGTTCCGCGGCTCCAGCATGAGTTTGCCTTGCAGCAGATTCTCGGCATGCTCCGCCGTCAGCCATCGGCCATCTTTGGTGATGCCGATGGGCACGACGTCATATTTGTCTTTATCAATCGCGTTGACAACCGACGCGGCAGAAAGCAGCGAAACTTCATGCTCGCCACTGCGCCCGCCGAATAAAATTCCGACCCGAATCTTTTCCATGACCTTCCAGTGTGGACGCAGCGTGAGTTCCGCGTCAATCGCATGCTTGGCACATTACTGACTACAATCCACTTCTTCTGCTGGAATTGCTTTAGCCCGCCCGGCCGCGAAGGTTCAGACGCCAATAGTCCAGCAAAAACGGTGGATCGTCGTCCGCAGCGTGCCTGGTCAGCTCTGCCATGAACTCATCGCGAAGTTCTTCCGAAGGGATGTTCTCCAGATGCCGCCGTAAAATGATGTTGCGCACGAATTCGTTATACTCGTCTGCGCCATCGAGAACCGTGGGAGCCTCTTCCATCGAGGTTTCAACCTCAACAAACCCCGCCCGCCGCAGACTATCTGCCGCTCCCTCCGCATCCTGAAAACACCACGGTTCGCGGAAGCCCGCAAAGAACGATGCAAACTTCGGAGTCGCAGCCAGCGCGTTCGCACGCCTGCGCAAGGTCAGTACGTTCGGTCCTCCGCCGCATTGCGCCTCCAGCCATCCCCCCGGAACCAGTGCCCGGCGGAGGTTAGCAAACAATCGATCGTGATCGAGCACCCAATGAAACGCCGCCGTACTCACGATTCCGTCGAAAGTGCTTTCAAAAGGAAGGTGCAGGAGATCACAAGCAACCAAGCCGACACGAGTTCCAAAGTGCGCGAGGTGCTGGCGTGCCGTGGTCAACATGTTTTGCGAGAGATCGATGCCGACCACGCGCCCGCTCGGCAACGCATCGAGCAATTCCGCCGTCAGCCGCCCGGTGCCGCATCCCGCGTCCAGCACAACTTCGTCTCCGCGCAGTCGCAATCGCGACAAAACTTTCTTGCCCCAACTAACCTGCGGTCCGGAAACCCGGTGATACACATCGGAATTCCACTCGCGGGAAAAAGATTGATTATGCTTGGAAGTCATTGCAAGGTTGATGGGCGTTGATCCGTGAAATCCGTGGCAAAGAATTTTCTAAATCGAATTCAGCGCGCCATCGAGATCGTCGAGAATGTCGTCCACATCCTCAATGCCCACGGAAATTCGCACCAGCCCGTCGGTGATGCCGATAGCCTTGCGGCCCTTGGCGCCCAGCGCGGCATGAGTCATGGTCGCGGGATGCGAGATGAGCGTCTCCACCCCACCCAGCGATTCACCCAGCGAGCACACGCGAACTTTCTTGAGCATCGTGTTGGCATTTTTCAGAGAGCCGGTCTCAAAGGTGATCATCGATCCGAAGCCGCTCATCTGCCGCCGCGCCAGGGCATGTTGCGGATGACCCGGCAACCCCGGATAGAACACCGCCTTCACTTTCTTGTGCTTCGACAGAAAATCCGCGACGATGCGCCCGCTGCGGTCGTGAATCTCCATGCGTGCGGCCAGAGTCTTCACTCCGCGCAGCACTAGCCAGCATTCAAAAGGAGAGAGAATTGCGCCCGCCGCCTTCTGCAGGAACGCGAGCTTGTCGGCGTGCTCCTGCTTCGCGCAGATCACCACTCCGCCCAAGCCGTCGCTGTGCCCATTCAGGAATTTCGTCGTCGAGTGCACAACCATGTCCGCGCCCAGCGCCAGCGGCCGCTGAAAGTACGGAGACATAAACGTGTTATCCACCACCAGCCAAACTTTTTTCCGCCGGCAAATCTCACTGATTGCCGCAAGATCGCTTAGCCGCATCAGCGGATTCGTCGGCGTCTCCACGTAGACCATCCGCGTACCCTTGCGAACTGCGCGCTCGACGTTCCGCGCCTCGGAAGTATCAACGTAAGAAAATTCCAGCCCGAATCCGGCCATCACATTGTTAAACAGCCGCGGCGTTCCACCGTACAAATCGTTGCCACACACTACGTGTTCGCCCGACTTCAACATGCTGACAATCGCATTAATGGCAGCCATGCCGCTGGCAAATACAGGAGCCGCCACACCACCTTCGAGCGCTGCAAGGTTCTCCTCCAACCGCGCGCGCGTCGGGTTCGAGACCCGCGAATATTCATATCCCTTATGCTCGCCGATCCCTTGTTGCACGTAGGTCGAGGTGGGATAAATGGGCACGGTTACGGCCCCTGTCAATGGATCCGGCTCCTGCCCGCAGTGAATGGCGCGCGTGGCAAAACCTGGTTCTTTATTTTTTTTCATGGATTTGAATCGCGAAACCTGCTTCGCTAAATGCCGCCCTCAAAAATCTTCTTGGACAAATACCGCTCCGCCGAATCAGGAATAATTGTCACCACACGCTTGCCCGGTCCAAGCTTTTTCGCAACTTTCAACGACGCGAATACCGCTGCCCCGCCGCTCGATCCGGCCAGTACGCCTTCCTGCGAGGCCAGCGCTTTCACCGTGCCGAACGCCTCATCGTCCATCACCATCATCACTTCATCGCACACCGAACTGTCGAATGTTTTCGGTGTAAAGCTGGTGCCGATCCCCTCAACTTTGTGCGGCCCCGGCTGCCCGCCGCCCAACGTCGACCCTTGCGTCTCGACGGCAAAGGCCAGCACTCGCGGCAACTTTTCTTTCACATAGCGCGCGACCCCAGAAAAAGTTCCCGAGGTGCCACATCCCAGCACCACGGCGTCTATTTTCCCGTCCATCTGTTCGAAGATTTCGCGGGCCGTGGTCTCGTAGTGATAGTCGGGATTGGCGAGATTTTCAAACTGCCCGGCCATAAATGCAGCGGGATCGCTGGCGACCAGTTCCTTCGCCTGCCGGATCGCGCCCAACATGCCCTCGGCGTCAGGAGTACGAACCACCCGGGCGCCCAGCGCGCGCATGATAGTTACTTTTTCCTCGGAATAACCTTCGGGCACGAACAGCCGCACCTTGTAGCCGCGATTCACTCCGATGAGCGCGAGCCCGATCCCGGTATTTCCGGCAGTGGCCTCCACAATTGTTCCACCGGGCGCAAGCTTCCCTTCCTGCTCAGCGCGCCGGATGATCCCGATCGCCGCCCGATCTTTCACGCTGCCGCCGGGATTGAAGTATTCCAGCTTGGCGAAAATCTGCGCGGACCCGGCCGGCACCATCCGCTTCAACTGCAACATAGGAGTTTCGCCGACCAGTTGGGTGATGTCGTCGGCAACACGCAGGCGGGACATTTCAGAAGTTTTGGAAGTCACATTACAGGTTACGAGGGACCGTGCAGGATCGTCAATTACCGAAAGCAAAGGTAGCGGCACAAATCGAGTGAACTGGCACAGCCCAGCCTCAATTCGCCTCACGTTATAATTCCCCACCTCATCCCGAAAGGATTTTTATGCGACGCTTCGCCGCCCTGCTCCTGATCTTCAATCTGATTGTTCCCTCGCTGTTACTGGCGGCCGACGAGACCGCGCTGGTAGGCTACTCGCCCGGCTCCAGCCAGGCCGAACGCGATTGGGAAACGAAGTTTCGCGCCATCCCCGACCCCGCGAATCTGAAGGAATACATGCGCCACCTCAGCGCGCGGCCCCATCACGTGGGGTCTCCGTACGACAAAGAAAACGCCGAATGGATTCTCGCCCGCTTCAAAGAATGGGGATTCGACGCGCACATCGAAACCTTCGATGTTCTGTTTCCCACGCCAAAAGTGCGCGTACTGGAAATGATCGAGCCCACGAAGTTCACCGCCAAGCTGGAGGAGCCCGTGCTCGCCATCGATCCCACCTCGAATCAGAAGTCCGAGCAACTTCCCACCTATAACGCGTATTCGATCGACGGCGACGTGACCGCGCCCCTGGTCTTCGTGAATTACGGATTGCCCGAAGACTACGAAAAACTCGATCGCCTCGGAATCTCTGTGAAGGGTGCGATCGTGATCGCCAAGTACTACCACTCCTGGCGCGGAGTGAAACCGAAAGTTGCGGCTGAGCACGGAGCCGTCGGTTGCCTGATTTATTCCGAACCCAAAGATGATGGCTATACGGTCGACGATGTTTTTCCCAAGGGACCGATGCGGAATCCCGACGGCGTGCAGCGCGGCAGTGTGATGGACTTTGCCTCGTCGAACCCCGGGGATCCGCTGACTCCCGGCATTGGCGCCGTGCCCGCCGCGAAGCGGCTGTCGTTGAAAGAAGCGAAGAGCATCACGAAAATTCCGGTGCTGCCGATTTCCTACGGCGACGCTCAACCTTTGCTCGCAGCGCTCAAAGGCCCCATGGCTCCGGAAGATTGGCGCGGGAGTCTGCCCATCTCCTACCACGTGGGGCCGGGACCGGCGAAAGTCCACTTGAAACTGGAATTCAACTGGGACACGAAACCGGTCAACGACGTCATCGCAAAAATTCCCGGCAACTCCGCGCCCGAGGAGTGGATCATTCGCGGCAATCATCACGATGCTTGGGTCAATGGAGCCGAGGACCCACTCTCCGGCCAGTCTGCGCTGCTCGAAGAAGCCCGCGCGCTTGGCCTGCTGCTCAAGCAAGGATGGAAGCCGCGCCGCACCATCATCTACTGCGCGTGGGATGGCGAAGAGCCCATGCTGCTGGGCTCAACGGAGTGGGTGGAGACGCATGCCGACGAACTGCGTCAGCACGCCGCCGTCTACATCAATAGCGACGGCAACGATCGCGGCGTTCTGGAAATGGGAGGGTCCCACACTCTCGAACAATTCATTAATGGAGTCGCCCGCGACATCGAAGATCCTGAAACGAAGCTGACGGTCTGGCAACGACTGCAATTGTCGAAGATTGCGGAGGCCAAGTCCGCCGACGACCGCAAAGAACTGCGGCAGCGCCCCGACCTCCGCATCAACGCCCTGGGCTCAGGCACGGATTTCACCGCATTTCTCGATCACATCGGTATCGCCACTCTCGATCTCGGCTATGCAGGCGAGGACGAACAAGGCATCTATCACTCGATTTATGACGACTTCTACTGGTATACCCATTTTTCCGACGTCGATTTCGTATATGGCCGGGCTCTCTCGCAGACCATCGGAACCTCGGTGATGCGCCTCGCCGACGCCGAAATCCTGCCTCTTGATTTCGTGGATTTTGCCGATACCATTCAGAAGTACACCAAGGATCTGGAAAAACTGCTGGCCGACAAGCAAGAAGAGATTCGCGAGCGCAACCAGGAATTAGACGAGGGCGTATTCAAAGCCACACTCGATCCCCGGCGTCCCACCGTCGCGCCGCTTCGGGAGGAAGTTCCTCCCCATATGAATTTCGCCCCCATGCAGAACGCAGCGGACTCGCTGGCGCGCAGCGCGGAGCACTACCGGCAAGCGCTATCGAAGATGCAAGCAGGTCTGGACCAGAGCCAACAGGAATCGTTGCGCGCCTTGAACCAGCGGCTCATCGAGAGCGAGCGACAGCTGACCAATGACGACGGTCTGCCGCGGCGTTCCTGGTACAAGCATCTGCTCTATGCTCCCGGCGTCTACAGCGGCTACGGAGTGAAGACCGTCCCCAGCGTGCGCGAAGGCATCGAACAGAAAAGGTATGCCGAGGCCGAGCAGGAAATTGTTCGTGTGGGAAAAGCGTTGCAGGAAGTATCGTCGCTTATCGAATCCGCCGCGCAGTCGCTGCAGGGGAGCTCACATTCGGAGTGAGTTCGGATATGAGCTCGCTTCTCCAGGGCTCTAAACCCTGCTCCAACCGGGACCGGCCCAATGAGTGCAATGGCCTGATTGCAACAATTGAGCACGGGTTTTTGCGACGGGCTGCCACAGACCGCCATCAGATGGAGCGTCGCTCCATGGAGCTTCGCGCCACCTCGGTCTCCTGTCTGTTACCTCAGGCGTTCATCAGCCGATTCGGGAGCCACTTATCGAAAGGAGCAGTCCAATATGACAAACGAAAAGGTGATCATGCTGATCGAAGCAAAAATTCAGCCGCAGCGCCGCGCGGAGGTTGTCGAGGCCGCGCGCCAATACCTGCCGTTAGTGCGGGCGGAGCTGGGCATGGAAGCGTTTTACATAACGGCACGAAAAGACGATCCCAATACATTCGTTTTCTACGAGATTTACAGGTCGCAAGCAGCACAGGATTTCCATTTGCAGCAGGACTTCACTAAGAAATTCCTGGCGACGCTAAAGAGCGCGCAGGTCGGAGACCGAGTGCGGACAAATCTCGTCGAGCTGGTCCCGGAAGGACAGACGGACTCCAATTAGGGAGATTTTTATTGCCTGAGGAATTTTGAGCGCTATCGCCTGTTAACAACACCTATGTCTGGTTTTACGGCATAATGCTGAAGCGATGACGCTTAGCGACCTGAAGCAATTCCTCGATAAAACCGTATCCCTGCGTATGACTAACGGCGAGACTGCCAAGGTTAGAGTGCGCGTGGTTGATGCGGAATACGATGATCTGATCGTCGATGTTCTGGAAACCTCAACCCCTGAGCGTTACCGGGATCGTTTAGCTGCGTACACTTTTGCAGCCTCGGACATCGAGTCTGCTGAACTGGCACAATAGATCAAGGCACACTCGTGGCGGTCAATGAGCGAAATGGCCTGATTTCGACACTCTGGGCGTAGAGTATTCGGGTAAATGACGTTCGATTTAAAGAAACGGACTCAGATGAAAACTGGCAAGGAGGATAAGGTCCGCCTGCTCCGACGAATACTGGTCTCCTACAATGATTTCAAACAGGCAGTCGACATTTCGGGTCATATTCTCAAGGCAAAATTTCATCGTGACTTCCCGGAGAAGGACAGACATGTCCTGCAAGCATTGAACTGCGCGATGATTATTGCCTACGCCAGACCCTTCTCTGGTAACAGAGGCTCGAAAACGATGCTGCCTGCACTTCCTGAGAGGTTTCTCACCGGGTTTGCACCTGATGAATGGGTTTTGCATAAGGTCGTGATGAAGGACCGCAACGAGTCTTAGCTCATTCGGACCACAGTGCTTGGCGCCTTCGCCTGAGTGTTACTAGGTCATCTGGCCGCCGCCCGATGTTAGTGCCCCTCCATCAAGATGTGAGGGCGCCGCTCGACGAAAAGCACACGCGGATGTTCAAGGAAATGGCGATCAAGCTTATGGATGCCATGTTTGCGGAGCGTCGCGTTCTTGAGAAAGAATTAGCTGACGTATTGCCGACATTATCGCCTGAGGATGGTCGTGTCACGGGCGATGAACTGGCCATGCGGTACGGGGGATGGTTATAGCGTCGGCTGCGCGGGGGGAAGTGACTTGTTGCAAAATCCCCCATTTTGAGGCCGAAAAAGGCGAAGTAAAAGCGCAAGCTTGTGATAAGGCCTGTTTTTTCCACAGCCCAAATGCTCCACTGATGACAAATCGCAAATCAGGGGGTTCCAGTGCAATCTGAAATTAAGATAGGGCAACGTTTCACGTTCAAGATATCGTCTGACAGCCCTTCGCCGGAGCGGCAGGCGGTAGTAACTCGCGTACTTTCTAATCGAGAGGAAGGACTCGGGCCGGAGGTGGACTACTATTTTGGATATTGGGTGGAGGCTTGCGAACTTCCAGAAACAGACGTTCCGACAACGCTGGTGTTTGAGCGCGGAATTGACGGAAACGTATATTTCGACGGACGTCAGGTTACCATCACTTTGCTGAAGTGATTTTCAGGGGTTCTGAGTGTAACGGTCTGGTAACGACAGTCACTCCGAACAGCCCGTCAACTCGCAGGTTACTTAGTTGGTTTGGCGGTGGCCTTTGTCGGCTTCACGGCCTGTTCAAATGGAATCTCCTTGCCCGCCGCATCCACCCAGTGAATGTCAAAGGCTGCGTTGGATGACAGGAAGACCAAACACGGCGATGTTCCAGTGCAGGTCGCCCGGTGCACATGATGCGACGGTAGATAAACGAAATCTCCACTCCGCGCCACGATGGCTTTGTCGCCCTTCATCTGGGTTTCCAGCGTGCCGCTTGCGACCATAGCGGTTTCGCTGGGAGTGTGCCAGTGGTAAGGCGCGACGCAGTGGCGAGCGAAGCGGGCAAGAATCACCGATGGTCCCTTGGTGGGGTCCCCTTTCTCGACTGCAATGGTGAAGCATTCAGGCGCGTTTGGTATTGGAGCAAACTTGGCCCCGGCCGCAGGACTCACAATCGGATTCTCCGTCGCCTGAGCGGCTAGGTGGGCTGAACCAAACGACAGTACGAGGGTGAGAAGCAATCTAGATGTGGGTTGGTGAGAGATCATGATCCCCTTCCGAATTGCTCGAGATGGGTCCTAAGAATCGACGGCTAATCTAGCGCAAGACAAACAAGAAATCAATGTGGAACTAGTCGAAACCAGCGGTCCTCTTTTTTGCTCGAACGGAGTCAATTGGTGAAACATCCCCATTACACTCAAATTCAAATTTAAGATGACTCATCCCACTTGCTTGAAGCATAATTCCCGACCAATATCGGCTTTCGATTCCACGGAGCAATGCAAATGCAAAAAGCAACGGCCTTACTGGGAATCCTGGTCGCAGTCATCCTAAGCTGGCTGCCCTGGAGCACAGCACACAGCGCAGCCCAGGTGAACGGACCCGGGCACAAAGCGTCCGCTGGCGCGTTAGAGGGTGTCTACGTGGGTTTCGGCCTAGACCATTCGCACATGCGCAGCCGTCAGTATTACTTCACCGCCGATGGCTGGGTCATCAACAACATTCCGCGGGTCAATATGGACAATTTCGACGTGACCGCGTACCGCAATGATCCCAGCAACAAACTGTTCATCGGACGCTACCGGGTGGATGGCAACCAGATCTACATCGTGTGGGCCAACAACGCCGATCGCCGCGATGTCATCAAGTTCAGCGAGTCGGGCACCAATCCCGGAATTGACACTTACGTTCCAACTTGTCAATGCACCGGAAAGAGATTTTCCGGAAGGTACCACTGGTCGTCCCCGACCGATCCACGGTACGTTCAGTTCTTTCCCAATGGAACATTCCTGGATCACGGACTCACCGATCAGGTTGTCGGCGTTCCCAATCCCCACGGTTATAGCGGCATTACCGACCCTCCGCGAAACTTCCGCGGCACCTACTCCATCCAGAACCAGAGGCTGACTTTCAATTTTGCCGATGGCATGCGCGCCACCGTCGCCTTCATCGCCCCGAAAGCACTCGAGAAAGCGCCGGCATTCGAATGGTTCGGCCTTGGACACGGCACCGGGGTTCCCGGCGCCGAAACCGTCGTATTACTCATGCTGTATGAAGAGCATTATCAGGTCGAGCCTTAGCCGGCGAAAGTTCCTGGCATTAAATAAAATTCAGTTGCCGCTTGGCTTGGATTTGTCTCGCCGGTCCGGTTCGGATGGCACTTGCGTTAGAGGTTCGAGAGCCTAATCGACTCCGAATCCTCCCCATTCAGGCCATACACGAAATCGACGTCGGAAAAATGGGTTCAACTTCTTGGTCGCATTGGCAGCGGCGATTGCTCTTCCCAGATCTCAACCTATTTCTTATTTCTTACGCAACAGAATCTATGCCACCCTCACTTGCTCCCTGCCGCCCCCGCCTTCGCCCCCGCGTAATATCCGCTCTTGGTGCGCACCATCAATTTGCCGTGCCCTTTGGCCCTGGCCTCCACGCGAATCTGCCGGAAGCCGCCGTTCCCCCTGGGATTGGTCGGCTTAAACCCAATAGAGTATTGACTCCGGATATCGTTCGCGACGGTGCGGCTGATGGCGTCCACCTCATCCAGCGTCTTGGGAAAGAATGCGATCCCGCCGGTGCGCTGCGTCATAATCTCCAGCGCACGCTTGGCGCGTTTGGGGTGTTCTTCATCTCCCAGAATTCCAATCGCGTACACCGACGGCCCGTTCTCTTCCTGCAACTGCTTCACGGCCTGCTCCAAAGTCTCATTGCTGGCGTTATCCTCGCCGTCGGTCACAATCAGCAATACTTTTTTCTCCAGGCGCGCGTTCCGCTTTAGATGCTCCGCCGAGGCCACGACGGCATCGTAGAGTGCGGTACCTCCCCGAGCGTCAATCTTTTCCAGCGCTTCTTTCATCTTCAGTAGATTGTTGGTGAAGTCCTGGTCGAGATAATATTCGTCGTTGAAGTTCACGATGAAGACTTCGTCCTTCGGATTGCTGGCCCGCACCAGGTTGAGCGCCGCCTGGTTCACCTTGTTCCGCTTCTCTCGCATCGATCCCGAATTGTCGATCAGGATGCCCATCGACACTGGAATGTCCTCGTGATGAAACGAGATGATGTTCTGCGGCTTCCCGTCCTCGAACACGGTAAACGCGTTGCGGTCGAGCGTGGTGACAATGTGCTGCTTGTCGTCGATGACCGAGGCGTGCAGCAGAACTTCGTCCACGTCTTTCCGAAAGACGAAAACTCCCTCGTCATTAAGATTTTTGTCTTGATTGTCTTTCTTGGGCTGCGCTTGCTGTGGCGCCGCCGGCGCGGCAGCAGGTGGAGAAGATGGAGAGGTAGAGGGAGAGGGAGGCGTCTCGGGCTGGTTATCTTGCTGCGGCGCAGCCGACTGCGACCAGGCAGGCACTGCCACCCGCACTACGGTCCCAATCAGCAGCGTGAAGAGAAGAACCCTCGCGACCCTATTCTGCAGGCGCGTAATATCCCGTCCTGGCATACACCCGTAGAGGCGGCAATCCTTTCGGTGGCATCAACTTCACTTTTATCTTACGCCATTTGCCGTCCCGCGCCACCTTCGTGGGGCGATATCCCAGGACATATTGATTGCGCAGCTCAACCCCAATCTTGGTGGCAACATCTCCCAGGTCGTTGGGATTGTCGATCGTAAACGCCCGCCCCCCGGTCAGTTCCGTGATATCGCTCAACAGCTGCGGGCCCAGCCGTTCTTCCATCGCGGAGGCATAGCGGTCATAAATGCCGATGGCGTAGATCATCACGTCGGCTTCCTTCACCAGCGACTTGATCTCGCCCTCCGTGTAGCGGCTGTGATTGTCCCCTCCATCGGAAATGATCAGCAGCGCCTTCTTGGGATACTTGGCCTGCCGCATCTTGCTAATCCCCATGTAAATGGCGTCCAGCAGCGCGGTACGGCGCCGGGGCACAGCGAAAACCAGCTTGTTCTGGATCTCGTCGACCGAGTTGGTGAAGTCGCTGACCGCCTCCGGTTCGTCGTTGAAGGTGATCATGAAAAACTCATCCTGCGGATTCGCCGTCTTGAAGAACTCGATGACAGCGTCTTTCGCGCGGTCCATCTTGCTGGCCATGCTGCCGCTGGAGTCGAAGATCACGCCTAGCGACACCGGCGCATCCTCGCTGGAGAAGGTGCGAATTTCCTGCGCCGAATTTCCTTCGAAGAGTTGGAAATTGACTTTATCCAGACCCGTCACCAGCCGATTCATCGGATCGGTAATCGTCACCGGCACCAGCACCAGGTCGACATCAACTTTGAGCGGACGCACGCGCGCGCTCAGGTCCGTCGAATTGGAAACCAACTCCGGCTTCGGAGTTTCGGGTGGCTTGTCCGCCTCCCGCGGCTGCACGTGTACATCATTCACGTCGGTTTGCCCAAACGCGGGGACCGCGAGGCAGGCCAGTCCGACCAGAGCAAGCGAAAGCCAGAGCTGGATCAAGCTCGTGAAAGTGGATTTTTTGCACAGGAGGGGTTTCGTCGGGTCCCAGGGGAGAACCAGACAGCCACGTCGAACTACGGCCATCGGGTGAGATGACCAGCGCCCATTATCGCTTCGCAGGCGGGCCATAAATACCTCAATGAGGCGGATGTTAGCACAGCTTCCGCCTCGGAGCGCAAAGGTTTTTGTCAAATTTCAGAGACAACTGACAGAACCGCAGCTTGGTTGTTCTTTTATAGGAAGGGGGTTGCCTACCCAGTTGATCTGGCGACACCCATGAGCGCCAAACGCCCCTGGGTGCCCCATTTCTCGCATCTTTTGCGAGAAGTGGGCTCTTCCACCGGGGCTTAAGTCTCCGCTCTGAATCCGGCCAGTCGCGCATCAGCAATCGTAAATCGCGCGCCAAACCCTTGTCTGTGACGAACGAACATAACATCCCCACTTCTCGCAAAAAGATGGGAGAAGTGGGGCATAGCTGCTTCACCCCATTTCCGCAACGACTACCGCTATCTTGTTACAATCAAAAGTTTCCATGGCAGACATCCATCCCTTTCGCGCCCTCCGCTATGACTTGCAGCGAGTTTCGGCCTCGCAGGTAGTGACCCAACCCTACGACAAGATCACGCCCACTATGCAGGACCGCTACTACGCTGCCAGCCCCTACAACCTGGTACGCATCATTCTTGGCCGCCGCGAACCTAACGATAAAGATAGCGGGAACCGTAACGTCTACACCCGGGGGGCGGCCTATGCCCGCCAATGGCGGACCGACGGCATCTTCCGCCAGGATTCCGAACCCTCGATCTACGTCTACTCCCAGACATTCACCGCCCCCTCGGGAAAGAGATTCGAACGCCGGGGATTCATCGCCCTCGGGCGCCTGGAGGACTATTCCGCCAAGGTAGTCTTCCGCCACGAGCAAACTCTGTCCAAACCCAAGGCTGACCGACTCGACCTGCTGCGCGCCACCCGCACCCATTACGAGCAATTATTTCTGCTCTACGAAGATTCCGGCGAAATCGCTTCCCTGCTCAAGCCCGCCACCGCCCCCACGATTGAAGTAGACGACGAATACGGAGTCGTGCACCGGGTCTGGCAGATTTCCGATCCCACCGTGATTTCCTGCGTCCAGAAAAAAATGCGCGACCAGAAGCTGGTCATTGCCGACGGCCATCACCGCTACGAAACCGCCCTCAACTTTCGCAATGAATGCCGCACCGCAGCCGGAACAGGTTCGAATCCTCAAGCGCCCTACGAATTCGTTATGATGACCCTGGTCAACATGAACGATCCCGGACTGTTGGTCCTGCCCACCCATCGCGTAGTGCATTCGTTCGGTTCATTTTCCGTAGATGAGTTTCAGAAAAACACCAGCCAATTCTTTGCAGTGGAAGAAATCGACCCCGCCATCGACGCCGAACGCGCTACCGCTCTGCTGCGCGAGAAAGGTCGCGCCGGAACCGCTCTGATAGCCGTCACAGCCAACCGCGCCTCCCTGCTGCATTCGCCCAAAGCGGCGGGCGCAAAGTTTTTTGGTCGCCTATCGCCTCGTCAGCAAGCGCTCGACGTCGTCCAACTGCACAAGTGCCTGCTGGAGGGCGTGCTCAATCTTTCCGAGGAATCGATTCGCAACCAGCAGAACCTCTCCTACTTGCGCGACGCCTCCGAAGCGATGGATCAAGTTCGTAAAGGCGCCGCCAACATCGCCTTCCTGATGAATCCCTGCCCGGTGGCGCAAGTGCGCGACATAGCCCTAGCCGGCGAAGTCATGCCCCAGAAGTCCACCGATTTCTACCCCAAACTCCTCAGCGGCCTAACCGCCTATGCCCTGGACTAGCCCCAAACGCGCGCCTACCGCCGGCGTCCCGCGTAGCGCCGGCGTCCCCCCGGCTATAGCGGGGGCATCCCGCCCGCGCTGGCCAGCCGCATCCCTGCTCGCAGCATTCTTCCTAGCCATGATGCTGTCGTCAGTCCTCTCCGGCGCCCCGCCCGAGAATCATCTCTCCGTTTACTCCGTCGCCGCCAACTATTCTCTCCCCATAGTGCAGCGCGATGGCCGCCAATACGTCGGCCTGCTCGAAGTGCTCGAGCCCCTGGGCAAAGTCAGCGCCAAGTCCGAGAAGTGGGGCTGGCGTCTGCGCTACAACAACGTGGAAGGCGATTTCCAGGTCGGCAAGACTCACGCCCGTGTGCAGGGCCGCGACGCCGATCTTGGAGGAAGATTTCTCGAAGAAAATAATCGCGGACTGGTCCCCGTCACTTCACTTACTTCCCTGCTGCCGCGCTTTCTGGGCGGCCCCGCCACCCTGCACGAAGAGTCCGGACGCCTCTTCATCGGCAGCGTCGCCACCCACTTCACCGCCTCCTTAACCGCCGACAATCCACCACGCCTGGTCTTCCATTTCACTTCGCCGGTGAACCCCAGCATCGCCACCGAACCGGGCGCACTGCGCATGACTTTTTCGCGCGAACCGCTGGTCGCGCCCGCTTCTCCCACTCTTACCTTCGGCAGCAAGGCTATTCCCTCAGCCATTTACAGCGAAGGCAACGGGATGGCGGTGCTCACGGTGAATGCCTCCATCCCTGTGATCGCCAGCTTCAGCACTGACGGACGCACCGTGACGATCTCTCCGACCGCCACATCCGCCGCCGCGAGTCCGCCACCGCCGAGCCCAAACCCAAGTACCTCGGTCGCGCCGCTAGCCACAACAACCCAACCCACTCCCGCAACCTCCACTCCCCCACCCACAACAATCGCGCCTGGACGCCGCTACTTCGCTGTGGTTGACGCCAGCCACGGTGGCGATGATCTCGGCGAAACTCTCAGCAACACGCTTTTCGAAAAAGACGTTACTGTCGCCTTAGCCCGGAGCCTCCGCCAGGAACTCGAGAGCCGCGGCATCCCTACACTTGTGCTGCGGGATTCCGACGCCAGCCTCTCGCTCGACCAGAGGGCCAGCCTCGCCAATGCCGGTCATGCTGCGATCTATATCGCGCTGCACGCCGCGTCCAACGGTCGTGGCGTGCGCGTCTACACTGCTTTGCTCCCCTTCGGCGGCGATGATCGTGGAACCTTCCGCTCCTGGACCTCAGCTCAGCACGCGTCCTTGCCGCTAAGCCAGAGCGCCGCCAACGCGGTTGCCGCCGAAATGCAACGCCGCCAAATCCCGGTGCGAACCTTAGCCGCCCCTCTGCGCCCGCTGAACAATGTCATCGGAGCCGCCATCGCCGTCGAAGTCGCACCCCAGGGTCCCGACTCCTCTCAACTCACCGCACCCGACTACCAGCAGCTCGTCACCAGCGCCGTCGCCACCGCCATCGCCGCCACCCGTGACCAGTTAGGAGCCGCACAGCAATGATCCCCCGCCACTTCGTGATCGCGATCGCAGTGCTGCTGATCGCAGTCCTGGCCCTGAGCGGCTACGCTTGGCACATGCGAAAAACAGCTGCCTCCACTCCAGTCGCCTCGACCGACACTCGCCCGCTAGCGCCCCCGATAGCCGGACCCAGCGAGCAAGTCACTCTCTTTGTCGCGCACGACACTGACGGCAGCCTGCGCGCCGAATCCGCCCAGATTCCCATGCCTTCCGGACGCCAGCAGCGCGCCGAAGAACTTCTCCGCGCCCTGCTCTCCTTATATCTCGACAAGTCCTCGCCCCATGTCCTAGGTGCCGGGGCCGAAGTCCGCGCCGTCTTTCTGGTCGATCCCGGAGTCGCAGTCATCGACTTGAACTCCGCCTTCGCCGACAAACACCGCTCCGGCGTCCTGGTGGAAGAATTGACCGTCGCGTCCTTGATCCACACCATCTCCGCCAACACTCCCGGCATTCAAAAAGTGAAGATCCTGGTAGACGGAAACGAACGCGACACCCTGGCCGGCCACGCCGACCTCTCATCGTTCTACGACGTCACCGCGGTAAACCAACTAGCCACGCAGCTGCAATCCACGCAGTAGGAAGGCGGCTTCTGGCTTCCGCTTGTCGGCTTCCGGATTCTTCGGACCTGGGACACCAACGACTAGGGCGGAAGCCGGAAGCCCAAGCACAGGCCGCCCGCACCTCATCATTTACAATCCCAAACAAATGTTCTATCGCTCCGACAACCGCTCCCCCGACCAACTCCGCCCCGTCGTCCTCACCCCGGACTTCATCTCCACCGCCGAAGGTTCCGTGCTGATTGAAGTGGGTAACACCCGCGTGATCTGCACCGCCTCGATCGAAGAAACCGTCCCCTCGTTCATGCGCAACTCGGGAAAGGGATGGATCTCCAGCGAATACAGCATGCTCCCTCGCTCCACCTTGACCCGCACCCCGCGCGAGGTTTCCAAAGGCCGCCAGAGCGGACGCACCCACGAAATCCAGCGCCTGATCGGCCGGTCTTTACGCGCGGTGACAGATTTGACGCGCCTGGGCGAACGCACCATTTGGATCGACTGCGACGTCATCCAGGCCGACGGCGGCACCCGCACCGCCTCCATCACCGGCGCATTCGTAGCCCTCGGCCTCGCCCTCGAAAAATTGGTGGACTCAGGAACGCTAACGTCCGTTCCGCTCAAAGATTTTGTCGCCGCCGTAAGCGTGGGAATTGTGGACGGAGAAATCCTTCTCGACCTCTGCTACGAAGAAGACTCGCGCGCCGACGTAGACATGAACTTCGTCATGACTGCCGGCCATAAACTGGTGGAAGTGCAAGCGACCGCGGAACATCAAGTCTTCGACGAGCCGCAACTGGCGAAGATGATCGCCTACGCCCGCCAGGGCGTGCAGACTCTAATCGCCAAACAGCAAGCCGTGCTGCAAGCGCTGACGCTGAGGCAATAGGCGGGGCCCGGGCCCGCCCCCATTTGTCATTGCAGTAAACGCCTTTAAGCACGTTCTCAAGACAACAGGAAGGCTCGGGTCAGAGATGTATTAAAATTGTTCAAGGCGCTTTGGGAGGTCGCAATGTATCCCTTCTCGAAAACACTGCTGATGGCAGTGACTCTTTTGGTCGCTTCCGCTTCAATAGCTCAGGAAGTTCCCCTTTCCGCTGATTCCAACTTGATGGCTCGACTTTCCTACGACAATCCCAGAGTTACTCTGCCGGGAGACGTGCGGCGTGTGTGCATCGCGGTATCTCGCGATGGAGATTATCGAATGCTGCAGCTGTTGGGCGTCGGCGTGACTCGGCGGCGACAGGGCAAAATACCGAAGGGGGAATTTCTTCAGTTGAGCACGCTGCTTGGAGCCGCTGATTTCCGAAATTTGACCAATCATGGCAGTCCTGTACTTCGTGAGGAAGCCGAGAGATTTAGGGCGGAGATTCCTTTAGGTGACCGATGGCGTGTTGAGGGAGTTGTCAAACGGCTTGAACATGAAAAGTGGCGGCTGCAGTGGTCAAATACGGACGGCAAGAGTCCATTGCCACCTTCGGTATCAAAAGTAGTCGATTGGCTGCAACATTTCCAACCTTCGGCCATTAAGTACGGAAAACACTTTGAATACGATGAGTATTCAGACATCTGTTCTTTTGGTACAGGTCTGCTTTTACTGCAGCCCTCTGTTGCTAACAATTCGCAACCTTAAAACTCCGTCTAACGGCAAGGCAACCGACGGGCACCTTAACTGTTGATCAAGCCATTACACTCGTTGAGAATTAATGCAGCAGACGCTGCCTCTAAGCGATCCAGATCGTCTTGGCATTCACAAACTCACAAATCCTCAGCGCTCCCAACTCCCGCCCATGCCCCGATTGCTTCACGCCGCCAAACGGGATGCGCGGATCGGAGGCGACTTGCGCCCAGCCAATTGATAAAGGGCCTGGACCGAGTGCATTCGAACTGTATAGGTGGACAAGCGGGTGTATAATCCCTCGTTCTTTTAGGTTAGCTGACGGAACCCCCATTAACGTCGGCGCGCTGAAACAGTACGTTCTCTTTCGTTAGAGTCAATTCCGGGGGGGAAAATGAAAAAGGAACGGAAAAACCGGGGTCTTTCTGCCGCCCTAGTGCTGGCGGCATTGCTCACCATTTGGCCGGCTGCCCTTTCTGCTCAAAACGTCACGGGGACAATTCTGGGAACGGTAACTGACCCCAGAGGCGGCGTGATTCCCAAGGTAACGGTCACGATTACGAACGCGGATCAAAAGGTAGTGCTGCGTACCGTCTCAACGGACGACCATGGCCAGTTCGTCGTCCCAGGTTTGCCTGTAGGGCATTACGACGTCGCTGCGGAAACTACCGGATTCAAGAAAGCAATCCAGTCCGGCATCGTTTTGAATGTCGATGACAAGGTCGCAGTAAATTTCTCGCTGGACGTGGGTTCAGTCAGCGAGACGGTGCACGTGGAGGCCAATGCTCTGCAGGTTGATACGGAAACCGCGACCGCTACCGGAGTGATTTCGGGCTTGCAACTCCGCGAGCTGTCGCTGAACAGCCGCAACTACGCACAGTTGGTGCTCTTGGTCCCTGGCGCTTCCGATTCCGGCAACGCCGACCAGATTTTTCCTGGCGCCACCGCTCCGCTGGGAACCAACCTGGTCACCTTCCAAATCAACGGTGGCCGCCGCGAGGAAAACAATTGGCAGGTCGACGGCGCTGACAATATGGATCGCGGCTCCAATCTCACGCTGCTCTCGTTCCCCAGTATTGACGCGATCAGTGAGTTTCGCGTCGTTCGTGGGGCATACGATGCCGAGTCCGGGCGTTCCGCTGGCGCGCAGGTCAATGTGATTACCCGTTCTGGAACCAGCACCCTTCACGGCGGCATTTACGAGTTTTTCCGCAACGACATTCTCAATGCCAACAGCTATTTCAACAACGCGACGAAGCCCGTTACTCCGCGCTCGAAGCTGCGATACAACGACTTCGGCGGAACCATT
>Ga0185299_10001518_pt1 | contig 43623 bp, 47 predicted proteins | sample PaiPotPPA55metaG_FD_128002 | JGI IMG/M metagenome (GOLD analysis project Ga0185299, IMG submission 128002) | Iron sulfur acid spring bacterial and archeal communities from Banff, Canada, to study Microbial Dark Matter (Phase II) - Paint Pots PPA... ... | reverse complement strand
GCAGGGGAAGGGGAGCCCTTCCCCTGCACCCCATCCCCGAAAACGCAGATTTGCACAGAGCCGACAAGACCGCACTGCTGTGCAAATCCCATCTCGCAATTTCTTCGGGCTAAGTCACTATAAGGCGATTACAGTGCGCCGTGAAAAGCGCTGGTCCACAGCGGGATGAAAGGCCCGCCCGGGAACTGGATCGCTCCACCCGGTAGTAATCGGAGCGGCGGTGGAGGCAACAAAGCCGTCGGAGCCTCCGGTGTAGAGGGTCGCATAAGGCGACTCGGCGAGTCTGTAGGTTGTAACGCGAGTGTTCGCCTCGATCTAATTCCTATAAAACCTGTAAGTATAAGAAAAAAAGCGTAAATAAGCGGGATTATGCACTTCGCGCAAGGGAGGGAGTACAATAATGTCCTCTCTGTGGAGGTGCCGATGCGTAAGGCAATCGAATATATTTTGGGTATTTTGGGCTGTGCGATTGTTGCCTTGGTCGTCGGATTGGTGTTATCCGGGCTCTCGGCAAGCGGAGTTGTCAGTATGCAGATAACTCACGCATTGTTTTTGTGGGTTCCGGAAATTCTGAGCCGTTAATTCCGGAAATTCTGAGCTGTTCAGCTTTGGCCGGCGAGGCCTCCTCTAAGTTTAGATGACGGGTCCGTCCTGAGGGTCCGTCGAGGGGGACAAAGCGTCCACGTTCCAGGACTCGATCGAGGATAGCTGCTGCCAGATCCTCGTCGTGCAACACCTTTCCCCACTCAGTGAGCGGCTTGTTGGTGGTGAAGATCATGGGCCGTTTTCTGAGATGGCGATCATTCACCACATGGAACAGAACATTGGCAGCGTCGGGGCCATAGCTTAGATAACCGATCTCATCGATCACGAGGACGTGAGGACGAGTGTAGGCTGACAACGATTGGTGCAAGAGGCCTTTGGCACTGGCGTTGGACAGATCCTCGATGAGTTTGGCGGCGGTGACGCAAAGAGTCTCGAACCCATTCTGGATGGCGCGATAGCCGATGGCCACGGCGAGATGAGTTTTGCCGCGGCCGGTCTTGCCGTAAAGGATCAGCGGGCGGTCCTCTGTACTTGAAGGCCGGGATCCCATAGCTGATGGCCTCGGTGGTCTCCGCCGGCACAGCGGACCGAATCGCCGCGCGCACCCGCTCCAAGGTGCTGCGCGCGGGTTCCGGGACGGCCGCCAGGTATTCGTCAACGGTCTTTGGTTTTGGAGGGACGTTGTCCTTCGCGGCCGAACCGCGACCATCAGTCTTCGCTCTTTTCATGCCGGCAATTATCGCAGAGGGGCGGATTTTCATCCTGCAATCTGAACTTCCGGCCCCTGCAATCTCCCAATTGTCATCCAAGCATATCGAATGCCCGGCTCACCATTCGCAGCCCTACACGTCTACAAAGCCATCACACTTCCAAGGCTTTTCAATCTGTCGATGCGAGGGGAGACATGGGAACGCAGCGACTAATAGCGGGTACTGTCGTGTGCGCTGTATCCTTGCTGGCGCGCAGCGCGAGCGCGCAACAAGTTTTTGAAAGCCAACGGCTTCGCTTCCAGACGGAAGTTGTTGCCACCGGCTTGAAGCAACCATCAGCCATGGTCTTCTTGCCGGATGGCCGAGCGCTCGTGGTCGAGCGGCAGAGGGGCGTCGATGTGCTGGATCTCAAGTCCGGCGCATTGACTCCGATGGAAGGCGGTCCCGAAGCGCTCGTCGGCGCCGATACCGGCATTCACGACGCCAACCGGCCTGCGACCTTGACCGGGGAGGATGCGGGATTTCACGACATCGCACTGCATCCCGATTACGCGAAGAATGGCTGGATCTACCTCAGTTATTCCGAAGGACCGCGCGAGCGCAGCACCACGGTGGTGGATCGCTACCGCGTGCGCGAAAACAAGTTCGTCGACCGCCAACGGATCTTCACTGCCGACGCCTATTCCGAAGATCGCTTCCATTACGGTGGACGCATGGCCTTCCTCAACGGCTATCTGTTTCTCACCGTGGGCGAGCGCCATCATCAGGACCGCGCGCAGGAGCTTGCTAATGACGCCGGCAAGATCCTTCGCCTGCACGATGACGGCACGGTTCCACCTGACAATCCGTTCGTTGGAACAAAAGACGCGCGACCTGAGATCTGGAGTTACGGACATCGCAACCCGCAGGGACTGGTGGTCCACCCGGAAACCGGAGAGCTGTGGGAGAACGAGCACGGTCCTCTGGGCGGGGACGAGCTCAATATCATTCATCGTGGCGCCAACTACGGCTGGCCCGTGATCTCGTATGGATGGCAGTATTCCGGCGGGCCCATCGGCAAGGGCATCACCACGCAAGAAGGAATGGAGCAACCGCTTTGGGTCTGGACCCCGGGCATTGCGCCGAGTGGGTTCATGATTTATACGGGGACGAAGTTTCCGCAGTGGCGCGGCAGCTTCTTCATCGGCGCCATGTCTGGGCACCATCTTAGCCGGTTAGTGGTGCAGGATGGCCGCGTCGTTGTGGAAGAGCGACTGATGAACCGTCAGGTTGGCCGCGTCCGCCTGGTGGCCCAAAGCCCGGACGGTTTCATTTATATTGGCACGGATGATGGGCAACTCTTGCGTCTGCGGCCGGCGGACTAGTCACGTGCCGCACCGATAACGTCAAGCTGTGAGTGTAATCGCGATATTTCAACAACAACGACTCCAAGTGTCGTAAATCTCCCGCAAACGTTTGCCGGTGCGGGTTTTGTCGATAAAGCAGTATGCCAACGTTGTAATCGCTCCAACCGGATTGCGTGGGATTTTGTCGAGAAAACCTGTCAGCACAGGCTGTCCGTAGTCAATGTACGTTTTTCCACCAAACAGCTGATCCCATTTGAGAGGCGGACTGTTTCGCAGGAGAACTTGGCTCAGATACATACCGATGTCCATAGCCAGCGAGATCGTGCGATTTGTTAGCTCCCGACTGGATACCGGAAAGGGAAGCTTGGCCGCTAGTTCTTCAATCTCGTCTCCAGTTCTCGGGCGAGTCTCAACCTGCATGGCATACCAGTTCCCCAAGGCTTCCAATGAAGATGGAGTGAAATCCGCTGCCCAGCTCTCGAAGCCCGGCGTCCTCTTCACCGCACCTGCCAGTTCGTCAACCCGACTTGGGATCACTTCCAGAAACCAGCGATAATAGTCCCGCAGTTCCGGTTTCGACATCTCCGCGAACTTGAGAGTAAACGGCGGCTCTATCGTTTTGTAGGGAACCCGTTCCACGGTCTCTGTACGGCAATGTTATGGCAGCAATGCGACAGTCGCAAATCGTCACTGGCGAAACCAAGCGTTTGCACTAACTGAGAATTGCCAGGCGTAGTTGGTGTAATCGGGATATTTCGACAGTTGACCCTCAAGCCTTACCAAAGTCTCGCTTGTGTGCCGCAATTGCGGCTTCGAGGGTGCCGTGTTGTCCAGAACGTTTAGCAGGGTCTTGTTCTGTCAAAAGTTCGACGAACTGGTCGTCCAATTCACGTGCCTTCTTGCCATTTAGGCACAAACACCAGGCAGAAATGTAACTTCTGGGTGTGGAGTCTCGCCGTTAGAGCAGTTTCGCCCGAGATTAACCATTTAGGTACTGTGTGCAATTGTGTATGACCTATATTGACCAGCCGAGCCAGATTCCCGGCCATATGATTTAGCCTCTTTCTGTATTAGGAGAACGGCACTCACGTGAATTGATCGTGCCAGGAAGACAGATGGCGAAACAAACTCTCGGTTTCAGTTCCACAGTTTTCCGCAAAAAGTTCCGGGATGGGATGACTGCGCGGACCTACCGAGACAATGAGATCATTTTTGCGCAAGGGGACAGCGCCGATGCTGTGTTCTACATCCAGAGCGGCACGGTGAAGCTCACGATTGCCGCTACGCGTCGCAAAAAAGCGATAATCGCCGTCCTGCTGCGGGGTAGCTTTTTTGGCGAAGGATGTCTTGGAGGTCAATCGCTGCGGATGTACACGGCGAGATCAATTGGACCCTCCAATATCACTCGCTTGCAGAAGGAGAGGTCGCTTCGCACGCTCAAGCGCGACCCGCAGTTTGCTGCATTGCTTAATGCATATCTACTTTCCAGAGTTATTCGAGTCGAGGAAGACCTGGCAGATCAATTCTTCAATTTTAGCGAAAAGCGACTGGCACGGGTTTTGTTGTTGTTTGGGCAAATAACCAAGGAATCAAAGCCGGAGAACCCCCTGACGGTGAGCCAAGCAACCCTCGCGGAGATGGTTGGTACCACCCGCGCAAGGGTAAGTAAATTTATGAATGCGTTCAAGAAGAAGGGCTTCGTCAGCTACAACGGCGGTTTGCAAATAAATAGCGCACTTATCAGCGCCTTTCTGCAAAATCGGCCCATGTCCATTGTCAGAAGGAAGTAAACCGTCTAGATGGGGTTCGCGCAACTGGTCTAGTTGACCATGGTACATGGGGGATTGCCATGAAAAAGGAACTCAGCGTAAAACAGGTACTCGCCGTGCGCTGTCCGACTTGCGGAGCCGCTCCGGGGGAGAAGTGTGAACTTAGCACTGGCCAACCTCGCAATAATCCGCACCTAGACCGCCGACTGATCGCAAAAGATTGAACGCGCCTCGGCGGACCTCACCCCGTATGACGTGGTATCCATCATTTCCCGCTAGAACGATGGCTATCGCATGCCCCGTTTGGTTATCGACAGCGGTAGCCTGCCAATTCGGCAAGCCTTTGAGCTCTGCAATTTTCATAAAGCGGCCCTGGGCAAGTCGGACGGTCAATTGTTGAAACCAGGCGTGGCTGTTGAAAAAGGAACCAAAGCAGTAATTTGTGTGAATTTCAGCGCCTGCGGCAAACGAAGATTCAATAACTTGCGAGCGAATTTCGTTCGTGAAATCCCGCGAAAAGAGTTTTTCAACACCCACAGGCGTTTGCACTAACTGAGAATTGCCCACTATCCGCTCGGGACTAGCTTCGCTCCGGTCTTCTACGCGATGCTGGGGGAAGGCGGGAATTGTACCACCAGCAAGAGGGGAGTTTAAGCGGCAGATGCCAGGTAGGCTTCAATGCACTCTTCGCACTGCCTATAGCCGCCCGTGCCGTTGCGACGCTCGCTCTGTGGAATATCGCGGCCTGCACGGCACTGATCGTCGTCGTGATAAATGCGCTTTTTGTTCGGTTTCTTGGTCTGTTTAGCGGAGAAATACTCGGGGACTTTTGCCATTGGACCTAGGCTTCTATTCACAGAACGAAATTCGGACTCTCTTCCCTTCACGGCGGCGGGAAAAATTTCTGTGACGGGTTCCATCGCGGGACGCACCTACCACTACCAGCCTATAGGTCACGGCGCGAGGATCGCTATTGGCGAGCTCCGCGAATCTCGGGCCCGACGCCCAAGGAGCCGAAGGGCCGGCAGTGATCTGGGCCTTCTTCAAGCGACAGCAGCCAAGGTAGCTTACCCCAAGGCACGGCGAGAACCTTTGTTGCCCGTTGCCATCGGATTCTGGGCAATCGCCATAAAGTTACTCCTCCAATTTGTGGTTGATCTTGTTGCGCGGGGGTTGCGGATTTTGCAGGACTTTGCCGGAGTTTTCCGAGCTAGAGGGGCTATCTTGTTGATCTTGGGAAGGGCTGGACTGACTCTTAATCAGTAGGTTGTAGGTTCGATTCCTACCGCGCTCACCATCTTTAGAATCAATCGCCTAGGTTGGAATCACTTCTCATCTGAGATCTCCTCTCGCGCCATCGCGGAATCGCCGCACAGTTGTTTTCATGCATTTGCGAAACTCTTGAACAACTGATCCAGATTCAGTTGTTCGATGGGAGTATGAGGGAATTCACCAGAGTAATGAAGAGGATGCGCCTCTCCAAAGAAGAGTGTGGACGGAGTGTGGCTGTGGTCCGCTTCACGAACAGACCAGAACTCTGCCCCGTCACGGCACGGCCAGGTGGTACGGCAGGGAACGAGAGGGCGTCGGAGGGAACCGGAAGGAATCAGACAATCCTTTATTATGCGGGGGGCTTAGTTCAGCTGTTCAGCTGGTTAGAACGCCTGCCTGTCACGCAGGAGGCCGCGGGTTCGAGTCCCTTCGCTCCCGCCAATTCTTCGACCCGAACACCCCGTATCTTCTGTCAAAACGTGTCAGGGGCAGCATTACTTCCGCATTGCATACCACCCATCCAGAATCGTCGGCTGCTTACGCCGTGGCATCTGGTTGCGCTTCGAGGGCTTTTATCAATTCGTCTGAGCCTGAAACCCAGCCGAAGAGCGTTTGGATAGTCAAAAGGGATGCTTCGTGGTTACTTCTTGGCAAGCCGTATCCGATCGGCTTGCCCATACAATCCGCTAGCAGCACACACGCATAGTCTCTGAACATGGCGTCTCGGACCGTCGATTCGACACATACGCTTGTGGTACATCCTGTGACGATGAGGTATTTGACCCGCAGCTGTTTGAGCGTAGCATCCAAGTCGGTTTGATAGGACCGCTGAATCGGTGCCTGTACACGGTTTTCTTCTCTTCCACATTCTCATGGTGCCAGTGCCTTCCGCTCGCGCCGCTGTCAAGGGTCGAGATCGCTGGCGCGAACTCGCTCCGCTACGGCAATGCAAGAATGCATCTGGCAGGAGACAACGATCCTGGGGCCTGCGGCCCGCTGCTCCCAAGACGCCTACGCCGAGGACCCCACCTCGACGACTGTGCCCGGTTGAATGGTTCGCAACGTCTCGGCGCAGGCAGAGAAGTGCGGCTCTAAATCCACCACACGATTCGAACGCGCACGCACGATCAGCAGCGCGATCCTGCGCCCGGTGAGGTTCTGCTGATAACACAGATTCCGGTCGATCGTCACCACCACGTCGAAACTGGCGTCGGCCAGGGCAAGCAGTTCCCCGTTTTCTTTCCCCGACCATCCCGCTTCCTGAACGGTCGTGCAGTCGAAACCGCGGGCCGCCAGCGCTACTTTCAACGCTTTGGGCGCGCACTCGTCGATCAGTACTTTCATCCCAGATGCGCCATCAGGCTGTCCCGCGCCTCTTCCAGCGCCGCAATCGCTGCCTCGCGCGTCACGCTCGGATACTGCTCCAGAAACTCGCCCAGACTCTCGCCGCCTTCCAGATAATCCGTCAACGCCTTGAACGGAACCCGCGTCCCACGAAACACCGGCTCGCCGCTGAGCACAGCGGGATTTTTCACAATCACGCTTGCCATGGAACTCCTCCCACCTGCCTACTATGGTAGCGCACCCGCGCCCCAACGCAGAAGCAGATTACCGCGCCCGACCTTCGCCCCCTCAACGGCGCTGCCGACGGGGGCGGGAGCAACCGCAAATGCCCCGCTCTCTGGTTCTCACCTCCTTATTATTCCTTATGTTCAAATTCAGCGCCAATCATCTGCTCTTACTTTCGCGTATAGAATACCGCTCCTGTGCCGTGTTCCTCATGCAGGACGACTCCACCCGACGACAAAGACGCCCGCATAATTACGATAGAAGATAGTCCCTCGGTACGGCGTTGCCCTTTTTGTCGCAGTTCGGACTGGCTGTCAACGTGAAGGAGTTTGCACAACGGACCAATACAACTGCGGCTTCCATTACCTCTCGCATTAGACGTCAACCCCGTTTCATTGAGTAAGGACTACCGACTAGGGTCGACGCTTCTTCGACATGGTCCGTCTGGAGTGCATGCAAATCTCACTCAGACGTCGGCGTCGGGGTCTTAATACCAACAATCACGTATTTCGAAGGCATACACGTATTGTTTCTGAGCGTCTTTTGGGTGGGGGGCGGAGTCGGACAGATGTTCTTGGCATCGACAACTGTAAATCCATCCCTCAAACTATCATTAAACGCTCGAAGAGCGGGGGCGAATTGAAATTGCAAGTCTTGCCTGCCAATGTAGTCTGATTGTTCGGTGCCATCTGTCTGGACGAACATTCTTGCCAAATACTCCGTATATAGACGTGACGGGCTGCGCGCCGACTGGCTGGGGAAACATCCGTTTCTCAGAAACCATGTTTCGTGGCTGGTCTCACTTGGCTCCGAACACGTAGCGCACGATTAGAAAGAAGACGAGCAGGTGTTTTCGACAGTTAGCGCAACGCCGGAGCCTACCTTGCGTCTGCGTCAACGACAGTTAGTTCCCTGACCCACGGGGCCGCGACATTTTTCCTCCAAGCGCACTATCCAACGGGCAGGTCAGCCAAGCCCTTGTCCTGGCAAAGCTACTCAGGGAGGGGATGTCTCTTGTGCTTGAACGTTCTGAGCTAGGCGGCCTCGTTAGCGGAGGCGAAGCAGGCTGTGCTCCCAATCCCAACACGGGGATGAGAACCACTAACCGCATTGAAGCGAGAGTTGTCGCCCCTTTACCCATTCCTGCAGCATGCGCTCACCCACTTCCTTGAAGTCGGGATGTTCCTTGATGTAGGCCCGAAGATCGATTTCGGTTTGCGAAAGAGCGTCCGAGACCCGCTCAAGGATCGCGCGAATTTTTGCGGGTGTTCCCGTCATTCGAGTTTCGCCGAGCCGACGGAGAAGCTTGCGGTCGGGCCACTGGGTTGTTCCGTTGAGCGTAAGCGCCAGACTGTCCTTCGGCAGATAGATGGAAGTGGTCACGAGATCGTAGACCGGTGCGAGGCGAGCTTCACCGAGCACGTCGTCATAGACGATGCCGAAATTCTTGAGGTGAGCATCGCCGTTGCGCAATGCGCAATTCAGCACGATCAGCGTGAATAGTTTTTCAGCATCCGCGAGTACGGCGGGCGAGTTTGCAAACTGCTGAAATCGCTTCATGACTGACGTTTCATAGCTGCCGCGATATTTCTCATCCGTTCTTCTCGCGTTTAGGACGCAGAAATCTTCAAAGCCCCGGTAGGTACCATCTGGGCGCAAGTCGAAACGGTCAACGACAAGGGCCATCCCGTCTTCGGCGAGCCGATACCGAGGTACGTGCAGCCCACAACGCTCGGCGGCCTTCAGGCAGAAGTACTCGTTCGCAGCGAGCTGAGGAAATTCGTTCGGCTCCCAAAACTTCACGATGTGAGTTGCACCCCTGTAGCTCGGCGAAAGACGGGGCTCCGTGTTCGCCAGAGTGGCAGATGCGTTCTCGTCTCGCACGAGGATCTTGGGCTGGACGCCACTGATACCGGAAAAGGCTGCAAACTTCTCAATGAGGTAGCGAAACAAATCCCCGTCGCGACGACTCGCCAGAATCTCGTCTACCGACTGAAAAGGAACATCCTCGTTGAGCCGCTCCTTGTCGCCGGTGTACCGTATGCGGCCAACTTGTGAGCGGCCAACAATGGCGAGCAGGTCAAAATCATCGAACGTTCCAGTCGCTTTCGCAAAGGCCAGGCGCAGCCGTTCCCGCAACGCGCCTTCCGGGAGGTTCATCTCGAAGATTGGGGGGAGGCCAAAGGGCACGTCCCAGGAGGGAAGCCGCACGGGCATGGTAACGGAGACGGCACGCTGTGGGACGGTCTCAGGCAAGTACGCAAAAGCACTTCCGCGATCCCGCTGCCTGTCCAGCAGGCCTGCCTCAGCGGCGTCTGTCCAGACCTTTATCATCGCGATCCTCTTCCAAGAGCTCGTCCAAAGTGGGCCGTTGCAGGTTTGCCTCTTGTAGTTTCAACTCTAGGCCGAGCGCCGACAAAATGTTGGCGACCTTGGAAAAACCAAGTTCGCCTGATCGGCCATTTTCCAGTGCTTCGAGCGTTGCCCGACTCACACCGGCCTTGTCAGCCAACGCGGATTGGCTAAACCCGAGAGCCTTGCGCCTAGACGCTATCTGAGCGCCAATGGAGTGCAGCTTCAGCATAGTATGACTAATATACTAGGCGTACCATCGATTCGTCAACGTTGTGCCTAATATACTAGTCGTTAGCCGGAGAACGTTGGATGACTGGGGAGTTGTTTCGCGACCAAGCGCCCCGCAGCACGCCACTCGCTGCTGTGCCAGGCGACCGGCACGTAGACGAACCGTCGAACGCGAGAACTGACGGTTCCGCAAACTGTGAGATTATTCCTGATCGAGTCACAGATTGTAGACGGCGACGCTCCTGAGCCTCGAAGAATATTCCGTATGGAAAGCGCCGCACCCCCGCACGGCGATGGCTTCGATAGACGACAGGCAATTGCAACGGATATTCCGCTATTGCCTCAACTGTGGTTTCGACCGCTAGCGCGAAACGCTCCCCAAGCCCCGGCCGTATGTTGTCATACCATGCCCGCGCTTCCCGCAAATCCTCATTCGCATCAGGTATCCAGACGACCGGGAGTGTCACGGTTTCTTAAACAGGCCCGCCCTGACTTGTTCCCAGGAGATGACATCGAGAGGGTTTTGCGCATGTCGAGCGATGCGGTAATCAAGCTCCGCCCGTTGCGCATCCGTCAGGCGTGCCGCGTCCGCTTCCAGGCTTTCCCAAACCGTGTCCAGGAGTTCTGCCTTCTCAGCAGCGGAGAGACTCTCGATTTGATTTCGCAAATCGCTCATTACCTAAAACCTTAGCGCCGTTTCCTCGCTCTGGCAAGCGCCCTGATCCCGCTGTGTCCTTTTTGTGTCCTTCGCAATTAGATGCCGTTCGATTTCGCCAACTTTTCCAACGCTTTTGAAAACCGTCCATGCGGGTCTTTTAATCGTTAAACTATTGTGATGGCTACAGTTGTCTATGCTGCAGCCACATCGAGAAACATAACTCTTAATCAGTAGGTTGAAGGTTCGATTCCTTCCGCGCTCACCACTCTTTTCAATCACTTCCGAGTCGTGCGGAAATCTTCCGTGCGGTCACTGTTGGGGGAAAATGTGGGGGTCTGTGCCGGCCACTGCCGCCCGCTCCAAGTAGTCGTGGACCCTGCCCAGACCCATCCCGCAACTACGCGCGATCTGGCGCTGCCCCAACCCCAGCTCAAACCGTAACCGCAGCAATTCCTTCGTTTTCCGCATGGACATTCTCCTAGCCGGCACCCTGTTCTCCTCATTATTTATGGAGTTTCTTTGCCGGGTAATTGTCCAGCGTCGCTGCGGCCTACTGCGGCTCGTCCTGTGGAAAACATTCCGCTCCGAGCCGCACACCATTCCGGTAGACGAGCAAAACTGTTCGCCTTCCCGCCGGAATCGCGTTCACCTTCGACCGGATTCCCCATTGTTCGTGAAATCGCTGATATTGTCCCGGCCTACGCCGTCTCGAATGAGGCAGAGCTTTTCCAGATGACTGCCACGAGTCACGTTCTCCTTACCGAACGAACCGAAGATTCTGCCCAGATTGGTGTGGAGCGCTTCGGCGAAAGTTCTACCCAAGCCAAGTCCCTTGTTGCCCGTCGCTGAAAATCCGAGCCAATTCTCCCCGACTTCGGGAAACATGTACCAAGCTGTGAGTAGCCCCGAGTCAAGGGTCTGGTCAGTTGCAGATTTCTCCTTCAAGAAGCGTAGGTAGTCGATCATGCGGTCGTGCAGCGCACGGTACTTCGGCTTCTTGCGGTTGAAGAGCAGGAACGGATCGACGAACCGACGAACAGCGGCAGGTCGGCAAGAAGAGAGATGTCGAAGGCACCGTACTTGTTCAGCGTCGATTTTGCGCACGCCGAAGAAGTCCGAAAAGTAAATTCCCATTCTTCGCTGGGCCGGTTTTTTGCCTTTCTGCATTATGTCGAAATATATGCTGCCAGGACTTCCTATCTCGAAAGAGCCTTTTTAAGTTCTTTTATCAACTTTTCTGTCTCCTCTAGCTTTCGAATAACCTGCCGATCCCCCTTCATTGCGGCTAGTGTTGTCCACGGATAGCGTTGCAACGATTCGACGCCGAGCACTTCAGACGGGGTTTGGCGATAGCTATTTAGGTGTTCGCAGCTATAGCCACGATACTATCCGGGCAGGATCGTCGCGAGAAGCCATGAGCGGCCGCTCCCCAGGTCTCAATAACCGCACAGCTTCCTTAGGCTGGAGGCCCCTAACCTAGAGGATGGTTCCGCAATCCGGAAAACTTGCGCTTAAAAAGTCCCGCGATAGCAATAAGTCCCGTGCCAAGCAGACTCAAAGTACTTGGTTCAGGAGTAGCGAGTCCTGTGGTTCCCCCGCGGATGTGTCCAATACCCTTACTAAGCTGTTGACTGGAGGAGGAGATTGTCTCCGTGAGTGTGCCGCTGACCGTTCTCCCCGTGTACAGCGTCCCGGAGATAGCTCCGCTGAGGGTGTAAGTTAGATTCGCGCCGTGTTTACTGACTAGCATCCACGTAATCGGACCCGTGAAGGCGCCGTTAAAGATGGCACCCTTTGGAACACCCTGGCTTCCATTTCCAGTCACAACAAGTGTCGAACCCACGCTGGAAAATGTTCCGCCGGCTGAAATGCTTCCGCTGATCAAGGCCCCTGTCGAAAAGGTAACAGAACCAAGAGAGTGTCCCTTAGCGGCCACAATTCCGTTGAAGCTCATCAGCTCTGATTGTGTTGAAGTGATGCCCGCATTTGAAATCGCGATGCTGCCGAACCGATTGGTAAGATTGATCCCATCGGCGAAAGCCGCGTGGGGTAAAGCGAGTACGAGCACAATGAGAATCAACGCCGCTTTCATCTGCAAATCTCCCGGGCTTAAGTTAACTCGCGATTTCACGCGAACCACACGCTCCTAACAATACTGTCTCCCACCAAGGAGTGACTGTTCAAGATTGCTCACTCCTCAGATTCTTTGAAAAAGCTTGAGAGTTGTTTGCTAATCGGGCGAGTTTCCGGACCCGGAATCTTTTGCATTCAAGCCAAACTCGCATCGGGATAGTCTCTCTCTTGTCGTTCGCAACATCAGCGCCCGGAGTAACATTAATGACCCTTTCTCTGCAATGACCCCTTCTCTGCACTCCGAACATATTGTCGGTTCGGTGTTGACAGAACTGATTTACAAGACGATCAATTCTGATCAGTTTTTCGCAACTTAAAGTTTGATACTGGCCATTCACAAGAGTTCTGCTCGCAGAGGGAACTTCGTGAACAAATTTGTTTTTTGTGGACATTACTGATGCCGGGAGGTTTCGATGAATCTAAATCTGCTAGACCCTAAGCTGATTGTGCTCGCCGCCGTGGTGATTCTGATTATCGCGGTGCTTGCTTGGTTGTACGTGCGAAAACGTAGGAGTACGACTGCGGAACTGCGGAAAAAGTTTGGGCCCGAGTACGAGCTGGCGGTGCGAAAGCATGGGTCAGAACGAAAAGCGGAAGCGAAATTAGCGGATCGCCAGGAGCGGGTTGAAAAGCTCAACATTCGCGATCTTGACCCGATGGAACGCGAACGTTTTTCGAAACAGTGGGAGTCCATTCAGTCTCGTTTTGTCGATTCCCCAAAGGGGGCAGTCGCAGAAGCCGAGGACCTGGTGTCTTCTTTAATGAAAACTCGTGGCTATCCGGTATCCGATTTCGATCAACGTGCGGCCGACATTTCTGTCGACCATCCCCGAGTGGTTGAGAACTACCGGTTTGCGCATGAGATTGCGCTGCGGGTTGGCAAGGATGAAGCAACCACGGAAGACCTGAGAACGGCGATGATTCATTACCGCTCTCTGTTTGAGGAACTGGTGCAGGTACCAACCATTGTGGAAAGGAAACAGGTACCAACCATTGTGAAAAGGAAAGAGGTGGCGTAATGGCTGAATTGATGGCAAAGGAAGAGGACGTTATCACCGCCGACTTGGCGAGCATTCCGCCAGAGCGGCCCGACGGACCCAAGCTGGTGAAAGAACAGGAACCGGAAACTCTGGCTAGAGCGGCTACCGTGTCAGAGCCCATGCCCCTGTTCACTGAATCGGAGATGGGAGATTTCCGTTCGCAGTGGAGCAACGTACAGACTGGTTTCGTGGACGAGCCACGCCGGACCGTCGAAGACGCAGACAAGCTGGTAGCTGCGGTGATGCAGCGACTCGCGGAAGGTTTCGCCAACGAGCGATCGGGCTTGGAAAAGCAGTGGGACCGCGGTGACAACGTCTCCACTGAGGATCTCCGGGTTGCCCTACAGCGCTATCGTTCCTTTTTTGACAGGCTGCTGAAACTGTAAGGGACGAACGCGTCGGATACAGCAAGAGGAACTAGACACGAGGGTGCAGGGACTTAATGTTATATGGCGACAAGGAGAAAACAGATGAACCCCAGTACGAAGGATGACATTAAAGGCAGTTTTCATGAAGTGAAAGGCAAAGTCAAAGAGACAGCAGGCAAAGTCACGAACAATCCTGACTTGGTGGTTGAAGGCCAAGCCGAACACAACGTCGGCAAAGTTGAGAAAAAGGTCGGGCAGATCGAAAAAGTGTTCGAGAAGTAAATTGGCCAGACCTCTGCGCGTGTTCATGCGTTTGGGACAGCTGATGTACCGCGATTCTCCGCTGAGTGCTGCAGGACCGGCGGACGTCGGCTTGGCACTCGGAGCTCTCTATCGGAGCTCTCTTTTGGAGCGGGTGGCACATATCAAACCCAAGAACCGACCACTTCGGCGCACGAGCCCGCTCCCTGCCTCCAGTCAACGGCGCATTTTGGGCGCCGAAAACACATATGTCTGATCAGGTTACGAATAAGACGGTTGCCGAAGAAAATCAGTTACGGGTCGCGGAAATGGTGCTGCCGCCTTCGACCTCTGCATCCGATATACTGCTTCGCAGAATCGCGATTCTGCACAGCAATGCAGAAGTGACTGAGCGAACGTAGGCCAGTGACTGAAGGTATCAGTTTGTCATCACATAGGGCGGCAAGTTCACCTGACAAATTCGACACGACTCCAGTGGTGGAATGTACCTCCGAACACGTACAGTCAGTTTCGGAATTCAGGTGCTCGCAAATCGGCACAGGAGGTTTGACATGCTTTGGACCATTTTAGTTGTTCTTCTGATTTTGTGGCTGCTGGGTTTTAGTTTGCATATCGGCGGAAGTCTGATTCACGTGCTGCTGGTTTTGGGGTTGGTGGTACTGGTCATTAACCTACTGAGCGGAAGACGAACTGCGGATTGAAGAAAAGGATTACGAGTCTCAACCCCAGGAGGCCCTGGTGTTCAGCCTCCTGGTTCCCGACTTTTCTCTGCGCCCCTGTTCGGATAAAGGAAGAGTTCGGTGCGTAGAGTTGCTGCAGCGGGAATAAACGCGTGCAGGCTTTTCCGCTGCGGCGAACAACAAACCTGTATCGGCTGGGGAATAGGACTCCGGCCCGTTCGACGTTCTTGTTGGCGTCCATTTTAATCTCTTTCCGCCGTCTTGACTGATATCTCAGCCCTGTCTGGTTGGCTATTCTTGGAGAGACGGGATGCGACACTCATAGAAAAATGGACCTTCGCTAGCCCGCGGAGGATGTTTAGGGGTCGATTACCCGAGAATATTGTTGGCTCCCTCAACGGATTCGCACGGCCAGTTGGCGGGCCCTCGATTGCGAAGTAAAATAGCCCAGCATTTCGCTCGCCCGCACGGCTGATCCGCCGATAACTCCCCATGCGGTCGTTCGTCCTGCGATCACTTCGCCATCTTGAGCGACATGACGTGGACTTCGTTCTTGTCCGCATAAACATGTGCTGTCAGGGTTACGTGGTGCCCCTCGTGTCCTTTGACTGCATTTGGGTTGCTGATGGTCCAGCTCTTGCTATCCTTGTCGCTCACAAATGTCTTGCCGTCATCGCTAACCTTGCCTGTGACCTGAACCGCTTTTTTGGACGCATCGGCCTCCATGTTGTCGTTCTGCATGCTGTCCTGAGCCGCGGCCACTCCGAAGGTCAGCACGGCCAGGGCGAAACAAATTGTCATCAGCTTTTTCATGTTTTTCTCCTTCAATATGAATATGCCAACCCGGTCGATACGAACCCATGTCTGCCCCAAAGGGCTGTCCGTCTCTTTAGGTGCCGCGCTGAGCAAGCGGACATATTAGTGTCACCACCATAATGTGACTATACAAAATTGCTCATTTCTTCAGATTGTTTCAACCAGCTACGCGGTCAACCGAATATCCGTGCCCGCGGAACCAAGGCACCACCTGACTTCCGCCAAACCGCGTCTTCCGAACGTTGTCCCTCGGCTGACAAACTCATCCAACCAGACCTCTTCGTGGCGGTCCATGAATTGTCACCGAGTGGCCAAAGTTGGACAGATTGGAAGGAACTAGTTGTGCCACACTCTGGTCATGACAACCAAAACGATTCCTTCATACCTTGAGGACGAGCGCCAAAAAGTTAGAGACGCTCAACTGCGGACGGAAGAAGAAGCTGCGCGCATCCGGCCGCTGAACCATGGCCACCATCGGACTGCGAAACAGCCGAAGCTGGAATTGCCATTTGCGGTTAAGGCCGCACCCAAAGTGAGAAAAACCGCGGCAGCATCTCGGGAAAACTTACGCCCCGCGCGAAAGACGCCGACGAAAGCCCGCAAGGTGGCGTGACTCCGAGGCTGTGCCTGCGGGCAGGACACGGCAGGCGCTATAGGCTCGCCGATTGCTCGTCTCTTCCGGACAGGGGGTGTGTTGGACCAGGGAAGATCCCCTTGATCCCTGCATGATCTTTGCGGGCAGAACCTGAAGCAGAGCAGTCACGAGACGGGTGGCAACGTAATAGATCGGTTCGTGGCGGAGACCCGGTAATCATGAGTATCTCTGCGCTGAAGACATCGTTGTTCACGGTGAGTTTCGTATTTTTCATGGGAATAGCCACAGCTTCGCCTGCGCAGGCCAAACCAGCCCCGCCAACCCCTATCGACATAAAGAAGGTCGAGCTCGGTGGGAGGCCCTGGAACCCAGAATGGGACCAGATCATCGAGAAGGCGCTGCCGCTCGAAATGCTTTCTTTGCAGGCCCCCAAGGGCGTCCGTCGATTCTGCCCGCGATTTTACGAGATGGACACAGCTGACAAACGCACATTTTGGGCTTACTTCTTCCAGGCGCTTGCAGGCGCTGAGGCCGGCCTGAATCCGAAAACGAGCGTCCGTCACACCGAGCCGGACGTCGGATTGGCCAAACGAAGTGAAGGATTGTTGCAGCTTGCGTACGCAGACCAGAAGCGTTACGGCTGCGATTTCAATTGGCAAGTGGACCGAGCTCTGAAGGCGAACGATCCGGCCAAAACTATTCTCCAGCCGAAAAATAATCTCGAATGTGGAGTGAAAATTCTGTTCAATCAGACCATCGTGCAGCGCAAACCCTTGCTGACCCGGTCGTCATACTGGTCGACGTTGCGGCCGGGCGGGCCGAGCTACCGAGTCTTCGCCAAGCAGATGACAAATCCCCCCTCCGCATGTGGCCTGTCCACCAAGTCGAGGATTAACAAGTCGACTACGACAAAGTCCGTGCAGGACGACGCGAACCGGCGTGAAACCCCCAAATAGTTTGGCGCCAATTGTACTGAGAGCAATCCACGATGATCGCCGCGACGCTCAGAGCCGCTAGCGCCAAGCCCGCGGAACTCCACGTGAGGGAGCGTTCCTCTCAGCTTTCATGACGTTGGACTCTGGATCGGCGTAGATAACACGTTGGCTCCGTTCAGAGAAACAGTAAAAATCTGAACTTCACTGCCCTTAATACCCTCCGCCGATCTTCTGACACTGTTCGTCTTCGATAAGTCCAACCCCTCCGACCCTGTGAAACGGGCACGTTGTTCCACATTTAAGATGCTACATTTCGTAGGTTGGTACAGACTGTTCAAAACTGCTCGGGTATGGCTGAGCAGGCTGCAGCAGCAAGGGTTGCGACGCCAGGACCAAGCGGCGCTCGTGGCCACGGGTTCCCGGTGGTAAATGACCCAAAGCTCGAGCAGACTGCGAAGCATCGAGCGGAGTAATGCCATTCGGTCACGGTAAAAAAATGACAAAAGAATGAACCTCGCATCCCAGTGAGCAGTCTAGGGAGAGTGCGCGATTTTGACCAGCTTTTTAGGTGCACTTCGTTCATGATCGAAATTGCAAGGAACCCACCCGCTGGGGACACGAACGTTCGAGCCGTGGGCAGTGTCTCGGGTTCGGTCTAAAGCTCAGCTTCACCAGGTTTCCCTCACCACCCGCGTGGCTGAACACAAATGCATCAGGCAGCATCTTGAACACCTGAGTCTGGAGATGACAGGGAAAGCGCTCTTGTTCGCGACTATCGGTCAGCAGAAGAGGGAAAACCATCGGGACTTCCAGCGGGTATCCGATGATCTGACGCTTACACAGGCCGCGGACATACTCAACCGACCGATAGTTGTAGCGGAAAATCGCTAGTTCATGCGGCAAGAATTGCACCAACAGCGCCCTTATCACTGTCGAACGTTTGGCGATGCTGGTGATCGGCACGTCTTGAGCGGCGCAGCTTGCTTTGGCGCCTCCCGCGCGCTCCACACCGTCACGAAGGTGGTCGACCGGGCGCTGGACTCGCTCCCGCAGAATTTCGCAGGGGCATTCATAATGTCGCCGGTAGAAGATTTGCCCCCGAAGCAGCCATCACCTGAGCCGGGCCAGCAAAGGCGGCTGCTGGGTGGCTTCCAGGGCGTGCCCCACAACCAAGAAGAGCATATTTGACCCTATCGACGGGACCCCATCACATCGTTCTGTATCGGAAGAATATTGAAGCGGTCTGCTCCACTGAGGCCGAAGTCCGCGGACAAATCCGCCTGACTGCATCCAGAGAATCAACTCCAATCTCCTTCATGTCAGGCAGACAAAAATGTAATTGTCTTGGATTGCAATCCTAGTCCATCAGGGCCGACCCCTGGCACGCAGGAGCCACTCCGCACGCCCCTTGGGAGCCTAGCCTTTGATTGAGCTGTTCGAACGAGCGTCCCATGACTCGAAAGAGTCTGGGGCGCTTTCGTTTTATCCGCTGGTCTCAAGCCGACTGATTTCTGAACGCTAGCGAACCGACTTCAGCCGCTCAAAATAGTACGCTAGCGGATTATGCAAAACCTGATTTCTACCTCGGGCACGGAAAATTACGCCGTGAGACAGGGCTGACGGAGGTCTACCATGACTGCGCAACTTGCTACCGTAGACGACCGCATTTTGGCTCTTGTGGAAGCACCTGGCGCCATCCGCGACGGGAACATCATTCCCCGGAGCGCCAGCGACAAACCGCAGGCTGACGGTATCCTCCTGCACCTTGCGCGATCTGAATGATTTTCTCGGCGGTTTCGGCCGGAGTTTTGACGATGAGGCCAAGGGAGTCCGTCCGGGCTAGCTTACGGTCCTCCGACGTGCCTTCCTCTCCGCCGGCAGGTCCCCCTGAAAATGTCACGAGAGAGGCGGGTGCGACGACGGCCCGGTCTACGGACACGCCTCCAACGATGCCTTTCTGAAGGTAGGCTTCAGATCTGAGGTGCGGAAGAATTGAAGTTTGTCGCCAGAGCGAGACTGGCTCCCAACCCACACCTCCGCTGACGGCGGCAAGGCCGGACGCCTTCTCCGAGGCAATGCCTCGCGCCTGGTCACGGGGTTGAGTGACTCCCAAGTAGAGTGCGATCACTCCGGCCGTAATAAGCCAGCCTGTTTTCAGAGCCGTTCGGCTTTTGGCGGAGAACACTCCCCAGCGGATGCCCATTAGGCCTCCTGTATGAGGGAATAGACACGGGCGGCAATACCTTTGTTCCCATAGGCTCTTGATTGCAGGGCTGTGAGGCCTGGTATCGATCCGCGCCTGCGTGTATCGCACATCCTGCTTGCCACACAAATATTGACCATCGACACTTCCCGCCAGCGACAGCATTTCCTGCTCTAAGGTTGCACACCTATTGCCCCAAACGCGGACAGATAAAGGGGCTACAGTGAAGGTGTGAGACATGACACATCCACTCCGATGTATAACGGCCCCGCATTCAAATGCACATTTTACGAACATAGCGTCACGGCCGTTGACTTCAACAGAACGAATGGTAACTGCCGCACGCAAGCGGCAGCAGTAATACATCAACATCCTGCCTTTTTGCGTTTGAGGACGGCCCCAACCACATAGTGATGAGTTGCTAGCCGTTCTCACGGGCCCGCTGATTAGGGTTTCTGCTGCTTGAAATTTCCCAAGGTTGAAAAGATAGAGGCCTATACGACTGAAAAACTATTTACGGTTGGAAGTTCCGTTTCCTCGGCTGCTGCCTCCGCTGCTGCACCCCAGCGTGACAACTCCGGACGCGAACTGGCCGAGGCGCTCCGAGAAAGCGAAGAACGATATCGGATGCTCCTCGATGGAATCCAGAACTATGCCATTTTCATGATGGACGCGCAGGGCCGGATTCTCAGTTGGAATGCCGGCGCCGAACGAATCAAAGGTTACACATCCGATCAGATTATCGGCCGGAACTTTTCCTGCTTCTTCCCGCCGGAGGATATCAAGCGGGGAAGGCCGGAGGAGGTACTCCGAAGAACCGCTGCCAGCGGACGGCACGAAGAACAAGGCATGCGCATGCGGAAAAACGGCTCACGATTTTTGGCCAGTGTCACCGTCACTGCATTGCGCGACCCAACCGGAAATCTGCGCGGATTTTCTGAGTTTAGCCATGATCTCAGTGAGAGCAAGGAGTCCGGGGCGAAATATCGTGGGCTGTTAGAGGCTGCCCCGGATGCAATGGTGGTGGTGAATCAGGCTGGAGAGATCGTGCTACTGAATGTCCAGGCCGAGAAACAATTCGGATACAGCCGCGATGAACTGGTAGGGCAGCAAGTAAAGAACATCATCCCCGAGGGCTTCGCGGAACGGCTGATCGCGGACGGTACCCGAAGCGCGGCGGAAGCGCTGGCGCAGCAGATCGGAACGGGAATTGAACTCATTGCGCGGCGGAAGGATGGAACCGAGTTTCCGATTGAGATCATGCTCAGCCCGCTCGAAAGCGCCGAGGGCATCCTGGTGACGGCGGCAATCCGAAACATCACAACCCGTAGGGATGCGGAAACCCATCTTGCGCAGATGGAGGGCAGATACCGCGGGCTATTGGAAGCGGCTCCGGATGCGATGGTAGTGGTGAATCAGGCTGGGGAGATCGTTCTGCTGAATGTCCAGGCCGAGAAACAATTCGGATACAGCCGTGATGAACTGGTAGGGCAGCGAGTAAAGAACATCATTCCTGAGGGTTTCGCGGAACGGCTGATCGCGGATGGTACTCGAAGCGCGGCCCAGGCGCTGGCGCAGCAGATCGGAACCGGAATCGAACTCATTGCGCGGCGGAAGGATGGAACCGAGTTTCCGATTGAGATCATGTTGAGCCCACTCGAAAGCGCCGAAGGCATCCTGGTGACGGCGGCGATCCGGAACATCAGCGTGCGCAAAGATGCGGAAACACACTTGGCACAGATGGAGGGCAGATACCGCGGGCTATTGGAGGCGGCTCCAGATGCGATGGTGGTGGTGAATCAGGCTGGAGAGATCGTGCTACTGAATGTTCAGGCGGAAAAGCAGTTCGGATACAGCCGCGATGAACTGGTAGGGCAGCAAGTAAAGAACATCATTCCTGAGGGTTTCGCGGAACGGCTGATCGCGGACGGTACCCGAACCGCAACCGAGGCACTGGCGCAGCAGATCGGAACGGGGATTGAACTGAACGGACGGCGGAGGGATGGAAGTGAGTTTCCGATTGAGATCATGTTGAGCCCGCTCGAAAGCGCCGAAGGCATCCTGGTGACGGCGGCAATCCGCGATATCACCGAACGCAAGAAATCCGAGGAGCATCTCGTGAAGACGGTTGGGGAACTGAAGCGTTCCAATGACGAACTGCAGCAATTTGCCTATGTCTCATCTCACGATCTCCAGGAGCCGTTGCGCATGGTAACGAGTTATACGCAACTCCTGGCCGGGCGCTACAAAGGGCGTCTGGATTCGGACGCCGATGAGTTCATCGCCTTTGCGGTAGACGGTTGTAACCGTATGCAGGGACTGATCAAGGATCTGCTGGCCTACTCACGCGCGGGAACAAATGGAAAGGTGCTCCACGAGGTTTCCGCTGAGAACGCTTTGAAAGAAGCGCTTGCAAACTTGCGAGCGACGATCGACCAAAGCAGCGCGGTTGTGACTCACGATGCACTGCCAGCCATCAGGACGGATGAAACGCAGTTGACTCAGGTATTTCAGAACCTTGTCGGGAATGCGATCAAGTACCACGGTACCGAGGTCCCTCAGGTACACGTCTCCGCCACGAAAAACGGTGGCAATGAATGGACCTTTTCCGTGCGCGACAACGGCTTGGGGATTGACCCTCAATACTTTGAAAGGATCTTCATTCTTTTCCAACGATTGCACGGGCGTGATGAGTTCGATGGCACCGGAATCGGTTTGGCAATTTGCAAGAAAATCTTGGAGCGGCTAGGCGGCAGGATCTGGGTCGAGTCGCAACCGGAAAAGGGCTCAACCTTCTACTTTGCCCTGCCGGAAACAATGGAGAAATGATGGAATCGATTGGAATGAGCGCGACCGCTATCGAAGTTCTTCTGGTGGAAGACAGTCCCGGTGATGTCCGGCTAACGCGGGAAGCGTTTAAGGACGCCAAGGTGCACATCAACTTGCACGTGGCTTCGGATGGGGCAAAAGCCATGGCTTTCCTGAAGCACGAGGGCGAGTACGCCAATGTGCCGCGCCCGGATCTTGTCTTGCTCGACCTGAACCTGCCCAAGAAAGATGGCCGGGAGGTCCTGGAGGAAATCAAGGAAAGTCCGACACTGAAGAGCATTCCTGTAGTGATCCTGACTACCTCTTCATCGGACGCGGATATCCTGCGGAGCTATCGACTCCATGCGAACTGTTACATCACCAAGCCCGTGGGCCTCGAGGGGTTCCTCACAGTCGTGAAAAGCATCGACAATTTCTGGCTGTCCGTGGTCAAGTTGCCGCGCGAAGCACGCTCATGAAGGAAAAGCCACTTCAGATTCTTCTGGTTGAGGATAACGCGGGAGATGTCCGCTTGCTGCGCGAAATGTTCAGTAAGGAGAGACGGGACGCTTTCCAGTTGACGCACCTCTTGCGCATGAGTGAAGCCGAGACCCATCTCGCGAAGGGTGGAGTGGATATAGTCCTGTTGGACCTGGGATTGCCGGATGGGCATGGTCTCGATACCGTGCGGCGGGCGCACGCTGCGGCCCCAGGAGTCCCAGTAATCGTGCTAACCGGCTTGGACGATGAGGCCCTGGCCGCCGAGGCTATGAACGCCGGTGCTCAAGACTACCTGATCAAGGGCCAGATCGAAAATCGGGCCCTCCCACGGGCTCTTCGCCATGCAGTCGAGCGCCACCGCATGCAGACCGAAACCGATCTCATCCGGACGCACCAAATGCAATTTAAGGATGAGTTCCTATCCCACGTGTCGCACGAGCTTCGTTCACCGCTGACCGCGGTTCGCCAGTTCGTCACTATTCTCCTCGACGGATTGGCCGGCGAATTGAATCCGGAACAGCGTCAGTACCTGGAAATCGTTCTGAGGAATGTAAAGCAGCTGCACTCGATGATTAATGACTTATTCGAAGTGTCTGGCGTGCAGGCGGGTAAATTGAAGATCGAGCTGCAATGTACTTCGGTTTCCGATGCCATCGCATACACCGTAAATACACTCACGGGGGCCGCCGCAGCCAAAGGAATCAGCCTCCCTGCAGATATCGAGCGTACGTTGCCATCGGTCTGCGCTGACCCGGCGCGCGTGCGACAAATCCTCATCATTCTGGTCGATAACGCCATCAAGTTCACTCCGCCAAAAGGAGTGGTGAGGATTCAGACGCGTATATTTGAAGAAGAGCCGGCTTTTCTGCTCGTGGAGGTCTCAGACTCGGGATGCGGGATCGATCCGGACATGACCGAGCGGATTTTTGAGCGCCTCTTCCAAGCTTCCGATCCGGCTTCGGCAGATCATAACGGCCTTGGCCTAGGCTTGTACATCTGCAAAGACTTGGTTACGCGACAGGGCGGAAAAATTTGGGCTAAGAGCACACCCGGGCAAGGCGCCGTTTTTTCCGTTACATTTCCCATTTTTTCTCTACCCAAGCTGCTCGCGCCGGCCTTCAGCGAGGAAAGACAAACCGAACGTCCTATCACAGTCGTAGTGACAGAACTAGGTTCACAAACCGGCTGGCTTTCTAACGAGGTGCGCGCGGACCAGTGTCGCGGGATCCGCGACCTTCTGCGCGGCTGTTTGTATTCCGATCTGGATGTTCTCTTGCCCAAGATGGACTCCGCAGGACCAGTAGAACTCTTCTTTATTGTGGCTATTACCGACGGGATTGGCGGCGAGGCGATTTGTAATCGGATCCGGAAACAGTTGGACAGTTCCGAACATCTCCGGCAAGCAGGTTTGACCCATACAACTTTTCACCGGCCACTTCAGGCGATCAAACGAAACTCAACCGAATCGAAGGAAGATTTTCTGGAGAAAGTGGCCATCGACATTCAGGAACTCATGAGCAAGGAAATTTCGGCGAGGCAGGTTAGAAATGGATAGCAGGAAAATTCTCATTGTGGATGATAATGCGGATATACGCCTAGGCATGCACTTGCGCCTCAAGGCCAACCAATACGAGACCTTCTTTGCCGCCGACGCGTTCTCCGGTGTGGCTGAGGCACGAAAGCACCGGCCTGATCTAATCATCCTCGATCTCGGTCTCCCCGCGGGCGATGGCTTCACCGTGATGGAAAGGCTCAAGCAGATTCCCTTTCTCGCAGTAATTCCGATCATCGTCGTCTCCGCTCGTGACGGTCTCGGAAACCAAAAGCGAGCGCATGAGGCAGGGGCGAGAGCATTTCTTCAGAAACCCGTGAATGATGCCGAATTGTTGGCGGTCATCCGTCAAGCACTGGGCGAACCCGCAGGGACGAAGAAACCTACTCTGTATGACCAGGGATCGGTATGACGAAAACCACGCGGAGCACATCAGAGCTCCCCGCCTATTTGTCTCACGAATTGCGGAATGCGCTCGCCTGCATCCAGCAATTTGGAAGCATCCTGGTCGATGGGCTAGCGGGTGAGTTATCTGGCGAACAACGCGAGTATCTCGGCATCATGCTGGAGAATGCCTCGAAAATTCGCCGTGTGCTAGACAGCGCGCTGGACGGGACTGACGGCTCGCTTGAGGAAGGTACCAACAAAATCGAACGTGTTCCTAAACTGGAGACCTAATGGACAAGACGAAAATATTAGTTGTCGACGACAACCCCACGATAAGAAAAGGACTGAACGTCCGTCTGCGAGCGAACGGCTACGAGGTTTTGTTTGCCGAGGACGCCATTTCGGCTACCGCCGCTCTGGTGACGGAGAGGCCCGACCTGGTGATTCTTGATCTGGGACTTCCTTGTGGAGATGGATTCGTTGTGATGGAGCGATTGCAGAAAAACGACCGTCTGGCGAACATCCCGGTAATAGTGCTAACGGGCCGCGAATTGGCCGGTAATCGGGACCGAGCTCTGCAAGCGGGAGCGGCGGCCTTCTTTCAAAAACCCGTGGAAGATGGGAAGCTGCTCTTTGCCATTCGCAAGGCACTGGATCTCTCACGCGGTGAATTACGCTTTGACGAGTAACGGGGAATTAAAGTTGCGAACCCAACACAGAACTTGACTCAAACGAGGAAACTTACTCCTATGCTGACGATCCTTGTGGTTGACGATAACGTTCAGCTCCAAATCGCGTTCAAGAAGATTCTCACATCATCCAAATATAATGTTGAACTCGCCGGCGATGGCGAAGAGGGTTTGCGCCTGGCGCGCACCATAAGGCCAGATGTCATTCTGCTCGATATGATGCTGCCGAAACTTAGTGGTTTAGAAGTCCTTCTCGCCTTGAAAAGAGATGGCGCGACAGAGAGAATTCCGGTAATTGCGCTAAGCGGTCTGCCCAGCAGTAATGATGCGAAATTGAGGAGAGACGGCGCGGTGAGCTATCTGCAGAAGTCAAACCTAGAGGACCTAGACGTCTTGCTGCAAGCCGTCGATTACGCCCTTCTTTTGCCCCGTGACGACGAGTTTAGCCAGACGGCGTTTCTTCCAAGCCTGCCTGGAAAAAGCTCATGAACACGGGGAATCTTTACGCCCCTGCCCCTGGGATGCAATCTTAACAAACAGAGAATTCAAATGGAGAGAGCGAAAATCCTGATCGTCGACGATGACCCTACCCTGAGACGGGCACTGAAAATACGTCTGCGCGCCAGCCACTACGACACTGTGCAGGCATCGGACGGCCATTCTGCGATTGCAATGGCGCAAAGGGAGCAACCGGATCTTATTATTCTTGACCTCGGCTTACCGAGTGGGGACGGCTTTGGCGTTCTAGAGCGGCTGCAGGAGACTGATACTCTATCAAGCATTCCCGTGATTGTGTTGACCGCTCGTGATTCCCAATTCAACGAACAAAGAACGCTGCAAGCGGGGGCAACGGCGTTCTTCCAAAAGCCGGTGGACAACCACGAGCTGCTGGATGTGATTCGCGCGACCTTGTCGAATACAGGGCTGGGAGCAGTTCTGCAATCGTAAGCGAGAATCGGGAGCAGGGGGGAGTCCGAGACAGTTTCGGACGCCGGCGAAGGATTGCGATCCTTGTCTTTGGAGCTATGCTCTTGGCAGTCTTCATAAATCCGCTCGAGAGTGGCGATGCGATTTCATCGTTCGCCGCTGTCCGCTGGAAAATACGAAAGATATTCCTAACTAACTGAAAATTCTACCTCAAGCCAGCGGGCCAGAGATTGCGCCCTTGAGTTCGATCTGCATCGTGCCGCCTTGGGTGATCTCGCCTGGCCGAAAGCACAGCATCTCGCCTGGGGAGGCTCTTTGGCTTCAGTTCCGATGATCCGCATTCGAAAGTGACGCGAATCCGAGAGAAACGAAAGAGGTGGGACCATGAAAGCAGTAATGGAGCACAGATCTGAAGTGCGCGCGCAGTCCGACGCATTGCAGGTAATCATTGAGCCCTCCGTACTGCTTTCAAGGGTTGTGGAGCAAATAGCCGACAGTGTGATACTCACCGACACGCAAGGCGTCATCCAGTATGTGAATCCAGCCTTTGAGGCAACGTCCGGCTACGGCCGAAATGAAGTCATAGGCAAGACGCCCCGAATCCTCAAGTCGGGTCTACACGATCCGGAGTTCTACCGTCAGATGTGGGCGAAATTCGCCCAGGGGCTCCCCTTCAAAGGAATGGTCATCAACCGCAAGAAAACTGGCGAACTCTACTGGGTACAACAGAACATCACCTCTATGTGGGATGAGTCTGGGCATCTGACCCACTTTGTCTCAGTGTCCCAAGACATCACCGAATTACGGAAGAAGCAGGAACAAGAGTTCCAATTGCAACTGGCGCGCGATGTGCAGCAACGCTTCTATGCAGCCGCACCCCTGGTATCGGGTTTTGACATTGGTGCATCCGCGCATCCCGCCGACGAAACTGGCGGTGACTACTTCGACTTCATTCCGATGGCCGACGGTTCTCTTGTGATCGCCCTGGCCGATGCCAAAGGGCATGGCTTCAGCTCCGCACTGGTCGTGGCACTTACTCGGGCCTATGTACGCTGCTTTGCCGCCATGCATTTAGAGTTGGATGAAATGCTGGCTCATGTCAACGAGATGCTGCTGAAAGACCTCGAACACGGCGATTTCGTTACCCTCTTTCTCGCTCGATTGAATTCAAGTCATCGGACTCTGTCTTACGCTAGCGCCGGCCACGTACCCGGTCTTATATTCCTCGACTCCGGGGATGTGAAGTGCAAACTGGAGAGCACTGGTCCGCCACTCGGGCTCTTTTCCACAAGCAAATTTTCTCTGCAGCAGCCAATCAGTCTCGATTCGGGAGAAATCGCGGTGTTCCTAACCGATGGGGTCATCGAGTCGACGACGCCGAACGGTCACCAATTCGGCTGCCAGCGTGTGCTTGATCAGATTCGGGCCCTGAGCCACGAGTCGGCTTCGAATATCGCGAATGGTATCTACCATGCCACTAGGGAGTTCGCGCAAGGCGATCTCCAAGACGACGATATTACATCGGTGATCATCAAGGCTAATCATTTTTAAGATCTCGACTTGCGTCTGCGGCGTTTTCTGTGCGTTTGATTGCTGTTGAGTCCAGTACTTCGAAAAGATGCATGCTTTGACTGCACAAGCTAGGGCGCGATTTCGCACGGAAGGTCACTCGCGCGAAGTCGGTCGCTTTGTTCCGCAAGCACCTCAAGGTTGGGTTATGGACACAAAGCCCACAAACGAAGTACCTCGGATTGGCGGACTGGTCCCTCGTAACTATGGTGCTCGCCCCAGCAGGAGTACGGTCAAATTGGGAGAGAAACGTTTGTAAGGCGCGAGCCGATTCCGAAGGTTACCTCATCATGACAATCGCATTTGCACTCTTGGTATCCGCGGACCCAGTTACAATCCAGCAGTTCAGCCTCGCCCTGCGAGAATTGTCCATTTCACCCGATGTCTGTCAATGCGAGAGAGCGGCGATCAGCCTTTTGAGCCACAGAAAATTTGATGCTGTTATCGTTGATCTCCAGCTACGGGAACAGGCCGGGGTGATCATGGACGAGGTGCGTCTCTCGGCATCCAACCGAACGGCGGTGACGTTCGCCATCAGCGGTGGTGATGTAGACGCCACAACAGCCTTCCGCAGGAGGACGGGTTTTGTCTTCGAAAGGCCTCTTTCCACCCAGTCAATCCGCGGCGTACTGAAACCTGCTTACGGACTGATATTGAGAGAACGGCGGCGCTATTTTCGGTGTCCCATTTCTAGCCCAGTCACCATCGTGAGACGAAACATGCCCGAAGTTCGCTGCCAGAGCGTGAACATCAGCGAAGGGGGAATGGCCGTGAGTACATCAGTTCCTATCAACACCGGAGAACCTGTGCAGGTTCAGTTCAGCATACCGGATCACAAAGTACCATTCCTAGCAGAATCGACAATCTGCTGGCTGAAAACGGGGCATCTCGGTGTTCGCTTTGTTTCGCTTTCATCGGAACGCAAATCTGAACTACAAGAGTGGCTGTCCTGAAAGCTGGAATAGGCGCTTCCGGAATCCATTGCGCGTCAATTCCAGAAGGCTGAGAACTCCTCTCTAGCGGTCTTGGCGATTGAAAACAGGATTGAGAGGCTGGGTATACCGTCATCCTAGTTCCCAATCGTCTAGGCAACCGGCGGCCGTCGCTGTCCCGATTCGTAGGCGCACTTGACACCTGGTACCTATGGCGCTCTTCCACGCAGGAGCTTCAGTTTAGCGACAAGATTCAAAAGTCGGGGGCAACATCCCGAAAACTGATGGGATGAGAAGGCCGGTCTCCGACGGGATGCTGTACGCTCCCAAGTTATCGACGCACTCGAAGCGCAAGAGATAAAGGAGACCGGCAATGAAGAAGGTTAGCACCGCAGCGATAGAGAAGAACGAAAAAGTTGAAGGGCAGAGACCGTCGGGCTAGATCCTGCTGTAGAATTCCGGCGTTGGCTTTAAGTGAGGATTCCAGTGAAAACCGTTTTTGCGTTCTTCGTCGAGATGAGGAATACCACAATCCTGTTGAACGCTCCCGGCGAGAGGAAATTCTGCTGGGTGAAATTGGCGATCGCGGTTTCCCGCGGCGCTCTTATGTTCGCTGCCCTCTCTGCGCTGCTGCTGACTGCTGCCCAACGAGCCGATAGCCAAACCGAAACCGTACTCCACAACTTCACAAAGGGCAGCGATGGCGCCTATCCCAATTGGGGCCTTATCGCTGACTCTTCTGGCAACCTCTACGGAACGGCCGGTGGCGGGGGGCTGGGATATGGAACCGTCTTTGAGCTTTCTCCCAATGGCATTGGAGGCTGGAACGAGACTGTGCTCCACAGCTTCACTGGAGGGGAGGACGGTAAAGATCCATCTGGTCCCGTGATGTTCGACAGCGAGGGAAATCTTTACGGAACTACGGCAGGAGGCGGCGCGAGGGGACACGGCGTCGTATTTGAACTTACTCCAATGGGAAAGAGATGGGAGGAAAAGGTCCTGCACAGTTTTAAGGGTGGGCCGGACGGTAAATTTCCGATAAGCGGCGTCATCATGGATAAGGCTGGCAATCTTTACGGAACGACTTACAACGGATTCAAGGTTGCAACTGTATTCGAGCTGAGCCCATCCGGTGGCAGCGGCTGGACCAAGCGCGTGATCTACAACGTCGCAACCAGCGGCGCAGGGCTGACTATGGATGCCGCCGGGGACATCTTCCTCGCCACGTATTGGACAGTGTTCGAGTTGTTGCCGGACGGCAACGGTGGTTGGACTCCTATTGTTCTCCACACCTTCACTGGTTACCCGAAGGATGGCTACTGGGCATCGAGCAGTCCTGTTCTCGATCAGGCCGGCAACCTTTATGGAACCACTACTGCTGGCGGCCCCGACAATGGTGGAATGGTTTACAAGCTGATTCCCGGGAAGAACGGAAAATGGACGGAGAAGGTTCTTCACTTTTTTGAGGGCTTCACCCGGGGCAATAGTCCTGCCGGCAATATTGTGCTCGATGCTTCCGGGAACATTTATGGCACTACCGACTGGGGTGGCAAGCATGATTGGGGAACCGTTTTCGAACTGGTGGCGCCCAACGGGACAGGCGGCTACCAAGAGAAGCTCCTCTGGAGTTTCACCGGTACGGACGGTCTGAATCCGGACGCGGGCGTGATTCTGGACGGGGCAGGCAATCTTTATGGGACGGCCTCGAAAGGCGGTACAACCTACACGCATGACTATGGATACGGCGTTGTGTTCCAGGTGAGTCCCTAACTCTCTCGCTCAACGATTCGGTTGTTTTCCAAGCAACTGTCAAGAACCGGCGTTAGCACTCATCCTATGAAAGAGGATGAGTGTAATCGCGATATGTCAACAACAACGTATCGACACAGTCCCCTGAGGTCAGGAGCGCGGCGTCAGCGAAGCCGCCCAAGCGAAGTTGGACGGGGCACCGCGAAGAGCGGGAGGTGAGAATTACTGCTTTGGCCCCAGCAAGCAATTTGGGTTCACGTTCTGAATGTAGATCGAATTGTTGCCAATGCGGTCGTCCGTCCACGCTACAGCCGTAAGGCCCGAGCGGGCAGTGGCGACCGACAGCCCATACTTATTCGCCGGAGCCGACGAGACTGGGAACGGCGCGCACAGTACATTGCCTTTCCCGTCCAACTTGGCGGCTTGCATCGTGGACAATCCGTATCCTGGCGAATCTACCCAGAGCACCAACGCTCCGGTGCCAATCTGCGCATTCTCGACAAACGTTTGCGTGTCCGATCCGAGCGGAACCAGTACTAAGCCAGTCGGGCTCCACTCCGATGCACCGTGTCCGTTGAACTTCTGACCGTACACTCCGTTTACGAATTGGTTGCTGTCTTCCTCAGTCCAGAACAGGAATGTTTCGTCCGTCGCCGCCCGGTAAGATACGGATGGCGCTACCCTCACGTTTGACGTGTCGGGCGAACCGGCGGAGCCGTTGTGCGGAAAAGCTTCGCTTCCGTCAGCCCGGATATGTTGCGCGAAACATTGCAGAGCCGGAGTGCTGGTGTACCAGGAAAATACAGCGCCACCGCTGCCATCCAGAATGAACTTCGGGAAGTTGCCAAATTGCAGCGAACCCTGATCAAAGATTACCACGTTACTTTTTGCCCACAATAGTTTCCCCTTGGCCGAGATCTTGTTGGCGCGGAGCTGCTTGTCGCTGAAGAACCCATTTTCCCTTACCCAGGAAACAATCACGCTCCCGTTGTCGGCCGCATGCAGATCCGCCAGATAGTACTGAAAGCCGGACTCATGAAACACGACCGGATGGCTCCATACCGGATGGCCATTCCTATTGAGTTTCTGAAGCTTCACATTGCCGGTATTCCCAAAAGCCGCCGTCCAAGCCACCACGACCCCGCCATCGCTAGTACCGGCGATTTTCGGAGCGAAATGCTGGCTGCTATCGCGGGTGAGTTGCACGCCGCCGGCTCCCCAAACCGGATTACCGGCCTTGTTCATCTTGGCGGCCGTCACCTGCTGATTCGTTCCTTCACGTGTATCCAGAAACGCCAACAACGCATTGCCAGCAATATCGACATCCAGGCCGTAGTCCTCGGTGGAGCTGTTGCTCAGATCGGCGACCATGTTTCCATCATGCGGGAATTGTTCTACGCCGGTGGCATCCAGCCGTTGTAGAAACACGTCGTAGCCGATCGGCGGCGGGCTGTTCGGGTCCGCGTCAAACCAGCTTACGTACCATTGGTTATTTGGCAGAGCTCTCACCTTTGGTTGAACCTGGTCGTTGTTAAGCTTGTCCGCCAGCGGAAGGTTCGTCGACGGATCTGACGACCACTGTCCCCAAGCAGCCCGCACAGCCGTTAGACACATTATTAGCACTATGACCAAAGCCATCTTGCTTTTCATAGACTCCTCCTGGCCCGACTGCTCCTAAGAACGACAAAGGTCTCGACCCGAGATCGTACGCTTGGCGCGGCTTTTGGTCAATTTGGCACATCACCGCTAGTGACGCGGATGAACGTGGGAATGTTGCCGTGCAGGTCCAGCAGAGTATGCATCTTGACGGCGGCCTTGCGCTGACGAAACTTCGCCCACGGGAATAGCGACAGACACAGATCGATGGTCGTCGAATCCAGAGCGTACAAACTCTGATCGAGATCGACACCAATTTGGTCGTGCGCGTACAGCGGCCGAGCGATGCCAATCAATACCTGCGCGAAATCCGCAAAGATCCTCCAATCATGCGACTCGTTCGCGTCGGCCAGCGTCGAACGCGCCACCTTGCCGCGGAATCCCAGATGGTACAGCTTGCCTTGCACCGAATGCAGGCACGCCTCGATGTCGCGCAAACTCTCCCGATAGGTTAGTTGTGCGAAAGCCATCGACAGATACTGATCCCAGCAGGAAAACCCGCGCAGTCGGCTGTCGCCATGATAGCGCTCAACGCAACGGCGAAACTCTCGATCGGGAAGGAAACTGATTAACTGGGAGAAGACGGCGCGCCCTTGATTCATGAGCCATTGTGCGCCGTGCCAGGCTGCCCAAACTCGTCTCGCCAGCCGTTCAAATCGCGGCAAGCTAGATACAGCCCCAACTCGTTACCAGTCCATCACTTGCCGGCCTCACTTAGCACGTTAGCCGGACAGCAGTGTATCGCCAACTACCCTGAGGGTAACCTTCTTCCCGGGTACAAAGGTCACTGCTTCGTTGTAACGCTATAGCCATGGTGGCAACTAGGTTTCCGTGTGAGCCTCAGAGTAGCAACCGGCTCGCTATGGCGGGAGCGTCTTCCGGGGGAGGGCCGTCCCTGCCGGGGCCGGTTGCGCTCGCTACGAGTGTTGAAATCAGATTTCACTCTTTGAGAATTGGCCCACGTGGTTGTGAGTGATATGGGGATTTCGCCAATTGACAAAACCGCGCGGCCCGTTGTGACTGTTGTCATTAAGTCTTAAAAAGGCGCAAGCTTGGGCGAGCCATGTTTGGCCTCGTCCCTTAGGCGCGGTCGTGATTGTTTCAGGCCGCTTTGCCGGCGGCGATCCTGTGGGTGGTTGAGGTGTGGACAGCAAAAGTCCGCACTACCGGCGCAGTTTCCAGAATGTGTTGTAGTGTCTTGTGCACCGCATCGAATTGCTCGCGCTCGTAGCGTTGGACATCCTCTCGCGTATTCCAGAAGCTGAGCGCGAGGACGCGAGTTGGCTCCGTGTCTGAGACGATTACGGTCACGTCCACGAATCCAGTCTGCTTTTCCAGAATCGGCCGAACTTTGTCATTGACGGCTTGAGTGAGTTCACCTGCTGCTCCTTGTTTGGTGGTTAGGTCAACGACACTCGTGTACATGGGAAGCACTCCTTTCGGTGGTAAAAATGTGAAAGGGAACAGCGCGGAAGCTGGCGCAAACTCCAAGTTTACCTGCGTGGAACGGCAAAACCATACACCCGTTCTTTTTCGCGGTCAATTGCCCAAATTTGGTGCAGTGGTTCGGGGAAAGAAGCGGGCAGCCATGGTCGAGCAAGCCAGACCGGTTCCGAGATGTTAGGTCCTATGCAGTGCAACCCGGCCTGAACGATTGTTAGTGCAATGGGGATTTGGACGAAGCCGCTGGCGCGGCGGACGCTACCGCGTGTTCGCTGGACGGCTATTTTCTCAGCTACAAGATTTGTGTTTTGAGCGATAATAGGCTTCGCTGTGCTGTACCTACATTTCTCGACGATCTGGCTTCTGGCACTCCTGAGGCGATCAAACGGCGAAACGACCATTCAATACCCATTAATAAAGATATGACCGGCCCGCATCCGCCGCAAACGCCAGCGGCTTCATCCAAATCCCCCTATCGCAAGTGCCCCGGCGGGAACCACTTGGGTCCACGCGGACGCTCGGCGCCGGCGCACTTGTCGATAGGGTACTAAGATTTTGCAACAGTTAGCAGGTTAGCAGTTCGCTCATAGCAAGGCGGAGAACCAAATAAAAATCCCCGACCAAGCAGAGCTTGAGCGGGGCACGACGGCACCTGTGGGGCATCCATCGGGATCAACTCAAAATCAGGTAATCAGGTCGGCTTTAAGACGAGAACATCTGCGTCAGATGAGTCATGCGCAGCAATTCCAGCACGCCAGGTGTCATGTTGGCGAACTCAAGGGTGCATGGCCCTTGCTTGACTGCGGACGCCTTGAGGCCAACCAGCGCGCCGAGGCCCGCGCTATCCAGATGTTTTACATCACCAAGGTCGATAATGATGCGACCGCCAAGAGGAATGAGGGGCCTTACCAGCTCTTTTATCTCACCCGCGGTGTCACTGACTAGATCGCCATGACACTTGATTGTCGTCACTTGGTTCCCGTTTTCATCTTTATCTTTCGACTTCTCAAGTTCACAGCGTAACGAACCATCTCGTGCCATAGCTCCTCCGTCTCCTCTACCGAGAGTGTTGAGCGTCTGACCGGACCTGGACAACTCAAGACCTGCTGCCTACCGCGCTGCGTCATTCGCACGGTGCTTCTCGAGCTGCTAGCTAGTGGCAGTCGGTTCGTCGAGCTATGGAGATTGTAAATTAAGACAACAATCCCGTGATTTTATACGATAGTTGACGAAAACAATTGCGCTAGCCGAGGACCCATTACAGCCCTACACTGGCACTAACTCAACGGTGTTCATTTCCGAAATGCTGCCATTTCCACTGCCATAGCCTGCGGCGGACCAGTTGTACCAGCGGAGTTCGCTCCAGAGTACATCGCGGTTCTGACAAACGGGCAGTCTGGCGCTTGTCCGCTCGAACATTTTGGAAGCGAACTTCCGAGAGAGGTCCCATCGACCACCTCGCGGTACTTTAATGCAGAGGCTCAAAGGCTGTCTGCTGTGCAAGCCTCACCAGCAAGCAGAGGATCACTATGCCCGCTTCCAACGCTCACGCAGTACGGCGCAGTTCGAGAGTGCCTGTCAAAGTTGCCATCCGCGTCACCACCACGGAGCCGAACGCACAGATCTCCGAGATCTGTGAGACGCTGGTGGTCAGTGCGCATGGTTGTGCGCTCCGCTTCCCCCTGAAATTGGACACCGGAAGCGCGCTGCGCCTGCACAGCCGAGGAGGTCGGCAGGCCACGGCCTACGTAGTTTTCTGCCAGCCGATGGGGTCCGACGGACAAGGCTTCCGACTGGGTGCACAGCTCGACCGGCCAGAGAACTTTTGGGGATTGGAATCCTATCCCGATGATTGGCGAGTACTGGAGATGCCCGTGCCCACCGCGCAACAACCTCAAAAACTGTCGGCAACATCCGTTGTTGTGCACCAACAACAAACTCCTTCTCGGGCTTCGCAAGACATTTTCGACAAGCTCGAGGAACAACTCTCCGAGGACCGTTTGCGAGGCATACTTGCCACACTTGTTCGGCCCTTGCAGGCGGAAGTCACCGAACTCCGCGAGAAGCTGGCCGTGAATGCCAAGCGCAACCGCTTCGAGGTATCCCTTGGGTATATTCCGCCTGAGTTGGAGGAGAAGCTATGGGAGCGCCTGCGGCAAGACCTTGGGACGCGCGTCCTGCAGCAGACGCGAGAACAGTCCGCGGAGATGCTCGGATCGGCGAGAACGGCCATCGAGCAAAAGATCAGTGCAGCCCTGACCGAGTTTCGGCACCGTCTTGCCGGTGAACTGCACGCCGTCGAACAACGGGCGCAGATATTGTCAAAGGAACTCACCACCACGGCGCAACAGCATGTCCGCGCCGGAATCGAGAAACTGCAGCGGCAGGCTTTGGAGACGGGAGCACATCTCAACGCACAGGGCGAAAAACTCTTGTGTTCTTTGCAGGGGCAACTTGCGGACTCACACGAGGTTCACCGCCGCGAGATCGAGCAGATCCGGGCCGATGCCGCCGCGAAAGCGTCCCAACTGCAGTCGGAAGTGTCGGACCTTGGCCGGAGAATGACAACGCTAAACGAGTCCGTGCGCAGGCTTGAGTCGGATCTTGACGCGCACCTGGAGCGCGTCGCGGCCGAAATCGTCTCCGGTGCAGAAAGTCAAATCGAGAGCGCTGTGGCTCTGGCACTCAAGAACCTGCAAGCACGCGGCTCGAATGAAGTCGAAACCAGGCTCGGCGAGATGTGCGGCCACCTGAGAACCATTCAGAATCGGATTGAAGACTCCTTTTCTGCCTCGGTGACAGCTCAGGGCGAGGAAGCTGTGCAGTCGATCGCGCAACATTTCGAGGAACTCGCACGGCAATCTACGGAAAAGTGGCGGCTCGCACTCGCAAGGGACTTGAGCTCGGTGGCCACTACTCTGGGCCAACAACTTCGTCAGGAACTCGAACCCGAGGCCGGCCAAAGTTAGTCGTTGCAATCTCGGCGCGGGTCCCGTCATTGGCGGGGCACCCTGTATGTTTTTCCGCCAAGTTCAATCTGCATCGCTCTGGCAACGATGTTGAACACTTACTTGTCCTCGCAGTTCAGAGGCTTAGCGGCAAGACGCGGCAAGAAAAGAGCCATCATCGCGGTGGCCCACACCCTCATCGTCATTGGCTATCACTTGCAGAAGAACCAGAGCAACTACGAGGATCTTGGCGGAAACTACTTCGATCGCATCCACTGCGACGGTCTCAAGCGGTATTTGGTGAAGCGGCTCCAACAACTCGGGCACAAGGTAACTCTAGAGCCGATGGAAGCTGCTTAACCTACCGCTTCCCGCAGTTGTTTTCGAGGGAGAAGGTCGATCCCCGATCACGGATGGCGTTAAGCTACCAGTGATCAACGCACTCTAAGGTGCAATCAAAACAGCTAAGGAGATCGACCTTGAAGAAGCATAGCAATTCTCGAAAAAAGAGTGAACCGACAACGAAGCGGGCGAAGTCGCGGGGCCCAGTGCAGCGGGATACGAAGGAAGTGCTGGCGGAATCCAACGAGGCACCGACTATGATCGTGCCTTCTTCGGTAGCGGGCAGGAGACCAATCAGGGTGGGGGATTCCTCTTTGGGCACTTCGTTCATTCTCTACATACCGTGATTGTTGCCCGGGATGGCAAACTCGTCGCCAACCTCGAAGGCTACGAGTGTACCGCACAGCAGTTTGCCGACTTGCTCCAGACAGTTCTGAATCCCGCCCGGAATTGAGCCACCGAAGCGCAGTTCGCGCGGTGTACGACTAACTCAACGCGTGCCGGCGCTGAACTCGAATACCGTCACGCTGTGAAACTTCTGCCCCGGTTTCAACTCGGTCGAGGGAAAGGCGGCGTGGTTGGGAGAGTCAGGGAGATGCTGCGTCTCCAGGCAAAATGCGAATCGCCGGTTGTAGACGCGGCCTTCTTTTCCGGTGATCGATCCGTCGAGAAAGTTTCCTGTGTAGAGCTGCAGTCCAGGTTCGGTCGTGAGCACCTTCAGAATCCGGCCAGTGGTCGGCTCATACACTTCGGCCGCCTCCGCCAACTCGCCTGGCGGATGATCCAATACGAAGTTGTGGTCGTATCCTTTGCCGAGTTGCAACTGGGTGTCGTCCGAATTAATCCGCTCTCCGATGGCATGCGGGGTTCGAAAGTCGAACGGCATGCCCGACACTGACTTCAGTTCTCCCGTCGGAATAAGAGCCGCATCCACAGGAGTCATGCGGGAGGCGTCAATCTTCAGCACATGCCCGAGTACGTCGCCTTTCCCCTGGCCCGCCAGACTGAAATAGGAATGGTTGGTCAGGTTGAGGACGGTATCTTTATCGGTGGTCGCCGAATACTCGATGCGCAAAGCGCTCCCGCTCAAGGTGTAGCGCACGGTCGTGGTGAGCGTGCCGGGAAAACCTTGCTCGCCATCCTTGCTTACATAGGTGAGTTCGATTCCATCCGTTATCTCTTTGGCCCCCCAGACCACTTTGTCGAAGCCGCGGGTGCCGCCGTGAAGAGCGTTGTCGCCGTCGTTCTTTGGAATGGAATACGTCTTCCCATCAAGCTTGAAGCTGCCATGAGCAATACGATTCGCGTAGCGCCCGATAATGCCTCCGAAATGCGCGGTCTGCGCCTCGTACTTCTCGACCGAGTCGCAACCCAGCACCACGTCGTCGATCTTTCCGTTTCGATCGGGGGTGCGCAGGGAAACGACGATCCCTCCATAGGTCATGATGCGGGCTTCGACTTTGCCATCGGACAACGTGTAGATATCGACGGCAGTCCCGTCGGAGGTATGTCCAAACGCCTGCTTGGCGACGCTTGTCTTCCCTTGCATATTTGCTGTCAGCATAAGCAGGACCGCGCAAATTGCATACCAGCCGTTAGCCTTGTTGGAAAACATAGTTCCTCTTCTCTTTTCTTCTTTTGTGCGAAGCCGCGTTTTTGTGACGGTGCGTCATGCATCCACCGCTGAGTGTGCTTCAGCGCGTGATGCCGTGCGCGTAGGCAACAGACTATCCTAAAATTAAAAATCCTGATTCTAGACATGCGTCGCACCTAAGCGATTGTATAGGCAAAGGAAGGTGGCAAAGTGCGGAGCGAAGATCCTGAAGGGCGATCGCGGAACATTCCATGTGCCCTTGTAATCCGGCAAACACGTGGTAATATACCTGTCGTTAACGTACACGTTAAAGTAAATCACTCCACGGCGAAGGCTGCCGATCAGCGGCGGCGAGCATAGCGACATGTCCTTTCTTGGCATCGACGTCGGCACTGGAGGTACGCGCGCTCTCGTCATCGATGAGGGAGGGCATGTCATTGCCTCTGCAACGGAGGAGCATCGACCCTTTGCCTCACCGCAGATCGGCTGGGCGGAGCAGGATCCACGTGACTGGTGGCGCGCGTGCGGCGTGGCGGTGCACAAGGCGCTGGCGGAGGGCCGTCTGCGAGGAGATCAGATTTCGTGCGTTGGTTTGTCTGGACAAATGCATGGGGCCGTCCTGCTGGACGAGCAAGCGCGCGTCATACGGCCTGCACTGATCTGGTGCGATGTCAGGACCGAGAACCAGAGCCGGGACTTGACGGCGCAAATCGGTGCTGCGCGTCTTATTGAGCTCACGTGCAATCCCGCACTGACCAATTTCACACTGACCAAATGTCTGTGGGTCCGGGAGAACGAACCCGCGAACTGGAGCCGGGTTCGCTCGCTCATGCTGCCTAAAGACTATGTGCGATTTGAGTTGACGGGCGAACGCGCAACCGACGTTGCGGACGCCTCGGGGACTCTGCTGCTCGATGTCGCCCACCGCCGCTGGTCAAAGGAGATTTTAGGGCTGGTTGAAGTGGACGAGTCTCTGCTGCCCGCCCTCTATGAGTCGCCCGAAATTTGCGGACAAATCTCGGCCGCCGGCGCCGCTGCTACCGGCCTGCAAAGCGGAACGCCAGTCGTCGCCGGTGCGGGAGATCAGGCGGCGGGCGCGATTGGCATGGGCGTGGCTTCGCCCGGAACAGTGAGCGCAACCATCGGAACCTCGGGAGTAGTTCTCGCCGCAACCGATGCTCCAGCGCTTGACCCCGGAGGGCGCTTGCACACATTTTGCCATGCGGTTCCCGGGCGTTGGATTGTGATGGGTGTGACTCAGGCTGCAGGGCTTTCGCTACGTTGGTTCCGCGATCAGTGTGGAGCCGCGACCAACGGGAACAGTGATTCCGGCAGTCATTCTTACGACAGGCTCACCGCCGAGGCGGCGAAGGCTCCTCCGGGAAGCGATGGTCTGCTGTGGGCTCCTTACTTGATGGGCGAGCGTACTCCTTACCTCGACCCAACAGCACGCGGGATGTTAGTTGGCTTGACGGCGTCTCATACGCGGGCTCACGTAATTCGGGCGATCCTCGAAGGAGTCGCTTTCAGCTTGCGCGATACTTTCACGATTTTTCAAGAAATCGAAGTTCCCGTGAAGTCGATTCGCCTGGGCGGTGGTGGCGCGAGATCATCGCTTTGGCGCCAGATTCAAGCCGACGTCTACGGACAACAAGTCGAAACCGTTGAGGCGGAAGAAGGCGCCGCCTACGGAGCCGCAATCCTGGCGGGAATGGGCGCTATGGCGTGGCCGTCGGTTGACGCTGCCTGCGATGCAGTAGTGCGCATTGCCGGGAACACGACTCCGAATTCCGCGGACTCGCTGGTTATGAACAAGGCGTATGCGGTGTATCGCCGCATGTATCCCGCGATGAAGTCCATCCTAAATTGATTGCTGCAGCGGCATGGAGAATACGTTATGACAAGTAACAGCGATTATCAGCCCCGTGCGGGACACAAGTTCTCCTTCGGCTTGTGGACGGTCGGCAACCGCGGACGCGACGCGTTTGGCGACGCTGTGCGCCCGCATATTTCCCCAATTGATATTGTCTCCATGCTGGCGGAGGTGGGCGCGTGGGGCGTCAACTTGCACGATAACGATCTGGTGCCAATCGATGCCACCGTCGCCGAACGCGACCGCATCGTCCGCTCGTTCAAGGAGGCCTGCGAGGCCAACGGCATTGTTGTTCCCATGGCCACTGTCTCGCTCTTCTTCCATCCGGTGTTTCGCGATGGAGCTTTCACGGCCAACGATCCCGAGGTGCGCGCGTATGCTGTTCAAAAAACCATGCGGGCGATGGACATTGGAGCGGAACTGGGCGCGAAGATTTTTGTCTTATGGGGCGGCCGCGAGGGCGTCGAGACCGACGCTTGCCGCCGCGCGGATGAGGCGATTAAGCGATTGCGCGAAGCTGTCAACTATCTTTGCGAATACAACATCGAACGCGGGTACGGAATGAAGTTCGCTTTGGAAGCCAAGCCCAATGAACCGCGGGCAGATATCTATATGGCCACAACAGGGCAGTACCTGGGCTTCATCCCTGCTCTGGATCATCCTGAAATGGTCGGCGTGAATCCCGAAGTCGCCCACGAACACATGGCGGGACTCAACTTCATGCATGCGGTGGCGCAGGCATGGGAAATGGGCAAACTTTTCCACATCGACCTGAATGATCAAATGCCAAATCGATTTGACCAGGATCTTCGCTTTGGGTCGTCCAACCTGAAGTCGGCATTCTGGCTGGTGAAGTTTCTCGAAGACGTTGGCTACGACGGGCCGCGTCACTTCGACGCGCACGCCTATCGGACCGAGGACTATGAAGGAGTAAAAGACTTTGCTCGCGGCTGCATGCGAACGTACCTGATCCTGAAAGAGAAGGCTCGGCGTTGGGACGCGGACAGAGACATACAGGCGATCCTCAGTGAGATTGCAGGAAATGGAACCGATACTTTTAAACTGAATCGCTACTCGAAAGAGGGCGCATCCAAGCTGCTAGCCCTTGTTTTTAATAAAGATGAGATCCTCAAGAAGCGTTTGCCGTACGAGCGCCTCGATCAACTGACGGTTGACTTGCTGCTGGGTGTTAGATAGCGGTTGTAAGCGTCGAAGCGGGCACTTTACAGATCGGTGAGGGACAACGAGCAATGACGTCACTGTTGACGGCCTATGTGGCAACTCGGCTTGTACGCCTTTCTTCCGTCGATGTAGTGATTGTGGTTTTCTATTTTGCCCTGGTGCTCTCCATTGGCTGGTACTTAAGGGGACGGGCGAACACCGGCGAAGACTTCTTCATGGCTGGCCGTGAGATGACGGCGTGGGTCGCCGGTCTCAGTTTCCTCTCGGCTAACCTCGGCGCGCTCGAATTGATGGGCTGGGCGGGTTCCGCCTACCAATACGGCATTCTGGCGACGCACTGGTATTGGGTCGGCGCCATCCCGGCGATGCTGTTTTTGGCGCTGGTCATGATGCCGTTCTACTACATTTCCAGAACCCACTCCGTGCCGGGATATTTAAAACTGCGTTTCGGCGAACCCGCCCGCGCCATGTCCGCGCTTTCCTTCGCCTTCATGACTGTACTGATGAGCGGCGTCAACATGTTTGCCATGGCCAAGGTCATGCAGATTGTGCTCGGATGGGACATTAATTTCAGCATCTGGGTTTCGTCTCTGACGGTGGCGATTTACGTAACCCTGGGCGGCCTGCGCTCGGCAATCTTTAATGAAGTGCTGCAGTTCTTCCTCATCTGGGCCGGTGCGCTTCTGATTCCGATCCTTGGATTGTACGAAGCCGGCGGATGGACCAACCTAAAATTGCTGATAGCTCAGCGAACATCGGAACAGTACGTCCATCTCTGGTCCGGATTGGGCTCATTCACCACCAATCCCATGGGAATCCATTGGACCGGCATTGTGTTCGGACTCGGCGCGATTCTATCCATGGGCTACTGGACCACCGACTTCCTTGTCGTGCAGCGCATTCTCGCCGCGAAAGATATTCGCAGCGCGGAAATGGCGCCCATTATCGGCGCCGGATTTAAGATGATGGTTCCCTTCATCGTGATCGCACCCGGACTGCTGGGCTTGGCCTTGCTTCCCGAAAAGCTGGTTCCGGAGTCGGTGGCCGCGGTTACTGGAGGCCATAGCTACAACGACGTTCTCCCGCTCATGCTCGCCAGGTATTGCGGTCCAGGCCTGCTCGGCCTTGGAGTTACGGCGTTGATCGCGGGTTTCATGTCTGGAATGGCGGGCAATGTAAGCGCATTCACAACTGTCTGGACGTACGACATCTACCGTCCGCTGATCAATAGCAAAGGCAGCGACCATCATTACGTGAATATGGGACGATGGACCACGATTATCGGCGTGTTGATCAGTGTAGGTACTGCCTATCTGGTAATGCAGTTCGCCAGCATCATGGACTATGTGCAGGCATTGTTTAGCTTCTTCATCGCTCCCCTATTCGGTACCGTCGTACTCGGAATGCTCTGGAAGCGGGCGACCGGGCCTGGCGGATTCTGGGGACTGCTGTGCGGGACGCTTTCGTCGATCGGTATGTGGACTTGGGTAAAACTCGATCCTTCGGCGCTGCGTTATGTGGCACTCTCGCCCCACGCCAAAGGCCTTGCCCAGGATATGTATCAGGCGCTCTGGTCTTTTGTAGTTTGCGTGACCGTGACCGTGGTGGTGAGTCTGGCGACGAAACCCATGCCCGATGGGCCGTTGACCGGCTTGGTATACGGGTTGACGAAAGTTCCATCCGTCGGGGACGTCCCCCTATACCAGAAGCCTCTTTTCTGGGCGGCGGTGGTGACTATTATTTTCTTCATACTGAACATTATTTTCTGGTAAACGACTTTCTGGGTAAATGGAGGCAAGCAGCATGATTTCCATCTGGTTTTTTATCGGCATTTCCTTGGCCGTGAATGGCGCGCTGATCCTCGCTGCGGGAATTTACCAGCTGGTAAATCCTCCAGCCGATCCTGGCGTGGTGCTCTACCACTTGCACGCCAATGTGTGGTGGGGAGCGGCATTGCTGGTGTTCGGGCTTATTTATTGTTTCAAAT
>Ga0185299_10001517_pt1 | contig 43625 bp, 33 predicted proteins | sample PaiPotPPA55metaG_FD_128002 | JGI IMG/M metagenome (GOLD analysis project Ga0185299, IMG submission 128002) | Iron sulfur acid spring bacterial and archeal communities from Banff, Canada, to study Microbial Dark Matter (Phase II) - Paint Pots PPA... ... | reverse complement strand
GTCGCCGGTGTTTGCTCCGGTGATGCGAGTCAGCTCAACATGATCTCCATAGATGGCCGCGTTGGGGCCGAGCAGGGCCTTGTACATCTTGATCCGCCGGCGCACTTGGACGGAGCCAACCGGGTCGGCGGTCACGGCTTGATCCATGTAACGCAACCAAGCGAGGCTAGGCGGCGTTCCGCAGGGACAACTTTGCGTTACGCTGTCCGCCTTCAACGCGCGGGTAGTTTCGAAGATCGTTTTGTACACTTCACCCATTGCATAGACCGAGTCGAGCGGCGATTTGTGGTGATGCTTGGGATTGTAGCAACGCGGAGTTGAGTAGATGTTGTCGAGCTTGTGTCCGTCGAAATCCCAGTCGCGAATGAAACGCTTCGTGAGTTTCTGGTAGTATTCGCGGACCTCGGGCACCGCCGGACAAAGCGTTGCCAAGTTTCGCGTCATTCTGGCGGGCTGTCCCTTTTCGTCGAGGATCAGCCAGTCGGGATGCTCTTTGACGACATCCGAAACGACATACTTGTGGTCCCCGTATTTGAACTTTCCATCCTCCACCGCCAACGGTAACCACCAGAGCTGCACCTTGATGCCTTGCCTGTGAAAAGCACTGACCATTTGCTGGATGGTGTCTCCGCCGAATGTATCCTTTCGCGGCCGCCAATCACCGTAATTGTCAAACCATCGATCGTCGAGTGTGGCCCAGTGGATGCCCAGGTCCTTCAACTTGGGGATGGTGTCGGTCATTTGTTTTGGCGTTACGTTGGAGTCGTAGCCCCAGCCGCACCAACTCACTGCATAATTTTCCTCGTTGGCCTTGGGGCGCGTCAATCCTTCACGCTCTACGGCTTGCGACCAAGTACTTAGGGGTTCGTAATAATCGCCGTGAAAAAGTGTCACGAACGTTCTTGGCGTGGAGAAGCTCTCACCGGACTTCAGCTTCGTACTCGCCGGAACTTCAACGGCTGCGTTTACTCTCCCGTCAGGCGTTGTTTGTACCGGGATGGAGATGGCGAGCGGCAGGGTCTCCAGATGCCCGATGGCCAAGCCCACATTACGAGTCCAGAACGCTACGACCGGTACTCCTCCGCCTACCCGACCGAGGTCGTCGTGCGTTTCCACCGGGGCGCCGAAGGGGTTCTCTTGCGAAAATTTTGCCGGGATGGGTAGAACATCATCTTTGCCCCATTTGAGACTTGATCCAAAAAATGCCCACATCTCGTGAGGTTTCGCGTTGCTGTCCGCCAAAGATGCGTTCAACGAGTGATGTTGTAACGTCACTTTATCCACGGGAATTTCTTTGTCGGCGGAATTTCTGTAGGTGGCCGAAAGCAGCGCCAAAGAGGGGAAGTCGTCATAGACCTCGACCGTCAAGATTTCATCGAGTCCGGTGCTCGAGCTGTGACCTTTGACTTCCGCTCGTTTGCCCAGAGAGCCGAGCTTGCCATTCGCCGGCTGGATTTGGGCATGCTCCAGATCGCGTACAAAATCGTTGATGATTTGCTGGCCGCTGGTTACGACCACTCCGGACCTAGGCGCTGCTTCATCAAGCGTCAGCCACTGCTGCGTCTCGTTCTTGAAGCGCCCTGATAGATTGCCAGTCGGGGCAAGCACAAACTCCGCTTGGCCGGTCTTGAAATGAATTCCGTCGGCTTGGGTCTGTACCTGTACAGCGGATACGGGTTCCGGTTTCTTCTGTTGTGTTTTGCATCCGACAAAAATCCCCAACGCGGTGGTCGCTAATAAGCATGCTAGTGTGCTCGTCGATGCCCGGAAAGGCTCAGTCATCTTTTGTCTCCGTGGTACATTGCAAAAATCGTTTCGGCGTTCTTGTGGTAGACCTTTTCCAAAATCGCATCGGGCAGCTCCATTCCGTAAATCATCCATCTCCCCTGTCCCGGATAGCCCCAGTACGGAAAATATTCATCGGCTGTTTCCAGCCAACGGAAATAATTGGCATACATTTCCGGTACGGGTTCTGAATCGGTTCCGAACAAGATGCGGTCTTGGAATTCCGCGAAGAATTTCGCTGTTCGGCGGGGCTGCCTGCCTAGTTCGGCCTGCCTCGCGCCTAGTTCGACGTACATGTTCGGATATTTTCGCAACCACTCGGATACCGCGTCCAAATTCTCAGGCCAGTTCGCGACGTGCAGCGCCACAAACGTCGTATTCGGATGCTTGGCGACGATGTGGTTGCGTTCTTCCAGCAGCTTCTGCTTTGTCGGGAGCGAATTTCCGTAAAAACTCCAGGAGGGGTTGTGCATTAACTCTTCATATCTTTCGTTCTTCGCATCGGTCGGAGTGAAGAAAGCCTCGGGATCGGTCGAATGAATGGCGACGGGTATTCCCAGCCTTCCGCACTCTTCCCACACCGGGTCCATCCGGGGATCGTCGATGGGAACGAATTTCCCACTCTTGTCCTTTACTCCGAGACCCCAGTCTTTCAGCACCTTGAGTCCGCGCGCGCCACGCTGCACCGCGTCGTCCAGTTGCGCCACCATTTCCGCGCTAAAATTAGGATCGTCGATCTTGCTCCAATCCATTTGAGTGAAGACGACGAACCGGTCGGGATAGGGCTTTACCATCTTGTCGAGAACGCCCTGAAGCTTTCCCCCCCACATTCCTGTCAAGATGACGATTTTCTTGACATTGGCTTGGTCCATTGCTTTCACGACATCGGGTGGAGGGACGTCGGCGCCGTGAACGCCACCAGCGTCGTTAACGTGGTTGTGTATATCGATCGCGTAAAACTTCGCGCGAGGCACGGCGTGCGCGGACACATGCAGCATGGGTTTCGGGTCCCAATCCTTCAACAACAGCGTCATGCCCTTTTCCGCGTTCGGATCTTCGCGATACTGAATATCCTGCCCGAAGGCCGGCCGGTCACTGGCGGCCACGAAGGTGGCGAGTGCGGCAATCTGTGTGAGCCTTTGCGTCAAGTACAATCTGTTTGTCATGGTTTTTCTCGCCGCCCTGAATCCCTAGGTCTTGTCGCAGAAATGTGCACGGCGAGTGTAAACCTGATGACCGGCGAACGAAAGCAAAAGAAGTAAAACGAAATCCCCAAAGCAAACTCTACCTCGCGATGAAAGGGTCAGATGACTCAGGAAGCTCGACGACTCGTGGCGTCCAATCGAGAAATTGAGCAGCATCCAGTCATAGCGAGGTAACCAACCGCAACCAGGACCGAGCTTGGAGGTCGCCCGAAAGCAGCGCCGGACCCAGCGGCGAGCCAAGAAAAATCAGGGTGCCGCCCGCCGTCGGCCTTTTCAAAGCAACGGGTAATGCGCCGGCCTTCGCGATGACTTCTGTTTCTCTCGCTAACACAGGAATCGCGCGGCTGAAATCCCGGACCTTCGTCTCGCGTGGCCAAGAGTAGCTAACGTAAGGAACGGATTCGAGACGGTCCAGATTCTTCTTACGCGGGTGTGACCATGGGCGACGCGAAAGGAAGGCGTTCTCAGCCGACTCTTCCGACCATAGGTCGAAAGGGGTGGCGACCTCAATGTTGAAATAACGATAGAGCATTTCCTGATGAGAGGTAAATTCCGCTGGGCTCAAGAAACCCGCGCCTGATTCCAATAAAACGTGAGTCCCGATTTCCAACAAACTCCGGAACGTGTCGGCCATGGCAGGGTGCATCGATTCAACATCTGGAACAATTGCTATTCGGCAACGGCGTTCTGAGTTAAGTCCTGCTTCCAGGCAGGGCCTATATTTGTCGCCGAGTGCTGCTTGATACCCTCGCAGCGATTCGCGAAGGACGCAATGCCCGTTCAGGTCGAACAGCGCGCAATCGAGTTCTCGCTCAGGCAGAAGATCCAAGGGATCGAATCCGGCTCCCCCAGATGACCAGAGAGTGGCGGCAGAGCCGGCTGCAGCACCCAGGAAATATCGCCGCGAAATGTTCATGCGAACCCCGAAACCTCGGCCTTCACAGCTTGCCTGAAATCAGACGGTCCACGTCGGCCGCAGTGTCATAGAACTGCTGGTCCTGCGCGTAACGATAGCGGGCTTCCATTTCGGGAATCAACCAGCCGTCGTAGCCCACCTTGGTGATCGCTGCTCTTATTGCAGGCCAGTTGTTGTCACCAATGAAAAGGCTCGTGTACACCGTGTCGCAGCACCGACCGCGCTTTTTCATCACGTCCTTGAGATGGATGCGCGTGATGCGCGGCCCGTGCACCTCAATCCACTGTTCCGCGAATCCGGTGTCGTGAATATTTCCTACGTCAAGGTGAATCCCAACGAACGGGCTGTCGACATCATTGAGGAATGTCCAGAATTCCCGTGGAGTCAGCAAAAAGCGCTGTTCCGAGTTACAATTCTCGCAGCCGATTTTGACTTTCGCTTTTGCTGCAACGGGGGCAAGCTGCTTCATCGCGTCTAGGCAGCGCTGGTAGACTTCATTGTAGGGAACTTCTTGAGTCACGAGGCCCGCTACCACAAGTATGGCGTCGCAACCGAGGAGTTGGGCAGTCTCCAGCTGGCGCTCGACGATGCGAATTGCCTGCGCACGGACGTTGGGGTCACGCGCCGAGAGAGGAGTATCCCAATGCAGTCCGGTAGAAACATTTGAGACTACCAAGCCGGCATTTTCCACTTTGCGCCGCAACTCGCGCACCGCCGCGTCAGTGGTGTTCATCTGAAACCACGGAACGTCGCCGAGCCAGAGTTCGATACCGTCATATCCTGATTTCTTGACGAGTTCGAGCCCTTGCTCAAAACTCCAACCTTTTGGGATCATGTTGTCGCCGATGGACTTTTTCATAGCACCTCGTTACGCGCGATGCGCGCTCTGCATTGCCCGATGTTATTAGTGTCCCGCAATTCGGCAATTTCACTGTGCTTTACTTCCTCGGGCGGAGCATGCTACCACGTTCCAACGATGGCCGAGTCGCTCCGAGCATTCGATACCTGTCGTTTCGTTTTGCTTACTCCGGTGAATTGAAGCTCGGTCGCAAATTTTATTTGGATTCAACGATTGCATGCCGGTCGCGGGAGTCTTTGGACCTGCGTGCCGGTAGGAATCAATTTCTTACTTCAAAACAGCAAAAGTACGCGTGCGCCTCCCGTGCTTTTCCCTTGACAACTGCAAGGGCCTCAAATATGGTCCATTCTAATCGCAATCAAACGAAAGCAATAGGTAGTAAAGGAAATTACGGCACGATGCCCCGTTTTTAAAGCCGGCGGCTCACGTTCGATGCTGCCGGAAGGAGAAAATGCAGTGGGCCATTGTCCTGACTCCGACAAGATTCTAGGTATGAACGAGCCGATCTCTCGCCGCGATTTTATCGACGGTGTGCTCGTCGCTTCCACGGCCATGGCGATTGGGGCCACTTGCCCTCTCACTCTCGGGGCGCAATCCCCCGGCGCGCCCACCACAGGATGGAGCGGCTATACGGGCGAAGGCGACTACCAAGGCTCAGCCGGAAATACAGAAACGGTAATCCAGAACGCGCACTCCGTTCGCGACGGCAAGTTTGACAAAGCACCATCAGATGTAGCGGAAACTGGCGAAGTCTACGATTGCGCTGTAATCGGCGGCGGGCACGCCGGTTTATCCGCTGGGCTGTTCTTCAACAAAGCGGATTCGAAGCGCAACTGCCTGATCCTCGACAACGCGCACATTTTCGGCGGTGTAGCCAAGCGAAACGAATTCGTTGTGGATGGTCATCGCCTCTACGCGCCGCAGGCTTCCGTTCATTTTCAGCCGCCTTATCCAGATAGCTTTCTTAAGACTGTCTACGACACGATGGGTCTGGAATGGGACGCGTTCAAGTCCTACCAAAAGTGGCAGGGCCCGAAGCCGGAGATGTGGCTGCCTCGCAGCCCGTACGGTACAGGAAAAATCAATGGCAAGGAAGCGCTGGGTTTCTATTTCGGAGCGAAATACGGGCACAAGCCGGGAATCTGGATCACCGATCCTTGGGGCAAAGGACTCGAAGGCACCCCATTTTCAGAGATCACTAAGAAAGAGATGCTGGCACGATGGAGCCAAAAGCCAGTCATTGCGCCATTGGTGTACGACTACCCCGGCGACGCCATATCGCGACAGCTAGACAGCATGACGCTCGAGGATTACTTCATTGGGACTTACGGCATAAGCCGTGAAACCGTTCGACTGATGGATGCCTCGGAAGCTGCCGGTGGATTTGGATTGGGTCCCGATGCGCTATCCGCGTTTCTCGTATATGAGTGGTCAAAGATTATCCCCACCGTGGATGACAGCATGGAATCGGGTATTCAGATGTTTCCTGGGGGAAATTCCGGGATGACCCGATTGATGGTCAAGACCATGATTCCAGGAGCGATCGAAGGTCCGCGCTCAATGGAGACGGTGTGGAAGGGTGCTGTGAATTTCGGAGCGTTAGATCAACCTGGCCAGCGAGTACGCTTGCGGCTGGATTCTACTGCCGTGCGCGTCGAGCACATCGGGGACCCGAGCAAGGCCGAGCTTGTTTCCGTCGAGTATGTGAAAAACGGCACGGTGTTCCGAGTCAAAGCGAAAACGGTTGTCATGGCCGGCGGCGGATGGATCACGAAGCATGTCGTTCGAGATTTGGACGAAACGCGCAAGAACAGTTACGACCAGTTCAACTACGCGCCGTACATGACGGTCAATGTTGCTGTTCGCAATTGGCGTTTTCTTTATGACCTCGGTATTTCCAGCGCGCAGTGGTTCGATGGCTTCGCGCGTCAGGTGAATGTGCGGAAGAATGCGCTCTTCGGGGTCGATACGGATGCAGTGGGTCCCGATCTACCTACGGTCCTGACATTTTTTGTAGACTTCACGAAACCTGGGCTGCCGGCGCGCGCCCAAGGGCAGCTAGGGCGCGCCGAGTTGCTATCCACTCCCTTCGTCGATTACGAGCGCCAACTTCGTGAGCAGATGACCGAGATGTTCGCTGCTTCCGGGTTCGATGCCAAACGCGACATTGCGGGCATCGTGATAAATCGATTTGGCCACGCCTTCATTAATCCGCAGCCGGGCTTCTTTTTTGGACTGAATGGGAAGCCAGCTGCGCGCGACGCGCTTCGCAACGGGCCCTTCGGCAGGATTGCTTTCTCTCATTCGGACTTAGCTGGAGCAATGGATCACAGGAACGCTTTTATGGAATCGCACCGAGCCGTGGGTCAACTTCTAGATCGGGTCCTGACTTAGCGAAAGGATGGACGTTATCACCATGCTTAATTTCATACTGAATCGCAAGCTGCCCGTAACATTCACACTAGTGCTGCTGGGCTTGGTGCCTTGCCAGATATTCGCCCAGGTAGACACCGGCGCCATTTCCGGAACGATCAAAGACACCAGCGGAGGTGTCGTGGCGGGCGCGAAGGTGACGCTCGTCAATGAAGGAACCGGAGCGTCGATAACGACCACCAGCGGTTCTCAAGGTGAATATGTCTTCTCACCCGTGAAGATCGGCCACTACTCCTTGTCTGTGGAATACAGCGGATTTCAGAAAGTACAGCAGAATAATGTCACCGTCGACGTCCAGCAGAACGTGCTGGTCGACGTCGCACTGCCGCCCGGCCAATCCCAGGAAGTAGTGGTCGTCAATGCTGCGCCACCCGCTCTTCAGACTCAGGATGCTTCCGTGGGGCAGGTCATCGAGGAGCGCTCTGTCAATGCTCTGCCATTGAATGGGCGAAACTTTACGTTCCTTGCCCAGCTCTCGGCGGGTGTGACTCAGGACCAGCAGGATACGCGCGGTTTGGGCGCTAGCGGGAGTTTTGCTGCCAACGGTTTGCGCCCCGCGCAGAATAACTATTTGCTCGACGGTCTCGACAACAATGCCAATCTTGTGGATTTTTTGAACGGAACCGCCTACGCCGTCCGTCCGCCGGTGGATGCTATCCAGGAGTTTAAAGTCGAAACCAACAACTACAGCGCGGAATCCGGGCGCTCGGCGGGCGCCGTCCTCAATGCCACGATCAAATCAGGAAGTAATCAATTTCACGGGAATGTTTGGGAATTCATCCGCAATGACAAGCTAGACGCTGCTAACTTCTTCGAGAATGCAGGGGGCATTCCGAAAGGAGAATACCGCCAGAATCAATTTGGATTTACCTTCGGAGGTCCGATTCGCCGGGACAAGACCTTTTTCTTCATGGATTACGAAGGCACCCGCATCCGTCAGGCTGTCCCGTCGACAAACACGGTTCCCACTGCCCTTGAGCGAAGTAGTGGATACACAGACCTCTCGGAGTTACTTACGCAGGGTGGCACACGAACCGACGTTCTGGGGCGTACCTACGCGTTAGGTCAGGTCTTCGATCCTTCCACCACACGAGCGGTGACTTGCGGAGTTGCAGACCCGGTCTCCGGGCTCACCGCTCCCTGCACGGGAGTTGCCGCCGGAACCCAACTCGGTTTCGTTCGCGAGCCTTTTGCCGGCAACATCCTTCCGGCAGGTCGGCTCGACGCTAACGCAATTAAACTTCTCAATCTCTATCCGGCCCCCAACCTTCCAGGCCTCTTCAACAACTACGCTGCAAACCCGAAATTGAGCAATAACGCCGACCAATTTGACGTTCGCCTGGACCACAACTTCAGTCAGAAAGACAACATCTTCGGGCGCGTGAGTTATGTCGACAACCCAACATTTATCCCCGGCCCCTTTGCCGGCATTGCGGATGGGGGATCCTTCTCAGCCGGGAACCAGGAGGCTAAATCGATCAACACCGTGGTGAGCGAAACGCACATGTTCTCTCCTACTCTCATCAATGAGGTGCGTGCCGGCTATAATCGTATTTCTTCCTCTCGCCTTCAACCCAACGCCAACACCACTGGAATTCCCGCACAGTTTGGAATCCCGGGAGTGCCTCAAGGTAATTCGAATGGTGGATTGGGCTCGCTGTTCATTACGGGCCTGAATACGCTGGGAAGCAATCAGTTTCTTCCCTCGATCGAGTTGAGCACCACCTCACAGGTTACGGACAATCTGACCAAAGCGGCAGGCCGCCATACCTTTAAGGTTGGCTTTCAATACCAAAGGCTGGGATTCAATATCCTGCAGCCGTTTACGGGCCGCGGAGCGTGGAACTTTAGCGGTGTCTACACCGAAGTGCCTTCGACAGTGACAACCGGCAGCGGAGGGGGAGGCAACACGGGGCTCGCGCAAATGCTACTGACGCCGATTCCCGGTACCGTTCCGGGCGCGGCTGATTTCGTGGGCGGCGCGGACCAGGTACAAGCATCCAATATCGCCACCACCTCAATGAAGCGCAACTATTACGCTGGCTATTTTCAGGACGATATCAAGGTAAAGCCGCGGCTGACCGTAAACCTTGGGCTTCGCTACGAATACTTCGGACAATTGACCGAAAACTATGGTGCGCAGTCCAATTTTCTCCCCGCCCCCATAGTGGGCGGTGTCTCCACTTTCCTGTTGACCAAGAAGCGCTGCAATACTCCGTTTTCACCGGACTTTTTGGCGGCCGCGGCGGCAGAGAACATCAGCATTGTCTGCTCGGGGCAGCCCGGTCTTGGGGTATCGCAAAAGACCAATTTTTCTCCGCGAGTCGGATTTGCCTATCAGGTGACGCCAAAACTTGTTGTTCGTGGCGGCTACGGGATCTTCTACGGAGGTTTTGAAAACTCCGCACTGTTGACCTACAACGACTTTCCGTTTCAATTCAATCTGAGCTATCCGAATATGACGCCTAACGCACCCATCACGTTTTCCAACGGAGCGATCGGTACCCTTTCCACTGGGCTAACTGCTATTCCACTTACGTCTGCGGCGGCCGAGCCAGGTGGCGTCGGGCTAATTGGCGAGGATTACAAAACTAAGACTCCCTACACTCAGGGCTATAACTTGACCACGCAGTATCAGCTCGCCAAAAACGATACCGTGCAGGTAGGTTACGTCGGCAATACAGTTCGCCACCTCGCGGTCTACGTCAATCCGAATACCCCGCGCCAGATCCTTCCGCTTGGTTTGAACGCGCTCTCCTTCTCTCCGTATCCCGATTTTTCCGGCGCCACCTACACCAGCTTTGCCGGCAATAGCCATTACAACGGACTGCAGACCAACTATGAGCACAGGTTCAACGCCGGGCTTAGCGTTTTGGCCAACTTCACGTGGTCGAGTTGTCTAACCAACGCGATAGACGTTCTCAATGCCACTTCACTAACGGCATACCGGGCACCGTTCCTGCCGGGCTTCGGTATCCACCCGGACTACGGCCGTTGCGACTTCGATGTGAATAAAGTCTTTCATCTGAGTGGCAGTTATGAGCTGCCCGTCGGCAAAGGAAGACTATTCCTGCATGACGGTGGCCGCCTAGTGGACGCTGTGCTTGGAGGATGGGCCACCAACTGGATTCTCACGCTGCAAGACGGGCAGCCGGGAACCGTTCCGTGCGCCACCCCCACTACTTCCGGATTTGGTTGCTACGCCCTGAAGGTCCCGGGACAGAGTCCCGACTCCGGCCCTCACAATGTGAATCAGTGGCTCAACCCTGCGGCATTCGCTACCCCTCCCGTGGCAACCGCGATCGGCCAAGGCGACTACAGCCCGCTTGGCGGAGGGCCGAGTCAGTTCCGGGGCCCCGGTTTTCATCGCCTGGATTTTTCCCTTTTTAAACAATTCGCGATTACGGAGAGATTTCGACTTGAGTTCCGTTCCGAATTTTTCAATCTGACCAATCATCCTAACTTCTCGAATCCGGGTCTCGCTGGGAACGGTGTGGTAGCGGCTCCCGGCTCACTCGACTACACCAGCGGCAGCTTTGGGAAAATCACTTCCACGCGTGACGGTCAAAATGACCAACGCGAAATACAATTTGCACTCAAATTGTATTTTTAGATGAACAGTGGCCGCGTGCCTTTGCGGTTGGCGTCAGTGGCAGGTCCGGCAATCAGGATCCGCGCGTTTGCCGAAGACCGCGTCGCGGCTTTTGGAGTGAACTTCAATCGCAGAAAGGCATGACGGTTCATGATGCCAAGACTTGACTCCGGCTCTGACGGCAGCAACGAACGCGGAGCGATCACGCTCAACGAAATCCGCCAGCAACCGGAACTCTGGCCCACGACGCTTGAACGTGTCGCTTCTTCGAACGCTCATTCTATTGTGCGGAATCGCGCCGCGGTGATCTGCGGCGCGGGCAGCTCGGCATACGCGGCCTCAGCCGTCGCGGCCACCTGGGCGAACGCTGTAGCCATCCCGACGACCGATCTTCTTACGCTCTCTCAAGACGAAGTTTCGCATCGGGTTCCTGCCTTTGCTTCCAACGGCGTGCTCGTGTCCGTGGCACGCTCGGGCGAGAGTCCCGAGAGTGTCGGTGTAATCGCGCGTATCAAACAAATGTTCCCAGCGGTGGTGCATCTGGCAATCACGTGCAATGAGCAAGGCGAGCTTGCGCGTTTGCCGGAGGTTCATCCCCTCATCCTCGACCCGCGAACGAATGACCGCAGTTTAGTCATGACCGGCGCTTTTTCTAATTTACTCTTAGCGGGCTTGGCGATCGCACAGGGCGATTTCTTTACCAGGCATCTCCCAGGTATCATCGCCAAGCTAAGCAAGGCTTTTCCTGAACTTGAAAATGCAGCGCGGCGTTTGGCGTCTCAATCATCTACTCGTCTGATGGTGCTGACCTCGGCCTCCTTGGTTCCCTTCGCCAAGGAGGCGAGCCTGAAGGCGCTTGAGATGACGGCAGGGCGCTCTGTAGCAATCAACGAGACCTTCTTGGGTGTTCGTCACGGCCCCATGAGCTTTCTTCGGCGCGATTCGCTGGTTCTTTGCGTGCTCTCCGCAAATGCCGAGAGGCGCCGCTTCGAAGAGGATGTGCTTCGAGAACTGAGGCAAAAGAAGCTGGGCCACGTGATTGTCGTCGGACCTGCGGCTTTCGACAGCGCGCTTGGCCATGACTTCATCCCGTCCATGGCACCGGACTTGCCCGACGATTTGCGCGGACCGTTCGAAATTGTCTTTCCGCAGTTGCTCGCGTACCACCTCAGTCTGGCCGCGCACCTGGATCCCGATAACCCGAGTCCGGACGGTGTGATCACCAGGGTGGTGCAACGATTTCAACTGCACTAGTGGAAAGATGATTCTCCATCCTTCGGGGGAATGCTGTTTCCATCGCGGGGATTGGCGGAGTGCTGGTACTGCGCGGACGCCGAGGGCGTGGATATTGCCGGATTGCGATGGAAGCGGCGGAAGCCTTCGCATTCCGCCAGATCGGCGCGAGATTCATTCTGCTCTTCTGCAGGCTGGCACTGCGGAGCTTGTACGAACATCTGGGTTGGTCAAAAATTTCAAGCCCCAGCAAGTCCAGGGAAGCGCCTTGCTCCCGATTGTTTCGATGGTCAAGTGTTTGAGTTCGGAGCAGTGCCCCAAGGGGGAAAGTTTGTTTACGAACGCGTCCCTGGTAGCTCAGCCCGTCTTTTCTCGTTGGCGTCGGAGGTCAAATGCAATCTGGCGATAGCCGAAATCCCGAGTCGGTGCGCAAAGTTAGTTCGGTGAACCGGACCCCCATACGCCTCTTGAGGCTAATCGTTTCGTTGGTTCTGTCAATCGGTGCTGGCCCCCTCTCCTCATCTGCTGCCTCGGAACCTCCCAGAACGATAGAGCTGGCGGAAAACTGGAAGCTCACGTCCGCAAGTAATCTGCAACTCAACGGAGCGGCCATCTCCCTCCCCGACTATCAGGACTCAAGTTGGCACGCGATTCGCCGAATGCCTGCTACCGTTCTCGAGATCCTTGAAGAGGACGGCGTCTACGCCAATCTCTACGTTGGAAAGAACATGGCGGAGAATGTTCCTCAAGACCTATACAAACAGGATTGGTGGTATCGAACTACATTTGAAGCGCCTTCGAGATATGCGGTTTATTTGCTCGAGTTCCCCGGCATCAATTATCGTGCCGAGATCTGGCTGAATGGCCAGTTGATCGCCGACAACAAGCACATCGTCGGCATGTATGCCGCGCACGAACTAAATGCGACACAATGGATCAAGCCGGGCCAGCGAAATACGCTGGCGGTCAAAGTTACACCGGAACGAGCGATTCAGGATGTCGACGGCATTGAGCTGGCTGACAGTTGGTTCGACTGGCTGAACTGGAAGTATTTGGGCTATCAGGGACCGCGGAAGGAGAACAGCCACGGAATCTCCTTCGTTCCGGACCGCAATGCGGGTATTTGGAAGCCGGTCTACTTAAAACTTTCGGGCCCGGTCACCCTCAGTCATCCGCTCGTCAACACGGAGCTCCCTTTACCGCAAACCAACTCAGCCAAATTAACGGTCTACGCTTCGATCCAAAATACCTCCGACCACCAAGTAAATGGACTTCTTCGGGGGGCAATCTCGCGGCCCGGTAAAGCCGCCATTCAAATCGAACAGCCCATTCAGCTTGCTCCTGGTGAGGAACGTCAGGCCAGCTTCGCTCCCTGGCAATATCCCCAGCTTGCCATCATCAATCCCGATCTGTGGTGGCCTTACACCATGGGAAGTCCAAATCTCTATGACCTTCACCTCGAATTTCTCGAGAACAACCAGCTTTCCGATGCTGTTCACATCCGGTTTGGCATCCGTTCGATCACCCAGTATCGCGACCATGATGAACAATTCCCAGGGGCCGGCAAAGGCGGAAACTTTTATCTCAAGATCAACGGTAAGGATTTCCTGGTGCGCGGCGGCGTCTACACTCCCGATCTTTTATACCGGTACGATCCGGACCGCGAGGCCGCCATCCTGCGGTATGTCAAAGATCTCGGATTGAATATGCTGCGCTGGGAGTCGAAAATTTCCAGCGAACACATCATTGAGCTCGCCGACGCGCAAGGGATCCCGCTGATGTTCGGTTGGATGTGCTGCAACCAGTGGGAAATGTGGGATCAATGGAATAAAGAAGACCATCGAGTCGCGGAGGAAAGTCTCCAATCGCAGATCTTGATGCTACGTAAACACTCCTCCGTGTTTATATGGTCCAATGCAAGCGATGGCTTGCCTCCCGATTCCGTCTTGGCAAGGTATCACAGCATTCTCAAAGAACTCCATTGGGCGAACGCGACCGTCGACACTGTCTCGTCCTTCGCCAAGGACGCTCAAGGCGAGCGGAAGTGGAACGGCATCCACATGGAGGGCCCGTACAGTTGGAGGCCACCGACTTACTGGTTCAGCGGAAAGTACGCCGCTTCACGCGGATCGTGCGCCGAGCAAGGCGACAATGAACACATCCCTACCTACGAGAGCCTGAAGAAATTCATCCCCGCCGATAAGCTTTGGCCCATCAACGACACCTGGTTTTTCCATTCCGGGGCCAACCTCGGAAACGACAAACTCACCACAATCCAGCACGTTATTGATCGCCGCTATGGACCTTCGAGCAGCGCGGAGGAGTTCTCACGCAAGGCCCAACTCGCGCACTACGAGAACACTCGCGCACAATTTGAGGCTTTCGCCGCCGACGGATGGGCCAATCACAAGATGACAATCTACTGGATGCTCAATAGTCACTGGCCTTCCTTCTTTGGAAATATTTTCGACTACTACCTAAGTCCGGGCGGAGCCTACTACGGTGCCAAGACCGGCCTGCGGCCCCTGTCCGTTGTCTTTGACTCGTATGCGACCGGCGATCACAGCCAGGTGAATGTTACGGTGGTCAATCAGACTCCTGTGCAACAGAAGAACCTGAGTGTTCGCGTGCGGGTCTATGACCTGCAAGGCAAGTTGCGCGGGGACCGCCACGCAGAGAATCTTCAGGTTGATTCCGGTGGTGAGGTCCAAGCGATGACGTTACCCCGCTTTCCGGATAGCTCGGACGTTTTCTTTGTGCGCTGTCAGTTGCTCGATGCGAATGGAAAGCTGCTTACAGAAAATGTCTATTGGCAATCGCAGAAAGACGATGATGTCGGCGATCACGACAGCGCTTTCGGATTGCAGCCAGCCAGTTGGGCTGACATGACCCCGCTGAATACCATGCCCCAAGTGTCATTGGAGCTGAGCGCCAAGCATTCGTCGTCGGCGGGCGAAAACCACGTGACGATTCGCCTGCACAACCCGTCCGAGCACGTCGCGTTTTTCGAGCGCGCTGCAATCACCAGCTTTAAAGACGGTGACGAACTCCTTCCCATCGAATACGACAACAACTACGTCACCGTTTTTCCCGGAGAGACTGTCGAGATTCGCGGCGTGCTTCCGCAGTCTGCAAAGGCCGCGTGGGTAAAACTCGAGGGATATAACACACCGCAAACTGTAGTAGCCATAAAGTAAAGCGAACATCCCGGCCTTTGATCTATCGTACTTCAAATTTGTTACTACCTTCGAGTGGACGCTCAACTTGAAAAGGAGACTCATAGTGTCAAAGAGAGTCAACATCCTCAACTTTTCCCGCAGGGTTGCGATTGCGATTGTGTTCAAGGCGCTGATTGTCAGCGCGCCTTGTGTGGCCCAACAGTTGGAGAATGACAAGCTCTCCCTGACCGTGAACGCTAAAGATGCTACGTATCAGCTCGCAGTGCGTGGAGGCCAGGCTATCTTCACAAGTCGTGTGGCTGCACAAGTCGATCACGAGTGGTTCCGTTCGAGCGACTATCCAAAACATGTGGCGTCCGAATCTAGATTCGCGGACGATCTCGGTTCGGGCCGGACGATAACCGTCACAAACTCCGGACTCCCTGCGAAAGCTGACCTCGTCTTTGTGATCCAGCTTTACGATCAAGCCCCCTGCGCAGCATTGCAGGTGAGCGTCCAAAATACGACGGAAAAGGCTCTCACGCTTCAATCCGTGCGTGCGCTCGAATTAGTCGGAAATCCACTGCTGAATCTTGGCGGTCGCGCTTCTGCCGATCGTGTTCTTTCCGACAGCTATAGTGAGGATCGACCGGCTTTGCAGCTCTACGATCTGGGCAAAGCGCCCGGCGGGATGCATCGTGGCGTCGGCAGTCAACTGCTCTACAATCGCGAGAGCAAGCAGAGTCTCTTCATCGGCGCGCTCACTGCCGATCGCCTTCTTACATACCTCCATCTTCAAACTTCAGGCGACAATGCTGAAGCGAAGATCACGTCTTACAGCGTCGACCTCGCGGGAACCACCGAGATTCAAAAGGAATACGACTTGAAAGATGGCCCGCCAGAGAATCAGCTGGAAGTGAGTCTCCCCATCAAACCCGGAGCAAAATTCGTTTCGGAACGGCTCATGCTCCAGGCTGGACCTGACTATCACAACCAGCTGATGGCCTACGGCGACGCTATTCGCAAACTGCATCACGCCCGCGTTCCCGCACAAACTCCAATTGGTTGGTGGAGCTGGACGGCATACTATGCCGCGATCAATGAGGGCGAAACCCTAGCCAACGCCGATTGGCAAGCGGCACATCTGAAAGCTCTCGGCTACAACTTCTTCCAAGTGGACGAAGGCTACCAATACGCTCGCGGCGAGTATGAAACGCCGAATGCCTCCCAATTTCCACATGGCATGCGCGTTGTCGGAGACCACCTCGTCGCGGATGGCTTGGTCTTCGGCGTGTGGACTGCCCCATTTCAGGTGACTTCGCGTTCCTGGGTATACGAGCACCGCAAGGATTGGCTGGTGCGCAACGCCAAGGGCGAACCCATCCACACTCAGCTACTCTGGCATCAGAAATCCGACTTGATCTATGTCCTGGACACCACCAACCCGGGAGCCCAAGCATATCTGCGCCAGACGTATAGGACGCTGGTTCGTGAATGGGGTGTCCGCTTCATCAAGCTCGATTTCATGGACAGCAGCGCCATCGAAGGCTTCATGTACCGTCCCGACACCACGGCACTGGAGGCGCTGCGCATCGGCTTGCAAACCATTCGCGATGCCGTAGGCGACGATGTCATTCTCGACAAGGACGGCAGCCCGATGCTCACACCGGTCGGCTTAGTCGACACCGGCCGGACCTCCGCCGACACCGCGCATTCGTTTGAAGGGACGAGGACGGCTGCCGCGGGAATTGCCGCCCGCTTCTACATGCACCGCAATTTTTTCTTGGACGATCCGGACGCTTTCAACACCGTGGCAGAAACCTTCAGCGATCACACCCGCGCATCTGCTTCGTATCCGCTCTCGGAAGCGCAGGCCTCAATTGCTCTCTCCGCAGTTTCCGGCGGTATGTACGAGATTGGCGACGATATGATGGTCATGGGCGCGGAGAAGGATCGATTGGCGCTCGTTGAGAACGAAGATTTGTTGAACATGGCCAAATTGGGCCGCGCTTCCACACCCATCGATCTGATGACCTATGCACCCGAAGACGAACAGCCCAGCATTTTCTTTCTTCGAGAAAGTGCGCACCAGGCCATCTTGACCGTCTTCAATTGGACAAAATCCCCGCGGTCGCACATGCTGAAATTGGCGGATCTGGGGCTGCCTTCAGATCATTCCTATGCCGCGTCGGACGTCCTAAACCAAAACGCAGCGGTGCCGATAGCTGGGGGTACTTTGCAGATTGAGAATCAAATTCCCAAATCCGTCAGGGTCATCAAGATTACGGACAACAGCATCCCCGCGAGCGCTCCCACGGTCACCGCAAATGTTCCGTCCGTGGCCAACGCTGGGGAAACCTTTGCATTGTCGGCGCACACGGACGGGAATGGGGTGCCCGCGGTCGGCTATCTTTGGGATTTAGGCGATGGAATCAGCGCAGATGGCGCGAAGGTATCGCACACCTACACTAGGGCGGGAACGTTCACTGCTCGATTGACGGTACGAGGCATCGACGGACTGGCAGCCACCGAGAGTTTCCCTATAAAGGTTACAGGGGAGCTGCACGCGTATCCAAATCTCCTCGACAATCGCCGCTTCCAAGATCCCGCGGATCACTGAGGAACGCTCGTTGCGCCCAGGTGGTCCGTAGACATCTCAATGTGTGAGCGTCACCGCGCGAGAAATGCTTCTCGGTAGTTGTCTTCTCGAAATGCCTCAGTGCCGCCGCTCCGGGTTGTCGAGAGCGCACCAGTGAGATTGCCGTATCGCAAACAGTCCTCGATGTTTGCGCCTCGGACGAATTGATGGAGGAAACCGGCATCGAAGCTGTCCCCTGCGCCAATGGTATCCACGGCGGCGACTTTTACCGGCGGGGCTTCGAAGTTTTCCGATCCCCGGCGAGCGACGGCTCCTCTATCGCCGCGCTTCATCACCACGAGACGACCTCGTGCCGCCAGAAAATCCAGTGCCCCCATTGGGTCATCGAGTCGAGCGAGACGGCAAGCTTCGTCCTCGTTAGGAAAGAGCACATCCAGCCAGGGAAGCACATCCAGGACGTCCTGGTCCCATCGATCGTCGGGATCATCGTTGGTGTCCATGGACGTGGACAGCCCCGCTTCTTTCGCCAGGCGAAAAAGATCCGGCACGCGGGGGCGGAGAGACTTTTGAAGAAAGTACGAAGAAAGATGCAAATGACGAGCATTGAATACGCGCCGGACATCAAGGTCCTCAAAGCGCATCTCGGCCATCACACCCGGATACGTGAGAATGAATCGCTTTTCCGTCTGTGGAAGGATCACGCTTAGGCCCGTCTGTTTATTAGTAAATTTTCGAATGGCCGAAACATCCACGCCGCTTTCCGTCAGGCGTTCCAGGCACAATTGGCCCAGCGGATCATCGCCGACCGCGGAATGGAAACCGACGCGGTTTCCGAGACGCGCAAGGTTGTGGGCAAAAATCGCCGAAGAGCTCCCCAACGTGAGGCTCAGGTTCGACGCGAGATACTCACGATCCAGCTCAAAATGGCCGGGAAGACCATACAGAACCACATCGAGATTTATCTCGCCGACGACATTGATCCCAAATTTGTCTTGACCGGTCATCTCATTGCCTCAACTGCTATCGGCTCAATCAAGCGTTTGCAAGGAGATCTGCTGTTGAAAGTCTCGAATATTCTCGAGCCTGGCGGCGCCCGGAGAATCGGCCGAACAGTTTGCTGCACCGCACGCTGCCGCAAGCCGCAACGTATCTTCAGGTGAATATCGAGAGGCGATGCCGAACGCAAATCCTGCCATCGCAGAATCTCCGCAGCCCACCGTCGAACGCGGCCGGAGCGGCACCACCGGCGCGAATAGGATTGGCGCATCCGCGCCGGCGCAAAAAAGAAGTCCCTCCGAACCCAGGCTTAACGCCGCGCTCTCTGCGCCAAGACTCAGCAACTGTCGAACCGCGCTGACCGCGTCCGAGAGGGCCCTGACCGGCTTCCCGAGCAGTTGCGCAGCTTCCTCCCGATTCGGTTTCACAAAGTGGGGCTTATCGGCCAGGCCCAACCGAAGCGGTTCGCCACTGGTGTCCAGAAATGTCTTGCACCCAAATCCCCGTGCCCCTGTGATGAGATCTGCATAAAGTCTCGGTGTGGCGCCCGCCGGCAGACTCCCCGAGAAAATAACGGACGCATTTTCGCCTTCTTCTCGGAACAGATTTCTGCACGCGCTTTCGAATTCCACCCATTCGGCCAGGCTGAGCGCCGAACCTGGCTCAAGTATTTCCGTAAAGTTACCATCGTCTTCCAGAATTTCCAGATTTGTGCGCGTCGACTGCAGCGTAGTGCACGTGGTCGCCTGAATCCCCAAGGCAGAAAGCCCGGCCGTGAGCTCTTGGCCGCTCGCCCCGCCGCATGGACCGATCCAACGGGGATTTCCGCCAAGCGTACGAAGCACCATGGCTACGTGTGTCGATTTCCCGCCCGGAAAACTTTGGACCGCACGAGCCCGATTCACACGGGCACGTTCGAGCACCGTCAACGTAAGTCGCTTGTCGATCGCCGGATTGAGGCTAACGCAAAGAAACATGGCTCGGATGCTGCCGTTACTTCTTGCCTCCCGGAGCAGCGCCGACCCTATCGAACCAGGGTTTCGCGGAAATCAGGTGGACATTCACATTCTGAATGTTATGCACACCATGCTCATCGAGCCAATCCTCCAGCGCCGGCGCACCCTGCCGTACGAAGACCGGCACGCCATCCTGCCAAATCGCGCGCCCGCAAAGCACGCCAGAAAAGCTCGACTCGGCCTCGGCCGCCAAAGTCAGAGCGTCCGCAAATGTCTGGTTGGAGACGCCTTCCGACAAATAGATAAAGGGAAGCGAAGCCGCCCGTGATGCGCGCTTGAAGTGATACACCGCTTCCGAACGGGAGTAAACCGCCTGCGATCGGGGCAAGTGGGACGACTCAACGAAATTCATGTTCACAGGCACGCCGACCTTCAGCACATCCACCGCGTAGCCTGCTTTGCAGAACTCTTCAATTGAACGCGTAACTACGTCAGGTTTGATGCGCGCGAATTCAGCGCTCTTTTCATCCATCTGATCGTGATAGCTCACGATCTCAAGGAAAAAAGGAACATCGGTCTTACGGCACTCGTCGCCAACGCGCTGAACCCAACGCTGTTTATGCGTATTGACCGCGGCGTCGCTGAACGGAGAGTAGTACAGCAGCACCTTGACCGCGTCCGCACCAGAATCCTTCAAGTGCGCCGCTGTGAAATCATCCAGCAACCGCGGCAGCCGCCCGGGAACAGACTTGTCATATCCGCTCTGCTCATAAGCAAGAAGAAGTCCCGCTTGCTTGGAGCGTCGGGTCGCGGCAGGCAGCCCATATTCAGGATCGAGCAAAATGGCGCTGGCGTAGGGCGTAAGAAACTGGCTGACTTTCTCCTTAAACTGTACCAGCCACTCGGCAGGAACTTCGCTTGCATCGCGCCCGCTGGCCTTTGCGAACAGCTTGCGCAGAGCGCTGCGTTGGTCAATCGCAAGTGCCGCAATCACGCCGCGCTGATCCGCCAACGCTTGCAATCCATTTTGTTTTCCCGGCGAAAGTGGCAGAACAGGCTCCGTAAATGTGGCGAAGTCTTGAGTGTCCTCAAGCTTGGCGACCGCGGCGCGACCAATGAGGCCTAAGGAGAAGCCGACCATCGCCCCGAAAAGCGTGGTTACGCTTTATTTCGCTTTATGTCTTTTACTTACTATTTCGGGATAAGTCAAGCACCGAAGCCCGCAGGCGCTTTCTACACTAGGGTGACTTCCACCTCCGCTTCTCGCAAAGCCTTCAGGTCGTGCTTGGGGATCCCTCGGTCGGTAATTGTTTCATGCACCGTGGAAACATCCATGATGAGCGACAAACTTCTCTTTCCAAATTTAGACGAATCGCACACCACGATCGTCCGCCGCGCCGAATCAGCCATCGCGCGGTTCACCCGCGCCTCCTGTTGATTCGGCGTCGAAAGCCCGTAGCTGACGTCGAAACCATCCACGGCCAGGAACAGCATGTCCGCGTTGAGTTTACGCAGCGACTCCTCCGCAATCGGCCCCACCAGCGAAAATGAACTCTTACGCAGCGATCCGCCCGTTAGAATCACCTCGACATTGCTGTCCGCCAGTTCGGCCGCGATATTCGTGGCATTCGTAATCACGGTAAGGCTTCGCAGGTGGCGGCACCCGCGTGCAATCGCCGTGGTGGTGGTACCCGAATCAAGGATGATCACCTGTCCGGGACGCACCATCTTCAATGCCGCGACGGCGATTCGCATTTTTTCCTGTCGATGCAGTCGTTCTTTTTCACGCAGGGTTTGATCCTGCAGTGCGCCCGTCCGAATGGGCAATGCTCCACCATGAGTGCGCTCGAGCGTTCCCTGCCGATGCAGATACTCCAAATCCTTGCGGACGGTGATCAGCGATGTTCGAAAACGCTTGGATAAATCGCGGACCAAGACTCGGCCGTCATTGCGTAACAATTCCAGGATTTCCCGGCGGCGTTCCTCATTGAGCATCGAGAGTTCTCCGAATGCACAGAGTGTCGTTTTATTTCCTTTTGACTCTCTCAAGCTTTTCAACGAAAGTCCACAACGGGGGCTCTTCTGATCCTTATCCGGCGGTTCCCGAGCAACGTTTTGGCGCCGCTATAGATTCGCGCCGGACGTCAAGCGCCGGTCAACCGTTGTTCCTCGATTGCTTCAATCCACAGGTAAAGCGTCAAATTCTTGAAGGTCGGGTTCCGAGTTGCGGGCGAAGTTCGTGCCGATAGCGGGAACGTAGTAGGTCGAGGCCGGAGGGAGTGGAGCGGGCCAGATTCAGGACATCATCCCGGTCGCGCTAAATGTTGCGTTCGAGTTTTGCGCGGACCCATCTTCAGTGAGAGTGAAATAGCAAGGAGAAAGTCCGCCTTCCTGTTTTGAAAGTTTCTTCGCTCTGCGAAAAAACATGTTGAGAAATACTGGATGAGCGACTAACACTATGTCTGGCCTGAGGTGCGCGAAGCGACCGAAGTGCATCATGAGTTGAGTCGGTCCGAAGGAGAAACTGTGAAGGCGTCACCTCCCAAGTGACGCGATGAGCTGCGCGATTTGCGTATTCGACGCGATTCCTATGAGGACGAAGACTAGCGCGCATAGCACATAATCCAAAGCAAAGAACGGTACCGGCGGGTTATCAGTGTACGGATCTTTCAAATATGGGTTTCTGTCCATGTCCGGGCCTCCTCTCAATAGGAGGATTGTGCGATCATAGGGCTGGAAATGGATCAGGGTCTATAGAGTGAATGTTGTAGAGACGTGGGAAAATCCGTACAACAGGTACATAATATTCTGTAGTTCGCGACGGCGCTCCGTGTCTCCGCGTTTCAGGTCTTACAAACTTTTGTGGCGAAGACCTCCATTCTGCGATCCAACCTCCGAACAGAATTCGGCGGAATCAGAAGATTCGGAACCGAGGGCCTGCAGCCACTCGGGGAAAATCCGCAATTTAGAAGGCAGTACTTGGCGAGGACAACGCAGCCCACTAAAATGAGAGCATCGTGAAGATAGGGATCGATTTTGGCACTACGCGAATTGTGGTCGCTGCGGCAGACCGAGGCAACTACCCTCTTGTAAATTTTGAAGCGCCGGACGGGCGGGTACGAGACTGGTTCCCGTCCCTTCTGGCGGTCTCGGCAGACAAGCATCTCTACGGGTGGGAAGCCCTGGAGCAGCAGGGAAAACCCGGCTGGACTGTGGCGCGTTCGGTCAAGCGTCGGCTAAAGACTGCGGGGCCCTATAGCGAGGTGGCAATTGGCGGCCGGCGGCTAAACGTCGGCCAAGTTGTCACTGAAATGATGGCAGCGTTGCGTCACGAGCTCATGGAGCGATCTACTCTGGGCGCCAACAAATACGACAAACTGCAAATTATGCTAGGGATACCCGCAAACGCGAACAGCAACCAGCGGTTTCTAACACAAGAGGCGGCCCGTGCGGCGGGCTTCGAAGTACTTGGCCTCTTAAACGAACCGTCTGCGGCAGCCGTTGAGTTTGCCTACCGCAGCGGCCGTGACCGCAAGAATCGTGAGAAGGCCGGGCTCCTTGTTTATGATTTGGGTGGCGGAACCTTCGACGCGTCGCTGGTGGCCCTTGGGGAAACGGAGCACTCCGTAATCGCGTCGGACGGCATCGCTGATCTGGGCGGGGACGATTTCGACGAGCTTCTGGCGCGCCTGGCCCTGGCAGAAGCCGGAAAGCCGGAACTCTGTGAAGACTCGCTTACTCCGGCCGAGTGGTTCTTGCTCTTCGACGAATGCCGCGAGAAGAAGGAGTCGCTCCATCCCAACAGCCGCAGGATCACGATCGATCTGGAGCGCGTACGCAAAGATTGGAAAGAAGTCTCCATCAGCGTCGAGCCCTTCTACGAAGTATGCCGCCCCTTGGTAGAGGCATCGCGCAAGGTCGTGGAAGATCTATTGGCAGCGCATCCAGATCACGCCATCGATACTTTATATTTGACCGGCGGCGGCTCGGAGCTGCCCCCCGTAGCTCGCGTATTGCGTGAGACCTTTGGACGGCGCGTGCGCCGGTCGGCCTATATGCGTTCGGCTACCGCGATAGGTCTGGCCATTCGCGCCGAAGGGCATGAGAATCTTCCTCTCCGCGACCAATTTACAAAAAACTTTGGTGTCTGGCGTGAAGCCGATGATGGCCGCAATGTCATTTTCGATGTCCTCTTTCCTCGCGGAGTAAAGCTGCCGTCAAGGGGCGACGAACCTCTGCGGATCATTCGCTCCTACCGTCCGATGCACAACATCGGCCATTTTCGCTATCTGGAATGCGCGCAGCTGGGAGAGAACAATCAACCTCACGGCGAGATCAACAATTGGGACGACATTCGCGTAGCCTTTGATCCTGGCTTGCGCGATATATCGGACTTGGCCGGTCAACCAGTGCAGCGGCACGCTCCCGCGGAAGAACGGTGGGTTCAAGAGGAATACACGTGCGACGCGAACGGCGCTGTAACGGTGAAGATCCGCGACACGGCCACCGAGCAAGAAAACGAACACCGCCTCGGACACTGGTCAAAGCATCGCAGGAGTGCCAAACGTGGATAGCTACCAAGCGGAGATATAAAAATCACGCGGGCGCGGTGTAGTGTTTGCGGATCGCTTCCAGGATCCTAGCTCGGCTTTCGGTGTGCGACAAGGTTTTGTCATTTTCCGCGCGCTCAACCTCTTCGGCAATCGTTTGATCCTTTACGGCTTCGCGCAGCCATCTTGAATAATCAGACTGGGCGAGATGATAGCCCCAGGTTTCATCATCCACTCCCTCAGCGAGTTGCGCGAACATGTTCATGTTTTGTGCCCGAAGGTTGAGCTTTTTGTCCGGACCTCGAAAATAAAAGCTTTTGTCCTCGCCGAGTTCCCCGGCCGCGTACTTGCGTCGATGCCTCCGAAGCTCCGCTTTAGCTGGCTGCACGTTCACGCGTACGGGCTCTTTCGATTGAGAAAATTGCCAAACGATCGCTTGACCCGTTTGGCTAGAGCCCAGCTGAGGCCAGTCCACCTCCAGTTTGGCGTCGGCCTCCGCGCCGGCCCCCACGTTGAATTGTGAAATCACGCCCTCCGGGTCCGGGCCTACGGCAATAATTCCATTTACCGAACTCAAGATCGCGCGCGAGACATGGTCAGGATGCACGGTGACCAAGCCAAAGGTCTCCAGGTCTTTCGGAACAGTTAAGCCCGCGGAATCGAGCGGTGCGGGAAGCAAATGATGCACTTCGTCCAGAATAATCCAGTGAGGTCTTCCGGTTCGCGAACGAAGCTCCTGGATCCGCGCCAGCAGTCCTTGGAAGAACGATGGCCGGTCAGACATCGGCAAGCCAAGCAGATTGATACTCACGGACTGGTCAGGAGTGCTAAGCACTTCCAGAATTTCCGAGATGCCGGGTATCCGCGTGGGGCCGCCGAGCGTGACGAACGCTTCGAAATCGTCGTAGTCGCCTTCGGGATCAATCAAGCAGATTTGGTATTTGCTCGCCGCTAAGCGCTCGACGATCGCGGAAACAATCGTTGATTTCCCGCTGCCGGATGGTCCAGCGATCAGCAGCCTTGAACCATAGGGCTCCAGAGCAAACGCTTCGCCGTTCTCGGTAGTACCCAGAATAATTTGGTGACGTTTAAGCTGCGGCTCGAGATCGGCGAGATCGTTGGCCAGGAGTTTCTCGATGAGTTCCTCAACTCCATGCCCATGCGACCCTTGCGTTACGAAATGAGCACGCTGCTTAAGCGCTGGAAGGCCGTTGGCCACGGAAACGCTACATTCGCACATGCTTAAGAAGGCGTGATCGTTTTCCGCGTCCCCGACGCCTAGCACATTGTGGAACGCCAGCTCGAGCTCCTCGAGCGCGGCGGCGACGCCAGTTCCTTTGTTCACGCCCGACGGCAGAACCATCACGGCATTCTTATTGAAGATAATCTGCAGCTCGAGCCCTAGAGCGCGGATGACCTCAAGCACCACGGATTCATTGGGATGCCACGTGGCCACGATCGATTCCCCCACGGAAAGAGGTGACACGCCGCGGCGCACCAATTCATCGACGAACTCCCTATGCGGCGCGCCAGCCAGCAACCGTTTCTCTTTGCTCGCCGGCCGATACAGCAGTCCGCCGTTCTCCGCGACAACCCGGTCGAAAAGGGAAGCTTCGGGAAAGGCGGCAAGCAAGTCGTTCAGTTCCCGGCCTGTGGCCAGAACCAACTTGCGACCCGACGCTTTGACACGCTTCAGCGCCTCAACGGTGCTTGGCCCAACCCTTCCGTCGTGAGCGATGGTGCCGTCGTAGTCGCACGTCAAACAGAAATAGCGCATCGGAGGTGCCTAGCTCCTGAGAGATCGTAGAAAATGAAATGCCGCCCCAGAATAGTTTCGGCCCAATGGTGCGTCGTCGTTGGTCCTAACCGCGCAGAATCGGCGCTCGTTATCGACGTCACAAGTACGAATGCCGGTGGTACTTCCCTAATGGACGTAAAGTATTGCTGCTGTCTCAGATAACGACAACGCCCGCAGCGAAACAATACCGGGATGTGTGTAAACTGGCCGGCGTGGACGGCCAACGAAGCGCAACTTTTAGCTCTTTCGGTGAATCTCTAAGGTGGGCCAATTTCGCAGCCTCGTCGCCGGATTCAAGCCGTTTCAACTTCTCTTGTCTGGGAAAGTATCGAAAATCCCAGCTCAAGAGAGGTACTATCGGCAGTGAGCAGGAGTCTTCCGTGCCTAAATCCGTCCTGATCGTGGACGATCATGAAGCAGTGCGAAGGGAGCTTCGCCGCCTGTTTACCTCGGAGCCGGCGTTTGTCGTTTGCGGCGAAGCCGCCGATGGCACCGAGGCCATCTCACAGGCCGAGCATCTTTCCCCGGATTTGGTCGTGCTGGATCTCGCGATGCCGGAAATGAACGGTCTGGAGGCCGCGGGGGCGCTCAGATTCATGCTGCCGAACGCAGTCTTGTTCTTGCTCACGGCCTACAAGCATCGGGAACTGGAACTCGCCGCGTTCCAATCGGGTATACGAGCGGTATTCTCGAAATATGATGATTTGGATGGTCTTATCAGTCGAGCGTGCTCAGAACTGGGAATTACGCGCCGCTGCGATGCAAATTCTAAGCCACGCGTTCCCAAACCAACCGAATCCGCAGAGGGTTAGCGCCCTGCTAGCGACCAGCCAAAAATCCACAGAAGCATTGCCGTTCCACTAAAAAGATAAAAGACAGAACTACCGCTAACGAGCGCCCCTGATCGCTTTTGACGTGCGGTTACTTTTCGGGGTTGGGGACGAATTGATAGCCGAGGCCGCGAATGGTTAAGAGGTGCCGGGGTTTGGAAGAGTCGCCCTCAATGTAACGGCGTAGGCGGACGATGAAATTGTCGATGGCCCGAGTATCGGTGTCTTCGTGGAGGTTCCACACATCGTGGAGGATGGCCTTACGGGAGACTGGGTGGCCGCTGTTGCGGACCAGATAGCGGAGGAGTTCGGCTTCCATCAGGGTGAGTTGAAAGGTTTGCTTTCCGCAATGTAACTGCAAGCTCTGGAAATCAAAGAACTTGCCGTCGAACGTGAACATTTCCGGTGCCTCTGTCGGTGGCGCAGCCGGCGCCGGTGACCTCGAGTTCTGCTGCCAGTTCTTCCGACGCAGAAGGCTTTCGAGCCGCGCGAGAAGAATCGCCAGATTAAAGGGTTTAGGTAAGTAGTCGTCGGCGCCAGATTCGAATCCCTTAAGGACATCCTCGGAACGCCCGCGCGCCGTCAGCATTAATAAAGGAATGTAATTCTGAGCTTCGCGGAGTTCGCGCGCCACGGTGAAGCCATCTTTGCCCGGGAGCATGACGTCCAGGACCAACGCTTCGAAGTCGTTTTCGGTCTTAAGAAGAATGTCCAGGGCTTCCTCGCCTTTGCCGGTGATTTGGACAGAGTGACCTTCGGCCTCCAGGTTGAAACGGAGCCCCTTGGCGAGGTGCGCTTCGTCTTCAACGATCAGAATGCGGCTCATGTGCGGTACACCCTGGGAAGCCTCAGGGTGAAGGTGCTGCCAAGCCCTTCGCCCGCGCTTTCGGCGTAGGCGTCGCCACCGTACCGGCGAGCGACCGCGCGCACGATGAAAAGACCCAGACCCGTGCCTTTCACCTGGCCGGTGGCGCGACTTTGAACACGGTAAAAGCGGTTGAAGATACGCTTCAATTCCGGCCGCGAGATACCGATGCCGCGGTCGCACACGCTCAGGGAAATGGTGTCGATATTAGGCGTACGAACTTCGACGACGATGTCCTTGTTTTCTCCGGAATATTTGATGGCATTATCGAACAGGTTGAAGATCGCGGTGCGAAGTTCGTCCGAATTGCCCATAACAAATAGATCGTCGGGCGGCGGGGCGGCGAAACGCAGGGTTTCGGGCGGCAAATGATGGCGCAGCCGGGCCAGCTCGAGGGTGTCCGCGACAACGGCGGCGAAGTTGATCTCCTGCCAATTGCGTTTGTGAGTGAGATGACGCGCTTCCCCGGCCTTCAAGACTTGCTCGACGGTCCCAAGAAGCCGCTCGGCATCTTCCAGCATGATGCGGTAGAAGTCGCGCCGCTGGGCTTCGTCCAAGGGACGAGTCTGCAGAGTTTCGAGGTACAGCCGAATGGAGGTGATCGGCGTTTTCAGTTCATGGGTGACCGCGTTGAGGAAGGTATCTTGTCGTTCGTTGCGGCGGATTTCGCGGACGATAAAAATAGTGTTTACCACTAGGCCGGCAATGATCACGCTGAAGAAAACGATGCCCAGGACCAGCGGCACCGCGCTACGCCAGTGGTACACGATCCAGCTAACGTTGAGAAAAATGGCGAGGCCCACCAGGCAGACGCCCAGCGTGATGAAAAAGGCGATGGTTTTGCCGCGTCTGGTGATGCGCATGGCTGTCAGTTTAGTGCAAACGAGGGGAAGTATGCACGGGGGACGCGTTCGCCGGGGGCGTGAACGAAAAGAGCCGCGACTGGGTCGCGCGGCTCTGCACCGAATTGCTTAAAGGTTTAGTCTCCCGAGATTGCCACTTCGGGCTCGACCGCAGACACAGGAGGAATAAGGATCACGCTGTTAGCGGGGGTCTCAATCTCCTGCGGAGTCAGGTTTAGTTTCGGAAGCTTAATGTCCCACGCCAAGCCTAGAGCCCGCAACACGCAAATGCCGTACCAGTTCATGTCCACTTCGTACCACGCCAGGCCATGGCGCGCGGCTTGCGGCGCGGCATGATGATTGTTGTGCCAGCCCTCGCCGAACGTCAAAATCGCGACCCAGAAACTGTTGGTCGAAGTGTCGGACGTGATGAAGCGCCGTGAACCCCACATGTGCGTAGCGGAGTTGACGAGCCAAGTGGAGTGCAAGCCCAAAACAGTTCGAAGGAACACGGCCCACATCATGACCGAGAGACCGAATGGCAGCGTGACGAGAGCAAGAACCGTGATAGGCACCCAGTGATACTTGCTGATCCACATATGAAATTTGTGTTTTCGTAGGTCAGGAACGTAGGGAAGGAGTTCCGCAGTGTTCTGATGCATGGCTTGCCCGGTAATGATCCAGCCCATGTGGGCCCACAGGCCGCCGTCTTGCGGTGAGTGGGGATCGCCTTCTTTGTCGGTGTTCTGGTGATGGATACGATGGGTAGCGACCCAGGCGATGGGACCGCCCTCAAGGGCCAGCGTGCCGCAGGTGGTCAAGAAGTATTCCATCCAAACCGGCGTCTTGTACCCACGGTGCGTCAGCAATCGATGGTAGCCCATGCCGATGCCCAGGCATCCGGCAACGCAATAAAGCACGACGGAGACCGCGAGCGCCTTCCAGGAAAACAGGAAAAGAGCCGCGACAGCGCCTACGTGAAACAAAAGCATGAATGCAGTGGTGGTCAAATTGAGAGGTTGCTTAAAAGTGCGATCTGTTTGAGCAAGGCTCATATCTCGGGGTCCTTGGTACTGAATCTTCGGGTATCGCTTCCACCCTTGGTACGCTTACGAACATAGCACGGGATAACGCAGGGCTCTGTAATAGTTGTGTAATCGTGAGTACAGGTCCTGCAAGATTGTTAACTGGCCGAAAGTCGGAAACGTAAGGGAAGTTTAAGTTGAAAGTAGAAAATTGGAGCCCAAAATGGGGTAGCGCCGCCGAGGCCCTGCGCTAATCTTTTCCTTCGGCGCGTGCTCGCTTGCGGAAAAAAGGAATGGCTTGGCCGAACTGTACCCACCTTGAAACGGGCCTTGGAGTTTCCGCAAGCAGATTCGCAATGTGAATCATAGATGGATGGCAGTCGGCAACGAGTTTCACGAAGGCGGTGAGTGGCACCGCTAAGAGAATCCCCATGATCCCCCACATCCAGCCCCAGAACAGCATGCCCATCGTTGCGGCCACCGGGCCGATGTTCACCCGGGACCCGATGAATTTCGGCACGAGAAAATTCGCAGAAATGATGTGCAGGGCAACCACTGTCACCAGAATGATCACGTAAGGGCCAGGGGTGTTGAATTGAAGAGTGGCGCCGAGCAACGGCAGCGCAACTGCGAGTATCGCACCGACAAATGGCACTAGATTCAAAATGCCGCTGGCGATGCCCAGGGGTAGTGCCCCCTGCAGGTTCAACCCCAGCAAAACGGCCGCAGTAATTGCGGCCATGACCGCGCCGATGACCAGGTTGCCGAGCGCAAAGCCGCGCACCATTTGTGTGAGTCGATCGGTGAACTTCGGGACGTCCATCTTGGCGCCAAAGGCATTTGCCAGCCAGTTGTACAGGTGCGCTTTTCGCACCAGCATGAAAAACATCAGGAACGGCACGATGCCGCCAACGATCACGGCTCCCCACGCCGAACCAACACCGCGAATCAGGTAAGACGGCCAGGCAGGTGTCTCGCTGACGCGTACTTCCGGAACGCGTTTCGGGGAAGCGGGCGACGTGATGCTTCCGGCGCTTTTTCGCACCTGCTCGATGCGCTGGCTCAGCGGTTTGACCGCCGCGCGGATCTTTTCGGTGTACTCGGGCATGTCGTCAATCATCATCGCCGCCCGGCTATAGGTGACATAAATCAGCAGGGTGACTAGCAGCACGCCAGAAACGACCATCACAGCGGTGGAAAGCACACGGGGAACGTGAAAACGTTCGAAGTACGAGGGGATTGGATCGAGCAGGATGGCCAGAAATCCAGCAAGAAGGAACGTGATACAGAGGGAACTGGCGAAAAAACCGAACGCCACGATGATGGCGATGACGATAACCCAAAGAAGCGCGACGCCTCGGATGGGTGGTCGCGCCGGGAGTAAGTTCTGCGGGCTATCGGCCATCCGGATACCGGCATCCAAGGTAAGGAAACGGCTTAGTCTCGAACATAGTCGCTCCGCATTTCATACGTAGAATACTCTGCTACATAAGGCCGCCTTCAATGCTTGCGCTGCCCCCACCGTTTCCTGCCAGACAAGCAAAGAGCAACCCCGACAGCTTCCCGAACACCTTAGGTTTCGGGTGACGGGTGTCTGGTGCTTGAAAAGCGCTGAAAAGCCATTCATTATGCGTGACGCCGGAGCCGAGGCCCCGGCGTCTAGTGAAAAACGACTTTACCCAGAGAACGTATTGAGCGTGTTAGGCGTGTTAAACGTTCCACCATTGCGACGGGTGACTCAAGAGGTCGAGAATTGACCGAACGCTATACTATATACGTCCGAGGAGTAAAAGAATGACGAGGACCAACACCACTAGCCCCAAGCCACCGCTGGGATAGTATCCCCAACCACGGCTATAGGGCCAAGTCGGCAGTGCCCCGAGCGCAACTAAGAGCAGGATTACAACTAGGATCGTTAGCATGTTAGTGTCGCCCCAATCGCCCTTCCCGAATCCTGGGGCTTTGACCTCCGAACGCGCATTAAACTCTGAAGGCGAGTTTGCGACAATCGGTGCATTCGTGTAGCGAACTGGGGACCAGGCGGTATCCGGTTATGCAGTTTACAAGCCTGGCCATCAAAGCGGATCTGATCAGATTTTCGTACTGACAGTTCACTGCTGCCCGCGTATGCATCAAGAAATGCTATTGATTTGGCGCGGCCATTCGGCACACTGCTGGACAAAATACAGGGAAAAAGGTATGTCAATCTAGGGGTGGGTGGCAAATTATAACGCAGCAAGCAAAGGTCCAACACGTGGATCACGGAGGACGGGATTTTTCCGCTTAGAAAATGGCGCTGCGCATCGTAGTTGCTGACGATCACGACATCATTCGCCGCGGATTGAAACAGCTGCTGACCGCGCATTCAGGCTGGGAGGTGTGTGCGGAAGCCAAGACGGGTCGGGAGGCGGTCGCCGTCGCCGAACAGCTTAAGCCGGATATTGTGGTCATGGACATCAGCATGCCCGACCTGAACGGTCTTGAAGCAGCCCGCCGCATCAAGAAGGCCCTTCCCCGTACGGAAATATTGATTTTGACGCTTCACTTTTCCGACCAACTGGTGCGCGAGATCGTGGAAGCGGGCGTACGCGCTTATATAATGAAGTCCGATGCCGACAAAGATTTGGTGTCTGCCGTCGAAGCACTCGCGAATCACAGGTCCTTCTTCACCGCGCGAGCGGCCGACATGCTACTTGACGGATTCAGCCGGCAACACGCCGCACCGGACCCACAGACCCTGCTGCGGAGCAGGTTGACTTCACGCGAACGCGAAATCGTGCAACTCCTTGCCGAGGGCAAGAGCAGCAAAGAAGTCGCGGTGGCTTTGGGAATCAGCGTAAAGACCGCAGAGACACATCGCGCGAACATCATGAGGAAGTTGGAGTTGCATTCGGTCAGTGAACTGGTTCGGTACGCAGTGCGGAATCAAATCATAGAGGCCTAAAGTTTTTCGGTGAGTCGATTCTTGGTTTGGAGCAGGCCTCTGGCGGCATCGGCCCTCCTCCATCGAAAGAGCAGGGAGGGAAAGTGCCCCGAGTATTGATTGTCGATGACCACGCCGCCATCCGGCGAGGAGTGCAGGGGATCTTGCATTCGTTTCCGGAATGGGAGCTCTGTGGCGAGGCCGACAATGGCCAAGAGGCGGTGCGCCTCGCGGAGGCGCTGAGGCCCGAAATCATTATCATGGACGTCTCCATGCCGGTGCTGAATGGTTTGGAAGCGACCCGCATTATCCGGGACGCCCATCCGGAAACCAAGGTTTTACTCTTGACGCTACACTCTTCGACCGAACTCGTGCGCAGTGCGTTTCGCGCCGGCGCCAGAGGGTACGTACTTAAGTCGGACGCGGAACAAGAGCTGGTCCGGGCCCTCAATGTCGTGTTGGGCGAAGGAACCTACGTGAGCCCGGCCATCGACGAGAATGTTGCACGGAAGGTAGTTGAGGAAATAGGGCACCAGCGCAAGAACTAAAGCGGCGCCAGGAAGATCATCCAGCGCACCCAGCTCACTTACTATTGCCGCAATGGAGTGACGCGATTTGATATATGGTAAATCAATAGAGCAAGTCGCTTCGTTGGGTGTTTGGGTTTAGTCATGGACAACCGTCGTAACGATGTTAAAGACCTCGGTATCACGCGCAGGGAAGAGAATCGCCGGGCGCGACCGGAGGGTCTCGTGTCGTACAAGGGATACAAAGGAAATGAATTGGCCAGCCTGCTATTCGGCTTTGGCGTGGGTATAGGATTGGCGATTTTGTTTGCCCCGCAATCGGGAGAGGAAACTCGCGATTGGATCAGCTCCAATGTTGAAGACAAATACAGGCTAGTCCGCCGCCGCGGGCGGAGACTGGTCTTTGAAGCTCAGGATCTGTTGGATCGCGGCGAGCATAGCTTCACCCGCGCTCTCAGGACGGGTAGAAGCGTGCTTGCATCCGTCGCGGACAAGCTAGATTAAATCTCTCGAAAGCCTTTTTTCCCTCGCTCACCCACGTTTCACCCCGTCTTTGCCCGTGCTGAAACGTCCCCGCCTGGCTTTTCCTCTTTTTACACAAATTTGCTACCGAATCGTTTCCTGAGTCTTACTCTTCCTTTCCGAATTCCCTAAGGGCAATCCCCGATTGAGAGATATGCAGCGGCGCTGCAAATTATAAGCGACGCCGGATTCCGGTCGCTATCGTGTTCCCGGCCCGCCCGATACCGGTGGAAAGCAATCCACCGCGGAGTAGCAAAGGAGACACATGAAAGTGAGAAAGTTATTTCTTGCAGTGGTCCCGGTCATCCTTGCAGGGGCGCTCGCAGGGTGCTCGGAAACCAACAAATCGCCCGACGTAACCGATAACATTCGCAAATCGCTGGACCAAGCGGGTTACAAAGACGTCAGCGTCAGCCAGGATCGAGAAAAAGGCGTCGTGAGCCTGACCGGCACAGTGCCAACCGAAGGTGACAAAGCGCAAGCTGAGTCTATCGCCAAATCGGGCGCCGGGTCTCAGGTCGTGGCGGATCAGATTTCCGTGCGGCCTCCCGGCAATGAGAGCGATGCCAAGACCGTAGATTCCGATACGGACAAGGCCATCGAGAAAAAACTGGACGCCGTGCTCGTGAAAAATAAACTGCAAAAGGGCGTCAGATACGACGTAAAAAATGGCGTCGTCACTCTCAAAGGCGACGTGCCTTCGCAATCCCGGCGTACCCAAGTGGAGAAGCTCGCCAAGACCGTTCCCGACGTCAAGCAAGTGGTAAACGAGCTTGAGGTGAAGAATCAGAAAGCGAGTGCGACCAGCTGATCTTATTGCAGCGATTGAGCTTTAGCCTCATGCCGTGCTAGGGCCCAAGTGAAAAGCCGGTCTGTCGCTCAGAAGCGGCAAACCGGCTTTTTTGTGCCTGGGCTTTGGTTTGAGTGAAATGCAACTTCGACCGCGACGCGATCGGAAATGGCGTTTGTTGAATCTGAGGCTTTACTGGATTGAGGCGAGTATGAACTACCCCTGCAGGGCGACCGGGCCCGATTGCGTCAGGGTCAAAAGTTGCTGCCGCAGCCGGACGCGCGCGCGAAACACCCGCGACTTCACCGTGGAAACCGTAATCCCCAGTGCCTGGGCGAGTTCGCGATTCGTCCAACCCTCGGCCTTCTGCAGGATAAATGTGTCTTGTAGCGAGGGGTTCAGCCCATGGAACGCTTTTCGCGCCAGTTCTTTGCTCATGTATTGACGTTCTGGATCCTGGCGGCTGTCTTCGATCTCCGGAAAGGGCCGCGCCTCATCTTCGGCATTGCTGGTGTCGTGGTAGTCCGAGATGCGCTCCGAATTGCGCTTCCGCAACTTCATGAGCGCTTCATTGATGGTGATGCGCACCAGCCACGTGGAAAACTGCGAGTTCCCTTCAAATCGGTCGATATGATGGAAAGCTTTTACCAGCACGTTCTGCAAGTTGTCTTCCGCGTCTTCGCGGTTGCGAAGCATATTGAGAGAGAGCCCATAGACTTGCCCGGAGTGTCTGCGAACGAGCTCCGTAAAGGCTTCTTCGTTCCCTGCCTGCGCTCTCGCAACTAGCTGGCGTTCCGGAATACTCGCTCGGGTCTCCATTTGTCGGCCACACTCCTTTGCAGAACGTACTAAGTTTGATGGAAACGTTATAGAGTGTGCGGCCATAACGAACAATACAGTGGTCCATGTACTTCGTGGACGACGAGCGTGTACCGCTTTTAGTCGCCAGGTATATAGAGGCTAACGGAATATTCAAACAGTAATTAAAGTACGTAAATTCCGCATCCAGATTAGAGAGTTCTGACCCTCATAAACATGCAGTCTTCGAGCTGTCGCTCCGCGCAACACTGCTGAATACTCGTTTCAGAGTGAACCCAGAACTCCCCGCAATCCTATCCTGGGAATCGCAACGTACTTCGCCTCGCCGCGCGGATTATAACCCTCCTATCCTCAATCGCTTGGTCGAGCCGACTCCCATGCGGATTGGTACTTGGCTTGCCCGTAATCTCGAGGAGTCTTTGTGTTTTTCGTACCGGCGCGCAACCGAAAAGTTGTAGCGGAGCCGCACATCCACGCATGCCACCGGTGCTCCAGTCGGCGTCGGGCGATGCGGCGCGCCTAGCAATCATTTTGACTCTTCTCTTTGCGCCGTACCCAACCAACGCTCAAAGTTCGGTCCGGGCTGAGTATCGGACCAAGGCCAGTTTTCTCGCAAAGTTCCCCAGCTTCATCGAGTGGCCGGAGAGCGCGTTTTCCTCCCCCGAGGCTCCTTTTGTAGTCTGCGTGCTGGGAGAATATCGCTTTGGGACCGCCTTGGCTGAAACTTCGCGCTCCGCGTTGCCCCACGGCCGGCGCATCGACGTTCGATGGGCGCGCAAAGATCAGCAACTCAATAGTTGCCACATTCTAGAAGGGAGAAACCGAATGATCGAGCCGCAGGATGACCACCGCGAACCCAGCATCGACTTCCCAGACCTGCTCTCTCGCGTGGACAACGATCGCGAACTCTTGCGTGAGCTTCTAGCGATATTTAAGGAAGATTTTCCCAAGTATTTGCAGGCCCTGAAAGACGCCGTCGCCCTCCAGGACATGAAGCAAACGGCGATGGTGAGTCACACGCTCAAAGGAATGCTTTTGAACCTGTCGGTCACCCGGGCCGCTTCGGCGGCGGCGCAAGTGGAGGAATCTGCGCAGCAGGGCGAGACGATATCAGTGCAGACCGCTCTCGCCGCCTTCGAACTGGAAGTGCAGGGACTGGTCGGCGAGGTGGAGGCCCATATGGTTGAGGTGCGCCGTTGAAAATACTGGTAGCGGACGACCAAGCCCTCTCACGCCGGCTACTGCAAAAAACGCTGGAGCGCGCGGGCTACGAGGTCCTGACTGTCGAAAATGGGCGTTTGGCCGTGGAACTATTGAACCACGTGGACGGACCGCGTCTCGCATTACTCGACTGGGTGATGCCCGAACTCGATGGTCCCGCAGTCTGCCGAGCTGTCCGCCGGCATCAAGAGGGGCAAGAGCGAGCATATGTCTACATGGTTCTTTTGACTTCAAAGGAATCGAAGGAGGATATGGTCACGGGATTGGAGTCGGGCGCGGACGACTACCTCACCAAGCCCTTCCATGTCGATGAACTGAAAGCACGCTTGCGGACCGGCGAGCGCATTTTGCATTTGGAAGGACGGCTTGTGGAAGCGCGCGAGATGATGCGCTTCAAGGCCACGCACGACGCGCTTACCTCCATTTGGAACCGAGGCGTGATTATGGATTTGTTGGGCCGCGAATTGGCCCGCTCCCAACGGGAAACCGGTTGTACGATCGTGCTGTTAGGAGACGTGGATCAATTCAAGTCCATCAACGACTCGCACGGTCACCCGGTCGGCGATGAAGTCCTCAGAGAGATCGCCCGCCGTCTGCTGTTATCCATTCGCTCTTATGATTTCGTCGGTCGGTATGGCGGCGAGGAGTTCTTGCTGGTGCTGAATAACTGCGATCCGAAATCTGCCGGAGCGCGAGCGGAAGAGATTCGGAGAGTTGTGAACTGTCGGCCGTTCCAGACAGCCAGCGGCCCGTTAAATGTCACTATCAGCTTGGGTCTGCTCTTGAGCAAGGATTGGGTAGGCCGGTCGCCGGAAGATTTGCTCTTTGAGGTCGATGCCGCCCTCTACGCGGCAAAAGCTGCAGGTCGTAATTGCGTGCGCCTCGCGAACCCCCACGATTCCTCCGCCGATCCCGCCGTTTCCGCGGACGTAACCGTACACCGCCTGCGCTGACTCACGTCGTTTTTACCTTCGGATTTGAAGCCGTCTGTGCCAACAAACTCCGCATCGCCGCACTCGAACCAGGCGCGCGCCGTTCCCTCCATGCTTCCAGTCGCTTGCAGGTGTCCTCGATGTTTGAAAACAAATGCGGATTCTTAAACGCCGCGCGCCACGTCGGCACGATTGTGTGCATGCGATCCCACACCACCCAGATCTCGCCATTGCTCTCAAAAAATAACTCGTCGTCGATCAATCCGCGATTCACAATGCTCGCTACCATGTCCCAGTAACTGATGACCATGCGGATGTATGTGTTTTCCTCGCCACCTTGCGGAAACTTCTGCACCATTTCTTCGGGCGACAGAGGTCGAAAATGCTCCATGAACCAGGCCCGCGCCTGCCGCAGCCTTGGTTCACGCCTCATGTCGTACAGTCGGAGCATCAAATTTACTTCGTCATAGCTCAATTGAGGCATGGTGGTTCTCGCTTTCAATTCGTGATTACACTTGGGTCTTTTCTTCGGGCTCGGGGAAGACCGAAGTGTGTTCGAGGTCTTGGGCCCTCGATATAGGAATGCTTTGCCGCTGAAATTCAATTTGGATCCGGCGGCGCAACTCCCGCGCGACCTCGTCCTGACGCGTCGGCGCGGTGCGCAGCTGTACGCGAAAGGTCGGACCCGCGGGTTCATAACCCTGTATGCCCAGGACACGTGGGCCATCGATGAGCGCGTTCGACCACGAAGCATCGTTGCGCAGCGCGGCCGAAGCATTTTCCAGCGCCTGCAGCGTCTTGTCCAAGCGTTCTTCGACCCCCACCGTAATGTCCACGAAAGCCTGCGACCAATCACGGCTGAGGTTTCCCACGGCGCGAAGTTCGCCGTTTGCAATCGTAACCAGCGCTCCCCGAGCATCGCGCAAGACCGTGCGGCGCAGCGTGAGCTGCTCAACCTTCCCCGAGATGTGCTGGGTCTGGATCACGTCGCCGACACTATATTGATCTTCGAACGCGATTTGAAACCCAGCAATAAGATCGCCGGCCAATTTCCGCGCTCCAAATCCCAGCCCGACCAACGTCGCGCCGATGACCACGACCGGAGCAAGCACGTTGATCCCAAATTCCGGCAGTGCCGTCAGGATAGCGATTCCCCAGACCACTTTACTGCCCACGCTGTGCAACGTATTCGCCAGAGTTCGAGTTTGTTGCTCGCGCGCTTGAGCGGCACGCGATTGCGTTGAAGCCGGCCGGACCAGCAAATTGGTCGATGCCCGCAGCAGCCGATTCACCAGCATCGCCACGATAAAGATTTCCAGGAGATGGAGCGCCGCAGGAATTGAGAGGCTAGGCCACTGGCTGAACGCGCTGGACATCATATTCGTAGCGAGGGCAGTATAGCATTGACCACGATGCAACGGTTCTGACGGCCGCCCGCCGCATCCTACGGAGTAACTATGCATCCCTTATATCAATTAAGACGCCGCTTACTGATGACCGGCTGGGCGGGTATCGCGGGTTTCCTCTTGCAGCTAAAGCTCGGCGCCACCCGGGGTTCAACTGCTCTTCAGGGTCCCGTACTTCCGCCACGCCCCAGGCGCGAGGATGGCTCCGAAGATCCATCGCAACCCTCGGGTCCGCCGGCCGCCGCCAAAAAGGCGGTACTCGAGGAGCACCAAAAAGACATAAAGAAAGAGATCGAGAAGCTTTACGACCTTGCCACCCAACTGAAGACCGAAGTCGAAAAAACGGACGCCACCACTGTGCTATCCGTCAGCATGGTGAAAAAAGCCGAAGAGATCGAGAAACTCGCAAAACAGATTAAAGATCATGCGAAAGGCGGCTGAGCGTTGCGCTATGTAACTTCAACTGGTAGCGCCGGCTTGCCCTGAGCTTCGAAGGGCATCCGTGCCGGCCCGTCTCTATCTCCGGGAAGCTAGCGCCAGACTGCAATCAACGATAGAATCACACTGTTCGCAGGTTATCTTCGACGGGTTTGCGGGATCGTAGCTCAGATGGATAGAGCGGATGCCTCCGAAGCATCAGGTCGGGAGTTCGAATCTCCCCGGTCCCACCATCATCCTAAGTAATGTCATCCCGAATGGACGGCGGATTTTGCCGTCCGGAGCAGAAATTTTTCTTCGCTTCGCAATTCCGACCAAATTTATGATAGTTTGCGCCCGGTGACTCTCAAAACCGAAGCCCAGGTAGCGCCACCGCCGCCCCCCGCACAGTCCGCGGCTCGCCTCTTCCCATCGGGACATCTCGTCCCCTTCATCCTCGTCACCGTCCTGTTCTTCCTCTGGGGCATCCCCAACAATCTCAACGACGTCCTCATCCGCCATTTCATGAAGTCCTTCGCCATCTCGCGTTTCCAGGCAGGTCTGGTGCAATCCGCCTTCTATATGGGCTATTTTTTAGTCGCCATGCCTGCCGCTCTGGTGATGCGCCGCACAGGATACAAATCCGGTTTCGTCATCGGCCTCGTTCTATTCGGAGCGGGCGCTTTCCTTTTTTGGCCGGCCGCGCTCGCCGGCAGCTACGGATTTTTCCTCTTCGCCCTGTTCGTAATCGCGAGCGGCCTCGCCTTTCTCGAAACCGCCTCCAACCCCTTCATCGCCCAGGTGGGCGACCCCGACAGTTCCGAACGCCGCCTCAATTTCGCCCAGGCCTTCAATCCCATCGGCGCCATCACCGGAGCCTTGATCGGCACCATCTTCATCTTTTCCGGCGTCGAGCTAACCCCACAACAAATCGCCTACCAGCAAGCCCGCCACACCTACGAAGCCTACCTCCGCTTCGAAACCCTTCGCGTCGTAAAACCCTATCTGGTCATCGGCGCAGTCGCACTGGTATGGGCGCTTCTGATCCTCCGCACAAAATTCCCCCCCATCCACAGCGAGCACGAAAGCGAATCGGGCGACCACGGCCACTTACGCGACCTCTTCCACTACCCTCATTTCCTCTTCGCCGTATTCGCGGAATTCTTGTACGTCGGCGCGCAGGTAGGTACATGGAGCTACTTCATCCCCTACGTCCAGGAATACGCCCATCAATCTGAAAAGATCGCCGGCTATTTCCTCACCGGCACTTTAGCCGCCTTCGGCGTAGGCCGTTTCGCCTCCGCCTGGCTCATGCGTTTTATCAACCCCGCCAAGCTCATGGGCGCCTATTGCGTCGCCAACATCGTTCTTGTTACGGTGGCGGTGCTCCGGCCAAGCTGGCTAGGCATCTGGTGCATATTCGCAACCAGCTTCTTCATGTCGCTCATGTTCCCAACGATTTTCGCGCTAGGTCTCAAGGGTCTTGGACCAAACACTAAGCTAGGCGGCTCGCTCCTGGTCATGGCCATCGTTGGCGGCGCGGTGCTCACGCCACTCATGGGTTTCATTTCAGAGCGGACCCACAGCCTCGCGATCGCGTATTCCGTCCCGCTTCTCGCATTCGCTATTATTGGGCTCTATTCGTTCTGGGGCTCGCAGCGCCGCAGCTCGGCCACCGCATTAGGTGGCGAATAAACGAACGGGAGCGTTGATGCATAAAATCTGCCGCAGCCGCGCGCACTCTTGGTGGACTCTACCATTCCTGCTGGCCGGAAGCCTTGCCGCAACGCCCGTGGCCTCGCAAGCCAAGCCGCAAACTCAACCAACAAGTTCTCAAGACGCCGAAACCATCGATCAAACTTGGCAGCACGCCAGTTCAAAGTATGATTCCCAGCGCGCCGCGCTCCTGAAAGAAGTGCGCAGCGCCACCACCCAGGGCCCCTACCGCGCCGACTGGCAATCCCTGCAAAAGTACGAAGTCCCCGACTGGTACAAAGACGCCAAGTTCGGCATCTTCATCCACTGGGGCGTATACTCCGTTCCCGCCTTCGGCAGCGAATGGTACCCGCGCAACATGTACCGCCCGGGTACCGAAGAATACAAGTATCACCTCGCCGCCTACGGTCCGCAATCAAAATTCGGCTACAAAGATTTCATCCCTATGTTCCACGCCGAGCATTACGATCCCGCCGCGTGGGCCCGCCTCTTCAAGGAAGCCGGTGCGAAATACGTCGTCCCGGTGTTCGAACATCACGACGGCTTCACCATGTACGACAGCGGCCTCTCCGACTGGACCGCCGCGAAGATGGGTCCGCACCGCGACCTATGGGGCGACCTCGCCAAATCCATTCGCGCGGAAGGCCTCCGCCTGGGCGCCTCCTCCCACCGCGTCGAGCACAATTTCTTCCTCGACGGCGGCCGCAAAATCGATTCCGACGTCAACGACCCGCAATACGCCGCCCTCTACGGCCCAGCCCACACCTGGCTTGAAAGCAAGAAAACCCTGCTCACCGACTGGACCTACGTCAGCGACGCCTACCTGGACGACTGGCTCGCTCGCGATGCCGAAATCGTAAAAAAATATCAGCCCGACCTTTTCTATTTCGACTGGTGGATCGGCCAGCCCCGTGTTCGCCGCCACCTAGCCGAATTCGCTGCGTTCTACTACAACAACGCTGCCGCGCGCTCCTTCGTGCCCGTCATCAACTACAAGATCGACGCCATGGCCGAACATTCCGCTGTCCTCGACATCGAACGCGGCCAGTTGAACGACATCCGTCCGCTCTACTGGCAAACCGACACCTCCATCAGCAACAAGTCCTGGGGCTACATCGAGCACGATAGTTTCAAATCCTCTCAAACCATCGTTCAGCAATTGGTAGACATCGTCAGCAAGAACGGCAACCTGCTCGTCAACATTGGCCCGCGCTCCGATGGCACCATACCCGACGAAGCGCAGAGCGTCCTCCGCGAAGTCGGCGCCTGGCTCAAGGTCAACGGTGAAGCCATCTACGCCACCCGCCCCTGGAAAATCTACGGCGAAGGCCCCACGAAAATTATCGAGGGTGCCTTTCATGACACCGACGCGCAAGCCTTCACCGACCGCGATTTCCGCTTCACCAAAAAAAATGGCCAGCTCTATGCCTTCGAATTAGCCTGGCCATCCTCCAGCGAAGCCATAATCCACTCGCTCACCTCCACCCAGCTCGACGGCCAAAAAATCTCCGCAGTCACGCTCCTAGGATCATCGTCACCCGTAACGTTCGAATCGCAACCCGACGGCCTACACCTTCGCGTCCCAACTCAACCCTCTGGTAAATTCGCCTACTGCTACAAAATTACGTTCCAGCAGGCCCGTCCATGAAAAACAAGTTCGCACCGTCAAAAGCCTTACCTCCAGCACCTGTAGTGGCCGGTCTTCAGACCGGTTCCGACAGGCGGGCCGGTTCCGACAACTGCCACCAAACCGGAGGACGTAAGTGAGCGGCAGACTCCAAGGAAAGAAAGCTCTATTGACCGCCGCAGGCCAGGGCATCGGCGCCGCCACCGCCCGCGCCTTCGCCAAAGAAGGCGCAACCGTCTACGCCACCGACCTCAACGAATCAAAACTACAGAAACTAGCCGCAGAATTCCCCAACATCCAAGCCAGAAAACTAGACGTCCGCGACACCCAAGCCGTAAATGCCCTAGCCGCCGAACTGGGCCCTATCGACGTCCTCTTCAACTGCGCCGGTTTCGTCCACCAAGGCACCATCCTCGATTGCTCCGAACAAGACTGGGACTTCTCCTTCGACCTAAACGTTAAATCCATGTACCGCACCTGCCGAGCCTTCCTCCCAGCCATGCTCGCCGCCAAAAAAGGCAACATCATCAACATGTCTTCAGGCGCCTCCAGCATCAAGGGCGCCCCCAACCGTTTCGTCTACGGCGCCACAAAAGCCGCCGTAATCGGGCTGACCAAGGCCTTAGCTGTCGACGTCATTCGCCAAGGCATCCGAGTAAACGCCATCTGCCCTGGCACAGTAGAATCCCCCAGCCTGGAGCAGCGAATCGCAGCCCTCGGCGACGTAGAAAAAGCCCGCCGAGACTTCATAGCCCGCCAACCCATGGGCCGCCTGGGCACCCCAGAAGAAATAGCCGCCCTAGCCCTCTACCTAGCCTCCGACGAATCCAGCTTCACCACAGGCCAAATCCACATAATCGACGGCGGCTGGACCCTATGACAGCGAAGCCACGCCACAATCAAAACTCCCGCAAGGCCCACGACGCCCAAAAGGCAATGTCCAACAGGCAATGTAAGGGTGCGCTTCAGCCCAACCCTTCGTGCATTTGCTGTGAGCAGGGAGGCCACGACTTCACAGCTGCGGAAAGAGATTGCTTTTCAGGGGGTCGGAGCTTTAGCTCCGACATAAAGTCCGCGCTATCA
>Ga0185299_10001516_pt1 | contig 43677 bp, 39 predicted proteins | sample PaiPotPPA55metaG_FD_128002 | JGI IMG/M metagenome (GOLD analysis project Ga0185299, IMG submission 128002) | Iron sulfur acid spring bacterial and archeal communities from Banff, Canada, to study Microbial Dark Matter (Phase II) - Paint Pots PPA... ... | reverse complement strand
GCGGAGCGCGAGATTGCGGTGAACTCTCCGATGCCGACGCCGGAATCGGCTGAGGGCGGCGTCTTCTGCGAAGACGGCTGCCATGAGATCAAGCCAAAATACGGGATGCCGAAGATAAGTAAGAGAACCGGGGGATACAAAGAGACTGAAGCCGCTATCCATTTGAGGTAGGAAGGATGTTGCATGAAAGAAAACACTAATGACTTGAAGCGCGCCAAGACGCTCCTTGTCCCCATTGTCAAAAGAATAGCTCGACACAAAGATGTGAAGGCCAAACTCGCAGAGGGCAAGACTCGCCGAAAAGAATTGGATCGTCCCGACTTTGTGTGGCACGAACTGCTGCTTAGCTTTGCGACTATGGGCAATTCCCGCGGCGCTGAAGGGCTGATTCGGAATCAAGATAATTACAGGAGGGTGACGTTTGAGGCGCTGGGGCGGAAACCAACGAAGGCCGCGCGTTTGAGGGAATTACTCAGCGTACTTCGCGCCGCCAAAGTTAGAATGCCCCCAAAGAAGGCCGTCTGGCTCGCGAACGCCTTTGACCGGGTACAGGGGATGGGTGGACCCAAAATGGCAAAGACGGAGTTGTTTCGCCGAGAGGGATGCGAGGGAAAAATTCGATTCTGGCAGGAGTTCGACGGCATCGGGGAGAAATACTCACGGAACATTATGATGGATGTCTACCATCCAGACTTCAGAAACTATATTGCGGTCGACCAACGGATTAAGAAAATTTCACGCGCGTTGGGCTTGACATTCAAACCCTACGAGCCTGAGGAGAAGTTCTACCTCGACGTGGCGAAGCATGCGGGACTCGAAGGCTGGGAACTTGACCGCCTACTCTACCGATTTCGCGATTGCGTGCTAGATGAATTGGAAGATGCCGAAGATCTCCCGGCAGTTCGCAAAGCCTTAAGGGAAAAAACAATTCCCTGGGAACAAGTGAAAAGGGAGCTAAATCTTTAGCCATCCGTGCTAATCCGCGCAAACTGGTGTAACCCTATGCAACTCACCTACCTTGAAGCCATCCGCCAGGGAATCTGGGAAGAAATGGACCGCGACCCCTCCGTCTTCTGCCTCGGCGAAGACATCGGCATATACGGCGGCGCGTTCAAAATCACGGACGGTTTCATCGACCGCTTCGGCCCCGAGCGCGTCATCGACACGCCCATCGCCGAGTCGGCCATCGTGGGCGCGGCCTTCGGAGCGTCGCTCACCGGCATGCGTCCCGTCGCCGAATTCCAGTTCATGGACTTCATCGGCTGCGCTTTCAACCAGATCAGCAACATGGTCGCGAAAACGCACTACCTCTGGGGCGCGCCCGCCCCGCTCGTGCTGCGCGGCCCCAGCGGCGGATACGTCCACGGTGGCCCCTTCCACTCGCAGAATCCTGAGATGTGGTTCGTCCACAATCCCGGCCTCAAAGTCATCTGCCCGGCCACGCCCTACGACGCCAAAGGCCTGATCAAGGCCGCGATCCGCGACAACAATCCTTGCATCTTCTTCGAGCACAAATATCTTTACCGCCGCATCAAAGGTGAAGTCCCCACAGAAGATTATGTAGTACCCATCGGCCAAGCGAACATCGTCCGCGAAGGCCGCGACCTCAGCATCATTACTTATGCGGCCATGGTCCACACGGCTCTCGAGGCTGCCGAGATTCTGAAGAACGACGGAATCGATCTCGAAATCGTCGACCTGCGCACCGTCGCGCCGCTCGACCGTGAGGCCATCGCGCAGACCGTCAAGAAGACGAACAAAGTGATCATCCTGCACGAGCACTCCCGCACCGGAGGCCTCGCCGGCGAAATCGCCGCCATCATCAACGAAGAGGCGTTTGACGATCTCGACGGCCCCATCGTCCGCATCGCCGGCCTAGACTCCGCGGTCCCGTTCTCCCCCCCGCAGGAAGAGCACTACCTGCCCAAGGTGAGCGATGTAGTCCGCGAAGCCCGCAAGTTGAAAGCGTACTGACCTCGGGGACTAATTAAGGACCATGTGGGGACGGCCGCTCTCGGCTGTCCGCCGAGCGAAGCGAGGCTGCTCCCGATCCGAACTAGCGCCCCACCCGCTCTATCTGCCACAATAGTTCCTTCCGGAGGCTCCGCATGGGCAAGTTCATTCTCGGCGTCATCGTCACTCTTCTCGTTCTCATTCTCGGAGGGCTCGGCTTCGCCACGCTCGGCTTCTTTCCCACCAACGCGAACGTTACCCCACCTCAAATCGAGAAACGCATCGCCAACACAGCCCTGGACGCTTCCATGGAGCGTCACGCCCCTCGCGTCACCAACCCCATGCCCCCGAGCGACCAGAACTTCGAGGATGGCATGAAGCTCTATACCATGCACTGCGCCGTCTGCCACGGGGGACTCGACCGCAAGCCTGACGCTCTCTCTAACTCCTTCTACCCGCCCGCACCTAATCTTGTCTCCGCTCCGCCCGACGACCCCGAGTGGCACGTCTTCTACGCCATCCGCACCGGCGTCCGTTACACCGGCATGCCCTCATGGGGAAAGACTCTGAGCGAGCAGGACATGTGGAAAATCACCAGCTTCCTGTCACACATGGAAAAGCTGCCGCCCGCTGTGCAGGAATACTGGAAGACCACCTTCGGCGTTGAGGCCCCAACCGGGGAAGGGGAAAAGGAGAAACACTAAGCAGTGGGGATTGGCCCTTGGATTCGGATAGAGGTGATAACAAGCGCGAGGACGTTCACTCCCGGAGAAGCCAGACATTCACTCCGATACGCGCCCAACTTTCCACCCCAACTCCCGCACCCGGTATAATATCCGTTTGCATCCGGCCCCTTGTCCCGAACCGTGGGCCGCGTGGAAGGAAATCATGCCGACTGACATCATCATGCCCCAGATGGGCGAATCCATCGTCGAAGGCACTATTACCAAGTGGCTGAAGAAGCCCGGAGACAAGGTGCAGCGCGACGAGCCTCTCTTCGAAATCTCCACCGACAAGGTCGACGCTGAAATCCCCGCGCCCGCCTCCGGAGTTCTGCAAGAGATCAAAATCACCGAGGGCACAACCGTCGGCGTAAACACAGTAGTCGGCACAATTGCAGTGGATGGCGAAGCCGCAGCGCCAGCGAAAGCGGCCCCGGCGGCTCCCGCGCCGCCACCAAAAGAAGAAAAGCCAGTCCCAGAAAAAAAGCCAGAGATTAAGGAAGAGAAGAAGCCCGCCGCGGCGCCCACGCCGGTTGTCGCCGCTCCGGCTCCGCAAGAGTCAGCCGAGGACGAAGAAGCCCGCTCCTCCCCGCTCGTCCGCAAGATTGCCCGCGAGCACGGCGTCAGTCTCTCGCAAATTTCCGGCACCGGACTCGGCGGCCGCATCACCAAGCAGGACATCATGGCCTTCATCGAGCGCGCACCGTCCGCTCCGGCCGCGCCCCCAGCCCCAGCCCAGCAGCCTGCAGCAGCCACATCCCGCCCCACTCCCGCAAGCTATCCCGGCGATCTGGTCCCCATGACCAATATGCGCAAGATCATCGCCCAGCGCATGATCGAGTCGCGCCGCACGAGTGCTCATGTCCACTGTATGTACGAAGTGGATTTCACCCGCATCGTCACCTTGCGCGCCAAGCACAAGAACGCATTCGAACAGCGCCACGGCGTCCGCCTCACCTTCATGCCGTTCTTCGTGCGCTCCGCCCTCATCGCGGTACAGCAGTGGCCCATCATTAACGCTTCGATTGAAGGCGAGAATATCCGCTACCACCGTCAAATCAACGTGGGAATCGCCGTCGCCCTCGACTGGGGACTCATCGTCCCCGTCCTCAAAAACGCCGGAGATCTCAACTTCCTCGGCCTGCAACGCGGTATCACCGATCTCGGCGAACGCGCCCGCACCAAGAAGCTGAAGCCTGAAGATGTCGAGGGCTCCACGTTCACCGTCACCAACCCCGGCCAGTTCGGCGCCGTCTTTGGCCTGCCCATCATCAATCAACCAAACGCCGCCATCATGGGCGTCGGCGGCATCACCAAGCAGCCGCTGGTGGTCACCGACAAAGAAGGCAACGATTCCATCGCCATCCGCTCTGTTGTTCACCTCACGCTCGGCTACGATCACCGCCTCATCGACGGCGCCGTAGCCGACCAGTTCATGGCGTTGGTAAAGAAGAATCTGGAAACGTGGAGCGAAGAGATCGGCTAGACATGCATCAGGCGGCGGGCGGCGTGTTTGGGGATAGCGGCTGCTTGCACCAGGTGGAAGCGTTGAGGCATTCCACGGTGCCGTCGATTATTTTGGAAATACCATCGCGAAATTTGTCCGGGGCGATTATCTCCCGCGCCGCCACGGCATCCGTCATGGCCAGCGCATTCTGCAGAAACAACATCGCCGCATCTTTTTTTTCTGCTCCGGACTTGCTCCCGAAAAGCCCTTCGATTCCGTTGACCAGCGCGGGAACAAACGCAATCCCGCGCAGCAATTGAGACAAGAAATCCATAACTTCCTCCCTGGAATTTTTCGGACACCCATGAGACGCTGCGCCAGCCCTCAGCTGAGGCTGGCTAAAATGTCGTTAAGCGTAATCAGGTTGGGATCGGCGCTGTCCGTGAATCTCACCACCAGCGTCAGGCAGACTTTCAGTTCGTTGGCTTTGCTCAGCGCCAGGGCCAGCATTCCAGCCATGTCGAGCCCCCCTGCGCCCGCGCTCTTCGAAGTGTTCGCAGTAGAAGCGCTCAAACTTTTCAGATTCGTGACGATCGTAGTGCTCTGTATCGTGGTCATAGCTCTCCTCTTGTTGAAATGAAATATCTCAAAGCCGATTGTTTACTTTAGCCAGTACTTATGCAGCGCGATCGCCACGCTAATCGCAGCGCTGATCGCCCCATTCACAATTCGGTTGTGGACGCTGTTACGCAAATCGTTTCGCTCCAGCACCGCCACCTTATCCTCGGCCATCTTCATGCGCCCCGGCTGCCCGTTCCCCACCAGCGCATCCATCTTCGTCTCCAGTCGCACCAGTTTGTCCAAAACTTCGCGCTGAAATTCGATGTCGATCGCCTTTAGCACCAATTCTCTATCGCTGACTGCCATAAGCCATGCCCCTTCCCAAAAGACAATTACAGCGGATAATCAACATGCAGCGCTGCGGAATAGCGCGAGTACTTCGGTGGCGAAGAACTGTCATACAGCCGCAGAAAATAATTTTGCGTCCTCGCCAGCCGGGCCAGGCTAAACACCTGCGTGCTGAACCGTCCCAACAGATTCCGGTCGTTGGCTTGCCCCCAGCCAAAATCGTGTGCCCTGACTTCTATGCCGGACCCGCTCGCCGGCGCGACTCCCGCATCTACCTGCACCGTCGTCGACGTGACCGCCGTTATCTGCGCATCCGTCAAATCGATTTGGTAGTACGCGCCTACCTGTGCCGTCGCCAGCAAAGGAGGCATGCCCTGCAGTGCGATCATGGTCGCGCTGGCCCCGTATTCAATTCCCAACGGCGCCGCCAGATCGTTCGCGAACCCAATCGTGTAGAACCCACGATCGTCTGCCGGATCGGCAATTTGAATTTCGACCTCTCGCACGGTCGCTGTGAACACTGCTCCCCGCGACGGAAGGTTCACAGTGACCGCATCGCCCGGGAAAATATCCTGCACAGCGCCCGGCAAAAAGTCGCTCCACGTCTCGTAGTGTCCCGACCACGCGTTTCCCGTGGCATCATCCAGAATTGCCAGGGCCGCATTTTCACAATCCACATCCGTACGCGCGCGCGGATTCTTCGCTACCCGCACCGCACCCCGCGTCCCATCATCCCCGCCATTCTTCAGTGAAGCCACACTCGCAGCGTTCTCGACCTGAGCCACCGCCCGCCCCGAACCTCGATAGCTGACCACGATCAGCTCATTCAACGCCGGCACGTACGCGGGATAAAAATCCAGCGAAGGAGCGCTTGTGATCTCACACCCCGCCCCATTCGAAAGCGTGCCCACCAACTGCGTCACGTAAGTCGCGCTCGGCAAAGCCGTTCGCACCAACGCCAGTGAAATGTGCGACACGTACGTGTAGGCGATGCTACACTCCATGTTCACTGCATCTACCAGAGCATAAGCGCAAAACCCCGGCGCATTTTCGATCACGTCGTCGAACAAAACTGTCGCAGGCGCTACCAGGGTCGCGGGATTGTTTGGATCGATATCCTGCACTTCCAGCACGAAGCGCACGTCCGCGGACACCGCCGCGCCGCCCCACCCACTCCCCGCCGGATGCAACGACGAGTGATAAGTTTCCCCGCTGCGGTACACTTCCGCCGAATACATGTACGTCGTAAAGAAATATTGGTGCCCCGCCGTGGTTGCCATCACCGGCCCTGTCAGCGATCCGTTGATCAACGCTTGAATGGTCGAGCCCGCGCCGGCGGGCGTGATCTGAAATCCCGCTAAACATCCCGCCGCCTCGATCGCTCCCGCATACAACCCACCCAGCACGCCCCACGAGGCTGCCGTGAAGCTCACATCTCCATGCTGCATCTCCAACGCGCCGCCCAACTCGATCCGCTCAATAAAGCTCACCGTAGTCTGCCCATCCACGCCAGTCCCGCCCGCAATCTGCAACGTTTGCGCCACCACTGAAACTGCCCCCGAAGGATCGTTCACTACCCAAGTCGCCGGATCCAGCTCTGGCCCCGGATACTGCTCGTCAATCAGCGCAGGTTTAGCCTGCGCAAACGGTTTCTGCGAGAGGTAGAATTTCAAGCTCAGCCCATCGCCCACAAAATAGTCCCGGACGTATGCCTTGGGCTCGTCCTGCCCAATCACGGTCAACTCATTCACCAGCAGGTTCGGACTGCTCAGCCACAATCCCTCCGGTGAGAAGTTCGCATCGGTTTCATTCAACGCGTACGTAGCCGCTCCGACCGGCGCCAGGATCAGCGCCCCGTTCATCGTGCGAAAGCTGCCCCGCGCGGCCATCGCAATTTCCGCGGCGTGGAACGAAAAACTCATCTGCGGGTTCACCGCATAAGTAGCCAGCGTGTCCACGTCCTGTACAGCGCTCGTATCAAACCGCCCCGGCAACAAGTCTTGTGCCAATTGCCGGAGCGCGTCACCCGCGCTCCGGTCCACGAAAGGGGATCGGTTCGGCAGCGCCTTCTGATCGAGCAACACCTCGTCACTCTGCGCCACCACGTTATAGCGGTACACCGGACCTTGCTCTCCCCAGCCCAGATATTCGTACTGTGGACTTCCGGTCACATATCCCGTGAACACGTCACTGCCATTCGCCTTGCCCAGAGTCACGCGCGCTCCGGTCACCGGAATTACGAAGCCTGGCGAATTAGCCAGCAAACTGAACTGTAGTTCCGCCGGCTGATTGAGCTTGCGCTCGACCCTGGGCAGCTTCGTTCCATCCAGCGCCGCCGTGTAATCTTGCGGCCCTTGTCCCTGAAGATTGTCGATGGTCAATTTCATCTCAGTTGTGGGATGCTGCCTTTCTCGCGCGCGACTCGATCTCGCCGTCTGCTTATCCGCTACAGCTCGCTGGAGCTTTTCACAAAGTGTCTGATAAAGACAGCACCCTGAGAATGAGCCTATCCTCAGGGCACCGCAGTCAAGATTTTCACTTGTCACGGTTTGCGAACTTGGAAAGCGTCAGTCTATTGGCTTATGCCTGCTCGGCTCACGCCGGACGTCAGCTCGTCCTCAGTACACCGCCGCCATCGCCGCCGGAAAGTAACTGCGATAACACACCACCGTTTGTCCATCGTTCGTGTCGGCGAACGGTAAAGCGATGAACGACGCATGCAACCCCACCGACGTCAGTGGTTTTGCAATCTCCTCGAAATCTTCCCGAAGAAACTTCTGCGACGAACCCTTAACGCTGTTTCCTTGCGTCTTCGCTGTCGCATTCGTCTTCGCTCCGCCACCACTTTTCGGCGGCTTCCCTCCCAAGCCCGACTTCAAGCTCACGCCGCCACCCCGCCCCGCCCCAGGACTCGGGCTCAACCGCGGATAGTAGAAGCACACTCGCCCCCCCGATTCCGGCTCGGCCACAAACAGCGCCGACCACTCTTGGAAAAATGATCCGCCTTCCCGGTCTACGAATGCCGCCACCACTTGCGCCGACGCGCCCGCAGCCGGCACTCCCGCCAGCAGAGGTTGTGCCAGAATCACCGAGGTCGCCGTCACTTCCACCACGCGCCCCACATTGAACGTCACTCTCCTGACGTAATTCAGGTCGCGGTTCACCGCCGCTGGATTGCTTACGTACGCCGCCGAAATCCCCGATCCCACGTATCCAATCTGCTGCTGGTAGTCCACATCCACGGCGATCAGATTTCCGGGCACAAATGCATTCACGGCGCCGCTGCCGAAAACAATTTCGCTCGCCGTCGAACCTGCCAGCACTGCCGCGCCCGCAATCGGCGTTCCTCCCGAAGGCGCCGGCGCTGCACTCGGACTCGTCGTCAGCACGTTCATATGCTCCGACCCGCCCGCCAGCGCCATCTGCAACTTGCCCCACTCCCGAAACTCGAACTCTACCCTCGCCTCCAGCGTCCCTCGAAACTGCGCCGCGGACAGCGCATTTGCCCCCGCCCGCACCACATTCGTCGGCGTGTCGTAGGAGCGCTCGAAACTTTCGATCCAGCCTAAATCCAACCACGGAGCTGGCGGTGAATTGAGCGCGAACATTCCACTCGCGGCGGGATCAAAAATCGTCGGAGCCTCTGTCGTCCGATTCACGGGCGCAAAGTATGCCCGTATTTGCCGTGTCACCGGCACCATGGCCGGGCGCAGCGGAGAAGTGCTCATAACAACGTCACCTCCGAAAAGAAGAAAACCGTAAGCTCAGCCCGCCGCTCCACGCGCCCATCCTGATGAGCTTGCGTGTATATCGCCCGACGCACCGACCGCCCCTGATAAGCCAGCGTGTTGTCCTCCACGCCGGTCGTCGTCGCCTCCTGAAATGACGGCTGATTCCAGAACACGCTCGTGCCCAGGTCAGCACTCGGCGATTGCGTGTAGTCGTACTTCTCAGTATTCGGAGGCTGGCAGATCTCCAGCAGTTCGTCGTCGAGCTGCCCCAGCACTCGCCCCCGATCCACCATGCTCTGCACCGTTCCCAATGTGTAATACCTGATCACGCATTCCAGACTCATCAGCGCAGCATCGCCAGCGTGCCCGTCAACAACCGCCGCCGAACCCCACTCGATGTAGAACGTATTCGGCTGCGGCTCCGCCGAAGCCGGCGGCAAATTCTCCACCACCAGCAACGCCGGCACCGTCGCGCCATTGATCGTCACCGTTCGCGCTGGATTCAGTCCCGCCAGCCTCTGCTGCAGCGCAATGAAAAAACTGTCTTTGGCAAATTGCATGAATACCAGCCCTCAGCTTTCAGCCGTCAGCTCTCAGCAAAAGCCAACTCCAACGCTCCGCTTAACGGTTCGCTGACGGCTGATGGCTGACGGCTTGCTTTCACTCCACCGCCGTCACCACATAGAAATACGCAGTCCCCGCGAAGTTCTCGGTGACGACCGCTTCAATATGAAAGATATCGCCGTCGTACACCAACCCCAGTACGGCGTTGAACAGATTCTCTGCCGAGCCCATCCCGAGGGTCGGAAGTTGTACCTCAATCGCCGAAGCCGGCAACGTGAACTCGATTCTTCGTGCCGGCCCCAAGTGTCCCGTCGGCACGTTGGTTGCTACGACTGGCGTGATGATTACCTGCTGGACTCCGGGATCGACCAACCCCAACTGACCCGCCGCGTCGCTAGCCGTTGCCGCCGCCGGCAATAGCAAACTCACCTGGTCTCCGCCCAAAGCAGTCAACATTGCGTTAGCCGCACGCACCAAAGCCGCCCCACAGATCCCGCTGCCCATGATTCCCTCCGTGTACGTTGGCCAATGACTAACGACCAACGACTAACGACGCTTTCCCTAAGCGCCCTTTTGCGACACATATGGCGCCAACAAGCTCCGCACCATGTCATCCACCAACGTGGGCCCAAAATATTGCAGCCGCAACTGATTGATCTGGCTCGATTGCACATTCAGTCCCGGCGTAGCCTGCGCATTCTTCACGATCTGTGCGCATGCCACCTGCACCGGTGTCGGGATCGCACTCCACCCCGCGTTGTAAACCACATCCACTTCGTTGAAGAACAATCCCATAGCATTCACGGGAAAGTTAAGCTCGCCGTTGTCCGCCCAGATGTCGATCGTTGCCGGATCAATAGCCGTCCACATGCCCGGCAGCGAAAACACCAGCGCAAACTCAAGGCTCATCTCCGGAAAAGGCCATTCCCCTCTTCGCGGAATCCCGTACCGCCCCCGCAACGTCACAATCGGCGTAGTTGCCGGGGCTACCGTCACCATCGGAAGGTAGCTGACCCGCACCGAGTTCAATTCCACCGGCACCTTCAGCCGCTCCTCGTATTGATTCACGCCCAGCGTTACGCGCCGGCAATGAGCATCGATGATGGCCGAGGCCGCCGTGATCCACGCTGGATCCGTGGTCGCATCCAGCCCGTAAGTCAGATAATCCGTTGTAGCGAGATAATTCATAATGGGTCCTGGTCGTCAGGTCGTCTGTCAGTTGCAAAGCGCCAGTTGTCAGTGGCTAACTTGTACGCTGCCCTTCGAGGTCCGCCAACGCGGTTTGACTGGCAACTGGTCACTGACAACTGGCAACTGCTTTATCTCTGCACGTTCACCTGGTAGTGAGCAAAGTTCGCCCCCTTCACCACAGGCGCCCCAAACTTCACCACCACCATCTGCTGGCTCAACGCATTGGGCAGTCCCAGCTTGAACACCCGCGGATTCGGATCGGTCAGCCAGTGATACTCGATCAAATCCTCGGTCACGATGTAAGCCGGCAACACTGCTGAGCCTGAACCCGGCGTCCCCGTGTACGGAACCGCCCAATCCGGAATCAGCGGCAGCTCTCCAGCCTGCGTGCTCAACGCTTTCACTCGCAGGCCACCCGTGATTTCCACAGTGTTGAGCACTACGTTGAACTCCGCCTTCACCTCCCGGTCGATCAGGTCCAACAGCACCGGGTTGGAATAAATGGCCGTCGGTCTCACCGCGTACGCTGCGCTCGAAACCATCTGTGCGATCGTGCTCTTGATGCCGTCCACGATGCTCGCAGTGGTCGCGATCGTTGTTGTGTTCCCGCCGGCCACAATCTGTCCGATCACGCCAAAGTATTGCAACGTAGTCGGCGAGCTGAGTGACGTGTCGTTTCCATTCCACAGCGCCACATCGTGCGTGCGCAGCAGTCCGTCCACCGAATCGGCCAGATCCTTTGCCTGCAAGTATGCGAACTGGCTTTGTTGCGCCGTCATCTCCAGATCGAACAGGTTGTAATTGATCTGCGACACCAGCGCTTTCAGCGGCACCGCCAGCTCCACGCGAGTCGGCGATCCTACCGTCGGCGCAATGTTTCGCGGATCGACGAATGCCTGCGTCGCCGTCGGCGCGTTAATCGCCGTCTCCTCAAAGAACCGCGACGGATGCCCGGTAGCCGGCACCTGCTTGATCCTCTGCCCGAAAGCGCCGCGCCTTCGGACGATGTCGAAGATCTCCGTCTGATACCGGTCAACTTCAATCGCGCCCGGCCCAAGGTAGTCGGCCGAAGCGTACAAATCCACAAACTGTCCTTTCATGTCTTCTCCTTTATTGATTTTTCCAGCGATTGGAATTCGATTGCCCTGCCTTACTCACGCAAATGGAAAAGGCACGACCAAGTCGTGCCCATTCCATCCCGCCTTGTTGTCGAGCCCAAGACCTAAGACCCAACACCCAAGACCTGCTACTCGATAATCCCCGCCCGCGCCAGCTCCGACTTCACCGCGATCCTCTGCTCCACGCTAAGGCTCTGCAGCGTCTTGTCCAGCACGCTCTTGTCGAGCTTCTCGCTGCCCGACTCATCGCAGCTCTTGGCCAGGATTGCCGAGACCAGCGGCGGAAGCGTTTTCCGCGCCATTCGCGCCGCCTGCGCTTTCAAGTCTGCGTTGGATTTCTCCAACTCAGCCACGCGCTCCTGCAGATGCCGCCCGCCATCCCCGCGCGCCGACATCTCATGCGACGGCTGCTCTTCCACCGCCGCCACAATCCGGTCCACCTTCGTGTTAAGCGCCTCTTGCTGCGCATCCAGCCGTCCCAGCACACGATCCAACGATTCGGCCGCGTTCGCCAGCCGTTCCGCCGTCGTCATCAACTGCTGCACCATCTCTTCGTTCATGCTTTTCTCCTCCTCGGTGATCTCCACCGCAAGCTTTTCTCTCGGTACTCGTCGAGCGCAAGACCGCTACTGGGTACTGAGTTCAATCCACGTATCCTGATAAGCTGCCTTGTCCCGCCGTAGAATCGCTGCGCCCGTAAATGTCACTCTTGATAAAATCCAAACGTGAGCCCGTGTGTCCGCGATCTGCACGTCTGTCACTTCATACGACAGACCAAGCCCAGCCGGCCCTGCGGCAACGCAAGTCTCGGCGCGTATCATCGGATGAACTTTCTCCTCTTGTTTCAGACTGCATGCCGGAGGCCTTCCTAAGGCCATCGTTAAGCTGCGGATCCGCCCCACCGCAGCCCGCAGCGAAGCCCTCAATCTGCATCCTTCCCTCCAGCTTGCAGACTCCCACGGATCCACCGCCGCATGGATCACCCCGGCGTTCACAAGCCTTGCTCGAAAAGAATCGGCCGGACTGTGATCGCTCGCAGGCCGTGCCTTCGTAATTTCCTCCACGATCTCCGGAAAGTCCCTGGCAAACAAATACCCGCTCAATTCCAGATTTCTTCCCATGATCTCCGCTCGCGTGATCACGCCCACCTTGCATCGCACATCGTGCCGGTCAAGCGCAGGAGAATAATCCAGCCCCATCCCCAGCAAAGAAGGCAACGCCGCCTCCGCCGCTTTTCTCGTAAGCACCACCAGGTGTCCCTTCGCGCCCGAGGGCGCTCGCTGCGAAGGCACATCGACCATCGTCAATACTCCAGAAAACGCCACCCGGTTCGGATGCCCCACCACCTCCGGCATCGCCACCGCCATACTCTTCAACTCAATCATCTCGATATCCTCACATTCCATGTCATCCTGAGCGGAGCGGACGAGGCGCGAAGCGACTCGCCCGCGCAGTCGAAGGACCCCTGCAATCTTTCATCAGCCACTACTGTCTCAGGGAGTTCTCAGCGCAACTCTATGCAGCGCCGTCACTCGTTGCCGCTACCCGTTGCCCCTTCCAAATCTCCCAGCCCCCGCATCCTCCGAACCTCATTCACCGTCAACACCCCGGTCTGCAAGAGCATCTGCTGAATCTGCGCCTCTTCCAGCGGATCCTGCGTGTCGAGTTCTGCAAAAACGAATTCCAGATCGTTCCATCCCAATCTTTTCTGGATCGCATCCCGCGTCAGATGCTCTGCCAGCAGCCGCGCCGTAGGTACAATCGCCTGTCGAAACGCCAGGTCGTTGTATTCCTCGGCGGTCGACCGGTTCACATCCCGATCGATCCCCAGGTAAAACGGAGGCAGGTCAAAAGCATCAGCGATCACGCGCAGCAAAAACTCCTGCCACTGCAATCGCAAGTCAGCATCGGTTCCTCCACCGAACCGCAGCACCTCGGGCTTGCTCTCCACAGATAGAATCGGCACGCGCCCAGTGCCCTCAATCTCGTCCTGCCACCAGCGAATCAGCCGCTCGTGATGTTCCGGCGTCAAATCCTGCAGCCAAAGCGCATACTGCACCACCGAGTTCGAGGCCAGCCTCGACGCATAACGGTGCGCGCCCAGAAACGCGTTGACAGTCTCAAACGCCACCTCCAGCCGTCCCAACCCAAACGGCGTATGCGTCCTCGGATTCAGACGGATGTAGATCAGTTCATCATCAGCCAAGGTGATCTGACTTCTTGGCCCCGACTGATCCGTAACCTGCAAGTAGCGCGCCCCCTGCGGCGATCCATCCCAATCCAGATTCATTCGGATCGACGCGCCATCCACCGGCCACAACAGCAACGGACGTTGAGCATCGCCCGAAGCCTGCACCTCAATCGCCCCGTACCCGCCCACGATGATGTCTTCCAGCACCTGTTCAGAAAACGATCGAAAAGAATCGTCCGGATTCGGCGAGTTGAAGTTCTCCGTGAGAATCTCCGCGCGCTCTGCTCCTGCAGGAACCGCATCCAATGAAAGTCCCTGGCGCGCCTGAATCCGCCAGCGCATCCCCGCGATCCGGTCTTTAATGCAATTAATCGCCCGCCGCGGCACCGGAATCTCCGAAAACCGCCGCAGATTGTAAGCCGTGGGCTTAGGCATAATGTCGCCCGGCGGCCCATAAGAGTTGAAAATAGAAGGCAACGGCAACGTCCGCCGCTTCTTCTCAGCCGTCGCCAGGGAAGATGAAGCCGCAGACACTCCAGCAATCCGGCGCAAAGCGCCGCGCAACGTCTCTTTAATATTCATAAGATTTCGTCTTTCGTCGAAAAAATAATGTGGGGACAGCCGCCCTCGGCTGTCGGTCGAGCGCAGCTCGACAGTAGCGCCATCGTCCCGCCTGCTGTCGCGAGAGCCTGCCCTGAGCCTGCCGAAGGGCGTCTCGCCCTCGAGTCTTAAGCGCTCCAAAACAAAAGCCCCGCCGTTGCAGGGCCTGAGACTCAAAACTGAAAGTTTTTCGTTACCGAAGCCTAAACAGAACCACTTTCTCCTTCATCTACTAAACAATGAACGCAGCCCTGCACCCAAACCCGACAAGTACCAAAGGTACCAGCTCGTAACCGCAACCCAAAGCCCTGAATATCTTCGTAGTCCCCTGGCAAGCAAGGCAAAGAAAAACGTCGCCATAGAAAGCAACAAACCTACATCGGAGAGCGTACCCTCCAGATGATTGTAGGAATTCCCCGAGTAAAAAGGCACCCAGCCATGCATCAACGCGAACAGCATCAGACAGTAAAGAACCTGGCTACATAATCCGAAACACACCACAGCTAAGCCCATCCTTACTCGCCAACCTGCATCCACACCTTCAGTCGCCGCACGCCCGCGATAAAAGGCGGCGATCACCATGAGGAAGATGTTGGTGACAGATATGATGCCGATTAAGGTCATTGGCGCGTCGGGTTGAAAACCAAGCTTCATGCTCTCAACTCCCGCCGCGCCACCTCCGCAATCATCGGCATCTCAGCCGCCACCGCGATGCGAATCCTTTCCTCCTCCATCATGCTAAGTGCAAACTGAATGCTTTCCTGCCCTCGATCAAGGTCGTCATCAATAACCGCCGTCAGCGCCGGCGCAGCCCCGGCCACTTTCGACATGGCCGGCGCAATCTTCGGATAGCGGGCAGCCAGCAACACCGCGCCGTCCACTCCCGCCTTCAACGACACAGCCTGAAACAACTTAATCTCGCCGGCGATGCGATATCCAAAATCAAACTTGAACGGGTCCCCCGGCTTCGTGTAAGGAGCAACCGGAACCGGAAGCAGGAACTTCGCCACCCCAGCCTGCTCAAACGCATCCCGCATCGTCGCCAGAATTCTCAGCCGCCCGCTCACCTCACGCTTACCCCCAACCTTCGCCGTCTCCAGATACATGGAAGCCATCGCCTCAATCTCAACAGCCGGATCTTCCGCCAGGCATCCCTTCGCCGGCGAAAGCTGAATCACGTTCGAAAACGTATCCCCCAGCCGCCGCAGCAAAACATCTCGATCGTGCGAGGTCGCGAGCTGTCCTCGAATCTCCCGCTCCAGCGCCTCCAGCATCTCCACATCCGCCTGCGGATCCAAACACCGCACCCGCCGCCAATCTCGCGTAAATCGCACATCCGCGAACCCAGCCCCGTTCGCGCCAGCCTCAACCATCACCACCCCAACATTCACAAACTCATCCTTAACCGCGTCCGGCACATACCGCAGCAGAAAAAACTCGAGCTGTCTGAAAGCAGCCATCAGCCATCAGCCGTCAGCCATCAGGCTGCGGCACCCTCGTTCAGATGCTGAATAAATCCAGTTAGCATCCGCTTGACTTCACTTACTCGAACCGTCAAATCCTGATGACTCTGGTCTGCGAGATACCCAAGATCATGAGCCAACAGCAAGTGATACACCAACTCGCTCGCGGATCCAAGCGCGGTCTGTAAGTATCTGGCGAAGCGAAGTCCGGCTTGCTGCCCTTCCCGCAGCCTTCGGCAATATTAGCGCCGACCGAAACTGCAGCCCGCCGTGTCTGGCTGGTCAGCCCGTAAAGTTCATCCTTGGGAAATGTCCGCGTCATCTTGTAAACGTCCAATGTGAGACTGTGCGCCTTGCCCCAAAACCTTGAGCTCACGAAAGTCTCTCATGCAGCCTCCTTATGCAGAACGTGGTTTTCCTGACGGCTGATGGCTGATGGCTGACGGCTCAGTGCTCCCGCCACTCCGGAAACGGCCGTCTCGGCGACACCCGAAACGCCTCAATCAACTCCCGCACCACTCCCCGCCGCGCAATCAACGTTCGCACCAGCTTCTCCAACTCGTCCCACTCCCCCCATACCACTCCGGAGGTATCTCTCCCGCCAGCGTCCACAACACATCCTCTTCCATCTTCTCAATCCGCGAAAGCCAAGGCTCAAACGACTCCCACCCGCGCACGCTCTCATAAACTTCATTCCGCGCATAAACCCCGCGCAGGGGATAATCCGGAAACGTCCACTCTCCCGCGTTGAAACAATATCCCTGATCGATGAACGCCGCCGTGTATTTCTTCTCGCGCAACTTCCTCCAGAACGCCGCCTGCCGCCCGTTCGCGTTCCCCGTCCACTTGTCCACCACCAGCATCCCCGGAAATGTCTCCAGGTTCCGCACTAGCCCGAACATCTCCACCGGAAGATAATCGAACACCTGTCCTTCCAGCGGACTAACCGCATACCGCGATCCGAATTGTAAGCCCGCTTGGCACGGGATGCTGTTGTGCGCCAGCTCAATGCTCAACTCCGCCGTATGCTCGACCAACCAGTCGCCAACCTCCACCACCTCAGTCCCCGGCACTGGCAGCCCTGCCCGCTCCGCCAGTCGTGTCGCCAGCATCTCATTCGTCAGCACCCGCAAATGCTGCGGATTATTCCGGAACTTCACCACATAGAACTGCCCATCCGAGCAGCGCATCAAGTGCCCCTGCGCTCCGCCCCGCATCCTTCGAACGTGTTGGACCGCTTCCACCAAGTAAGAGTGGCCAAGTTCGTGTGGCGCGGGCGCGTTCGCCCGCGAAAGCCCCGCAGGGGCGACACCCAACCACAAGGCTTGCCATCTTACTCCAAACGCCCCCAACTCCGATGTGACAAATGAACCTCTAGCGCGGCAACCCTCACCCCTCCACCTTCAGGCTAGCCATCTCGATCACTCTCTTCTTCACACCTCGTCCCACATCCTGCCTGCGCACCGCCAGAGCGATTGCCATCGCCATCACGCAGTCGTCATGCGCGCCGTCAGCCGCCGCGGCATTTCCATCCGCATGCCGCACAAAAGTCCTACACTCCTCTAGCAGACGCGGACTATGAAACAACTCCGGCTCCGACACCAGCACTGCCGCCATATTCTCGATCATCGCCGGACGGCTCGCCGCCGATGTAAGCCAACCCAGTTGCCCATCCTTCTCGAAGACATTTTCATACTCCAGGCCGCTCAGGTGCGCCAGCACGCCCGACCCATGATTGTTCCGTTCCACTGCCACCAGCGCCCCCTCATATCTCTGCCCCAGATCGGCAACCCGCCGCGCCAGTTCGAACGGTGGAAAGTGGCCATGCAACTCCGCACATTGAATTCCCATCTCCCGCTCGATCACCTCCGCACACGCATAATCTCCTTCCGATCCTCCTCCCGCCGTATCCACTCCCAAAATGTATCGTCTCCCTTTCTGCGGCGGAAACCAGATCGTAAGCCTTCCGTTGTCTTCCAACTCCGTCTCTTCCCCCGCCATGCCTGCAGCTTTCTCAATCGCTGCGAGCTCAAAGACGCATTCTCCGGAAACCAGAAAACACGAACTCGAATCCTCGGCGTACTCTTGGGCTGCCAGACTGCTCAACGCCTTCCACTGCTTGCGCCGCCACGCGATCTGCCCCTCACTCAGCCCGTGCTGCTTCACCAACTCACTCTCTTCCGGCGTGAACGGCAGCATCTCCCCATTCTTGACCGCCTCCTGATAGCTCTCGTCATACCACCAGGGGAAAAAATGCTGGATGTAGCCTGTCTCATTCGCTTTTTGCCACTCCCCGTAGAACACCCCGGTCGCCCCGTTGGGCGTGGATTCCAGCACGATCTCACCTTCCGGCACCACCGCCGCCCGCAGTGAAGCCAGCGTTTCCAGTCCTCCGCGGGGCCAGCGGGAGACCTCCGAACAATGCAGATTATGGATGGTCATTCCCCGCCCCGCGTTGTCGTCCGCCGTTTCCACGCGGTACTCGCTGTCGAGCCGCGGAAATACGATCTGGCGGACATTGGAGCGCGACTTCACCAGCGCCCCCTTGAGCATCGCCTTGGGCAGGTTTTCCCAGAAGCGCTGCACGATGTTAAAGATCACCTCCGCCGATTCCGGGCTGTGCGCCACCTGCACCGTCAGCGTCCCGGGCCGCGTGATCGTTTGCAGGAAGTATCGCGCCGCAATATACGTCGTGATTCCTACCTGCCTCGCTTTCAGCACAATGTTCTGCTTGCTGCAGCTCTTCGAATATTCTCGCTGGGCCCGGTTCAAACGCAGCAGCATGGTCCCGCCCTTCTTGAGGCGGATTTTTAGCAATCTGCTGATCAACTGATCTCGCACCGTTTGCTCTCCGATTTTCTGGTCGAGACATGGCCCGAATTGTTGCAAAAGATAAAGATCGCCCTCCACAATTCGCCTTTCTTGGCGTCGTTGCTTCAACGCATTTGTTGAAGGGCTGATAGCTGATGGCTGACAGCTGACAGCTGCTTTTCTTACACTTCCGTCGAATCCTCATTCCGCATCCGCGCGTACCGCCGGATCCCGTCTCGCAAAATCAAGCTTCGATCCGTGAGTTGATGCAACCCCTGCCAATCCCGCTTCAAATCGAGCAGCGGGTCATATCCCGATTGCGCCAGAAACTTCCAGCGCTGGTCATAAGAGCGATTCCGTTTCGCTCCGTGAAAAAGGTGGTTCACCAGTCCCGGCAGATAACTCACATTCCGCCGGATATATTTCTCCGCCCGTTCCTGCCACTCAAAACATAACCGGATGTATGCCGGCGAATATCCCGAGTACAGCGATCGGTGAACCTGCCCCACCAGCGCCGAAGCCATGTGCCAGTCTCCCGAACCGAGAATGGCGTGATCGATCAGCATGCCAACGCTTTCCAGCGCGCTTCGCCTTGCTGCCCACGCGAATCCCGGATGCCAGAACTGCCCGCTCTGCACGCTGTAGTAGCCATACGCCGGCCTCTGTTGCATAAAGGCCGGCTCATGCGGACTAGGCCGGTCCGTCGCCCACTTGTAAAAAAACCCGGGAGTCGTTGCCAGCGGCTCATAGTCCGGCCCCACATCCTGCGCGTGGCTGAACATCTGCAGCACGTCATAATGCTGCAAGAGTTGCAGAGTCTCCTGCGCCCAGTCCGGACGATTGAACTTCACGTCCGCATCAATCCACGCCACGTACTTTGCCTCGGCCGGCAATCGCTGCATCATCAGATTCAGCGCATTCTCCTTGTGCCAGATTTCACTGGCTGTCCGCAATTGCAAGTGCCGCGGATTGCCCGCCTGGGTCACTTCAAAGTGCCGCTCCCCAAATGCCACCTCCGCCGTGTACAGGATCGCGCCTGCCGCTTCGCACTCGCGCTCGAACATCCAGTAATTCCAGTACCGTGACCGCCAGCGCAGCGGATTCTCCAGCATCGTTACCACATGCAACCGGTCCGGCAGCACATGGATCCCAGGCCGCGCCTGAGAAGGATGATTGATACAGCGCCCGCATTCGCAGCGCACACGGTGTTCCAACCTCCACTCGTCGCTCACAAAGCATCCCCTGATTAGTTCGTCATCCCCAGCAAACGTTCTTTGCCTTTCTTCGCGTCCTTCGCGGCCGTTCTTCGCGAACTTCGCGGTTATAGGCTTTAGGACGTTGCCTATTTTCATCTTCTGCGCGGGATGAACCTCGTGTCTCTGCCTGAAGAACCTCCCTTCGCCTCGGCGCCCCCTACTTCAAATACCCAGCGCTAGCCCAGCGCGCAAACTTCCCATGCAAATGAATCCTCATCCCCGCCGACGCATGATCCAACCCGGCGTTCCCGGTCTTAGCCGTCATAGTCGCGTTATACGAATCTACAAACTCGCTAGCCGTCAGCGGAGGCTGTTTCGCAACCTGCTTCAACGCCATAGTCATCATCCCCGGCGAAGCGCTGGCATTCACCAGAGGCACGATCGCCGCCACCGACTGCACTTCCGCAAGCAGCATCCCAACCACCGCCGTGATCTTCGCTTGGGTGGCCGCATCTTTGATATGCAAGGCGGGCAAAAGATCATTCAGGGTCAATTGCACCGCGCTAATCGCAGCCTGAATCTGGCTGAGCAGCCCCGGGCGCGCCGCGGCGTCCGCCTTCTGATACTGCCCGACCAACGACTGCATCAGTTGCAAATCCGCCCCTGCCTGTGCCCCCGCGCTCTGGATCGTCTGCAGATCGGCACCAGAAACATTCTTCCCCTGCAGCGTCGCCACCAGCGTGACCAGGTTCGCGACCGCTGGAATCAGCGCCGCCACGATCTGCTCTGCTTCGCCGATCCACGCCGTCGAGCACGCCGTCCAAATCAGCGTCGCGCACAGCACCACCACCACCAACGCCTTCTTTATCCCGCCCGTCTTCATGACTCATCTCCTCTTCGTACTCGGATTCTCGATCGCAAACGAAAAGGCACGGCTTTCACCGTGCCCCTAACGGCCAACCTCTTCTGTTGCCTCTACTCGTCCTCGCCCCCGCCGCCGCGCTCTTCCCTAATGAAGCACAACCGCCTTGATCCCTACCGGAACGCTATGCCCCGAGATTGCAATGGGAGAACTCGCACTCGTCATGTCCTGATACTGCGTCCATCGCAACGCCACCGCCTGGTTCCCCGTGGTGCACGATCCATTCGAGCAACTCTGCGACGTGTCCCACATGATCAGATACTGCGTCCCCCTGCTCTGGATCGTGCACGACCATACCGTCCCGCTGGCCGCGCACGGAGTAACCAGAGACGCGTTCGCCAGCCAGTTATATGTCTGCTGATAAGACGTCTCCGCCTGTGCCGGCTCAGCCTGAGAACTCGCGTAATACCAAGCCATGCCATCAAGACCGAGCGTCCAGTTCAGCAGATAAAAGCGCGGCATGAACGAAGCCGCCATATCGGGGTCTGAGTAAGTGTTGATGAAGCCCGTGCTCGAATACTGAGCCTCTCCATCCCACAGCGGTTTCGCCAGCTCCGCGGGTTGCAGGATGCTGTGTATGTTCGCGAAGTACCACTGCATCGCCGATTCCGGTGTGCAGGGAGTAGGCGCCGGACAATTGTTCCCGCTTTCATTCCCTGGCTTCATATGGAAGTTGATGATATCCACCGCCGATGCAATCGCATTCGGCGGATTGGGACACGGCAATTCATAAGACGGCACCCCCGAAGTGTTGTTGCAATACAGTTCGTTCTGTCCGTACACGAGAGCTACGCCTTTGGCGTGCGCCGAGGCCATCACAATCTGTGCCGTAGGATCAATCGCGGTTGCGGTGCAAGGAGTGGCAACGCCGTTTCCACTCTGATGAATCACACCGCGCCCCGTGATAATGCAGTTCGCATCTTCCGTAAGCCGCGCCAGTTGCGCGATGCTGCCCGCCCAGAACGGCTTCGAATCGGGCTCGTTCCAAATCTCCCAGTACTTAATGTGCGCATGGGTCGCCGTATAACCCGGACTGTTGACATGGGTTGCGATGGCAGTGACCCACGCCTTCCAGATGGCATTAGCTCCGCTGCCATCGCTATTCAAGTCACTGGGCGCGTCGCACTCCCCATCCCCTCCTCCCATGCCAGTGGTGTAATTGCAAGACGTATCCGTCGGATCGGAACTGGCCCATGTCGGAGTGCGAGAGAGCGTGTACATGCCTTCCATAGCGCCGTTCGAGTACGCCAGGGCCAGATCCGAATCCAGGCTTGAAAAAGTAAACACTCCGGAAGCCGTGTTGATATCGGGCCACTGCAAGGAAGGCGAATCCCAGAAGCGCTGCATTCCATAGCTCACAGTGGGCCAGCCGCCGATATTTGTGTTGTTCTCTGAGAATCCGAAGAAGCTTGCCGCAGCGGCCGGCGCCAAGCTATCAGGGTAAGGTCCAGTCAAGCCGCAGGCCGTGGCACATAGATAGATATTCCGAGTCTCGGCAACATCAATCGCCGTCACGCTCGCTCCCAAGTCGGTCCCGTCTGTCGCTTGGTAAGTTCCGCCCGCTGCATACAGGCTGGCATTATTGTTGCAGGCGGCATTGCCGCTGTGACACAGCGCGTAGCCGTGCCAGTCACTCAGATCCACAGGATAGTTGGCCGTACTCATCGCCCCCACCATGCCGATACACCCGGGCACTGAGTTGATGATCGTGTTAGGGCTGGTGGTTGAGCACGCCACTCCTGCCGGAAACGTGTCTGTCACAGGAGGCTGAAGCCCGTTATAAGCTCCCCCATATTCCGTATAATCCGCCCAGGAATACACGCCTCCGCTTACTGTCCCTGGGTTACTCGTCGAAGGCAGAACGAGAGTAGTAGAAGTAGCGGATGATACCGGACCATACTTTACGCCATTGACCACCACATACTCTCCCGCCATCCGGGCTTGCGCGTTGGGCGCATTTCCGCTGACCAGAGTGCAGGTGTCGGTCGTAGCCAGAACACAGTTCACTACTCCCTGCAGGCCGGCGCTGGGAAAAGCATTGTTGTTGAATGCAAACGTGTTGATATCCCGGCTCGTGCTCTCCGCCCGCGTTCCCATCCCTTGCTGATCGTAAAATCCCTGTGTGCCAGAGGTGAACACTCCATAGGTAGCGAACAGATTGTTCTGAATCGTCTGATTTCGCATGTAGTAATACGGAGCGGGATTCGGCAGCCCGCTAACGCTAGTCGCGTAGGAATCGTAAATTCCAACCGCCGGGGCAGGCCCGGCTTCCTGGGCAACAAACGTATTGTGCAGCAGGCTCGTGAAGTAGGGTTTGCCGGGACCGGTCACAGTCGTGCAGCTTACGCCGCTCTCCCCGGCCGTTGCTCCCGCCAGGTTATAGCTGAAGGTCAAACTAAATGGCGTAGTTCCGTAAACCGCCGGCCCAATCTGGGTTGTTGTTGTATTGAACGTGGAATCCGAACAGCCGGCGACCACCGCGGGATCGCCGTTGCTCTGATCGAGAACCACTCCCCCGGATTCCGACGCACACACCACAGTGATGGCCGTGGTTCCATCTCCATTCAACGTCGCGGATGAAGAAGCCGTACAGGACCAGGCAATGGCACTGGGTCCAATTCGAATCGCATAACTCGGAGTCGTCCCTGAACATCCACCCGGCACAAAATTTCCCACGTTGTACCCGAGGTTGTTCTGGAAGAGAATCTGCTGAACCCCCAGCGTAACCCCGCCCGAACTTAAATCCCCTCCCTCTCCAAAGCTTGGCCCGTTACAGGTCTGGCGATAGATATTATTCGTCATGGTAAGGTTGGTGGTGGAGAGCCAATAGTTATTGGCCGAAAGTGAGCCGATAGCGACCTTGGCAGTAAAAGCGGTTCCGTTCTGTGCACCAGAATTGTCTACATTTTCATATATATTTCCGTCGCGAACGTAGCGGTAGGCGCTTTTGATCTCGCTTGCATTTTTGCGTACATAGCCGTTGCTCCCATTATTCGGCTTGAATCCGTTCTGGAACGCGACCATCCATGAATAAGGATAGGTGTAGCGGTTGCCCCGGTCTTCCACATCCTGGCAGAGCATCACACCAAGATTCGCCAAAGGTTCCTGATATCCATTACAAAACGTCCCGCTGGAATTTCCTTCGAACCAGTTATGGGCAACCTTGACCGTCACGGCATAACCCAACTGGACAGCATGGGATTCCTGTCCCGGATTCAACAAGCGGTCGCTGTAGCTGTACATCACGGAACAATTCGAGCATGCTTCGAGATCAAAGCCTTCGGTATCTGCGTTCGACCCCACCGGATAAGGGGCTTGAGCGGCGAGAAATCGAGTCAGCAATAAGAATAGAAGTAGGTTTTTCATTGTCTTATGAGCACCCTCCCGCAACCCCTGCGTATCCCTTGGCAATGCAAGAATCGGCTACGTGCAAATGACCCGATGGATAACATCCGCTGCCGCTCGTACAGGAGTTGTTCTCTGCATCGCTGCCTTCCGGCCCAATGGTGCGTGGAATGTTGGCAAGGAATGCGCCCAGACAGCGGTAAGTGCTGGTCGGACTGGTCCCGCCGCTCGCTCCACCTGCGCATCCCGCGTTGCCGTTTATTGGCTGTACGCCGTTCAGCCCCTTCTGCGCCAGAATCCACGGCCAGAATGGATCGTTATAACAATTCGACGCATTACAGCCGATGCTTGGATAGTAGTAAGCCCAGGCTTGGCTCGATTCTAAATTTTCGTCGCCCACCAGCTGAATTCCGTAGCCTGCACCTACTGTCTCAGAAATGTAAGCGCCGTATTTTGACATCGCGGTAAGCAATGTGGTCTGCCACGCAGGAAGGTTAAAGCTGGCGATCTGTGCCGCACTATAGTCAAGGAACAAGAGAGTTCCCGAGGAAGGCCGATTCGCATTTTGTGGACCACCAGATCCAGTGCCACATGGCAGCGGATTGTGGTTTGCCGGAAAGACTTGGGGTGTGGCAGAATTCACGCAGTCCACGGTCAGCATCAGCGCATGGTTGATGACGCCGTTTTGTAACTCCTCCTCCCGCGTCATTCCTGCCATCGGCGCGATGCCGTTTGATGCGTTCGGATTGGTGCTGTAGCCGTAGTCCTTGTCTGTAAACAAATTCGTAGCCGCAGACTGGTAGAGGTTCGATATTGCACACGCAGTCCCTGAGGTACTGCCGCAACCTGACGCTGCCGGCAGGCTGTATAAAGCGGCTATCTCGTTGCTGCCGTTATAAAGCTCAACGACGTATCCGGTAGATTGATCCCAAAGCGTAATTTCGTGTTCGACCCCCGAACTGAAACTGGCAGCGTTCGGCGCATGAAAAGTTACCGTTTGCGCCGTACCCGTTGAGGTTGCGGCGGAGATCTTATACCAGGGATCGGTCGATACCGGATAATAAACCGGATTGCCAAAGTCCCCATTCCCCGGTGAGGCTTTGTCGAACTCGCCCATGTAGGTGGGATTGCTGATTTCCGATAAGCCGCCGCAGTCCGTCATGGCGCATTTGGCGATCAAATCCCCCGCCGCGCAGTTCGACGTGTTGCCATAACAGTGGCTCATGATGTCGCTGGGAAGAGGCTTGGTGGTTACCGAGTTGGCGTTGGATGAATAAGACGCAATTCCGTAGGACTGTTGGCTGGTCAGAGTAAATGCCCCCGGCGCGGGAAGAGCGTCGGTCCAGTCTCCAGAGAGATAAATCCCCGACAGGTGAACATGCGTGGCCAGATTGCTGAGGCTGGCTACAGAGCCTGCGGCGTAAGGCGCGATCTTGACGTGAGACAACGCTGTCGCGTTGCCGCCCGTGCAACTTGGCGATGTGCCGGGGATGTAGGTGCAGGGCGTCGGGAAGATGTGAGCGTTAATGATGACGTAATTGTGGCAAGGAGATCCGTCCCCGCCTACTCCGCACTGGATTCCCTGATTTGATCCCGTGTACTGAATGCCCCACATGGAGGCCCCGTCGTTGTAATTCGAGGTGTTGGCGGCGTCCCCATTCGCCAGCGTGAAGGCCCCGGCTGGAACGGTGACTGTGGTGCCGGAGGGATGAGCATTGGCAAAGGTTGCCGTGATGCAAGGCGCAGGAAGCGAATTGCACGGGCCGCTGGGATGAACGGCGGTAATCGTGATCGCCTCGTGCGCCGCAGCCAAATCAATGCCGAGCGTTGCGCCCGCTGTCATGCCCGCGACCGAATTGACGGCAAGATAATTCGCGCTTCCCGCAGCTACCGATGCCGTGCTCGTCGTGCTTGTGTACAGATTCGTCACCGTCGACGTTCCATTCTGGTAGCTCATCTGCGTTCCATCGCAGAAAGGATTTCTCAGGCCCGGCTGCGTGGATTCGGCTACATTGTCCTGCTCACCGTGGGAGCAAACCGTCTGGCCCGCAGTCAAAGGCGAACTGCTGGTCAGTACGATGAAGTTGGTAGACGTGTCCCCCGCGGTCTGCGGCAAGTTTAATCCAGACGACCCGCTGTACAACGCCCCTCTAGGAAACGTGATCGTCACCCCAGTGCCCGTTGTCTTGCGGCAGGATTCCGCGTCGTTAATCGCCTGCTGCGCGCTGGCCTGGCTGCCGGCGGTGTACGGCCCATAATTGGTTGAGCCGCAGACCCAATTTCCCCCCGTCCCCGTGCCTGGAAAGTTGATGGCGTCTGCCGTTGTGCCCCGCCACTCCTCACTGTTCACCCAGTTGAGCGGAAGCTGGACGCATGGACCAGGCTGCGGCCCGCAGTTCGTTGTCCCGCCCACCGTGAAGTAAGACCCCGTCACTCCGCCATACACCGCGTAACCCTGGTATGCGTGTGCCCCAATCTCCCACCCGCTCCCGTATGTGTTCTGGTTTGCGCCATTGATGTCGAACTGATACGCCGCTCCCAGATTCTGCCCCGCATCCACCACCGGCGAATTCTTCGTCGGACGGAAATCCAACGCCATGCTCGTCGCCGCAGACTTGTAGTAATAATTTCCGTCCGCTCCGGTTTCCTGTGTCCCGCCCAGCAGCCAGTTCACTAGCCCCGTATTCGTCCGTATCGTCGTCCCGCTCGCCTCGAAATCCTGAATCAGGTTCGTAATCTCCGTGCCGCCCACCGGATCGTTATTAGTCAGCTCATTCAAATGCCAGAAGACTCCCCACGGCACTCCCCACACCGACTCTTTCCACACCAGTGCTTGAATTTTCTGATTCAAGGCCGCCGGTGTCAGCCCCATCCATGAAGGATTCACTCCAAAGCTGGTAATGTTCTGCACGTTGAATCCATCCGCATAGGTATCCTTCACTCCCAGATCTTCCTTCAGCGCCCCGCGCCCTCCCGCGTACGGCGCGCCCGCCGTGATCCCCTGCATCGCCGTCGTCTCATATCCCCCCGGATACACATAGACCCGCGTCGCCGGCAGCCCCGTCAAATTTGTAGTCATCCACTGCCGCGACAGCGAAATCTCGTCCGTAGTCAGCCGCGTCACATCCAATTGCATGTGATAGACCGCTGTTCTCACATCCTGCGCGCTAACTTCAGCCAAGTCCTGCGCCAGCAGCGCCGCTTCCGTGTATGCCGAACAGCCCGTCCCGTAAGGCCCCTGGCAGGTCTGTATCTCCGTAGCAGTGAACTTCCCGGTCGCCAGCAGCGCCAGCCGCAATCCCTTAATGGTCCCCTGTGTCTGCCCTTGCGCCAGGTTGTACGTCACGCTGTCGCTCGCCCCCGTCACCGTAATCGTCAGCGTCTTGTTGCTGATGCTCAACGCCGCCGCCGTCCCGCTCCCCGTGTACTGAATCTCCAACGCATCGGTATTCGTGTAATAGGTGTGCGACATCGAGTGCGAAGTCACATCCCGCCCCGCATTCACCCATCCTTGAAACTCAGAAACCAAAGTCTGCGCCAGCGGATACCCCACCGTAATCGCCGCTCCCACCGGAACCCCTTGCGCATCCGCAATCGGCAGAACCGTACCCGCGTAATACGTGTCCGCGCCCGCCGTCATCCCCGCATCGTCCACCGTCAAGGTCACTTCGGCCGGATACCTCTGGTACACCTGCACCGCCGGAGCCGTATCCGCCGCAACGTTTCCCGCTCCCGCCGTCGGCCCGTTCCCGCTAGTCCACTCCACGTCCGTCGATCCCGCCACCGCCAAGCTTGACGCATAAAAATGGCAGTACGAATACGTAACCGCTCCCGTGTTATCCACCAGCGCCCCATCGCGGTTCGCATAACCTTTGTCATTCACCATCGTGATCGCCGTCGCCGCTCCATCAAACCGGAAGCCGTCATAATTCAGATGAGCCTCCGAGTTATAGATCTTGATGTCGCCCGGCCCCGGCGCATTCTCGTTCACATAAAATCCCAAAGGCTGCGTCCCCTGCGGAATCATCGAGTCCGCTTCCATGTTCGCAAACACCAGGTGATCGCTAGTCCCCTGCACATAAACGCCGTACTGATCGAACCAGTTCACCAGAAAATGCTGGAACGTCAGCCACGACTGCCCACTGACATTGATCACCGGAACATTACTAAGCGCCATCGGAACGATCGGCTCGTTGTAATACGTTCCAGGATTTCCGATCGAGAAAACATAGACGTACCCATTCGCCAGATAAAAATCCCACTGCGCCGTCAAGTTCGAAGACCCAGCCGTAACTTTCTGCCCCCACACCGATCCAAACAAACAAAAATTGACCGTCGTATAAGTAGCCGGCACCGGAGCCTTCCACGCATTCCCCGTCACCAGCACCCAAGCCGTAGCCGGAACCGCGTAATACCCAGTCAAGTTCGGCGCCGCCCCGCTCCCATACGCGTCAAACGTAATCGGATTTCCGGAACTGCCCGAGGAAGCCGGAGCCAGACTTTCATTCCAAACATCCCCGCGCTTGAACAGAATCGAATCCCCCGGCTGGAACGATCGCCCATTCACATGAGCAATCGTCTGCCAGGGTGTCGACGAAGAACTCCCAGAATTCGCATCATTCCCCGTACTGGAGCTAACGTAGTAAGTGGTCGCCGAAGCACTCGCACCGAACATCATCAGCGAGAGAATGGCCACCGCAAGCCCTGTCACCCTGAGCCGAGCAAGACGATTCGCAGCGCGAATCGTCTTGCTCAGTCGAAGGATCCCTAGCCTCATCACTGCTCCACCGTCCATAGATTTTTCCGCCTCACCCTCATAAAGCACGCCGCGATAAGCTCCCGCGTTCTCCGCGGCCGTTCTCCGCGTTCTCCGCGATAAGTTCTTGCCCCCAGGCCAAATAAAAAAGCCACCAGCTCTAGCCGATGGCTCACAACCGCCGCAATCCCCTGCGTCAGCCCTCTCGTATCCGCCTAGTCCGCCGAAGGCGCAGGCCCGAGCTCAGTCACGCGGCTCTCCGAGGGTGCGGGTGAAGCTATCCGACCCCCGTCGGCCTCCCCCCCGCCCAACTCTGTGACAAAAGGATTCCGATCACTCTGCTCAAACGCCTGTGTACTCGATGGTTCCGCCGCTTCCGGATTGATCACGCTGCTCATAATGTTCTCCTTAATTAGAAATTCAGTGGCACCCGCCCAACAGTTATATGTGGGCAGCCGCCCTCAACTGTCCGCCACGCGAAGCCCGGCTGCCTCACTGACCACTGACCACTGACCACCGACCACTGACCACTGGCCACCGCCCTAGTTCTGCATCTGATAAGTGAGAGTCGCCACAATTCCGGCCGCGTTAGTTGTACACCCGGCCGCCGCCGTGGTGATCTTGAATCGCAGCAAGTGGCCCGAAGCAACGTTGCTGCTTCCCGTGACCTGCGTGTAAAAATTTGTCCCCGTAGTAAACGGCATGGAGTAGCTCCCCACTTCCGCCCCGGCCGTTCCATCCCACACCTGCAACACGGGATAAGTCGTGCACCCCGTGGCCGCCGTGCTGGCGGCCAAATCAAATCCCGTCACGGTCAATCCCGCCGGCACCGTCCAGTTGCAATACTGGGTCACTGCCGTTGTGCCCGCCACCGGGCACGACCATGCCTGGTAAATCTCCGCCCGCACATAAGCCGTGGTCGCAATCTTCGTCGAATTGTCTCCCGCTGTTGCAGTCGGCGCCGTCGGCGTCCCCGTCAGTGCCGGAGAGGCCGTCGCCGCAATCGACGAATCCACGTACGCCGAAGTGATCGTCGTACAGGTAGGCCCACCGCTGAGCACCGCCGTCACCGCCTGATTCGTGCAACTCCCTGCTCCCACGCCACTACTGCTAACGTTCGAGCCCGGCATGTCGAGAAACATCTGCACCGTAGCGCTCCCAGCACTAGCCTGCAGCACTCGGCCCAGAATCTGCACACCAGTCGGTCGCGTCGTTCCCGCGTCATGGCATAAAGGATAAAATCCGGCGCTGGCTGTGGTCGAAGGCACCACATAATCCCCCACCACGGTCGCCGTCCCATCAAAGCTGCAATAAGCGGACCCCACCCGCGCCAGCGTAACCACCCCCGAATTGCCGGCATTTTAATCACCACGCCGATTGCCCCGCTAGTCAGCGCGCTCGAGGACTTCGCCGCGCACCCCGCGGTAGTAAGCATTGCCAGTCCGTTCACGATCGTGCCATTCGTAGTGTCATTGCAAAGTTCGTAACTCTCGCTCGCAAACTTGCCCAGCTCGAATCCGCTGCCGCTAGAGGAGTTCCCCGCCACATAAACCGTTCCCGGCCTCAGCCCGCTCCCGCTCCCCGCGCCATTGAACGAACCTACGTTGTACGTCTGGTCAGTCCACGGCTTGAAATTGCTGCTGGCGTCGACTACCCACTTCAACCCGCCGTTGATCCAGAATCCCAATCCCGGCGCGCCTCCGGGAGTCGAACTCTCGCTCCGCACCACCGCATAGTTATCCGCCGCGTCGTACCCCAGCGAAGTCCTCTGCCACGTCGAGCTGTTCGTGTAACTCGAATACACATGCAGGTTCTGCGCGGTAGTCCCGTTGTACTCGCCCAGATCATTCGCATCTTCCTGGAAGAGATTCGAGAAGTAGGAACTGCTAGCCGTAGTCGCCACCTTCTGCGGAGCTCCGGCGTTCGCGGAAATATAAAAGTTCCCATCGTTCGAAATCCCCAGCGCCGAAGTCCCCGCTCCCGCCGCTGCCATCGCCGTCCCCGGCGAAGTCACCATCCACGGGCCCGCAACCAGCAACTGCCCGTTCACCGTCACGTTCCCGCTGAACGTTCCCGCCGTCGCCGAAATCCCGTTACTTCCCGTGTAGTTCAGCGTTGTCCCGCTGTCGGTGAGCCCACTGTCGCCGCTCACCGCCGCTCCATTCGCCGCATACATCGCCAGTTGCGTGGCCGTCCCGCCATTTACCATTCCCGATCCGCCGCCGCCGCAACCGGTACAAGTTCCCGTCACCGTAAGATTTCCATTGATCTTCACTGGCACATTGAATGTCTTCAACGAAGCCGTCAGCCGCTCCAGGAAACTTACGTTGTCTCCGGCGTTTCCTATGTACGAAGAAATCGCCACCGGAGCCCCGAACGCCAGCTGCGCCAAACTTCGCGAGACGTCGCCCAGGGCTTGATCCAGTCCAATGTAAGTGTCAGCGGCATCGCTCAGTGGACGGTTGAGAGTCGTCGCCAAAGTCTTCGCCGGATTCGAATCCACCAGCGTAATAAGGTGCGTTTGGTTGACCCCATTCGCGGGAGACATTGCGAAGTTCAATCTCCCCTTGAGCCCCGCCGGCGGCCCGCCCGTATTTGGACCGCTGTTCAGCAGCAGTGCCCCGACGCCCGGAAAACCATTCCCGTGGTCGTCCGATTCCAGGCACTGCACCCACGCTCCTCCATAGGGGACTTGCGCCGCCCCGGAGCACTGCCGTGCATAAATCGTCGGACGCAGGAACCCCGCCGTCGAAATCCATGCCGAACTGTTTGCGCTTCCGTGGTCGGAATCCACAAACGCGGCCGCAAGGCTGCCCGCGTTTTGCAATCCGCTTCCGTTCAGCACCAATCCACCCGGCCAGAAAGTGAGCGCGGGAAAATACCCCGGCGTGGCGATCGTGTAATTTGATGTGCTGGCCGAAGCGCTGTCTGTATACGAGCAAACCAGCCCGTTGCACTGCGCCAGATTCGTTGCTACGCTGCCGCAAGCCGTCGAGCTTCCGCCCCCGCATGCCCCTTGCATCGGAAACACCGCGCTGTTTGCCGCCAGCGAGCCCGGCGTCATCCGCACCAGGTCGTAAGTCACAGTTCCCACCGGCGCAACGTGCGGCCACTGCACGGAAATATTCCCGCTGCCATTGCTCGACGCATACCCCGCATACAGCGGATAAGACGTGCCCTCCGTCGAATCGTGCACCACCACGTAGTAGTTGTATTGAGTCGAACCTGTATTCGTGAACTGTGGCATCCAGCCGTTCGGTTGCTCTCCGCCCCTCACGATGAGCGGCGCCCCTCCAGATCCATAAATGATCCCAGCCGACCCGAACGTGCTTCCCAAGTAAGGATTAGTGCAAGGCCCCGCTCCCTCTTCGTTGTAAACGTTATCCACCTGGGTCCCGCCAAAACTTCCCAGGATCGTGGAAGTGTAGATCCCCCACATCGCAAAGCCCTGAATCACGCTATCGGAAATGTGCGTGGTGTTGTTCGCATAAACCGTAACTCCATTGCCGCCGCACTGCGGGCTGATATTGGCATGGCTGATCCACAGCACCGGCGAGCCTGCGGTATTTCCCGCGCTGTAGAAGTAAGACCCGCAGTGATTCGCCGTGCACAACAGGCCGCCGTTCTCGTTGAAAGTATCCACGGTCGCAGCCTGATCGTTATCGAACACATACCCTTCATTGAACCAGCTGTTGCCGGTCTGATAGATCTTCGTGTCGCGCATCGTCCCCGGAAGCGCGTTATCTTCGAGCGCCGCGTTTTCGATCGCGATCACTCCCGGAGTGGCCTGCGCTGCCAGATCCCCCCCCGTCTGCGCGTAAGTAATAAAAGTCCCCGAAACCGTCACCGGACCATGAATGCCCCAGTACGCGGCGGTATCGGTGTAATCGATCACCACCATGTCTCCGGTCTGGATCGTGCTGCACCCACTGGCCACGGTAATTGTCACCAGGTTCGATTGCCGTTGCGTATTCGTGACGTGGCAGCCATCCTGATTAATGGCGCTTTCAAATGTGATCCCCTGGATGGTGACCGCTCCGTAGGAGTTCGAGTTCGTCAAGTTCCCTAGGACCATGCAACGATCACGCGTCGAACACGAAAGCGCCGCCCCGTTGCCTTCAATCAGCGCCCGGCTGCAGTGCGCAAAAATCGTTCCATACACCGGCAACGCGTTCGAGGTCGCACCCGTCGCCGGAAGTACCACATGCGCATTCGGATTCCCGCCGCTCCCGCCCGGCACACCGCAGGCGTCATTGATCGCCTCCTGAATCCCGCTCGAAGCGCTGCTCAACAAGTACGTCGCCGAGTGCGTGTTCTTCGGAGTAAACACAATCGTCCCCGACGTCCCCCCGCCAGTGCACGTCCCACCCGTCACCATCGCCGCTTCCGGCGTCCCTTGTCCGCTGATGTAGACGAAGTACATCGAGTTCCCGCTGGTATCCACTCCTACAGGACAAGGCGCAAGCGTCACCGTCGCCTGCGTTCCGCCAATCAGACTTCCACTGGGACTCACGCTCCAGTTGTCCGTAGGAGTCACATAACGAATGCCGCTAAGATTGTTGACGCTTAACTGGGTTCCGACCGGCTGCGTAATATTCTGGCTGGCCCCCGGTCCCGTAACAACTCCCCCAGTCGCCCCGCTCGGCGTCGCCGGCGAATATTGTCCCGAGGTCGAAGAATAAGTCAGCACCTGTCCATTCGTCGGCGCGGTCGATCCCACCGGAACACTCTGAATCTCCGTAGCGTTCGCGCTCGACCCGCACGACCCCCACGTCCCATTGCCTAGCAAACAATTCAAGCTCGATGCCACTCCGCTCCCCAACTCACTAGTCGGCACCAACCCGCTCACCAGATCAGCCTTCACCGCGATATTTGAATCCACGTATTGCTTGTCGGAAGCTTGCAGTGGCGCGGTTGGAGGCCCACTCAAAGTCAGCGCCCCGGTCATCGCCCCGCCCGCTGTCGGCAAGTAATTGCCCGCGCCGACGTTCGCTATCGCATTGTCCACGTAAGATTTGTTCGCCACGTCGCCCGTACCCACCGGCGCGGGCACATTCGGCGGCACCGCGAAACTCTTGGCCCCCGCAACCGTCTCCGTCCCAGTCAGATGCACGACGGTGTTGTCATTCGCCTTCGCTGCCAGCGCCGTGTTCACGTACTGCATCGAAACCGGTTGCGCCGCCGTTCCCGTCCCCGGCGTAGTCCGTGCCTCGGCCAGCGTCGCCGGAGAGCTAGTCGGCACCACCCAGTACTCGGTTCGCACTTCGCTGGGCTGCAGTTGGTACACCACGGTAAAGTACGTGTTCGCAGGGGTTGCCCCCGCGTTCGGAGTCAGCGCCACATTCAATGCGCCGTTCGTTCCCAACGTCACGTTCAATGATCCAGGCGCAATCGCCGTCCCGTCCGCCGCAATAAACGCCGGCCAGGTAATCACCAGCACGCCCTGTGCGGGATTTCCATTCGCCATGTAGACGGTGTCAATCACGCTGGTCAGCCCCGGCCCACTTTGGGGGGTCGGCGAAGCCGCGCGCGGTAAGACTTCCGCCGCACGCGGCTTCGCCGTCGGGGAACTCGCCGGCTTTCCCACGGAAGCTTCTTCACGCGCCGAAACCCGCGCGCTCGATGCCGTCACCACCACCACCGCCAGCACCCAATAAAAAAGCCGCCCCGTCGGGCGGCACACGTCAAACATACTTCCTCCTGAGAACTCAACAGCTTCTCTTCGCGCCCTTCGCGGCCTTTCTTCGCGAACTTCGCGGTTAAAGGCTTTTCTGCCTGTCCTCCGCGCGAACCGATCCACGCCACTTCAGAAACTCTTCCACGCTCCGCACATAAACATCGGCGAAATCCGCGACAGGCCGTAGCCTCTCGATCAGATCCACGGCATCCTCCACCGTCGAACCCCTCACCGCCAAAAGCGCCAGCGCCATCATGGGCGCCCGGTGCACCCCCGCCGCGCAGTGGATGAACAACTTAGCTCCGTCCACTTCCAGCGCCGCCAGCGCAAATTCCACCCCGCGCTCAAATACCTCAGGAGGCTTCGACTTAAAATCATCGTCCACGGGATTCCAGCAAACGACAACGCCGAACTTCTCCGCCAGGGGCGTGTCATCGAACTCGATCTGCATGTCGATGATGTGCGTGATCCCCGCGCGCGCTATCGCCGCCATGTTGTCCGCGTTCCAGATGCCGCCCCCGACCGCGATTCGGTCGGTCACCCACGTTATATCCATCCCCACCCTGCGTCCTGTGACGCGGACGTTCCTGTCCGCCCGAATGTTGCGGAGAACCTCGCCCGCCGAAACTCCAGCCGCCGGAAAAGCCCGCAGTTGCTTTCTAGGGAGCGATACCGCCCGAGGCGAAACCGATAACGCAGAAGGCCTGGCGATCTCTCCCGCACTCCAACTCCCGCGCTTCATTCTACGGCATCCTCTCCGCGAACTCCGCGGCCGTTCTCCGCGCCTCCGCGTTAAAAGCTCTTGATCTCCCCGTCACAGAAAAAAATTCATCGCCAAAACTTTCGCGATTTGGAATTTACTGCACGCTGTCACTCGGTTCCGGCTCCGGTCCGTCTTCGCTGTCTGCTCCAGGTTCGATCTCAACACTCGGCGTCGTGGTATCGATCTTCACCGCTTTCACACCGTTCGGCGACGCGGCGGCGGCTTCATCTTCGTCACGAATCACCGGTTCGGTCGGCAGGCCCATTCGCTTCAACAGCGTGTGCGCCAGCGAACCGACCACCGGAGGCGGCGCCGTCTGCTCGGTCGCCGGATACAGCCCAATCGCCTCGAACAAATACTTCGCCGTCGCCAATTGGCCGGTCAAAGCAACTTTGATGACCTCGATCGCGATCAATTCCGCCGCGTCCTTCACCAGGTTGTCGATGTTCCCCCGCACCTCGACGATATTCTTCCCCTCGTTCGTCGCCGCTTTCTTCGCAGCGGACTTTTTTGCCGCCACCTTGCCTTTTCCTTTTGCCTTCTTCACGCTCACGGCTCGCCCTCCACAAAACTTGGGTGGAGCAAACACTTGGGTGGAGCGGGCCTTCAGGCCTGCTCACAGGCGCGCCACTTTGTAAACGGGCTTTAGCCCATGAGGTACCTGTTCAAATGTCCTGCCTGCGCCCAGAAACACGAAAGGCGCGCTTTGCGGCGCGCCCTCATAGAGTATTTCTTTTTTTCTTTACTCTATATATTCAGAATAGCATTTTGCAGGGGGTGATTGTGTCATGTTTTGCAAATTTATATTTGCCATGTCCTCAATAATTTGCGCAGATTTTGGCCAAAATGCCCTCTTGACAAGATTTTTGTCATTGCGAGAACCGTCCCCTCGAAGGCGCCTCAGCCAGCAATCCCACTCGAAGAAAGTCTTCGCTTAGCAGGTCGAGCACGAAAGGAAACCTGCGCTCAACGGTGCTGCGGCTACAGTGCATGATGTGCGCAGCATGCTCGTGACTGTGCTCTTGAAATATGATGCGCGCGATCAACTGTTGATCCCAATACTCCAATCGTTCCAACGACTTCTCCACATCACGAACAAAGATGACGCGGTCCTCGAAGGTGGTCGTGGTGTAGCACGTCACCTTCGTGCGGAAAAACTCCCGTCCCACGAACGACGGCAAGCGTCCTGTTTCCAGCGAGAAGCGCAGATACCGCCGCAACAATCCCACCGTGCGTTTTCGGTACATCCACAAATCAGGGTTCCGATCCAGCGGATCCTCTTCCAGTTGCGCTTCGTTCGGAACGCTCAACGGCGCCGGAAAGTTATGTGCTGGCAGCTCCTGCCACGGCGCGGGCACCGGCGAAGAGTCGCAGGGAGATTCCTCATCGGCTGGCGCGAACGGCTGGCGCGAGTTGAGTACATCCTCCGGATCAGGCTCGTCCGCCTGTGCTCCAATCCAATCCACGTAGCCGCTCATGCCACACCTCCCGCTGCGTCAAAATCCAACCCGTCGTATTCCTCTTCCTCATAGCTTTCAACGTAGCTGTCATCCACGCCCCATCGCGGCCCTTGGGGTAGCCGTGGGCTGTCCACGCCGCTCCTGGTATAGGAGGCCGGAGGCAGTTCAGCCATCGCGCGGCCGCAAGCCACGCAATAGACTTGCCCTCCGCCCATCGGGCGCAGCCACAAACCGCCGCAGCGTTCGCAATACTTCAACTCGAATTGCAACTCGTTCGCAGGACTGCTCTCTCTTTCCATGGTGTTCATCACTCCTCCTGAGGCTCCGGGCTCCCGCGTTGCGAACCTGGGCGGTTGAGACGGTTTTGCCGCGGCCCGAAGGCGGCAGCCGAAAAAAAAAGCCCTGCGCCGGTCGCCGCTCCGAAGCGGAAACCGAACGCAGGGCTCGTTTCTCTTACGATGGCCTGCTTAGCTATTTATTTGTCGAACTGCTTTGCGGCTTGACCTTTTACCTGGCTTGTCCTTTCTGGTTCAGCCTCGGCACACCCGAGCAAGGCTTAACCCGATTGCTGCCAGCTATTTATGGTTCGATCGCTATGCCCCGCTCCAGCATCGAGCCAGAGTCGCGTTGCCTGAAAAATCCCTCTTCGTAGCCTGACTTCAGGACCCGTCCGTTCTGCACCACCACGCTGATCCGCCCGCTGAAGTTCACCGACCGCAGCAGCCGTTCCATGGCCGCGGACAGCACCTCGGCCGCCCGCACCTTCCTTCGAAACTCCACGAAGTCCTTTTCTTCGTTGCAGTTATCCTCGCTACTCATGGCTGGCAATCCCCGAAACAAAACAGAATTGGGTTATACACTGTGGCGATGGTATAGCTGCTAAATTTCGGAGTCAAGGTTGTTATACCAAAAGGGCTGTGGAAATCTTTTTTTGTTAGCGTATTGCTATAGCTCCCATGCTATACTCCCAGCTATGAAATTCAGAGTATTGCAAGACAACCTGCGCGAGACTCTTTGGGAGCGCATTGACGAAGGCGATCTGACCGGCCTCCGCCTGGCACAACAGACGGGATTCAAGCAGGCCCACATCTCCAACTTCTTGAATCGCAAGCGCGGCTTGAGCCTCGAGGGCATGGACCGGGTCCTGGCCGTCCAGCATCTTTCGGTGCTCGATCTGCTCGACCCGGCCGAAGTCAACAAGCGCGCTTCGATCCTGCCTCCCAGCAACGACGAGTTCCAGAACGTCCTCTTGACCGACGGCACTGTCGCTGCCACCCATCCCCTTATCACCAGCATGCACGTCAAGGAAATCCTGAAATTCAAGAAAAGCTTTCTTAAGAAGCTGAAAGCCGAGACCGAAGGCGACCGGGAGCAGTGGGAACGCTTCGTGCTCATCAAAGTGGACGGCCGCGAAGGCATGAGCATGTACCCACGCCTGCTGCCCGGAGCCACACTCCTCATCGACCGCCACTACAACTCACTCAAACCCTATCGCAAGGGCGAGTTCAACATGTACGCCGTGCTCAAGAACGAAAGTTGCACCGTGAAATACGTCGAAATTGCCGGCAATCACCTGATTCTGCGGCCCCATAACCAGGCCTATCCCATTGAAGTCATGACCATGGAAGATGGCAAGTCCGCCCCCGACTATCTGGTCGGCCGCGTCTGTCACGTGGGAATCGAAACGTAAAGAAGCGGTCTTAGGTGTCAGGTCATAGGTCACAGGCCATCTTGGGTGATAGGTAGTGGGCTAGTTTGAATTGCTGCTCCTGAGCTAGGCCGTGGTGACTTTGCCGTCCCAGTCGCCGCCAGATGGGAGGGAGGCGTGTTGATGAATCAATTTCCACTCGCCGTTTCGCCTCTCGAAGCAATCAGTTTCACGCACCAAGAGGCGTTTCGCATCGCCGGTCTTTAGCACGACGCTCACTCTTTGAATCGTGCAAACGAGGCCCATGTTGCCGTTCACGACGACGTCCATTTCGAGGATGTCAACCTTACAAGACTGGAAGCTGCCGAACACCCTGTCAAAAAACTTCAGTGCAGGCTGAATACCTCGCGAGGCAAAGGGCGGGATATCGAACCATAAGGCATCCTCGGCCCAGTGTCGCGTGCTTTGGGCTCCGGTCATGGATTCGGTCATCTCCTTGACTATAAAGACGAGCGTTTCCTTGTCCTGCCCCTTGGTATCGCTGATTGGCTTGGCTGGTGCATCAGACATTTGGTGGCGTCTCCTCCCGGGACTCTAGTCTAGCCTCATCATCGGCTTCAAAGTAGCCCACTACCTGGGTGATAGGCCTAAGACCTGACGCCTATGACCTAAGACCTCTCTACTCCGCCAGGCTGTCGAACAACTTCCAGAGCTTGTCTGCCGTGGGGCGATAGATTACATAGCCGCTGCCCGCGTCCGTGGTTTCGCGGAACAGTAACTCTGCGCGGCCGTCTCCGTCCGCATCTACCGCGTCAATCAACTCCAGCCGCGGGGTTACGTCCAGGTGGAACTTGTCGGTGACGCCCGCATACAGCTTGCGCAGGTTGCCGTAGATGTCGGTTCGAGCTGCCAGGGTAATCGAGTACTGTTCCGGCGGTGCGTCCGCTCCCGGCGCAGGAGGAAAGTGCGCGTCAGCACTCAGGATCATCACCGGCTGGTTGGTCGCCCACACATCGAAACCTCGAAACTGAATGTTTTCAAACACCGGCTGCGCGGGCTTTGCCGCGGCCTTGTGGCCTGCAGCGGGCGGTTTAGCTGGGGCGGGCGGCTTGGCCGGGGCAGGCGGCGTGGCCAGAATGCGGTTCTTCGCCAGCGCACTCGCGTAAGCTTGTACTTCTCTTGCGGCGAGGGCAAGCATCTGATCGCGCCGCTCTTCCTCTTCGCCCGTCTTCCAGTAGAATTTGTAGGGCCGCGGATCGGGTCCACCCGCGTCGGAAATTGCCGGCACCAGCCGCACCGGTGCAGCGGCGCCGGCGCCTGCCGTTCCCGTAGAGTCAGGTTTGCCGGTCGTCGGTTTGTCCAATGTAGCAAGTTCATCGTCTGACGGCGCCGATTGCGTGGGTTTGCCTCGGCGCAGCGTAGGAACATAATTCTTTTCTGACGCCTGACCTTGCGGAGCTTGACCTGAAGAAGCCTGAGCCGGGGGCGTCTGCCCCGCCACGGGCGCTTGCTGCTTGACGCTTTGATCCGCGGGCTTCTCGGGAGCCGGCGGAGCTGCAGGTTTGGTTCCATCCTGGCCAGAGGCCCCAGCGGATGAACTGCTGGCCGGTTGAGAAGACCCGGAAGGGGCGGCGGTGCCGGGCTTTTCCGACGAACCTGCCTTAGATGAACCTGCCTCGGCGGGAGTGCCGGACCCAGCTCCGGGACTCGGGCTGGAAGCCGCCGGTGGCTTCTCTGCGTTCCCTCTGCTCAGCCGCGGCCGTTCGTCGCCGCTGCCCGCGCTGGTGTCGAGCCCGACCGGCACGCCTTCCGCTTTGCGCGTAGTTTTCGGGGCCTCCGTTCCCTGCGGCAAATAAGAACCAGCGCCCAGCCACGGATGCGGGCTGCCCGCGGTCCTGCTGTGCAGCGCTCCACTGATGGTAAACAGTCCCACCGAATCGCCCGCCTGCTCGGCCTCATAGACGGTACCGGATTCGAGCGCCATCGGCACGGGATCCGCCTTGTACACGCTGGCATCGTAGAACTTGCCATCGATCAGAATCGCGACCGGGATCAGTGTCCCTTTGCCGGCGCTCGTGAGCTGCAACAGACCCACGGCCCGCGGTCCCTTAATATTCTTTTTCGGCTTCTTCGCTTCAGGGAGCTTTTCCTCAGGAGTGTCCAACGGGCGTTTCAGCTGCGGCGTGCCCTGCGGCGCCGCGGTGGGCGGAGCCATGAGGGTGAGAAGCCCCAGAATGACGATGACGGCTGACCCTGATCTGCGGTATAAGAGCTTTCTGGACATATTTGGTTCCGACGGTCGTGGTTCCGACGATCGTGGTTCCGATGATCGTGGCGGCCCCGGCAATGCTGAGGTCGCGGACGCCGTCTTCGATGGTAACGTCGATCGTAACTTCGAACCTGACTTTTCTAGAAACGAGGCGCTCATGAGTGTCACTGTCAATGTCAATGATAAGGCTCCCGAGTTTACTTTGCAGGACGAGAATGGAAAGGAAGTCTCGCTGAAAGGTCTACGGGGCAAAGTGGTGGTGCTGTATTTCTATCCTCGCGCGGATACCCCGGGATGCACGGTCGAGGCCTGCGAGTTTCGCGATACTTACAAACAGATGCAGAAAACCGGCGCCGTGTTACTTGGCATCTCGCCCGACACGCCCCAGGCGCAGAAGAAATTTCAGGAGAAATTCAAGCTGCCCTTCCCGCTGCTGGCGGACGCCGACAAGAAAGTTGCCGACGCGTTTGGCGTGCTGCAAATGAAGAACATGTACGGCAAGAAGGTGATGGGCATCGTGCGGACCACGTTCATCATTGGGCCGGACGGCAAGATCCAGCACATCTTTCCCAAGGTGAAGGCGGAAGGCCATGCGGGAGAGGTGCTGGCTTATCTGAAGGAGTCGGCGAAGGGTGCGGCATAGGTTCGATCATCCCCCGCACGGAGGAACAAAACCTGCCCCGCCCGGAGTACCATCCTGCAGGAGGAGTATATTCCCGCTCTTCATGCTCGAAAGGAGAATGACCATGCGCAATCCTGCCAGAGCTTTATGGATTTTTGTCCTACTCACGATGGCTGCAGACGTCAGTATCGCGAAGGCGGGCGCCACAACTGCCGATGATCATGGATCGATGGTGATCGTGTTCAAAGACGGACATCGACAAAATCTTGAGATCGCGGGGATCGCGCGCATTGATTTCAAGGCTCCTGCCGCGATTGTTTTCAAAGATGGACGGCAGAGCATTCCTGCCGCGGACGTTGCGCGCATTGAATTCGTTGAGCCTGCGAATGCTTCGGTGCCGGGACGGAACCACTTTTTAGGCAAGTGGCAGGTGGGTCAGGGAAATGGAAGTGATTTCTACATCACTCTCGAAGCCGACGGGAAGGCCAGGAAGTCGATTGGGTCGCCCCGCGGCACTTGGACCGTGGTGGAAGGAGAAGCCCGCATCAGTTGGGACGATGGCTGGCACGACGCCATTCGCAAGGTCGGTGCGAGGCACGAGAAGCGCGCTTATGAACCCGGCAAGACTTTCGATGACTCGCCGAACAACGTTACCGCCGCCAAAAATACCGAAGCCAAGCCAATTTAGCTGTCGTCCCCAACAACCAATTTTTCATGTTGGGACCAATTTTCCGCTTTAGGTTAAGATTTCGCTGGCATGGGCAAGCAGGCAACCCAGGTCGGGACTACCACGCTTCGCCCGCTGGAGCGCGCTTTCTTCGCCCGCAATCCCCGGCTCGTGGCTCGCGAACTTCTGGGCAAGGTGCTGGTGCGCGACAGCGGAAAGCTGCGTCTGGCGGGCCGTGTCGTCGAGGTCGAGGCTTATCTCGGAGAGAACGACCCTGCGGCTCACTCCGCTGCCGGCAACACTGCCCGTACTGCTGTCCTGTTCGGACCGCCCGGCCATGCCTACGTTTACTTCATCTACGGCAATTACTATTGCCTTAACGTGTCGTGCGAGCGTGAGGGGAAGGCCGGTGGAGTTCTTTTCCGCGCGCTCGAACCGCTGGAGGGCATTGAAGAAATGGCGCGGGCTCGAGAAGTTCTGGTGCAAGCGCCTCGCGATCTTGTTCGACTGACTAGTGGACCGGGACGGCTGGCCGAGGCGTTCGGCATCACGCGCGCGCACGACAACGGAAGCGATCTCACCTTGCCCGATTCTGGCTTATGGATTGGAGACGACGGCTTTCGCCCAAGGAACATCCAAATTACCCCCCGCATCGGCATCAGCAAAGCGGCCGACCAACCCCTGCGGTACATCCTGGGGGGAAACGTTTTCGTATCCGGCAGGAGAGCGGCCGCCAAAGATTAACGTGTGCCGGCACTTGACAACGGGTGTAGACTGGCTGTCGGGTCAAATGCGCGAAAAGCCGCTTCAATCAAGGCATTTGACCGGTTGCCGGCGTTGAATGATCGGCGAGTGGATCGCCGAATGAACTCCTGGCAAATGAATCTCAGGTTTTTTTCCGCATCCCCCCAACGGAACGGATCATCTTATTTTCCGGGAGTCCGCGTGCGCCGGCTGGTTTTATTTCGCGCTTCGTTCATCACTCTGCTCGTCACAATGGCGATTCTGGGTGCGACTGTTCCGGGGTTCGCGCTGGCGGTGGATGGCGCGGCGGTCTCGTCCCGGCCGGCCGCTCCTTCCAACATCGTGATCGGTTTCGTGGGTGGTTTTGTCAGCCATGACGACCTGCATCACGGCCCAGTGCAACTCGCTGAACAAATTCGGCGAACCGTTCCCAAAGACACCTACATTCAAGTTTTTGAAAACCGGCACAGAAAAAAAGCCCACGAAGCCATTGTTCGGCTGCTGGACACGAATCACGACGGCGTTCTTTCCAGCGAGGAAAAAGCGCGGGCGCGCATTATTCTCTTCGGCCACAGTTGGGGGGCATCGGCGGCGGTGTTGCTGGCGCGGGAATTGCGGCGGGAAGGCGTGCCGGTTTTGCTGACCGTGCAAGTAGATAGCGTCGCCAAAGCGTGGCAGGAAGATTCCGTCATTCCTGACAACGTCGCCGAAGCCGTGAACTTTTATCAGCCGCATGGCATCATCCACGGGCGGGCCCGGATTACCGCGGCCGATCCGGCAAAGACTGAGATCCTTGGGAATTACCGCGTGGATTACCAGAAGAATCCGGTTGCGTGCCAGCAATATCCCTGGTGGAACCGTGTTTTCACCTCCGGCCACATGCAGAGCGAGTGCGATCCGCACGTCTG
>Ga0185299_10001515_pt1 | contig 43694 bp, 48 predicted proteins | sample PaiPotPPA55metaG_FD_128002 | JGI IMG/M metagenome (GOLD analysis project Ga0185299, IMG submission 128002) | Iron sulfur acid spring bacterial and archeal communities from Banff, Canada, to study Microbial Dark Matter (Phase II) - Paint Pots PPA... ... | reverse complement strand
GGGAAGGGGAACTGCCCCCTTCCCCTGCAACCCCATCCCCAAAATCAACCCAACCCAATCGGCGAGGGCACAACTTTGAAACCGGACATTTCACTTGCTACAAAAACCGGACATTTTAACTTGCTACCGACAACCAGAGTCGCCGGCATCACGAATAAAGAGGGACACAGTGCCGCCGGCATCAACCGGTTTCCCGCAAGCCAATCTCCGCTTGCGGTTCATTCACCAGCACGGGACCGTGCTCCCCGTCCGCATAGTGGCGAAAGCTGCTCCAGTCCCACTGCTGCGGCTCGAGAGAGGGAGTAGCGACGAGGCTACATCGAGCAGAAAAGTTCGAAAATCGTCCTCTAGGGCCGACCAATTATCTCGATGATTTCGAAGAAACAAGGGCGCTTAAACAACTTCCTGCAACGGGCGATTTCCCTGTGGTTCTGGATTGTGTCCAACCCGATTCGAGTGGTTGATTGATTCTACCTGTATAGACAAGGTCCAGGTGGGGCGAACCGTTAACCTGCTTCCTCAGATCCGTCGTCCCGTAGAGGATCCCGGAGCATGTGTCGCTTCAGTTCACCCACCATAGTGCGAATCAGAAATTGAGAGAGAAGGTTCGTTTCCGCGGTGTCTTTGGGCACGGAAATGCTGTTTCATTTTTTCCCGATCGATCCATGAGCGCGAAGAAAAGCGATATAGCCTGCTTCGTCGAGGTTCCCGCTCGCCAACTCCAGGACCATTTGTGCTGCGTCTTCCTCGCTAGCGTTGAAGCGATAACCGTTGAGTTCGAGAAACAGGACTCCCACCACAAATCCCGTGCGCTTGTTGCCATCTACGAAAGGATGGTTGCGCACGATGCCCCACGTATACGCGGCGGCCATGTCGACAATGTCGGGAGACTCGGCATAGGCGAAGTGCTGTTGCGGCCGAGCCAGGGCTGATTTCAACAAGCCATCGTCGCGCAATCCCACCGCCCCGCCGTGTAGCGCGAGCAGGCGATCGTGCAAGGCAAGCGCATCGCGGTCGTCGATCCAGACTGGTTCCTTCACTTTGCGAGAACGTGGAGTGTATTGCGGTAGCGGCTGATGATGTCCTCCGCCTTCGCCATTTTTTCCTCGAAGCCGGGATCGTAAGGCGTGAGCAGGTAGCCACCTTCCGAAGCTTCGATTAGGAACAACGGTTCACCGTCCCGGGTGTGCAGACGATTGATGACCTCTTTCGGCAGGACAACTCCGAGCGAGTTCCCGAATTTGCGGACCTTGAGTTCGACCACAGCTGACCTCCGACGTGTTATTACTATTGTAATAACTATGAGGCCATTTTGGCAACAAGGACTCAGACAAAATGGTACACACCCTCGTTGAAAGAGCGAAGGACGTGAGCCTTATCCGTGGCTACCTGCTCAAGCGCAATGGCGAATTCGCTCGGGGTTGAAGGATCGAGGATTTCCCCTCACGCACTCCTGCGCGGGGCGCTGTGTTTTTGTACCCAGGCCCCATGATTCGGGTCTCCAAGCTACGGCGTCACAGAATCGACTCCAATCGTCTCGTGACCTCTATACCTCGCTCACATCTGGTCCCTTAAGGAGATACTCGGCGATGCGATCTGTAAGCCGCCGTCTCTCTTCTTCCGAACATTTAGCCCGTTGGCAGATGTGATTCAGTGCTGGAAATCCGCGCTTTAGCAGGTAGTCCGCTATTCGTTCATTCCAGCTGCGCCTTTCGTCTTCAGGCGTCAGAAATGGGGGACAGAGGCACGACAGTATGAAACTCAGCCCTGTCCCCCGCTTGGTGAGGAAATAAAGCCAGTACGGGAACTCCGCATCGAGCTTGTAAACGAAGTTGCGAACTTCGGCCATCTCGTAAAGCTCTCTGGGATCGTCGTCAAACCCTGTAACGCATATCTCCACCTGCTCGCAGAACTTGATCACTGCTTGCCGCCTCAGGAGTTGACGAAGCACACCCAAAGGGTGGCTGACACCGCCAGCTTCGATCTGTTCACGACTGATAACGACCGTGAGGAAACCATAATCCATCAAGTTGGCAGAACCGTCGTTTGTCATGTCGTTGAGCTTCGTTTGTCCCGCGCCGTTTTGCGCCCCTTGTCCAAGGCTATTTCCTTGGCACCGCCAGCTTGACGTTCAGCGTGAGATGCGGATTGAGCCAATTATTCAACAAGTGCTCGCATCGCATAACCATCGGCTAAAAGTTTCCGCCTGACTGTGTCGTCCGGGCTGCGATTACCCGAAGTAACCCGAAGTTTACCCTAGACTTGGCTGGTGGCACGCGGAGGAGACCGTAGTTACCCCTGTATGCTGGTCACCAAGGCGGCCTGCACCTCGTCCGGCAGCCAAAACGCCCCAAAGCGGCTTTCCAGAGCACCCTTCTCACCGGGTGCGCCGAATCATTCACGATTTATATGTGGTGAGTAATTCGTACGTTATTTTGGCAACCGCGAACTCGGCCGTTCCACACGAGCTCTTACTGAAACGGGTTGACGATCTGAACTCCATCGATTTCCCGATTTCCTTGCATATCTTCTGAGAGGAGTATGCTGCAGCCCGCTTGCTTCGCCGCTCGGAGGACCAAGGCGTCCCAGAAAGAAACGCCGTGAAGGCGGTGCAGATCGATGGCCGCGAGAATGTCGGCGACTTCTGGAAATGCGACGTCGAACTCGGCGATCAGTTCGACTTTCCGACGGGCGATGCGTGGGTCAAGGTGCAGTTTGCGGGTGACCGTGACGAAATACTCTTGGAGCTGCGCGACGACCATATCTCTGGGCCAGTACCAGCCACGCTAATCGACTGCGTCCATTTCTTCTTGTACGCTTTGCGAAAGAAGTGGTTCGTAGTGCCAGTGTTCACCGGTTCGGAGATGTTGAGGTCTTGCTGCGCAACGCCTTACTTATGGCTGAACAAAACCGGAACTCCAACGAAAAGCGTACAGGCGAGAGGGCCCGAACGGCGAAAAAGCAATATCAAGAACCTGGATTCCGGCACGAGCGGGTTTTCGAGACCATGGCGCTGTCCTGCGGCAAAGTCCAGGTCACTGTTTTACAGTGCAGATTCAACCGGCATACCTCGTAGTTTGCGGCCGTCCATGCCCGACACATTCGAAACTCGCGAGGATCACAAGCTTGGTCTTGCCGCCGAGATTCTTAGCGGCTGCGGCGCCGTTCGCCTGAAGGCATGGGGAGTGAGCATGCTCCCCTCGGTGTGGCCAGGCGATCTGCTCACGATTCAAAGCGCAGCCTACGGCGAGGTCGTACCCGGAGACATTGTGCTGGTTCTCCGCGACAACCGCTTCTTTCTTCATCGCTTCGTTGGTCAAGATGGTTTTTTGTTGATCACGAAGGGAGACGCAATGCCCCACAACGATCCGCCCGTAGCCACATGCGAGCTGCTGGGACGAGTGCACGGCATCCACCGTGGCAATCGCAGCTTCGTTCCGAGCCGTCGGGTCTCGCCGCTCCAATCCGCGCTGGCGTGGGTGCTGTGCCGCTGGGGCCCACTCCGCAATCTCACGTTGCGCGTTCATGCGGCGCGCGTGCAGGCAGGCCCACCGCACGCCGGGCAAGTCTTTCGCAGCCTGTTCGCTGCAGTGCGCGCAATTCCCGACATTTGTCCGTCCCGGACTTCTCTTCCATGACGACTACCTTCCCCACAGTCGGGAACGAGGCCGTATCCATCGAGATCGGCGGAATGCCGATTACCCTACGTACGCACGACCCCTCATTTCGTCGGCTGATCGAGAATCGCTACGCGGGTTTCCTGGGAGCTTCGCCGAGTTCATACCTCGAGTTCGACATCGATCTGTACGAGCCCTCGGAATCCGCCGCAGCCGATGATGGCCTGGAGGTAAAGATCGAAGCAGGTGAATGGTTGTTGAAGCGGGGTGATTTCCGAGCACGCTGGAATCCGGACGCCTGCCATGGTCACATCCGTCAATCGTGCAGTCCCTACGCCATCGATTGTGTCTTGCGCATCGTTCACTCTCTCATCCTGGCCAGGCAAGGAGGCTTCCTGGTTCATGCCGCCAGTGCGATTCGCGGGGGGAAGGCTTTTCTGTTTTCCGGAGTTTCCGGGGCAGGCAAGACGACGATCTCCCGCCTTGCGCCGCCCGATGCGACGCTGCTCAGCGACGAAATCTCCTACGTGCGGCGCGAAGGCAATCGGTATATGGCCTGCGGGACGCCTTTCGCGGGAGAGTTGGCACGGGTCGGCGAGAACCAATCCGCCCCCCTCAGCGCACTCTTCCTGCTTGAGAAAGGCTTGCAGAACAGCATCGAACCGATCAGCCCAACCGAAGCCATCCAGCGGCTGCTGAGGAACATCTTGTTTTTCGCCAACGATCCTGTGCTGGTGGAACTCGTTTTTAAGTCGGCGTGGGAGTTTGCTAGTTTGGTTCCCATCCACCGCTTGGTATTCGTCCCTGACCGGCGAGTGTGGGACATAATACGTTAACCATGTCAGTGACTGGAGAATCATGATGGCCGAAAAATACATTGCGCGAAGCAAGGCGATCGCCGCCCGCATGCTGGGCGGCGAAATGATGGTGATGTCGGCCGCGGATTCGACTTTTTTCACACTCAATGAAGTCGCTTCTGCGATTTGGCAGGCAGCGGACGGGTGTACGCCGCTGTCGGAAATCGTCGCCGGCAAGATCTGCCAGGAATTCGACGTCGATCGCGAGCACGCGCAGCGCGGCGCTGAGCGCTTCGTCGATGAACTCTCACAACACGGCATTCTGCTGGTATCGGACCAGCCCCTGCTGGATTCTTCCGGTTCCCCGGAGCGCCAATGAGCCTTCTCGCCGAGATGAATCAAAAAGCGCTGAACCTGGGACTGCCCATCAGCGTTCACCTCGATATCACCTATCGCTGCAATGAACGCTGCGTGCATTGTTACCTGGATCACGACGATCATGGCGAGATGACGACGGCGGAGATCGTCGATGTGCTCGAACAGCTCGCCGATGCCGGCGTCTTTTTTATCTCCCTCAGCGGCGGAGAAGTTCTGATGCGCCGGGACTTCTTTGAAATCGTCGAACGGGCGCGGCAGCTGTTATTCAACGTAAAAGTGAAGACCAACGGGGTAATGATCCACGAGAAGGAGGCCGCCAGACTCCGGCAGCTCGGCGTCGAACAAATACAGATCAGTGTCTACTCGCATCGACCCGAAGTTCACGACGCCATCACAAAGCTGCCGGGGTCGCTCCAGCGAACCATAAGGGCGATTCGGTTCTTGAAGTCCCAGGGGCTGAAAGTCAGCATCGCCAACGTTCTTATGGCGGGCAATTTCTCCGACCAGCAAGGCGTGATCGAGCTGGCCAGGGAACTGGGAGTCGTTTACACGCTCGACCCCACCATCACGCCAAAAATGGACGGAGATAGATCGACCCTCGCCCTGCGAATTCCGGGCTCTGATCTCAAGCAGGTCTTCCATAACCGGGAACTGGTGGGCAACGTGGAGGAATTCTGCGCTCCCCCGCCTCCACCCGGCGAAGACATCATGGAAGGTATTCCATGCAGCGCAGGTCACACTGCCTGCTACATTTCTCCCTACGGAGATGTGTTTCCCTGTGTGCAATTTCCTCTTCCCAGCGGCAATCTGCGGCGGCAGAAATTCCTCGATATCTGGCGCCATTCTCCGCAGTTGAAAGAGGTCCGCTCGATCCGCGCCAGGGATCTTCCGACCTGTTCGACTTGCGCCCATGTAGGAACGTGCACGCGTTGCCCCGGCTTGGCCTACCTGGAGGGCAACATGCGAGGGCCGTCCACGGCAGATTGCGAGAAGTCTTTCCAGAGAACTGGCATCCCCTCAGCAAACATGCTGACACGGACGCGAGCAGGTTCCGTGGGTCCACTGATTCAGATCGAGGCCCTGGCAAACTCATCCCCCGATAACGCTTTTCCAGACGAAGAGACTGCTCACCGCATAAGCATTGATGGGGTGGGTGGGGAGTACTTGAGCGCATTGGATCGCTGCGCAAGCATTCCTCGCGCCCTTGAACTATAGGGACAGTAGTGCGGTTTAGACATTAGTACTCTGTACTGGGAGGACACTAACAGGAAACACTATAGTTCCCCAAAAAAGGGGAAAACCCTAGTTCATTTGGGACATCGTTCCCCGCGATAGCGCAGGCGAAACGATTAGGTGTACCGGTTGGCCGAGGTATGGGGCATCTCAATTCCGTTTACGAGTCAAATCGGAAATTCCGTTTCTTCGACACGGAGGCGCATTAACTGTGAATAGGTTTAGAACTCCACGAAACCGGAATGTGGCCTTTCTTGCAAGGTGCACCGCGTTGCTGCTGGCGGCGTTTGGGCTGGCAGCTAGCTTCACCGGATCGCTGTTCGGGCAGGCCTTTGCCCGCCCGGATGGTTCGGTCCCCGTGCCGATCGATTGGAGTTCAAAGCATGTCGTCTTCACCGGCGACTACACGCCGGAAAAGGCGGTGAAGACATGGAACGAGCCGCGAGCCTACGCCCAGTGGCTTCTGCATGGGAATGCGCCGGAAGATTCAGGCATACTGCGCAGGCTGCCAACGCCAAGATCGCGACGCCGGTCAAGGGGGCCCATGAAAAAGGACTGGGCCATCTCGCTTGGCGCAGGCGGTGTTGCACAAGGCATGTCGCCCGCCAAGTTCTCTTTCGATGTGAACGCGACGCCGAGCTGCACCGCGGATTTTGTTGTCTTCCCCATCAATGCCTCCACCGGGAACACGCGCCCCAATGTGGTGGGCACTTTTACCGGCCAACCGACGTCTGGCCAGACTACGTCAATCACCATAACTCCTACGGGTGGAACCGCGGTCACTCTGATCCTAACCGCATCGTCGACCACGAATACAGGCCTAAACTTCGCAGTGTCCACCACGCTTGCCACCGATGCGGCCAATCTGGCGGCGGCAATTAATCGTAATCTCGGTAGTACCGCTCTCGACCGCATCGCGGCGGTGGCATCGGGAGCTACGGTTACGGTGTACGCCCTCACGCCAGGAAACCGTGTGACACTTACGACCGCCAACACACTGACGAATTTCAGCTGGGGCACCGTCACCGTCGGGACGACCGGCTCCCAAGCCAACATCGTCGCCTTCAATGATCTCTACAGCGGGTCCGGGACGTCGCTGTGTAATCTCTCGAATCCGGAATTCATGTTTTCCTATGCCTCCGGCGTCGGACCGGTCGCCAGCTCGCCCGGCCTCTCGCTCAGTGGCACGAAAATCACCTACGTGGAAAATGACCCGAACATCGGAGCCATCCTACACGTGCTAATGTTCGGCAGCGGCAGCACCGAGTACGGAACCAGCGCCAGCTGCGCCAGCAACAACAACGGCGGGGCCACGTTGCCGACCTGCGCCACCAACCCGGTGGTCCCCGGAAGCACTTCGGGAAGCACCGCCACGGACTTCATGCTTCCTCTGGGGTTGGTTGCCGCCAACGCCACCACCGGGGTGGCAGGAGTGGCGGATAGCTTCTCATCCCCGTTCACCGACTACGCCAACGACACTACCTATGTCGGCGATAACAATGGCTTCCTGTATGCGATCACCCCAACGTTCAATGGGACGCCAGCGTATGCGGGAGGGAATTTTCCGGTGCATGTTAGCCCCAGCCCTGCGTCACTGAACCCGACTGGGATAACGGCAACCACGACTACAGTGACTGTCACCGTAACCAACTCGCTTAGTATCGGAGAGTTGGTCACCATCGCGGGCGTAACCGCCAACACCGGCAACGGCTGCACCGCGGCTGACGTCGCTGCCATTAATGGAACTCAAGCCGTTATTGCTACGGGGTTAAGCGGAACGCAGTTTGAATTCAACGCTACGATACCCAGCGCGACGACTGGCGCTGGGTGCACTACCACCGGCGCAACCATGATCCCGGGATCTAACTTCCTATCGGCCCCCGTGGTCGATGTGGGTGACACCGGCAATATTTTTGTCGGCGACAGCAGCTCTAACCTGTACGAATTGACGCCGGCCGGAGCTACGGCGGCCACGGCGCTTGCTCTCGGCGTAAACGGGGGCACGAACCAAGGCGCCATCAACGGCGGAATTCGCGACGGCGCCATCGTCGATTCGACGAACGGAGTGGGGTATGTCGTAACCGCATGCAACCCCAACACCACCGGCGAGGCCGACACGGGAATAGCGGGCAACGCCGGCCTTGTCCAATTCAAATTCACCAGCAACACCCTGACCGCAGTTGCGTTCGCAGGTCTCGACACCGGCGCAAATCAAAGCTGTACGACCGCCGGCTTTCCAAACTACGCCGCCACCCCGGACGAACGCTACTTTGCCTTGGGCATTGGTAGTGCCACTGCGGCGAACAACGGGGAGATAATCGGCGCCACCTCCGGTACCGGCGGCCAACAGTTCAAAGAATTACAGTTCGTTAGTTCCACCCTGCAGACAACGCCGCCCAACAATGACAAGCCCCAAACGGGCACCGGTGCTTCGCCAATCTCGCCGCTCACCGAGTTCTTTAACAGCCAGGTATTCACTGTGACCAGGGTTACGGCATCTACAACTGTAGTCACCGTCACGGCGAACAACACGCTCGCCGCCAATGACCTGGTTACCCTCTCCGGCGTAGCTCCGAACCTTGCCAACAATTGCACCGCCGCCGACATCGCCGCCATCAATGGCGGAATACAAACCGTTGCTTCGGCGACGGCAACGAATTTCACCTTCAACGCTACTATACCCACCGCGACTACCGGCACCGGATGCACTGTGACCGGTGCAACCGCTACGGGCGGACCGGACTACCTGTTCATAGGAGTGAATGCAAATCCAAGCGCAGTGTATAGCCTTCTTTTGCCTAACTCGCTTCTCGTCGCCTCAGGTAACCCGCCCAGCAACGCAGTGACGAACACTGCCGATGCAGTAGGCGGGACCAGCGGCATTATCGTGGACAACGATTCCACCGCCGGGCAGGCGTCGAGCATCTACTTCGGCACGCTGGCGACGTCAGCCACCGTTTGCGGAAACACGGCCGCGTTCTGCGCGGTCAAGTTAACCCAGTCCGGCTTGCAGTAGTTCGCCGCTCACAGGACTTATGGACGCCTGAGCGACCGGTGTGACGGCGGAGAACTTCTCGCTGTCCTCTCCGCTCCCCCCATCGTATCTACGCGCTACAACAAGAAGCCTACAGGTAGGTAGCGTTTTCGGCCGTCATCCTTGGCATCGCGAGTCATCGCGATGCCGGACTTGCAAGTCGACTCATAGCCTGCTGTGCAGGGTTCATGTTCGCAGCCTAGGCAGTCATACACTTCGGGCAGAGGTGCTGTTGGCCAGGCGGATGATCTCGGTGGGACCTGGGGGTCCCACCGATTTGCGAGTGAATGCGCCCTAATCGCCGTCGCCGTCTTTGTCGTTGTCGTTGTCACTTCGGACAGCGGGCGCAGGCGTTCCCTTGAGACCTTCCCAAAGGATTTTGTTGTAGAGTGCGGCCGGAACTCGGTCTTCTGCGGAGAAGTCGAAGCCGCGGGTCTTATCCGCCCAGTACTGGGCGTCATGAGTTGGTTTCAAGTCGAGACCGGCTGCGAACTTGACCGTCGTCGGATCCAGTCCTAGCGTGGTCAACTTCAGAAGCGTCGATGCGACGGCGTCGAAACTCCACCGTCCCGACGATCTGATGTCGAAAACGTCCGCCATCGGCCGCGCGTAATAGGTGTTCAGGTTGAGGTGCTCGGTGCCGAAGATGTCTTCGATGGTGCGGAGCACGTTGGGCTGACTGTAGTGGCTGCTCACAACGGCATGCTTCTTCACGTAAGGACCAACGAAGTATGTCGTGGCGCGATGCGAATCGACATGGTCTGCTCCGTCTTGAGAGTCGTCTTCGATGATGATGATCAGGGTGTCCTTCGCGTAGGGGCTGTGAGCCACAGCTTGAACCAGTAAGCCGACTGCGTAGTCGTTATCAGCCTGCTGCAGTTCCGGAGTATTGACTCCGCCCAGCGCCGAACTGAAATTGCCGGTGTGATCGTGGCTGAGACCGCGGATCATTTCAAGCGACGGCAGATTGCCGTTGGCGACGAATTGCTGGAACTCACGGTTCCATTCGTTGAAGCGCCAGAAATCCGGGTAGCTCTGATCGTAGGCGCGGAAGTACGGATCATAGAATCCGTTCTGATAGAGCAGTTGATTGGCCGTCGTGGTCTGGATGACGCCGGCGGCGAAAGGATCAGTGATGGGGTTGGTGGTGGTTCCGATGCTGCCCGGCGTGTTGGCCATCCAGCCATAGTTGCGAACCGTTCCGCCGGAGTTCAAGACGGCGTTGAAGATATATCCCTCCTGATAGCCGGAGGGGCCGTCGCTAGCGGCGTGGTCACCGTCACCAGCCAGGAGATTCGCCGTGCCGCCTTTCAGCGACGACGTGGAACTGGAATAGGGTGTGGTTGCGCCGGTTGGATCAAAAAAGAAGTCACGTGCGGCAACGCTATTCAGGTTGCTTGGAATATTTCGGTTCTGGCCTTCACCTTCATAGGAGAGTCCGCGGTTCACGCGCGCATAGTTGATCTGTTGCGTGAGCGTCTCCGTATTGGTCACGCGCCCACGCATCGACCAGGACCAGCCATCCATTGATCCGTCGCCCGGATCCATGAAGTTGTCCAGAGTTACGAAGTCGCGCGCCATGCCATGGAAGCTGGGTGTGACGAATTCGCCGAATAGCGCCAGCGAAGGATCGCCGTTGGAGCCATTGTTGAGGTCGCCCAGAATCTGATCGAACGTACGGTTTTCTTTCACGACGTAGATGATGTGCTTGATTTTTGAGTGAAGGAAGTGCATCACTTCCTCATCAGATCGGGAGGGTTCGAGCAGATATCCGTTGTTGGCGGCTACCTGAGCGGTCAGATCCCAGAGACGCTCTCCATCCGGAACTTGCGCGCTCACAATTGTTGCGTGTTCCAGCTGAAATTGATACTGGTTGTTTGCCCTCAGGATGGCGGACTCCGCTGCATTGCCGCCCGGGAAGGGGCCGCCCGGCGGCGTGATGTACTGGATGAAGGCAAAGTTGCCGTAGCCATAACCGGGATTCGGACCTGTGTCGCACTTGCCGTTGATGACGTACATCCAGCTGCCATCAGGGCTGAACGTAACGTCGGTCGGATCGTATGCGGTCGGGATAAGTCCGATCGTGTCGAAAGCGAACGGCCCACTTAGCGGGATCACGGCGATCGAGTTCGAACCGGCGTTGACTGCGTAGAGCGTTTTCTTTACGGGATTAATGGCTACCGCGGTTGGCGCCGCGCCAGTAGTGTTCGCGGGGAAACCCAGAAAAGCGGGGCCGCGTGTGTCGATCTTGTGGGTGATGCTGTTGGTCGCGGTGTTGATGACTGCAACCTGGTCCTGATTATCCTGCGTGACGTAGAGCGTAGAGCCGTCTGCGCTGAGCGTCATGCCGTTCGGATTGCCATCCAGTTGGATGCGGGTTACGAGTGATCCCGCGGTTGGGCTGGCCACGTTGACAGCGATAACCTCACGATCGCGATCGGCATCGACATAGGCGATCGAACCGTTCAACACGACGGCGTAGGGGAACGTGCCGCCTTTCGTGCCGTTGGGGGCGCCCGAAGTTGCGAAGGGCCGCAGGTCGTACTCGTAGCGCACGGTTCCGCTTGCGGTGTCAATTACGCTGATCGAATCGTTATAGTTGTTGGCCGCTACGAGCGTTTTTCCGTCGGCCGTGATGGCAAGTCCAGCCACGTTGGGCTCGACGCCGAGACCGAGGCCGGTCCGATTGGCAGTGTTGGACACACAGCCACTTGGGGCATGGCCAAGGCTGATCTTGTTGCTTAACGAGAAGCTGAGGCCGTTGCTGCTATAGGCGTACACCGCGTCGTCACAGCCACCCGAGGCATAGAGCGTCTGACTGCTTGGAGCCCAGACCAGACCGACGTGCGCATTGAGTTGCTGGATGACCTGCTTCAGAACAGGGTTGGTCTTATTCGCTCCCGAAATGTCGTAGAGAAAAAGAAACTGTGTGGAAGCTGTGGGGTCAACGTTACCGGACGTGTCGTAAAGGGAGTTCATCCCGGCGGTCAAGATCGCCAGGGTCTTGCCATCGGGGCTCACCACCGCCTTTACCGCCTCACCCGCGACGAAGTTCGGGTAATTGGTGAGACCGGGATTCAATGGCTGCTGGACGGCGTTAGCCAAGGCTGTTGGTGTTATGTACAGACCCGGCGGCGTCGGGGACTTCTGATCGCCGTCGTTATTGCGTTGCGAGTTTGCAAGACCGGCAAAGACCAGAATGATCGAGGCGAGAACAATCGTCTTGCGCAGTTCGTCGAAGCGGAACAGTCTCCTACTCTTCATATTCTTATTCTCCGAAGGAAGTCTGGTTGAATGCATTAACGACACACGGTTAACGAAACGGGAAGAACTTCAGCGGACGGCTACTGTGCTTGACGATAGGAGTGCAATGTTGTGCGCCGATGACAATCATATGAAAAGTTATTCACAGCCAAGCGAGAGACTTGTGCCAGACAAACGAGGATTCGGTCTAGGCCAATGTAAGGGACAGCAAGACGGCGTATGTCCGAGTCGTAGTGAGAAGCGCGCAATCGGGAATACGCTGAGGCGCTCCCACGTCCCGTACCAACCGGCAGTGGGCTCGGATCTAGAAACTCCAACTCCGACTCATCACCGACTGTTCTGCCCTGTTGCTTCGCCGGCGCTTCCTCGATTTCCAAAGCATCGAGTTCACTACACACAAAGGCTCGGTGTTCCCCTCGGAGCAATGGCACGGGTCTTCGGCACACGCGACCTGCCCACCCATCAGAGTGAAGCTTCTGTAAAAATGGTTCCCCTATTCATCGGAATGAATCACGATCTCGTGTGTAGGAAACTGCTTTGCCAGCGATTTGAACAAGGCCACCGGAGGCGCCCATGCCGTATCGAACTCAACCGTATGCTCCGGGGTCTTTGGTTGAGAACCTGGCATCGTAGGCATTCCACTTCGTGCCCCAGTTCTCGACAGACCATGAGCGCCATGTGGGCACCCTGAAGCCGTGTAGGTCGACTTCCTCATGGCAGTTCTGGATGTGCTCAGGCATAGGGACGATGCTGTTGAAGTCGAACACTGATTCCTCCGTGCCGACGAACTCGAAGACTTCCCTCGGATCACCCTAAGTTATTCTTAGCGAATTTTCTGCCCAATTCGGCATACGGCTGTCCTTTGCTTTATCTTGGGTGCGATTGAGAAACACCGCCCCATATTGCGTAAATACTCAGCTTTTCGGACATTCAGGAATCTGCAAGACAAAAAATGAGGATGAGGTCACGTCGCTGTCGCTGGGCAATGCCCCGGGCCCCACCCAGCGCATCAAGTGCGAGCCATGAAATTCAATGCGAAGCAGACGACGGCATCCAGAAGGACAAAAAGAGGGCCGCAACGAAGGCGGCCGCCAGTTTGGATCACCAGGTATCCTTCAGCCCTCAGCGGAGCTGCGATTTGCGCAAGTCCATCGCTTTCAGCGCCAAGCCGCGGGCTACGGATGTAAACTCGTTTCCGCCCTGAATTCGCTTCTCTCCAAATCGTATTTCAAAGATTTTCCTGACAGCGGGTACAAATGAAGAGCCTCCCGTCAGGAAGACCATATCGACGTCTTTGGGCAGAACACCCGAAGAACTGAGGAGAGAATCGATGCATCCAGAGATCTGTCCAAGTTCCTCGGAAATCCACTCCTCGAACGATGTTCGTTCCACTACCGCCCTCAGATCCACAAACCCGTCCGAAAACTGGAATGTGGCCACTGGGTCATTCGATAAATCGCACTTAACCTTCTGCACGGCGCGGTTTAGATGGAACCCGAGATCTTCTTTTATGAAGTGAATGAGCGCCCCGATCTTCTCGGGTTCAAGCGACTGCGCGTGAACGCCCCTTAGCATGTTCAGCACGTCCCTGCCTCTCAACAGGGACAGATGATGCCAGCGCTCTAACCTTATGTAAACCCAATTTGGAACCGTTAGGATCTTGCCCAGCGACCGCAACTGCGATCCGGCACCCAGAGCCGGAGAAACCATGTGCCTGATGATCTTTGCATCAAAGGAATCTCCCGCTATGCCCACTCCGGCGTTACCCACGATGTCGCTCGGGACTCTGCCTCTTCGGCGGACAGTAGGGCCGACGTGAACTAATGAGAAGTCGCTCGTACCGCCACCGAAATCCCCAATAAGGATGAGTTCGTCATGGTCAAGCGTGGATTCGTAATAGTGAGCCGCTGCCACCGGCTCCATCTCGAACTCTACGGACTCATAGCCAGCTGAATCAAAAGCCAACCGTAGTCGGCCCTCTGCATAACTGTCATCTTCCTTGTTCTCTGCTCCCACAAAATGAACCGGCCTTCCGACTACTGCTGACCTGACTTTGATCCCGAACTGATGCTCCGCCTTTTCGCGCAGGTCCCTGAGAATCCTGGCGATTAGGTCCTCAAGCGTGTAACGTCGACCGAAAACCTCCGTGCCGTGAAGGGTACGACTACTCAGGAAGGACTTGAGGGATTGAATGAGTCGACCCTTCGTCTCCGCGGAGAGATACTGGTCGATGCCCTCTGGGCCCGTCCACGATTTCAGAGTATTTACACCGCCTTCCTTCCCCTGCTGCAGATACAACAGCGACCGATAGGCATCAGTCAGGTTCCCGAAGTACGGAAATTTGGCAAGCTGAACCTCGTCGGAGCGGCCGGCAAAGGCGATCGAGCTGTTAGTTGTCCCAAAGTCGATGCCGATAGCGCCTTTGCCCGATTGGGAAGTTGGCGAATACATTTGTGGTCTTTTCAAATGGTTGCCGGGGGCTGCATCAGAGTATTTTGGCGTCAAATAATCCCAGACGGATGGTCCTTACTGTTCGGAGACGAGCCTCTGACTAATACAATGTCAACGTCGTGCCCTCGCTGTTTCGCAACCACTGCGCGATGTCTTTTTCTCGAAAAAAGGGCGCTCCCCTTGCTCCAGGTCGCGATTGAGCAACTCGGTGATTTCGCCGGCGGTGCTTGGTTTCCTAATTTTATTCAACGCTAGCGAAATATGCTCGCTCAGATGACGATTCGACTTTGGGGCCTTCTTCATTAGGGAAGGAGAGTTTTCCAGGTAGCCGCGTCGCTAGTGAATTCTGGCGATAGCAGCCTCTTCTTTGATGGCGACATCTTGGGGGAGAGGAAGATACCCTAGTGCAGCGGCCTGCCGCTGGCCGGCGCCCAGCATCCAGTGCAGAAAGCCGATAAGTGCGCTCCGTGTGGCGTCGTTGGCACTATGGGCAGGAACAACAATCCACGTAAAGGAACTGATTGGATAAGCGTCTGCACGCGGAGCATCCACGACAGACACTTTGAAGTCCTGACTGACTTTCATGGAACGGCTCGCAGCCGCGGCGATGCTTTCCAGGCTGGCTGAAACGAATTCGCCATCCCGGTTTCGAACTCTGCCGTAGGTCAAGTGATTCTGCAAGGCATAGATAAATTCAACATACCCAATGGAGCCGACCCGCTCCTTGACCAGTTTGGAGACCCCGTCGTTCCCATTTGCCTCCAGTCCTACTGGCCACTTGGGAGCTAGGCTCGTACCCACTTGGGCCTTCCACTCAGAGCTGATCTTTGAGAGATAGTCCGTCCAGACGTAACTGGTTCCGCTGCCGTCCGCGCGATGAACGACTGCAATGTCGAGATCAGGAAGGTGAAGGCCCCGATTGGCGCGAGTTAAAATCGGGTCATTCCATTTCTTGATCTTTCCCAGATAGATACCTGCCAGTGCTTCCGGAGTGAATGCGATGTCACTGGGCAATCCGGAGAGGTTCACCACAGGCACTACCGCGCCTACTACCGAGGGAAAGAACAAATACTCTTCTTCGTGTTCTGGGGCGAGAACGTGAACCACTTCCGGGCTGTCCGAGGTTCCGAAATCGGCGCTGTTTGCAAGGAGCTTGCGAACTCCCGCCTCCGACCCTATCGGTTCGTATGTTATCTGCAGAGCTGGATTTTCGCGCCGGTAGTTTGTGAACCACTTTATGTAGACGGGGAATGGGAAGGTGGCACCCGCCCCTTTCAGGATGGTCGTGGGTTGGGGCAGTGGGACAGTCTGGGAAGCCGCTTCGCTTTGTTTCAGGGCTTCGACCAGTTTCTTTACAATCAGCGTGGAAAGATCTTTCGACACATCGTCTGACGCCTCTGGCGGCGTTGCCAAGTATGACCATAGCGTCTGACCATTCTTATCTCTCAACTCAATCGAAAGGAATCCGGTATAGATGGGCGTGCCGTTGGGCGGCACCTTGCCCAATTGAGGATTATGACTCCGGTATCCTTTGATCCAGACCTCCCCGCCACCACCCAAGATTGCATCCGCGCTGGATTCGTCGGAAGCCAGCGAGACCACATTCGATCTGCGGAGTTCGCTGATCACATCCTCACGAAATTTCTCAGAACCTGCCTGGGTAGCGAACGGCTCAACATAAAGCCGTCTTATTTGATTAGCGGGAGCCGTCTGCCCTGCAAGCGCGGGTCCGAGCATCGCGCAGCAGGCCGCAAAACAGGCGGCCAACCGGAACCGGGAAACGCTCATGGTTGAGATTATCCTCCAGCTCCATGGGAGCCGATGCAATCTATTTGTGGCCGAACATCTCCACGCCGAAAACGATTCGCCATTGTGCCGCGCCGAAGTTTTGGACAAGAGCGTGGCCGATGCCCAGCTTTATCCGCAGATTCCTTCCAGTACCGGTGTGCTCGAAACGCCCGGTTAAAAGAGCCTCCGAACCCGCCGCCCCGCTAAAGAAAGCGCGAAAAGCCGTTTCCCCAAAAATCTCAGGCCCGGCCACAATTGCCCAACCATTGGACCCGGCGAACCTGCGCCCTCCGCTGATACCGTAGAGAAACTCGCTCCCGTTTGGAGTGCCGGGCACGGGCGCATCATTGAGCGTACGAACGTGTACACCGAGCTGGCCTGCATATCTGAAGGCACCGGCGTCGCCCGCAGCGAGAAATCGAAACATCCCACGGTACTTGTCGTCGGTCACGTAATCGGCGCGGTTGCCGGAGGGAAAGATGAGTTGCGCACCCGCACCTAAACGAAGCAAGCCTCCCGGCTCGCCGAGTAAGCGAATATCAAACCCGATGCGGGGGTCGGACACAGTATCGGGATTGGTTCCGAAACTAACTGACGGCGCGGTGAACTGATACTCACCCAGCGTTCCGCTCGTTCCGCTCAACACAAGGGGCACGGGAAAGTCGATGTAGCCCCGAAAACGATCATGAGTAATCGCGGCGCCGAAATCGACGAATGCCTCTTCCGACACAATTGCGAGCTTCTGTTTGCCATCTGGACCTGTGATGACCAGGGGGTTGCGCGCGTAGCCAGAGGTGAGAGAGACTGCGCCCCCGAGACGTCCACTGATGTCGAGGTCGTCCATGACGAACCACCCGGAACCGGGGGCTGATTGATAGAGACGCTCGAGTGCGAAACCCGCCGCCGGTTGTTGCGCATCTGCGAGCGAGGGCCAGAACGCTAAGAGAACAAAACCCACAAGCAACGAGCAAGCACAGCTACGATGTGATTCAAAACTCGCCATGGATTCTCACCGTAAAGATGTTGACGGGGCCCCGGGCGGCGTTGAATCCGGGATTCGCGATGTGCTGGTAATCGCCCGTCAGCCAATAAGCTGCGCGGAAGTGGACACTGTAGAAGAGATCGAGAGACTTTTCCGCGGCGGCCGTGATGGCGCCGTCACCAACAAATCCGTCCACGCCGCCCATCCCGAGGTATTTCGCGTGTATGCTCGAAATCCATCCGAGGTTGCCGCCAATGCCTGCAACGTCCCTTGGGCGAGCCCAAGAGGAACCTTTCGCCAGAACTCCCACGGTTACAGAGCGATCGTCTGACGTGTAGGCGTACACTTCGGTTTGCCCGTCCGCGTACATTGCGCGGCCGAACACCCCAATGTCGTGTCCAATGTACTGCTCTGCGAATGCGCCGATGCCTTTCTTCACGTTCGGTTTTCGCGCCCAACAGAGATCCGGCGCACCCGTGTTATGCGATCCGTAGTTGAATCCAGTGCAGGTGGTAGCGTTCTTATTGGGGTCTGCTTCGAATGCTGTTATCGCGTCACTGAAGCGTCCCATATTCTCGAGGTTGCGGAAGGCCAGTACGCGAACCATACCTTCCTGCCCACGAATTTTGTGCTTGTGCTCTACTTCCATCTGGTCTCCATAGTATTTAAAGAGTCTGAAATCCACGGGGAGTTGGTTGGGGTCCTTCGGGGGAGTGATGCGACCCACGCGCACCGCCCAGTCATCCCAAAGGAATTCCCCGACGCCTCCGTACGAGTAGCCGCGCGCGTCGGATGCAAAGTCATAGGCACCGTAGGTCAGGAATCCCAGACCAAGGAAACCCTGGCGAGGATCGACGTCAAAAGCGTTGGTATCGAAGAAATCTAAAATGCTGAAATTGCCGGCAACAAAGACGAGCCTTCTGCTGTCGTAATGGGTTCCCAATTGCAGGGGACCTGAATCCTCCACGAGGATCTTTCCGCCGAGTCCGATTGTTTGCTTGACGAAAAGCCGGGAATGATAGATCTGGGGCACCGAAGTGCCGCCTTTTTGCAGCTCGAAATTCTGGATGGCTCCGCCCAATCCTCTGAGCTGAGAAAGCGGCTGCTCCGAAATGAGTTCAGGCACCAGATAGCCTTCTGCGCCCTTCCAGAGCCGCACACCGAGGTAAAGAGTCGCGGTCCCCGTGAAACTCCTCTCGCCAGTCGGAAGAAGCGAATTGATGCTGCCGTTTAAGTTGGTATAAGGGGCAGAGAACGACGGTTTCCAGCTCGAGATGTAAGTGAACTGTCCGTACGCGTTCCAGCTTTCGTTCTCGATGTCATGCAAGCCTTTGTCCGCCAGCAGCTGCATGAAGCTAAATTGATCGCTTGGTCGAGGCGCTGGGGCGCCGTTTTGGGCACTAGCGAGCGAAGATGCAAGCAGAAAACCCGTAAGCACCCGCATAGTGGATCTTGCAATATTCAGTACCCTCACGAAATTCGATCGCCGGAGGTTCCAGTCGGGAACGCCGCACTTATATCCGTTAGAGACTGTTGCGCATCGCTCACGGCAGTTCACGCACCGCACCACGGCAGCGAGCACGACCCGAGACGCATCCAACCTCCGCGAGGAAATGTGAGGAATGTCGAGACAGTGTAAATGACAGGACCGTGACAAATGTGACAGATCCTTTAATTCTTCTGGTTTTTGGGGCGGACAATGGTCACTAGAAATCCGCTAAGGAAACGTGCATGAAGTGTGGAAACGCCACCCAAGTGTTCATCTTTTCTGCCGCCACAGTCGTCGAGGCAGGAGGTACGTGAAACCAGCAAAGCCCTCCCACTGTGTGGAAGTATTGGTCAAGCCGTGGTCAAAGCCCGCGTCGACCACGAGGTTTCTCCGCACCGAGTACGACGTGCACCACAGATTCCCCACCGCATAACTGTGCGTCAACGGCTGTGTGAAGTGCCATATCTCGCCAGAAACGGTGAACTTGCCGATCGGATGCGAGATCGAGAGCGTCTGCGCAAACTGCGCTCGCCGCACCTTAGTTTTATCGTCCTGCTGCTCAATCACGAGGCCATTCAGGTCGAAGTGAAAACCGAGCAGGTCGTCACTCAACAGCATCGTCGCGCTCTGGACGAAAGTGCCGAGGTCGAGCTCCGGCGCTGGGCTGGCGTAGAGCCGCCTCAGATACTGACCGGAGATCGTTGGGCGCTCATCGTTGCCTGGAACGATGACCGCTTGCATGCCTGCGAAGACCTCTCCCGGTCGGTTACCCGACACCGCCGCGCCGCTACTGTGCGTGAACGGCTCGAACAGAGCGAGCATCTCCATCCGCTTGTTGATGCTTAGTTTGGTCACTTGATTAATGCCGAGACGTTTCGAGAATTCAGGCGAATCAGTCGCATACAAGATGCCATTCTCGAATTGCAGATAGCCCACTGGGGTCAGTGTTGCCGGAGTTGAGACTGTCGGTCTTGAAGGGTTTGCTTCGGGTGCGTCCGGAGGGTCAGCCTGGGCTCGAAGCGTAATTGGACCAAGCAGAAGTAGTAGTGCCAACAGAGTAGGAACGCCGTTCGTCGAGCCAGTCTGCAGATTTCCTTCCCTCGTGATCTGCTTGATTAAGAGCGTTGCATCACTCCACGGGCGAGTAATATCCCGCTCTTGCGTAGACTCGAAGCCGAAGCGAACTCTGTGGTGGCCTCACTCGTACACTGATTTTGTGCCACTTACCGTCGTGCGCCAGGTTGGTTGGGCGATAGGCAATCAGGTACTGATTGCGGAGTTCCATAGACAGTTCGCTGACCGCATCTCCAATTCTCTTTAGACTATAGATGGGGAACGTCCTACCACCCGTGATTCCAGTTACGGCGCGCAATATATCCGCCTGCATGCTCTTCCCTTGTCGATGCAGGCTACCCAACGTTTCCAGAGTTGAAGTCGCAATCGGTTTTCGCCTCCTCTCCTTCTAGTGGTTGAGCCACCACTCTGCTAGTTAACGGAACGTGATACCGTGTTTTTGCTTCACGACCTGATTTTGCCCGATTCCGCCAGCAAGACTGATATTTTTCGTACGCGAGAAGCGCAAACGATCTTCCCCGACGGACCGTAGTTGGGATGACCGTAATTCACCTCGCAAACAAGGGCCAGTATGAGAATCCGGGTCTCGCGTCAAACCTCCTTCACCTTCGAGGGAGCAGCCAGCGCCACGGCGGCCTCGCCAGTGAGCGAAAGGAAGGTGAACGTCTCCTGCAGGTACAAGCGGACAGCGGCGTCGGTGTGACTGAGATAGCCGATGGAGACGTCCTGGCCGATATGCAGCTCAAAATCGCCGCCACGAGTAGTCAGCACGAAAGCGCCGGCAATGGCGGGCGCCCAGATGATTTGATCGTTGACCAGCCGCTTGACGTGCTCCAGCACCGGGTATCCATGGTCGCTGGTCTCAGCCAGTGCGGTGTAGGCGTCGGCGCCGAGCAGCACCGAGTAGGGGCCGTTGACGCCGACGAGACGCAACCGGCTCAAGCTTTGGGCAACGGCATCGGGGTACTCACGTACGTCGGCGGGAAGCGTCATGATTGGATTGCTAGTCCCTTGACGGATGCCCCCGATGCCGGCGGCGGCATAGCCCTCGAATATGGCGCCGTCCTCGGCAAAGGCAATCTGTCTCGCGGCGTCCTTCGCCGGTTGCCAGTCCGAGTCGTTCGCGCCCCGATCAACGTCGTCGATCGTCTGGCGATCCAGTTCGAACGGAACCCGCAGTTCGACCAGCGCGTTCACCTCGCGCTGCCTGGCGACGATGCCCTCCGCCGGAGCTGCGATCGTCCGCAGGTGGCCGCTACCAACTGCGGAAAGGCCGCTGCCGCCGGGCCCCTTTACGTCGGCGACGCGCCGTCCGGCAAGGTAGCGCTTGAGCGTGCGCGACGTTTCCTCTTCGATTTGAGCCCATGCCGAATCGGAGATGGGAGCAAGCTCGCGATGGAGATTATTCATGTCGTATGTCTCCTTTGAGAGAACCGATGCCGAGCGAACCGTCGCGCACCGATGAGCCGGATGGAGAGGGTTCGGCCGCCGCGGGCGAGGCAGAGGGTTCCGTAACTACAGTTTGGTCTTCGCTGACGGTCTCCAGAAATGTAGCCGACGGTACGAAGAACAGGTTTCCGGTGACGGCGCGGCTGAAGTCGAGGAGCCGGTCATAGTTGCCGGGTGGCCGACCGACGAACATGTTCTCGAGCATGCGCTCGATCGTCCGGGGCGAACGGCTGTAGCCGATGAAATAGGTGCCAAACTCGCCATGCGCAGCGCTGCCGAAGGGCATGTTGTCACGCAGGATCTTGATCTCTTTCCCGTTCTCAACGATCGTAGTGAGCGCGTTGTGCGCTGACGTTGGCTTGAGGGAGTCGTCCAATTCGATGTCGGAAAGCTTGGTGCGACCGATGATGCGTTCCTGCGCTTCGGTGGAAAGTGCATTCCATGCGCCAAGATCGTGGAGATATTTCTGCACGATGACGTAGCTGCCCCTGGCAAACAGAGCATCCTCCTCGCCAACGAGCACGGCATCGATCGCTGCCTCGCCCCTGGGATTCTCCGTCCCATCGACGAAGCCAATGAGATCGCGGTCGTCGAAGTAACGGAAGCCGTGCACTTCATCCACCGTCGAAACGGCATTTCCGATGCGCGCCATAAACTGAGTAGCAAGCTCGAAGCACAGATCCATGCGCTTGGCACGGATGTGGAACAGCAAGTCCCCCGGCGTAGAGACCGCGCGGCGATCTCCAGCGCGAATCTCCCGGAATGGATGCAGCTCTGCGGGTCGCGGCGCCCCAAAGAGGTGGTCCCAGGCGCCAGACCCAAACCCCATGACGCAGGAAAGCCCCCCTTCTAGGTCGCGAAATTCCACCGCGCGCAACAGCGCGGCGAGATCTCCGCAGAACGAACGTAGAGTGGAGCGGTTCTCAAGGCCGGGGTTGAGCGTCACCACTAGGAAGATCGCGGCGCGGGTAAGCGGCGCGGATACTGCCTGCGCGAGCGCAGGCCATTTACCTGCCGCTTCGGGCGCGCTCGTCGGATCGGGATCCATCGGTGTCGTCCCTCAAAACACAACTGTAACTCCACTTACGACGGGTCTCAACAACTTCGCGTTCTTCCCACCGCGCCTCCTCCTCCGGCACCGACGACGACAACGGCACCGGGACCGGCGTGGAGACGCCATCAGCACCTAAGAGGCATACTGTCGGCACATACTACCCTAAACTAAGAGTATGCCGATTTTGGGGCGTGCACCGAGGAGCCGGCGGATGGGCCGTCAGTCATCGCGCTCATTCGAGAGGTCAAATCTGGCACACAACTCGCACACACAGTGCCCGCTTGCGCAAGAACGCGGCATTCGGGAAATTCCTCACAGAATGGGTTGTATGGTCGTGGCGAGGCGTCAGCGTCCGCTCCGCAAGAAGTACACTTGGTTGGTCCAGTCCATTTCCCCGGCCTCGCCAGCGAGCGAAATCAGGACACGGACGAGCCTCCCAATGTCTGCCGGCGAGACTGTCTTTTCATCGACAAAGATCACGCCGCCATGGGCCCGCTCTTCTTCTGCCCATACCTTTAATAATGGAGGAATCGTCCTGCGATCATAAGTAACTAGGGTCAACCTCTGCTTCGCTGCTTCCAACAAGCAATCGGAATCTTCTTTTCCAAGGAAGTTTCCGCTCTCCCACTGCACCATCGGGTGAACAACGAGTGATCGATTCCGGCGTTGAACCCCGATCGCTATCTCTGGGGAAATGTGCTCATCGAGGAGCAGCTTGAGCATCTCAGCTCCGCTTGGTCTTTCTGGCGGCAAAGTCGACCGCTTGGGGGAGCATGCGCTTTAGGCTGTCGAAATCGGTGGAATCGTTCTCTGCAATCGCCTCGTTCACCTCTCCGGGGAATGCCTCCGAGTAGTTAAGGGCAGCTCGAACCTTCGCGTCGGACCATTTTAGATGTTTGGCAACGTCCTTGACCTTTCCTTTGTAGCTCCGAAGAAGCAGCATGACTTCCCATATCGCCAGTGTGCTTCCCTGGATATAGGCCTGCCGACCCGCCGGTGAATCGCGGAAATCCAAGAAGGCAAATTCCGACCGCCTTAAGCCCTCTTCCACAAAGCGAGCGCTAGCGTCACTCGGCGTCCAGCCGTGCCGATTCGCGATGCGCTTCAAGCGTCTTCCACTCTCCACTGGCAGGCGCATACTGAGCACCATTGAACGCGCTTGCTTCATTGATCCTCCTATGTAACTGTTGTAATCATTGTAACATTTGTAGCCAGAGGGTGGCAGTCCGCCCGCGTCAGGGCGCTTGCTGTCTACAAAGATTTCCTTACGCTCTGGAAGAAGCCGACCCCGACATCCCCATCCTGAAGCAAGCCAAGGCTGGGTACGCGAAGCTGCAATAGGGCCGTTCACTTTCCGAACATGCGCCTGCGAAAGCCCCCTGCACCGCTTTTAAGAGCGTTCCAGCAGCGCAGAGCGCACCCCAAGGATAGGGATGCGTCCTGAAGATAAGATCGGCGATCCGGCAGTTGAGAGCCTCAACTTCTCCAGGCTCATCTCAGCAAGATCCGGGAGAGGGGACGACGTGAGTTCTGTAAGCCAAAGAGATGGGCCTGGATGGTGTTCTCACGACACATGCTTATAACCCAATCAGCACCCATTTACAGTGTTCGTCACTCGGTTGTGTAATTGATTTCCATGCGTCGGACTTGAATGCTGGAGACATACAGGACCAGGAGCGCCACGACTACGATGCCGAGGATCGCGACTGGCGTGGAGACTGGATCGGGATTGGAGACCAGCAGCGACAGAAGTGGGGGCGTACTCGGAGGGGTGGGGACGTCGACGGGACACAGCGATCTCAGATAGTAGATCACGCTGACCTTCTTGAGCAAGGCCGGCAGAAACGGATTTGCTGCTTCCCAGACCAGGATTGCCGCGGCCGGCAGAATTGGATTGCGGAACAAGATTCCGGCGGCGAGGAAGAAAGATCCATAACCGAGGCAAGCCAGGGCGGTGATACCCAAGTACGCCGCAGACTGCGCCAGACCATGGTTCTGATAGAGGTAGAGGTCCCGCACATTCGGACTAAACTGCCAGTTGAAAGCAATCATCTGTAGCAATTCGCTGGTCACAAAGATGATGCATGTGGCCAACAATCCGGCCAGGAACTTTCCGACCATGAGCACGTCGCGGCGAATGGGCGCGAGAAAATAGAAGTGCAGACTCTTGTCGAGGATTTCGCCGCGGAACAGATTCATGAAGATTCCCAGGCAGCCGAAAAAGATCCCGAGCCTTAGATAGAAAAACTGGAATACCCCGGCGAAAACCACGGAATCCTGGGCGAGGTTGTAACCTTCGCGGATATGAACGTTGCTGGCTTTTCCATCCGCGAAATCGATATACAGGTCGTTGACTCCGTCGGAATAGTGGTAGTTCTCGTGGTGAATCACTTCGCCTTCGCCGGACTTGAGCGGCCTTTGCTCGTTCCAATGAAAACGTATCGGCGCCTTTCCCAGTTGCGTGATTACTTCCTGGCTCGTCATGCCCGTCTTGATGGCAAGGAGATCTTGGGAGGTCAAGGCTTTCTCATTCCGGCTGGCAAGCTGACGACTCCGCTCTCGCTGGTGGGAAGTCAGTACGGTATGGGCGGTGAAAAGAAGCAGCGGCAACAGCGCCAGGATGTAGATCCACAAGCCGCGTCGCGCAAACAACGTCTTCTTTATTTCCAGGCGGATGACGGACTTGATTTGTGCCCACCAGAGCTTGGTCATCGCACTACCTCTTCATTGCCGATCAGATATTCGTAGATGGAGTTCACATCATCGTCGGCGGGTGTGACCGATTCGATTCCGATCCCGTTCAAGGCAATGTGATTGAGCATGAGATAGAAGCGGTCCGCGTCCAGTGTTTTGATCAACAGGCCACGGCCGTCGTTGTGAATTCGGACTTCCATGGTTTGCTCGGACTTCAGCACCTCAGAGGCAAGCTCGCGCGGCCGGTCGCAGCGGACAAGAATCTGCGCGGGCTGCTCGCGGATTTCACTGCGCAAGCTGTGGATCGGCCCCTCAGCCACCACATACCCATTACTCAACATCACGACTTGATCCGAGATGGCATCGACTTCGTGAAGAATGTGGCTCGAAATAACCACGTAACACCCCTCTGCCGCTACCGAACGGAACAGAGCGATCATCTCCGCGCGAGCCAGCGGGTCGAGGCCGTTTAGAGGTTCGTCCAACACCAGGACTCGCGGATTGTTACACAAGGCTTGAGCGAGCCGGATGCGCTGGCGCATTCCTTTGCTATAACCAGCGACGTTGCGGTTGGCGGCTTCCATCAGGTTCACGCGTTCGATGGCGCGCCAAGCCAGTTGTTCCGCAGCCCGAGCGTCGCTGCCTCCCAGCCGAAGATAGGAACAAACAAACTGAAATCCGGTCAGGCCCTTGGGAAAGGAATCGAACTGGGTGCTGTAGCCAAGTATTTTGAAGAGCTTCTCTGGCTCCGTCGGATTCATGCCCAAGACGCTGATCCGCCCACGTGTGGGATGGACCAGGCCCGTCATTAAATTCATCAACGTCGTCTTCCCTGATCCGTTCGGGCCCACCAGGCTGGTGACGCCTGGTGGAATTGAGAGATTGACGCGGTTCACTCCCAGAATCTCGCCGTAGAACTTCGAGACGTCTTCGAATACGATGCAATCGTTCTTGATCGCGCCAGTCACTTGACCACCTCGTAGGCTCGGACCTTGCGCACGAGAAGGGCGAGACAAATTCCGCAGTAGATAAGCAAGGCGATCCAGGCAGCCGAGGAGGACACACCGCGATCGTTGTCAATTCGAAACAGCGAAGTCCAAACCGTGCCGATCAAGTAAACGATGTCGATGAAGTGTCCCGACTGGGTCCGCATCACGGCATTGATCGCTTGTCCGAACCCGCCCCCGAAAAACAAAACTGCCAGCAGCAACGCACCAGCGACAATTCTCCACTTTACCCAAGCTGACAAGGCCATCGCCAGCAGCGAGAGAATAGCGATCCACAGAAAGGAAGAAAGCACAAGGCTGCTGACGATCCAAAGATGATTCCATGCCCAAGAGGACCCGGCGAGGCTCGCCTGCACGGCGAACAGGACAAGACCAGGAACCCACGTAATCTCGGATAACAGAATCGCCAGAACAGCTGCCTTCCCGAACACATATTCCGCCCGGGAGAAGGGGCGGCAGAAGTACAAGGGCAGCGCACCATTGGCAAGGTCGGGCGAAATCAGACCCGGACCGGTGAACGCAGTCAGCATGAACGCCAGAACACCCTGCACGGTGATGAAAACAAAAAAGAACTCGTTGTCGATGGTGAGCAGTTGATTGCTGCCGCTGTAGCCTTCAAGAAAACTCAGGTTATGTGCGAGATAGATACCGATCAAACAGAGCAGGGGATAGAAAAAGCAGAGCACGAAAAATCCCGTCCGAAACTTCGAGCGGAACAGGTTTCTCCTGGAGTAGCGAAACAAAACCAGGCAGCGAGACCACGCTGGAGTAAGCGCGCCGGAGTACGACGTGTAAGTGCGTCTATAGACGGCCACAGCAGTTCTCCCGGCGGTGCAATTGTTTTACGTTCGCAGGTCTCATTTTCCGTGATCTTTTCGTCAGTCTCGATAACGAAAAGCGACCGGCACATAGGCGGCGCGGGATCTCAGGCGCACTCCTTTGTGCTGGTTCTTCCCAGCGGCGGCCAGTTCCACGCGGAGCCTGTGACGTTTGCCGTCGAGGGCTTCCGGCTTAAATCCCAACTCGTAGCGACAATGGAGTTGCTGCAAAATCTCTTCCAACCCTTTGGCGTAGGTTTTGGGCGTTACTCTCAAGTATTGTCCGCCAGTCTGGGCCGCAATATAGTTAGCAACGGCTCCCTGTTCGCCTATCAACCATATTCGCGGAGACCGGCGGTCCCTCAGGCCATCGGCGACGGCCGAGGTCTCCAGTAGCTCGTCTATGAAGTGGTTGGCCTCCGATCTGTCCATTCCGCTGTAGTCGCCATAGAGGAAGATCACTACCGGCACTGCTTCGGGCACTAAGGAGCGAGTAGCATCAATGATCTGTTGCAACGTCTTTTGCAGCGCTAGCTCGCCAGCCCTATCGTGGTCCTTTGTGTCTGGCGCGGGCACGAGTACCTGCTCTAGGGTGGTGGCCGCCTCGTCGATGTCGCTCGTTGGCAGCAGGTCAAGTTTGGATTGCCCATCGTCGCACCAGTGCGCGACAGCCACCGTATCTTGTTTCTCCAAGTGCTTCAGAGGGGGCGTGAGAAGACTGATTTGTCCTGCAAACAAGCCCGAACCTTTCGCCTCGTACCCCGGCATGTTGCATTGGACAACAAACCAAAGTGCAAGGGGCCGAGTTGTAAATTTTGCCCCGCTGTCAAATGTCTTGATCGAAACCGCCTGGCCGTTGTCAAAGATTCTAAAATCGTCTCGCATCAACGTCTTGTCCGGAAGGCCGCTCTTAGCATTCAGAGCGATCACATCAACCAGGACCAGATTGGACGAACTGTGCAACGTGATTTCCGGGGAATCACTGACTGGCGCGCCTTTCTGCGCGACGACCGAAGGTGTGAAGAAACTCACCTGAAGCGACGACAGCAGCAATAAAATCGCCGATGGTTTCATTTGCATATCAACTCTCCATCGCTTTCAGGAAAATGTCCTCAAGAGTGTCGCGGCGGAAGTTGAGCCGCCGGATGCGCACATCGTGCTCCCCAGCGATGCGATAAATGTCACGAATCTCGATTCCGTCGGCGAGGATCATCTTTACCCGATTCGCGGTCGTGGCACATTCGCAGCCAAGTTGTTCTATGGCCTGGGTGAAATCGCCATCGGCCCCGTAAGTCTCGAGCTCCAGGAATCTTTTGTTAGCCTTGCGTTCTTCCTCCAGGTTCGAGTGATGCGCGATCCGGCCCTGATTCAAAATCAACACTTCCTCGCAGGTATCTTCGACATCGCGCAGAAGATGCGAGCACAGCACAATCTGCAGTTGCTGGCTCTCGCGGATGTCGCGAATCATGCGGATCATGCGCTGCCGCGCGGAGGGATCGAGACCGTTCGTCGGTTCGTCGAGAATCAATAGCTTGGGTCCGTGGGCGATGGCCTGGGCTAGCTTCGCTAACTGCTTCATTCCGAGCGAATACGTCCCCAGTTCGCGATAGCGTGCCTCAGCCAGTCCGACGCAAAAGAGCGCCTCATGTGCCCTTTCGAGGGCCGCCGCCGCAGGCAAGCCGGAAAGCTCCGCCATCATTTGCACAAACGAGACCGCACTCATCTTCGAAATGAACGCGTCATTTTCAGGCATATAACCGACCAGACTGCGAATCTTCCGTGTCTCCGTTCGGATGTTATGTCCCAGCACCGAGGCCGAGCCGGAAGAGGGCTTGTAGAAACCCAGAAGGGTATTGATCAGCGTGGATTTTCCAGCGCCGTTAGGACCGAGCAATCCGATCGCCCGCCCGCGAAGAGAGCACCCGAGGTTTTTCAGAATCTCACGACTGCCAAACTGAACAGAGAGGCCCTTCAGGTCGATGACTGGCGTTCCCGGAACAGCAGCAGCTGGCTGACATGTGCCGTCTGCTGCTCCGGGCTGGACCGCGGTACTCATGTTCTGCCTGGTTTACTATTGGGTCGAACCGTGAGGGCTCACGCCCTTTTCCAGAAACATCTGCTGTGGAAACAGGCCGCCGCCCTGGCCCAAAGTCATAAGAGTACCGAGGTCGAAGCCCATGAAGCCAGTGTCGCTTGCCACCACGATCCGGTCGGGCTCTCCATAAACATAGATCAATCCGGGCGCGGTGTTCGCCTGAAGCGTGGCAATGGATTGCTGCTGCTGCGGCGTGAGCGTTCCGACCGCTTTGATCTGATCCACTAACGGCCCGACCACCGGACCGATGTTGTGATAAAGGATCGCGGAGAAATTCGTATAACCGTCGCTAGGCAGAAGAGTCTGGAAGGTTTGCGAATGCGTCAGCGTATTTCCCGCCTGCCGGTCGCGAATCGCTTTGGAGAGCGTGGCAACATCCGGCGCCGCGATCAGGTAGCTATCTACGTAGGCGTAGTCGATTTCGAAACCCGACGGCTTCGAATTCCACACCGTGTAGTAAGTCTGCGGACCAACCTGCTGCTGCGCGAGTTGCAGCGTGCCATCCGTCGAAGTCGCCTGCCGATTGAAACTGTCCACCAGTTTGCGGATAGTCGATTGCAAGGTGGAGGGATCATACACTTCGACAACCAGCTTCCAGCGCGGCGTCGGCAGCACCGGACCATCAAACGCAAACGCCACTTCACCGCCCAGAGGCGCCGCTATGTCATCCAGAACGCTCACTCCAGCTTTCGTTTCAAACTTTGACAGCTCCCGGGAAAACTTCGCTTCTCCGCCGGCGGCCATCTGGAACATTTCTTCCACGATGCTCCTGGGATTCTTGGTCACCGCCGCATTCACCATGCTCGCATCTGGCGAGATGAACTCCAAGGCTCCCATGGAAGCGGGTGCGGCCAGCCAGGAAGCGATGCCTCGCCGCTCAGAAGCGAACGTCAGCGACGCCCGATTTTCCGTCTTGCCCCCGACCTCGCGGCGTTCCATCATCAGGTATCTTACGTCCCCTAGTCCCGGCGGTGGTTGGGTGCCGTTGTCATCTTGTACGTGCTGCGCGACAATTTGTTCCATATCCACGTAGAGAAGCCAGCCCGCCCCTTGCTCGTAGGAATGAACCACTTGCTGGTAAAGCGGCGTTTCGCTGAAACGGCTGGAGCCAGACCCCTGAATCCGCGCGGCCGCTCGTTGCAGTTCCCCGGCATCCGGACTGGCCACCAGCATATCGTTATGCAAATAAACCAGGAACGGTCGTCCAGCCGACGATGAGATCGCCGAAGGATCACGCACCAACTGAAGCGCAGTCGCACTACTGTTCGTGTTAACCCGCTTCATCTCTTTGTTCAGGAAAGACTCCAACCCCGGCTGCTTTACCTTCGCGAGCACCACTGGTGCGCTGTAGGTCGGCCCATCTTTCGCCACCGCAAACACAATCTCGTCTCCTAGATAGCCGCTGAAAGTCTTTAACTGCTCTACCACATCGGCCAGCTTCGGCCCCTTGCCGCGTTGCTGCTCTTTCCACCAGTTCCGCAGCGCCGCACTCTTCTGCAACCGCTCCTGGAAAAGCTGGCTGGCTTCGCCCAGAGTATCTGCCAGATTAGGAATAGCGGCATAAACGGCGGTGTGATCTGGAACATAAGGTAGAAGATCGGAGCTGTAGCGCAACCCCGGTCCAGGAATCGCTTCAAGCTGTTTTTGCAGGAGGGCGAAGTCTCCGAGCAGGGCAAGATATTTCGCGGAGTCGCGGCTCCAGGCAATCTCGGTCTGGATTGGAACCTTAGACAGAGCGGAGCTCGAAGTCTCTTCCTCGCCCGCGTGCAGGTCGGTCGTCCGCTCGCCATACGCAACCCGAACCACGCCCTCGATCACCGCGACGCGAGACCCCTTGGTACCGTGGTTCACGGAAAAAATTGTTCCCTTTACAGAGACGAGGCAATCATCGGTGGCAACATAAAGGCGGCCGGTGTGCTGCTTGGCGGCCTGAACGATGATATGGCCACCCTCCAAATGGATCGTCGTCCCCTTCCATTCGCGCGACACCGACAGTTCGGAGCGCTCACCCATCTCAACCAACGATCCGTCAAGCAGCCGAACTACCGCGTTCGACCCTTTGGCAGTGCGGATCTCATCTCCGTTCCTGATCGGGTAGCCCGCCGGAATCACGCGCACTTGCTCGTCAGAGACGGCATACAGTGCCCCATCCACATTCTCGACGGCGCCGCGAATCGCGGGCTGGCCGGGGAAAATACCTTTGACCAGCGCGAGTGACATGACTGCAACAAAAATGGCTGCGGCCGCGCCCATGGCCCACTGCCACACCGGAAAAGCTGGCCTCGCATTCCACGCAGGTTGCCATACTGGCTGCCCTCCGACGTTACGGACCTGCTGAACGGCATGCCGACAGGCTACACACTGGTGCAAATGGTCCTCGAGCAGCAACCGGCGCGCCTCCGGCAGATTCTTATCCAGATACGCCGGGATCAGCGTCTGAAAATCCTCACAGCTCCGCAGAGTGCGGATGCTCAGGTGGGCAGTTGGAGATCCGGCGATCGAGCTCCACACGCGATCAGCGGCCTGCGAAACCACTTGATCGTCCACATGTTCACTTCGAATCTCAGAGAGTAGCCGGTCGAATTTATGATCGCTCACGATATTTCTCCTAATCTGACTGTCAGGTACGGACGGACAGGTACGGACGAAGCTCATTCTGGAGCTGTCGACGAGTGCGATGTACGATAACCGCCACCAGCACTTGTGAGATGCCGAGCATTTCCGCAATCTGCCGATTGCTGAAGCCCTCAAGGAAGCGAAACGCAAAGATTTCCGCCGGCCGCGGCTCCAGCCGAGCAATGGCCCCAGCCAAGGCTCGCCGGAGGCCGTAATCACGGTCTTGCGCGGGCGCGGTTCGCGGCAGGCCCAAGCCATCTTCCAGAAGAGGAACCGTCTGCTCGGCCTGTCGAGATCGAATCACATCCAGCGCGGTATTAATTGCCGCCCGGCGCAGATAGGTTTCGGGATCTTGAATGGAATCGGGGTTCTTCGCATCTCGGCGGAGTAGGCGCAGAAAAATGGTTTGCAACACATCTTCCGCGTCCGCAGCATTGCCCGTGATCCGGTAAGCCGCCCGAAACACAAGAGCGTGGTACGCCCGAAAGGCATGATCGAGCTCGTACGGAATCGCGATTGCCGGTTCCTCTAGTCCGCTCAGCAGGGTACGCCTCCTAGCTACTCTTTAATAGTAAGACGCTGGGGAGGGCGGATTATTACAGGCAGGCCCTGAATTAGGTAGCCGGAGATAAAGTCGGAATCGTCGGATCCACTGCCGCTATGGCCAAATCCGATTTGCCACACGCTGTCAGGAAAACTTGATAAGTGAATGAAAGAGGGAAAGAGGTCACCAGCGGCAATCAAGACTCGTTCGATTCAGCCCAAGGCGTCGCAGGGTCAATGCCAGGACTAGGCATGTGAACCCCTCGCGCGAAATCGACGCACTAATATGGATCCCGGGCACGAAAAACAGGACCAAGAACCATGCCAGCCACAGAAAGGCCGCTGCCGTTTCCCGATGGGATTCGTAAATCCCCGGGTGTCGAGGATAGGAGTGACGCCAACCAGAAGTACGAGAGTAGCCAAAAGCATCGATTGTTGACTTAACAGCCCACGCCTTCGGGCCAAACGATCCCTGCCGTCGCCTGGTCTGGTCAATTGCACGTCCAACGAAAACACCAAAGGATAATGACACCCAAGAGAAAGAAAAGCTCTTGTGCCCCAAGACCATAAACGGGTGCGGGTGTTCGATCTAGTCTCTCGAATGGCAGCAGGACACACCTACGGAGAACAGCGTGGCGGGCGCGTTGATTCCCTTGCAGATTAATATGGGAGTAGGAGCGTATGGGAAGTCAAGTCCTGCTGGTTGGGGAGCTCGCCGCCCAGATTCAAGCAGTGCCGATGCGAGAAGTGACTGCATGATTGGTAATACAAGCTGAAAAGTCAACTTGAATTTGGAGATTGCAGAGGCTCCGGCGCTGTCGGACTATCGTTCAAGTAGCGAACTATATACGGCTTATATCTCCGCTCTGAAGGGCGGAGTTTTACGCCGCTAGGCGGATAAAAGCAGCTAAGAGCGCCCTGGCGATTTTGAGTTCCCTTCCTTTGATTCCAGCTTCTTGCGGATGCGGCGCAGCTCAATAAAGCTTAGAGCGGTCATCGCACTAAGCAGGGATCCAAACAAGATCATCATAAGAGTGTCCATCGTGCACGGGCTCCTCGCCTGCTTAAGAATGCAGGGTCATTTGAATTGAACTGGCTGCTTTCGAAAAATACGGTGCTCGTATTGCTTCCTTGCGTATTGCTTCCGATGAGGCGGATCGTGTCCACTGCCAATTCGGGAGTGATGGCCAGATTCGCGGCAAAACAAAGCGCCCCCGACTCAGATCCGAGTCGCGAGCGCTTGTTGGGCAGCCCTCCCCCAGAACTGCTCAGTCACAGGGTAGAACTGTTATCAGACCAAAGGGAATGGCACGCGCGTGCTATCCAGAAGATCCGTTTTCTGTACAAGGCAGCCGGACCCGCCGACCACTAAATCGGAGCGGAAGCCAGGGCTGAAGGCCGATTTGCCTTCATAGAATTCCGGCGCACCCAGGCGCATTCGAAGTCTGATGTAAGATTCCGGGCGTATATCCCAGAGAGGATTCATGCGCTCGTTTGCCAATTCGCAGTTCCTCGCTGCCGCTGTGGTTTTGCCCACACCGGCCATGCCAGCGGCGAGTATGCAGACTTCCTCACCGGCTTCGTGCTGCCAGACGGTAAAGTTAAGGGGGCGTCCGGTGGGTGTGACCGTGGGTCTGGATGGATCGCTGCTGGTGATCGACGATGGATCAAACTCAGTGTGGAGAATCAGAAACACGGGAAAGTGATGGAGAAGTTATCCCTAAGAGGCGGTAGCGTTATGCAATTCTCAGTTATTGAGAAGGCAGTGGAGCCGTGAATTCGAGTCCAAAACAGTATCCCTCACGATAGCGTACGATGGCCATCATTCGTAAACGATTTGGAATACCGAACTCAACCTCCAGCAGATCACCCGGTTTCAGCAGGAGTCCGGCATACAATTCCATCCCGCCTTCACTTAACTCCGTGCCTCGGCCGGGGACCATGGTGGTTGAGAACCCGTTTGTGACGGCCACCTGAACCGGAAAGTCGACGGGATGCCGCTGCCATCGACGCGTGCTTTTGGAGGGCGCCATTTTGCTCGATAATGCCCGGAAGCAGGTCCTCGTTCAAATTACGAAAGTGCAGTAAGCTGCGCTGGACTGTAGGTTGCGGGGAGCCATTTCGCTCGGCAAATTCTTAGCAGGTCTTGCCTTGATTTCGTCACCATACTTCCGATACCGTCGAAGGCGTAAAGGACGCGATGCCTTATAGAATCTGAGAGGTAAATGGAGCAAGTGGCTATGGAAACACAAGGCGAACGCAATCCCGAGGAAGTTCCAGCCCAGACAGCAGCGCATATTGCAAGTGCTCACCAGATTTTAAAAGCCCTGCAAGAGAAGATTGGAAAGCATCCAGAACTGGGTGCGGCCATTACGAAACTGGAAATGGCGCTGAATACATTGGCGGTAAAGACAGGCGGAATGCTCTAGCGGCGAGCGAGATAGACGGTCACTCATTGACCCGGTTTCGACTGAACCGCCGGTCCTTGACTTCCTTTGGCGCAGGGATGAAAATTCCCTTATAACCCCCGCAGCTGAGGGAGCGAGCAGGATGACAAGCACACTGCGCGCTGCCGTTTTACCGAAGCGCCCCGTCTAAATGTGCTGGACTACCGAGGCTGTTTTCTGTGCATTCTTGTCTGATTCGGATTGGGCGTACAGCACGCTTGATCCTGGTGATCGCTTCGCTCGTAGCCTCAAGCACGTTCAGTGGGTGTGGATCTGGGAGTGGTCAGTCGGCGGTGCCCCCAGTTACGATACCGCCAACTGCGGTGCTGGCACCTGCGATACCCGCTCCTGAGCCTGTGCTTCTTTTCAATGGAACAGGCACTACCTCCTCAGACGTCGCTGCGGTCGAAGCCGTTCTCGGCACTCTGGGCGTCGGCTACGTCACCGCGGATTCAACTCAACTGAACGCCATGACCGAACCACAGCTGGGAGGATACAAGCTGATGATTGTTCCCGGCGGGAACTCGATTACGATTGGGCAGAGTCTCACCGCAGACACCACATCTATGATCCGAGGTGCGGTGGAACAGTATGGCGTGCATTACCTGGGACTTTGTGCCGGCGCTTTCTTTGGGGGATATTCCATTTACAACGGAGTCGATCTCACTGGGGGGGGTGTCGTTCGATTTTTACGCCGATGAATACAAGGGAATTCATCTGGAGCCGGTCGAAATTTCTTTGCCTAATAGCGGTCCGCTGGATGTGTACTGGCAGGACGGTCCCCAGCTTTCAGGGTGGGGGGCGGTGGTCGCGAAGTTTCCCGATGGCACCCCGGCGATCATCGAAGGCCAGTCCGGCAAGGGGTTTGTAATCCTTACCGGCGTCCATCCCGAGGCTCCGGAGAGCTGGCGAGGACGACTAATCTTCACTACCCCCGTCTCGGCAGACCTGGCATACGCGGGTACCGTGATCCAAGCCGCCCTGAATGGAACATCGCTCCCCCACTTTTAGAATCCGTAGCGGGCGGTCCTAACAACAATTCCAATTTCTCCTGGGCTCACACTCGGGGCGAAGACCGTCTCGTTGAACACCAAGCAACAAGAAATTTTGACGCCCTCATTTGCAAGAATATGGGAGTAGAATCGGCCAGTAAGGCATAGGTACGAACATGAATTGTTCGCAGACTGTGGCGGCACGACGAGGGCCAGGACATTGCCGAGTATGCTGTGATGCTCGCCGTTATTCTGGTAATTGTAGTTGGTACGATTCGCCTGATCGGAAGCAACGCGAACACCGTACTTTCGAATGCAGCCAGTTCAATTCAATGATCCTGCATTTTTGAGCAGGGGAGGAGCCCGCGCAAGATGGACACTATTGTGATGATCATGTTTGGATCTGTGCTGTGCACGATGACCGCACTGAGCTTTATCGAGCTGCGCCGCATCCGCAAGAAGCTGGAATCCAAGCAAGGAAACTCAAAATCGCCAACGGTCGAGTAATCCGGTCTCCTCCTAAAGTAATAGAACTAGCCGACGCATTCCACGGCGCGCTGCAAGGGTGGCGAGCCAAGACAACATTTCACTCATCCGCTCGAAACTCGCTCGCTGCAACTCGCCTGGCCAACGGCGAGGATTCTTCACAGCCCCAAGCCTTTAACACCTGTCAGCAAGGCGAAATAAGCTTCGGTCCCTTTTTCTTAGCCAGCGATTAGTTCCGGCGAGCATCTGAAACGTTCTCTGACAATCTCGCACTATAGATAGGAACGAGAGTTCCGGCGACTGCGCCAGCACATCCGGTTCGCAGGAGAACAGACGTGTGGATGAGGTCATGCGCTGTCTGTAAGGCACTGTTATACAAGCTCCGACTGTCCGATTCCGTGCGCTGTCGTTGCGGATGGATATGGTAGGGAGACGGACTTTGAAAGCTGATTGCATCCCCCCACAGCACATTCATTAGGAGGAGATTGCAATGGCAATAGTTATCGAGTTTTACGTACCGAAGAATTTTCAGAAACCGTTGAGGTCGGCTCCTCTGCGACAGCCCGGAAAGGTTATCGAGTTTTGCTTGCCGAGGAAGAAATCGGCCTAGCTTAACCCAATTCTCGCTGACCTTCCATTCTCGGCAAAATCTCGGCTAAGCTTTTTTCAGCAAGCGGGTCAGCCAGACCAAAATCACCGCACCCACAAATGCCACAATAATGGAGCCGATCATGCCGCCGCCCGGCCAGATTCCCAGAAGACCGAAGACCCAACCGCCCACAATGCCGCCCAAGATTCCCAGAATGATGTCCACGAGTACGCCGTAGCCACCGCCCTTCATAACCTTGCCAGCAAGCCAACCCGCGATCAGCCCAACCACGATCCATGCAAGCAATCCCATGACGAGCCTCCCTGCCGCGCTTTAGGCGGGAATTTCTACTTTGCTGCGACCGACCGAAATATACACGTCCCCCCTTCCATGTGCAACGGCTGGAGATCGTAGCGCTCAGAGCAGAGACGGAGGTTCCAAGGCTTCTTTTCTCCTGCAGTCTGGATACCTCGTTTAAGCCTGAGCCGCGAGGCTTTTATGGAACCAGATCCTCAACCGCCAGGGCGCGCAAGCTGTCGGCTTCGATCACTTTGCCTTTAAGGACGATCCCAGGTACACCTATCCTGTCGAGAACGTTGTGCGGCAGCCGTGTGCCATTCCGTTCGTTGAGCACAAGATAAATCTCTCCACCCTGGTCAGGAATGAATACCACAGGCCCTCCCGCCGCGGCGCATAGCTTCGCGCAGAAGGCGTGATCGTAAGCGTGCACGTGACTACCCATATAGCAATTTGCGTCGGTCACCTCGCCGCGCACTCTCACGGCTTCTCCAGGCTCTGCTTGCCCCACAAGCAAATCAATGTTTCCTTGTTTTGCCATTCTCCGCGCTTTTGGCAAATCGGAAGCCAGTCGTTGGACCTGCGTGAACGGCATCTTGTTCAGCTCATTCCGATCTCCAAATTGGAAAGCGCACAATCCCAGAGTCGCGATTGTGACCAGCAACGCCGGCGCCGATTTCTTACTTCGATGCCTTCTTGGTAGCGTGGCTTGCATCGTTGCGCTCGCGCTGCTGGCTTTCGGAGCCCGTATAGGTGATACGCCAGATGGAGTTCGAACCATCATCGGTTACTAGAAGCGATCCGTCTTGAGCTTCAGTGACGCCGACGGGCCTTCCCCACACGTGTCCGTTGTCGACTACAAATCCGGTCACAAAATCTTCATACTCGCCGCTGGCTCGGCTTGTCAGGTGCAGAGGTACGCGGATCACTTCGTATCCGGCGCGCACCGATCGGTTCCATGAACCGTGCTGGGACGCGAAAATGTCTCCTTGATATTCGGACGGAAACTGCGTCCCCTCATAGAACGTCATCTCGAGTGAGGCGTTGTGAGGCTGCAAAAGCACATCTGGGACGAGAGCCTTATCTCTTAACTCCGGATGTTTGCCCTCATGGCGCGGATCTTGGTGGTTGCCGATGTACCACCAAGGCCAGCCATAGAAGCCGCCTTCTTCGACGCGGGTGATGTAGTCGGGCACCAAGTTGTCTCCCAGGCCGTCACGTTCATTGACCGAACACCATAGCTCGCCGGTCTTAGGATTGATCGCGAGCCCGCCTCCGGCATTGCGGATTCCGTACGCGTACACTCGCATGTCTGAGCCATCGGGGTTGAACTCCAGGATATCGGCTCGATTCTTTTCAGCCGGCGTTGTGTCGGGGTCGTCCACATTCGAAGCCGATCCGACTGCGACGAACATTTTCTTGCCATCGGCCGTGAACTGAATGTCGCGCGTCCAGTGACCACTACCATGAGGGAGATCAACAATGTGCTGCGCTGGTCCGCTCGCCTTCAATTCTCCATTCTTGTACGGAAAGCGCACAACCGAGTCGGTGTTTCCCACGTAGACCCACTGCGGATTCTCTCCCGGAGGATAGAAGGCGATGCCGTAGGGCTGGTTGAGCCCTGTGGCAAAAGTCTCGGTCTGTTCGGGCTTACCGCCGGCAGTGATTCCGCGAAACACTGTGATTTTCCCGCTACTGCTTTCGGCCAGGAAGAAATCGCCGCTGGGCGCGGTCCGGATCAATCTCGGATTATCAAGTCCCGTGGCGTATTGCTGCACAACGAATCCAGTGGGAGCCTTTGGCCAGGCACCGGGAGGACGCGCCACCAATTGAGGTCCATTGCTCGCTGACTCCGTGACGTACGGAGCCGGAAGATCCTGCACCGTGATCTTGCGGATCTTCCCAGGCTGCTCATAGCGAAAGTCTGCGTAGGGCGGTTGTGGCGGGGGCGCGTTAGTCTTGACGGGCTTCACATCGGCAGAAGCAGAGTCGCTCGACGGTGCACTCGTGGAACTTTTGAGCGACTTCAAGTAAGCGACAATCTGCCATCGTTGCAGCTCAGGCAAGGCCGCCCAAGACGGCATGCCGTTATTGACAGATCCGGTCGTGATGAACCAGAAAACCTCCCCGTCGGTTGCCACTTGTGTTGGCCCGTGTGCCAGCGGAGGAATGTTTCCGGTTCCCCGTCCCTGGATCCCATGGCAGGAGCCGCAGTTTGTGGCATAGAGTTTTGAGCCTGCCAAGACGGCCGCCTGCTGACCTGCGTAGGGGTTCTTCAATTGATTGCTGGATGTGGGTGCGTTATGAAAGTGCGCGTCCTGAGCAATCAGCGTCGAAACAGAAAAGATCAACGGGATGACGCAGATTATTGCATTCAGGAAAAAGCGTCCGGCACTGGGTCTCATTACTCTCCTCCAGCGGTCCCCGCCACACGCACGACCGCTCCTTAAACAGAAGCAACTTCTTTGCCATCGTGCAAGAGCCTGTCTGTTCAACAAACTGCCCAATTACGATGGGCGTCGTGCCACGCTCAATGACGCAGGCAAGCTATGGTAATGACCCGGTCAGTATTTCGACGCCGCTGTCCAAATGCTGACAGTCGAACGACATTCGAAAGAAAAAAAAGAAAGATTGTCGCTTACGCAAACGAACGTTCACCCTGTACGCCCTAGTGGCATCGATACAAAGTGGCACGGAGAATGCTGGTCTGACTCTGAGGAAGGGTAACTTGATGGGGAAGACCTTGAAGCTCAAAGTGAATGGAAAAGAGCGCACCTTCGATGGCGATCCCAACATGCCCTGGCTGTGGTACGTGCGGGACGTGCTAGGACGGACGGGAACAAAGTTTGGCTGCGGCGTGGCGCTTTGCGGGGCGTGTACTGCGGTCTTCGGCACGAGCATTGTGCGCAACGGCGAGATTACTGCCAAGAACGGCGCAATCCAGCAATCCAATTTCAATGACTACCCCGTAGCCCGGATCAACCAGGCCCCGGCTCAGACCAACGTCTACATTACGGAGAGCTCGACGCCGCCTGCCGGCGTGGGAGAGCCCGGAGTACCGCCGTTCGTTGCCGCGTTTTGCAATGCGATTTTCGCGGCAACGGGAAAGCGGGTCCGCGATCTGCCGCTCTCGAGCAACAACTTGTTTGCATAGGTGCAACCGCACAGGAGATTCTCCCATGTCTGTTAACGATAGTGACGCGAACCAATCACGCTTCGGTCGTTCCAATCAATCGCCGTTCGAAGAGAGAGGGCCCACGAATCAGGATTCATCCGTGAACAGGAGGGAGTTTATCGGCATGACCGCCGCGTCCCTCCTGGTGGCGGGAAAGTTAAGCGGGGACACAAAGCTAACGAATGGAATTCCATATAGAACTCTGGGCCGCACCGGAGAGAAAGTGTCACTGATCGGGCTCGGTGGCTATCACCTTGGCACTCAGAGCGATCCCGAAGAGAGCTTCCGCATTATTCGAACGGGAATCGACGCAGGAATAAATTTTCTTGATAACTGCTGGGACTACAACGGCGGAGAGAGCGAGGTTCGGATGGGCAAAGCGCTACGCGACGGCTATCGCCAGAAGGCGTTCTTAATGACCAAGATCGATGGCCGAAACAAAGCTGCAGCAACAGCCCAACTGAACGAATCGTTGCGACGGCTGCAGACGGATCGAATTGACCTACTCCAGTTCCACGAAGTGATCCGCGATTCTGATCCGGACCGCATTTTTGACGAAGGAGCGATGGAGGTTGTGCAGGAAGCCCAAAAGGCGGGCAAGGTCCGTTTTATCGGGTTCACCGGCCACAAGAGTCCAGACATTCATTTAAAGATGTTGGCTACTGCGTCAAAGCACGGTTTCAGGTTCGATGCCGTTCAGATGCCTCTCAACGTAATGGACGCCCACTTCAATAGCTTCGAAAAAAGGGTCTTACCGATTTTGACCAAGGATGGCACTGGAGTTCTCGGCATGAAATCGATGGGCGACAAAGTTATTCTGAGGAGCAAGACTGCTACAGCAATCGAGTGCCTGCAGTACGCCATGCATCTCCCCACCAGCGTCGTTATCACGGGCTGTGATTCTCTCGCGATCCTTCAGCAAGCTTTGAATGCCGCCCGCAGTTTTCAGCCGATGGATTCTTCTCAGGTTGCAGCTCTTCTCGCAAAAACGACGAGGGCTGCGGAAGCAGGTCAGTTTGAGCTCTACAAAACGACTCACCAGTTTGACGGAACTGTCGCGAACCCGCAGTGGCTGGGCTAGAAGCAGAAGGATCTTGGACCGAACGAATGAGTCAAGCTTGCATTTCGCTGGGCTGCAAATCGACCCACGAAAGCACCGATTGCACGCTGCTAAAATTGCGGGAGTGAGTCAATTTCCTGCTGCCCTGGGTCGATCACATCTTGGCTGTTTTTGAGAACCGGCCGGGAAATGCCCAGCTTGTGCATCTTGTGGATCAGGGTGGTGCGCTTCAAGCCAAGTTTGGCGGCAGCGCCTTTCGGACCGCCTATTACCCAACCGACGCTTTCAAGAGTCCGGAGAATCAGAGTGCGTTCGTGATCTCTTAGAGTGGTGGCAGGCACGGTGGCAGCCGGCGAAATGGCGTTCCTCTGAACCCCTTCCGACAGCAAAGGATTGGGCAGTACACCATAGTTTGAAAGGATCACGGCGCGTTCGATCAGGTTTTGTAGCTCGCGAATATTTCCCGGCCACTGGTACGAGCTGAGTGCCGACATTGTTTCGGTAGGGATTTCTTCGATCGGCCTCCCCATCTGGCGTGCGAAAATCTCGACAAAATGGTTTACCAGAACCGGAATGTCCTCGCGCCGCTCGCGCAACGGCGGCAGCATGATCGGAAACACATTCAGACGGTAGTAGAGGTCGCTGCGAAATTCGCCTCGATTCACCATCTCCATCAGATCACGATTCGTCGCCCCCACCAGCCGAACATCCACTTGGTGAGTCCGAGTGCTGCCTAAGCGCTCAAACTCCTGTTCTTGCAGGACACGAAGCAGTTTGGGCTGCAATGCCGGCGGAATATCGCCCACCTCGTCCAGGAAGAGTGTGCCTTTGTCGGCCAGTTCGAAACGGCCTATCTTTTGCCCGATAGCTCCGGTGAATGCGCCCTTCTCGTGGCCAAAAAGTTCACTCTCCAGCAGATCCAGCGGAATGGCAGCGCAATTCAACCGTACGAAAGGCCGCCCGCACCGCGAGCTGAGGCCGTGAATCGCGTGCGCAATCAGTTCCTTGCCGGTACCTGTTTCTCCCTGGATAAGAACGGTGGAATCCGCCGGTGCGACGCGCTCAACCTGTTCAAGCACCGCTTCCAGAGCAGGACTATTGCCTATGACCTGCTCGAATCGGCGTTCATCAGAAACTGGATCAACAGTCCCGAGTCTTTCGAGAGCTCCCACTGAGAACCTCCTGGCGCGGTGCCTGCAGACTTCGTTATCCGGCTCATCTCTCCAGAGCTGCTCGGACACTCCCGAGCAGGACTTCATCGTCGAATGGTTTTGCCAGGAACTCCACCGCGCCGGCCCTCAGCGCTTGCATTCGCATTTTTGTATCACCATGCGCGGTGATGAAGATGGTCGGAATTCTGCAATGCTCGGCGTTCAACTTGGCCTGCAAATCCAGACCGGACATCCCCGGCATGCGGATATCGGCAATCAGACACGCGGTGTGATGCTGCTGGCCGGACATCAAGAATTCCTCCGCTGACGTAAAGGCTTGCGACGGTAATCCGACCGATTTCAACATGCCTTGCAGTGCGCTGCGCATCAAGTCATCGTCATCGACGATCGCCACTAGGTTCGGCTTTCTCGGGATGCCCATAAGCAAAAAGTTAGCAGCGCCGTCAAACTTGCACAATCATACTTTGGTATACGAGTTCTCAAGCCGCCCCAACGCCTTGGGATACTTTGGGATAGCCGCACACTTCTGAGCTCTGAGCCAGGTCATCGACTGCGATTACGGGGACAGCAATTGCAGAGATTATTCGTGGTTTTCAGCTTTGCCGGGCAGTGTGAGATGAAAACTTGCGCCGCGCGGAGAATTATTAGACGCCCACAATCGACCGCCATGCGATTCAACAATGGAGCGGCTGATGCGAAGTCCCATGCCGGTGCCGTCACGCTTGGTGGTAAAAAAGGAATTAAAGATCCGGTCCACTTGCTGTGCGGGTAATCCGACGCCGGTATCGTTGATCGAGACCATCAGTTGCTCGTCCTGTTGCGTGTCTGGGGCGGGCTGCGACTTGATGACGAGCTGTCGTGGCCCATCCACATCTTTCATGGCTTCTATCCCATTGATCATAAGGTTCATCAGCACTTGCTGCAATTGCACGCGATCGCCCATGATCCCGGGAAGGTTTTCTGACAATTCTGTCCGCATTGATATGGAGTATCGGGTTGCCTCGCTGTTCAAGAGCACGACCATCTCTCGAATTACCTGGTTGACATCCACCAACTCTCGCTGCAGGGTTTCCTTTTTGAAGAGCGAGCGCAT
>Ga0185299_10001514_pt1 | contig 43706 bp, 47 predicted proteins | sample PaiPotPPA55metaG_FD_128002 | JGI IMG/M metagenome (GOLD analysis project Ga0185299, IMG submission 128002) | Iron sulfur acid spring bacterial and archeal communities from Banff, Canada, to study Microbial Dark Matter (Phase II) - Paint Pots PPA... ... | reverse complement strand
CGGACGAGCGATGACCTTCGCCACAACACAGAAGCACTGATGTTTCGAACAACGGGCGGCACGCCCGGCGCGCCGCCCGTTGAAGATTCAGCCGTTGATCCTCGGCTTGAGAAGATCGGAAAAGCCGACACGATGCAGCATTTCACTGCGGACGCGATCGATGACCGCGAACGCGACGTCGGCACCATCTTCTGTCGGATCGACATGGACCCGGAATGGCCGCTTGCCGAACGGCATATCGACGACCCTGACGATCGCATCGGCTACCGAAGAGGCGTCGGCCTCCGGCGGCACGATCGCGGCGAATGCCTTCTGAATTTGCTCGCCAATGCCTGCATAGGGACCCGCCTCGTATTCCGCGACGCGTGCAAGATCGGCCGGCGAACCCGAACGCGCGAAGTGATTGGTGCCGCCGGTGAAGGCGCCCGGCACGATGATGGAGGTCTCGATTCCCCAACGGGTGAGTTCGCGTGCATAGACCACCGCCATCGCGTCCATGCCCGCCTTGGCCGCGAAGTATGGCGCAAGGTACGGCGGCGTGCCTCCTGCCGAGCTGCTGCTTGAGACCCAGATCAGCAATCCCCTGCCTTGCTTGCGTAACTGCGGCAGGACGGCCCGGTTGACGCGCTGCGTGCTGAGGACGTTGACGTCGTAGACTTCCGCGAGCTGTTCGGGCGTGAAAGCCTCGGCTGGCCCGAACACCATATGACCAGCGTTGTGCATCACGACATCGAGACGTCCCTGCTCGGCGACGATCCTGGCGATGGCCGCATCGACCGATCCCTGCGAGCCGACATCGAGTTCGATGGCGCGCAGATCGACGTCGTTATTTTCGGCGTATTTTTCGACGTCGGCGGCTTGCGCCGCATTTCGGCCGGCGATACCACGCATCGATGCATAGACGGTATGGCCTGCATGGGCCAGGGCATTGGCGGACAGCCGACCAAAGCCGCTGGAAGCGCCGGTGATGACGATTACCTGTTTCATGACACATATCCTTTGAAATGATGGTTGAAGGTTTGTGGTGATCGGCGGTCTACGGCGCCATGCCGCACATCGGTCGCTCCGTTCAGACCATGCCGCCATTGGCGCGCAGCACTTGGCCGTTGATCCACGATCCGTCGGGACCTGCGAGGAAGGCGACGGCGGATGCGATGTCCGCTGGCGTGCCGAGACGCTCCAGCGGATTCATCTTTGCCATGCGGTCGATCAGTTCCTGCGACTTGCCCTTGAGGAACAGATCGGTCGCGGTCGGCCCGGGCGCCACTGCGTTGACGGTGATGCTGCGGCCGCGCAATTCCTTCGACAGGATCGCCGTCAGCGTTTCGATCGCCGATTTGGTGGCGGCGTAAACGCCGTATGTCTCCAGTTTGACCCCGACGACGCTGGTCGAGAAATTGATGATCCTCCCGCCGTCACGCAGCCGTCTTGCCGCCTCGCGCAACGTGTTGAAGGTGCCCTTGAGGTTGACCGCGACCTGCTGATCGAACAGTGAATCGTCGCTGTCGGCGATTTTTGCGAGCTTCATGATGCCGGCATTGTTGACCAGCACATCGACGCCGCCGAACGCAGCTTCCGCGGCGTCGAACATTCCGCGCACCGCGTTGACGTCGCTGACGTCGGCTCTTGCGGTGAGCGCCCGGCCGCCCTTGGCTTCGATCTTGCGGGCGAGCGCCTCGGCGGATTTGACGTCGCCGGAATAATTGATGACGACCGTCAAGCCGTCGTCGGCGAGGCGCTCGGCTACCGCGGCACCTATCCCGCGCGAGGCGCCGGTTACAATCGCTACTTTATTGATCTTGTTAGCCATTTTCAGTCTCCTCATGATTTCGCGGCAAATCCGCGTCTGATGGGAGAAAGCTAGGCTCTTTCAATTTTCGGATAATCATCCATTATTTGACATCACAATCCGGAATATGCGAATAATCATATGGATAGATTCGATGCGATGCGGGTGTTTACGCGGGTCGTGGAGCGGCGCAGCTTCACGCTCGCGGCAGACGATCTCGGACTGCCGCGCTCGACCGTCACCGATGCAGTGAAGCAGCTTGAAGCGCGCCTCGGCGTGCGGCTGCTGGAGCGCACCACGCGGCAAGTCAACCCGACCCTGGACGGCGAGGCCTATCACCGGCGCTGTCTGTCGCTGATCGCCGATCTCGAGGACGCCGAAGGCGCCTTCGGCGGCGCCAGACCCAAGGGGCTGGTGCGGCTCGAGGTGCAAGGCACGCTTGCGCGTCATTTCCTGCTGCCAAATCTGCCGGATTTCTTCGCACAATACCCCGACATCGAACTCAACATGAGCGAGGGAGACCGCTGGATCGACCTGATCAGCGAGGGTGTCGATTGCGTGCTGCGCTTCGGCCATCTGCCGGACAGCGACATGATCGCGCGACAGGTCGCGATGCTGGAACGGTTGACATGTGCCGCGCCGAAATATTTCGAGCGCTACGGGATGCCGACTGATCCTGACGCACTCGACGGCCACCGCATGATCGGGCGGCGCTCGCTCACGACAGCAAGATTGCGGCCGATGGAATTCATGATCGGCGAGACGCTGCGAGAAATCGACTTGCCGGTGATCATGTCCGTAACCGGCCCGGAAAGCTATCTGGCCACCGCGCGGCTCGGCCTCGGCCTGGTGCAGGTGCCGCGCTTCCACGCGGAAGCGGACCTCGCGCGCAACACGCTGGTGCAAGTACTGGCAGAGTGTCCGCCGCCTTCGGTTCCGGTGTCGCTGCTGTATCCGCGCAACCGGCAGCTGTCACCACGGGTCCGCGTGTTCATCGACTGGCTGATGCGGGCGTTCGGCCGAACCTGAAATCACGCCTTGGGCGACTGAAAGGGCGCAACATTTCATCGCTAACCGCTCACGCCGGATCACGCGCTAAACCATACCGCCATTGGCGCGCAGCACCTGGCCGTTGACCCATCCGCCATCGGGGCCAACGAGGAAGGAAACGACAGAGGCAATATCCTCCGGCGTGCCGATCCGCTCCATCGGATTCATCTTCGCCATGCGCTCGACCAGCTCGGGCGATTTGCCATTGAGAAAGAGGTCAGTCGCGACCGGCCCCGGAGCTACAGCATTGACGGTGATGTTGCGACCACGCAATTCTTTGGAAAGAATCGCGGTCATCGTTTCCACCGCGGCTTTGGTCGCGGCATAAATGCTGTAAGTCTCCAGTTTGGTCCCGACGACACTGGTCGAGAAATTGACGATCCGTCCTCCGTCGCGCAGGCGTCTGGCTGCCTCGCGCATCCCGTTGAAGCTGCCTTTGAGGTTGACCGCGATCTGCCGGTCGAACGACGCGTCATCGCTGTCGGCGATTTTGGCGAGCTTCATGATGCCGGCATTGTTGACGAGCACATCGACGCCGCCGAATGCCCGCTCAGTCGCTTCGAACATCCCGCGCATCGCGTCCGCGTCGCTCACGTCAGCCTTCGCGGCGAGTGCCCGGCCGCCTTTGGCTTCGATCTCGCGGGCAAGCGTCTCGGCGGGCCCTGCGCTGGCCGAGTAATTGATGACGACGGTGAAGCCGTCGCCGGCGAGCCGCTCCGCCACCGCGGCACCAATGCCGCGCGAGGCCCCGGTCACGATCGCGACCCTGCTGGTCTTGTCGGTCATTTTTGCTCCTTATCCCATTGACTTGCACTGTTACGTGGATGCACCGCGGACCTTCGTTTCAAGGCTCCGTGATGACCGGCGTCGGGTGATTTCCCGTGCATGGAACCATCCCGGCCGGACAACGTTGTCCGTCATCATCAGAGGGTATGCAATGCGCGTTTTTCTGGGAATGATTTTAGGGGCGATGCTTCTGGTCGCGGGCGTCTATGTCTATGATTCGCAGTCGACCTCGACCGTCGCCAACGGGCAGAATGCGTCCGGCAGCCGCACCATCGTCAACTGGGACGTCGCGGCCACCGACTGGCACGCACTGACGACACGCGCCCATGACGACTGGATCAAGCTGTCGTCGAAGTAACCGCGCAAATATCCGCCAAACCAGCGCCTTCGCCTTCCGGTGAAGGCGCTATGCGTTTGGCTCACGCTACTTTTTCGCCGCCGCCTTTCGCGCGTCGGCGATGACCTGACCGAACTGGGCCATGGTCAGCACGCCCGGCACGCGAAATTTTCCGACGATAAAGGACGGCGTCCCCTTGAAGTCAAACGCGGTGGCCTGTTCGTTGTTACGCGCGAGGATCGCGTCAATCGCCGTCGCGTTGCCGGCAAGGTCGCGGTCGAGGCGAGCGACGTCGATACCGGCGCCCGCGATCAGCTCGCGGATCCGCGGCTCCGTCAGCTTCGAATTGACGCCGATCAGCGCATCGTGGACCTGGAGAAACTTGTCCTGATATTTGCTCGCCAGCGCCATCCGCGCTGCCGTCACCGACAGCGGCCCCAGGATCGGCCAGTCTTTCAATACCAGCCGGACCTTGCCGTCGTCCTGCACCACCTGTCGCAGCTCGGGTTCAAGCTTGCGGCAATAGGGGCATTGGTAGTCGAAATATTCAACGATCGTGATGTCGCCGGCGGCATTTCCGGCTACCGGGATTTCCGGATCGCGCAACACCAGCGCTTCCGTCAGCACGTCGTCGCTTTGGCCGAGCACCGGGCAAGGGGCGATCTCGATACCGAGCATGGCGGCACCTGCGCCAAGCAAGCCTAGCGTTTCACGCCGAGAGCGCCGCTGACGCGGCGAGGCCGGGTCGATCGATTTGGTCATGTGTGGTCTCCCGGCTGTTCCTGTAGCTCTTCACTGTCTACCATCAGAATAAGGATAAGTTGCGTGCCAGCATATAGAGCGCCACCGCAATAATGACAGCTGCAAACACGATGTTGAGCGCGCCGCGCCGCGCCGACAATCGTTGCGCCGAGCGGGTTCCGATCAATCCGCCAACGAGACCGCCCGCGATGAACAATCCCGCAAGCTCCCAGGAGATCAATCCGGACCAGGCGTAACTTGCCGCCGTGGTCAGGCCAAAAGCCGTCACCGCGACCAGCGACGAGGAGACGGCGTTGATCATCGACATTCCCGTCGCCAGCATCAATGCCGGCACGATCAGGAACCCGCCGCCAATGCCGAAGAAGCCGGATAACGTCCCGGTCGCAAGCCCGAGCCCGACGATGGCGGGCATATTGTCCCAGTTCATCCGCACATCGGGCAGGCCGACGCGCGATCGTGTCTTGAGCATCAGGACCGCGATCACCAGCATCAACAGCGCGAACAGCGCGAGCAACCTGTGACCGTCGAGCATCTTGCCGAAAATCGCGCCTATGAACGCCCCGATAATTCCCGCCGCCGCGAAGGTGAGCGCGCACCACCACCGCACGGTGCCGCCGCGTGCGTGGTTCGACAGGTTGATCGCGGCGTTGACAGCCACCGCGATAGCGCTGGTACCGATTGCGACGTGGGGATCGGAGACGCCGACCACATAGACCATCAATGGCACCGCCAGAATTGATCCGCCGCCGCCGATCAGGCCTAGCGAAAATCCAACCAGCGCTCCCGATGCCAGTCCGAGCACGCCTTGCATCGTGGAGATCATCAAGAAAGTCACCTCGACCTTACCGCGAGACCCTAGAAGGAATTTCCGCAAATCGCCATGGCGGCGGCATCACAAACTATAATGAAGGTCAGCGCAGCAGCAGTGTCACGGCGAGCGGCACCAGGAGCGATGTCACGAGCGCGTTGAGGCTCATGGCGATGCCGGCGAACACGCCTGCGACCTCGTCGACCTGAAATGCGCGTGCGGTGCCGATGCCGTGGGCCGCGATGCCGACCGCAAAACCCCGCGCGCGGAAATCGGTAATGCCTATCCGGTTCATCAATGGCGTGACCGTGATCGCGCCCATGATGCCGGTAAGAACGACCGCAACCGCGGTCAGCGACGGATCGGCATGCAGGAATTCGCTGATGCCCATCGCGACCCCCGCCGTGACCGATTTCGGTGCCAGCGACAAGACCACCGCGCGTGGCAGGCCCGCGGCTTCCGCCAGCAGCACCACCGAAACGACCGCGGTGACCGAGCCTGCCGCCAGCGCCACCAGCATCGGCAGGACCGCCGACGCCACCACCTTGCGGTTTTCGTAGAGCGGCACCGCCAGCGCCACGGTCGCCGGGCCGAGCAGGAAGTGCACGAACTGGGCGCCGCCGAAATAGGTGGCGTAGGGTGTGCCCGTGAGCAGCAGGAACGCCCCGATGATCCACATCGAATGCAGCACCGGATTGGCCAGCGGATGCCGATGGGTCTTGAGCGATACCGCGTCGGCGATCGCGTAAACCAGCAACGTCACCGTCAGCCAGAGCAATGGGGACTGCGAGAGATAAACCCACAGCGAGAACGGATTGTCATTCATGGCCGCTCCCTCCGCGCGCCGCCAGGCGGCTGGCAGCCAGAAACGTCGCCACCGTCACCAGCAGGGTCACGATCACCGAAATCGCGAGCACGCCCAGGAAGGCGATGCCATGCTCGGTCACGAGATCGAGCTTCTGCACGACGCCGACGCCGGCCGGAACAAACAGCAGCGACAGATTGGCAAGCAGGCCCCGGCTGGCATTCTCCACGCCATCGCCTTGCAACGGTCCGCGCGCGAGCACCGCGAAGCGATCCCGCGCCAGCAGCAGCGCCAAGAGAAGCACGAGGCCGATCACCGGGCCCGGCATCGGCAGCTTGAGGCCGCGCACGAGGATTTCGCCGGCAAGCTGGCACAGCAAAATGAGGCTGAGGCTCGCGATCACAATGCGCCCAATCGAAGTAAGCTCAACCCTTCAAGCGGCTGACGCACTCGCTGTAGTAGCCGCCGCCCTTTTCGATCCATTTCAGGCCATCATTGGCATTCGTTGCCTTGTTGGCATTGAACTGATCCGCACAAGTCAGCGTTCGCGCCTTGTCCGGGTGCTCTGCGGAGTATTTCGGCGCAATCGTCGAAGGAAACACGGCCTGCGTACTTATCGGTCCGCATTCTTGCTGGCTAAACTGTTTCCACTTGCGACCCTTTAGCTTGCCGGCAAGTTCAGCGCTCAGGTATTTCAGGCCGCATCCCACAACCGTTGGCCCGGCTTTCATGACAACCGCTTTGGACGTCGGGTTCGGCGACGAGGCGATTGCCGGCGGCGATGGGTCCTGCGGACCCTTCGAATCCGGGGGCGCTGTCGTTGCGGATGCCGCGGGTGCTGCGGGCGCTTCAGCCTGGGCGAGCAGGCCTACACTTCGGGGATCATCGGGTTGCGCCACATCTTGATAGGCTGAATCGCCCGCCACCATCGCCACAGGGCTGTTCGGCGCCGCTGAGGCTGTTTGGGAAAATACGATAAACCCGACCGCGGCCGCTATTTTCCAGCTAATTTTTCCCATACGCCCCTCGTGAAATCGACGACTCGCACCCGGCAATCATCCTTTTTGTATGGGGCCGTTGCTACCGACTAACAGGCCCGGACAAGGTCAGCCCGGGCCCGCCATCGAACGACGCTTAACCCTTCAGCTTCTTGTTGCACTCGCTGTAGTAGCCGCCGCCCTTCTGGATCCATTTCAGGCCGCCATTGCCATTCGTGGCCTTGTTGGCGTTGTACTGATCGACACAGGTGTGCATCCGGCCCTTGCCGGCGCTTTCCTTGGCGTATTTCGGATCCACCGCGATCGGGAATATCGCGGGGCCGCTTGGTCCCGGTGCGGCGGCTGGCGCTGCTTCCGGCTTTTTCGGCTTGGCTTCCACTTCCTTGGGCGCCGCCGGTGCGGCGGGCGCGGCAACAGCGTCCGCTCCGCATTCGGCCTTGCGGAAATCATTCCATTTCTGGCCGTTGAGCGTGCCGGCGGCCTTGGCGGCCTGGTATTTTGCACTGCATTCCTGCGTGGTCAGGGCCTGCGCCGGCGCGGTGACCGCGAATGCGGCAAACCCCGACACCGCGACTGCGCACAATAATTTGGCTTTAATGGTCATCCTTGGTCTCCCTGGGGGGCATGGCTAGCTTAAGGCGCCCATCCTAGCGTAGCGAAAGCGTGTGACAACAACCATCCGCCGCTGCACAAAAATATCGCGCCGCGAAACAGCGGCGGGGCCGGCTTCATTCATCCACGGTTCAGCATCGCGGCGCGACGTTGCGGCCCTCTTCAACCCGAGGTGCTCCCATGATGAAGATATCTTCCCGCGCCGCCGCGACCGCCTTTGCCTCCCTGCTGCTGATGGGCTCAGCGTTCGCGGAGACCGCCGCACCGGCCGCAAAATCCGACACCAAGGCACCCATGGTTCACAGCGCGGCCTCGCTGGAATGTTCCAAGGAGGCGGATGCCAAGGGGCTTCATGGCAAGGAGCGCAAGAAATTCCGTTCCGAGTGCAAGAAGGCCGCAGCGGAAAAGAAGTGATCTAACCCGATCGTTTACCCATCCTCCCCCGCACGGAGGAGGATGGGGACATTGCCGCCGATTTGGCCGCCGATTGGTCCCCCCCCCGGTTAGCACAGGTGTCCGCAAGGCGGGCAGCAAGCTTATTTTGACTTTTCCACGCGCATTGCTGCATCGCGTTGACGCATTTGTCCCCGGTCGACGGATTTGCCATAAGGCCGCGTGAGCCAGATTCTTGCAGCGATGGCGGATGCCATCCCCAGCCGCGCCAAGACCCTCAACGTACTAGAGACACTTGCCATCGGCGCCGCCGGCGGCACGCTGTTCTTGTGGGCCAATCTTCCGGGAGGACTGATTTCCGGCTCCATGATCGCGGTCGGCGCCGCCGCGCTGGCCGGACGGCCGCTCAACGTCCCGCCCCACATCACTCAGGCATTGCTGGTCCTGCTCGGGGTTTCGCTGGGCTCGGTGGTGTCCAGGCAGTTGATTCAGCACGTCAGCGCCTATCCGCTGACCATCGGCCTGTTGGCGCTGGCGACCTTCTGCTCAACCTTCGGCTCCAGCCTCTATTTGCAACGCGTCCATGGCTGGGATCGCACCTCGGCATTCCTGGCCGGCAGCCCCGGCGCGCTGTCGCAGATCACCATCCTCGCCGTCGAACGTGGCGCGGACTTGCCGGCGATCGCGGTGGTGCAGACCATGCGCGTGATCATCCTCACCGCGGCACTACCGCTGATATTGGCAACGACGGGGGTTGCATCCGCATCGTCGCCGGCGTTTGCGGTCGTGTCGGCCACGCCGCTCGGGCTGTTCGCCCTGGCCGCCGCCTCGCTGGCGGTTGCGCTGTTGCTGCGGCTCGTCAAATTTCCGGCGAGCTGGATGTTCGGCGCCATGATCGCCTCCAGCGTGCTGCATGGCACGGGATGGGTCGAGGGCGGCTTGCCGGACTGGGTGCGGGGCGTGGCGCTGGTCGGGATCGGCTCGCTGATCGGAAGCCGTTTCACGCGAATGAAGCCAAGGATCCTGCTCGGCCATATCCACGCCGCGCTGGGATCGTTCGCGATCGCGATTGCGATTTCCGGAATTTTCGTCGCGGTGATCGCGCTGACCACCCAGGTGCGGCTCGCCGACATCATCGTCGCGTTCGCGCCGGGGGCGATGGACGCCATGCTGGCGCTGGCGCTGACCCTGCATATCGACCCGATCTTCGTCGGCGCCCATCACCTGTCGCGCTTCGTGTTCGTCACCATCGCAACGCCCGGCATCGTCCATCTGTTCGGGCGCCCGCAGGAAGACGTGGACGATTAGGCTCGACTCCTGAGCGAGCATGCTTCTCGAATCAGTCCTTGTATTGCCTTCGGTCTTGGGACACGATTTCGCCGATTGATCAGCATGCACCAATGACATGCAAAATAATCTTGCGGGGAGCAAACGTTGAATCGATTCGTTGCATCACTGGTCGCGGTGCTGATTCTGGGATCGGTCGCCCCCGCTCAAGACAAGCCGCCGACCAAGGCGATTTTCTTGCTCAATTGGTACGTCTACAGCGAGCATGCGCCGTTTTTCCTTGGTCTTGAGCGCGGCTATTTCTCCCAGGAAGGCATAGACCTGCAAATCCAGGAGGGCCGAGGTTCGGTTCCGACAGTCCAGGCGGTCGCCGGCGGGACAGCGGACTTCGGCTATGCGGATGTCGCCTCGGTCATCAAGGCGGCCACGCAGGGCGCCCCGGTGATCAGCACCGGCGTTCTGCTCCAAAAAAGCCCGATGGCATTGATCGGATTGACAGAACGAAATATTCGCGCTCCGGCGGATATCCGCGGCAAAACCGTTGCGACCACCCCGGGTGACTCGCTTTCGCTGGTATGGCCGCTGTTGCTGAAGAAGATGGGGCTGAAGGAAGATGAGCTCACGGTCGTAAGCGGGGACCCGCAGACCAAGCTCAATGCCGTGATCAATGGCCGCGCGGACCTGATGCTTGGTTACCTCATGGATCAGAACCTGCGCATCGAGAAAGCCACCGGGAAACCGGTTACGGTGATCCCATTCTCGGATTTTGGGGTGAACCTTGTAAGTTCATGCATTGTCGTTTCTCAAAACATGCTGACGACCAATCCTGATACTGCGCGTCACTTCATGAAAGCCGCGACCCGCGCGATCGAAGCCGCCGAAAAAGAGCCGGAAGCAGCCGTAGATGCCATGCTCAAGGCCTATCCGAAGGCCGGCGAGCGACAATTATTGATCGACGGCCTGAAACTGACGCTGCCGCTCTATCACACCGACGAAACCAGGGACCAGCCGGCGTTCAAGGTCAGCCCGGCCAATTTTGCAAATTCGGTAACGATGCTCGTCGAGTATGCCGGCGTGAACAAATCCGCCGCGAACAGGCCGCAGGACTTCTATACCCTTCAATACTTGCCAAAATAAGCCGGAGAGAAAAATGACAGCCGGAAAGCGTATCCAGACCACAACCGTCGGGTCGTATCCCATCCCCAGCTGGCTTGTGGCGGCGCCATCGGAACAGGCGCTGCTTGACGCCACCCGCGTGGTCATCGCCACGCAGGAGCAGGCAGGCATTGATCTCGTCTGCGACGGCGAGCTCTATCGATTCGATATCAATCATCCCGAGACCAATGGAATGATTGAATACTTCGTCAAGCCGATGGCTGGCGTTCGCACGGAGATCGGGTTTGACGAGTTATTGGAATACCGCGCACAACCAGGAATGCGTTTCCGAACGCGGCCTCCCGCCGTCGTCGACGCTGCGCTGGGCAGCGGCACGCTCAATCTTCCGGATGCCTGCGCCCGCGCCAAGGGCGTCGCGAGCCGACCGCTCAAATTTACCGTCACCGGTCCGCATATGCTCGCCAAGACCGTCCTGAACAAGCACTACAAGGACACGCCTTCGCTTTGCATGGCGATTGCAGATGTGCTGGCGCAACAGGTTCGGCATATCGATGCCGAGGTCGTGCAACTCGACGAAGCCAATCTCCCCGGTCATCCCGAGGAGTGGGAGTGGGCCGCCGCGGCCATCAACAGAGTGCTCGATGCCGTTCGGGGCAAGGCGGCCGTACACCTCTGCTTTGGCAACTACGCAGGACAATCCGTCCAGAAGGGCAGCTGGGGCAAGCTGATTGCCTATCTCAACAGCCTGCACGTCGATCACATCGTCATGGAGAATGCGCATCGCCCGGCAGGCGAATTGGCCGTTTTCAGGGATTTGCGGCCCGAGATCGGCATGGGTCTCGGCGTCATCGACGTCAAGCGGACCGAGATCGAAAGACCCGAGGATGTGGCGCGTTCCATCGAACTGGCGGAACAGGCGATGGGCGCAGGCCGCATCAGGTATGTTCACCCGGACTGCGGGTTCTGGATGCTCAGTCGGACCATCGCCGACGGCAAGATCCGCGCATTGGTCCAGGGGCGCGATCTGTTCGAAGGGCGGCTCAAGACCGTTGCAGCCTGACGATGCCCCACGCCGCGATGCCGGCCATCAACAGCGAAATCAGCACATTGTAGCCGGCCAACGACAGGCCGAGAAAGCGCCACTGCACCTCGTCGCAACGGATCACCTTGACGGTGTCGAGGCGCTCCAGCAGGCTGCCGGCGCTGCCGAGATTGCCGATCGGGCCGGTGCAATCGGTCGGCCCCTGCCAGAATTGCCACTCGACGCCGGCGTGATAGGTGCCGAGCACGGCATTGCCGAGGGCGGCGACCGCGAGAACGGCGAGCCCGGCCAGCAGCAGGCGACGCGGAGCACCCCTGCCCGCGACCAGCGCCGTCAATGCGCCGAGCGGGATCACCAGATAATAGGCATAGCGCTGCTCAAGGCAGAGCGGACAGGGGCGGATATCCAGCACCAGCTGGAAGAACCACGCTCCCGCCAGCGTCGCCGCCGCGATGGCGGTGATCGCCAGCGCCGCGATCAGCGCCGGATGAGCGTCGTTGCGCGCCAGCGAAGTGTTTGCGGTGGCATCAAACGTCACGTTGGTCTCCCTGTCTGCAAGCCTCCTATCCCGCGCGGGCGGCGCTGTCGAGGCATGCCGGTTCACAGCGGAGTGTTTTGCCCCCGATGACGCGGTAAAAACCGCGCCGGCTACCTGCCGCTGTCGCGACCCCCGAGCGGGGTTCGAGCCAACATGCCGACGCTCAGGTTCAAACCGGCGGTTCGCGGGTTGACCGGCAGTCGCCGCCCGCTATATTCCGCCGGCTTCGCGACGCCGGCCGTTTGGCGGGCGCCCGAAGGCCCCTGTGGCGGAATTGGTAGACGCGCTCGACTCAAAATCGAGTTCCGCAAGGAGTGCTGGTTCGATTCCGGCCAGGGGCACCACATGCGGCCTGATTGGGTTAGCCGTGAAAACATCCGATTTGATTTTCAAACAACAGGGCAATGCTCCGCATTCTCGCGGCGCGTTGCGCCCGAGCTGTACTGGAAATTGGTCCCTCGAAAACAGAGGGCGCGGGGAATGCCGGATGCCCAGTGCACCCGCAGCCTCGTGCGCGCTGGGGGTAGTAAGTATGCGCACGAGTATTCACAGCGGAGGCACCGGATAACATCCGGCATTCCCCACGCAATGGTTTTAACGGCTTACTTCGTGCTCCCCGGTGACCGGGCTTTTTTGCCACCGTCATCCCTGAGAAGCTTGCTTCTCAAGAACTTGACACCAGCGTCGGGGTGTCAGGACCACACGACTTCGCCGTCCGCATTAGCGCCGCTCGTCCTGCGTCGCTGCCGCGTCCACCGCATCCCGCACCAACGTTCGTGACGACGCGTACGCCCCTCTTATCGGGACGGGATGCGCGGAAAGATGCCGGTGATTTGGGGGTGAGATCAACGATGCGGATTGCGACAGATTGGCACGACGGGCAATTTGCGCATGGCTGTGATGTGCGATTTGCCCGCCGGCCAAGATCAGCGGGCTCGCGGCGAAGCCGCATCTCGAATCCGGCAATATGGATTCGCTCATGCAGCTACGGCCTTGGCGGCCCCGCCGTCCCGTGCTTCGGCGTCCGCTTGAGCAATGAGCCGATATTCCTCTTCATGCTCCCAGGCCTTCGCCTTCGTCGCGCCGGAAGGTCGATTGAGTGCACTGTCACCGTAACTCCTCAGGCGTCTCCGCTGGCTTCGCGTCGGCTGCTGCAGCCGCAGGCCTTGCGAAGACCTCCCGGCCGGACGCCTGCTGCGTCTTGCGCCACTGCGCCGGCGTAATGCCCATGTGGCTCTTGAAGGCACGCTGGAAGGCCGCTTCCGATTGATACCCGACCGCCTCAGCAACTGCGCCGGTTGAAATGGATGAATTCCTCAGTTCGTTCGCTGCCATCGTCATCCTTATGTCGGTCAGGAGATCGTTGGCCGAACGGCCGAGCTTCTCCTGGAACTGGCGGGCAAGTGTGGCGCGCGACATACCAGACAGTTCGGCGAGTTCAGGCAACGACCAGGCGCGCGCGGGCTCGTTAAACAGGGCGGCCACCGCCGGTGCAAGACGCGGATGGCCGGCGAGAGCGAGAATGCCGCGTGGCGCGTCTTCGGTTTCGCTGGCAAGCCGCAACACAAGCGCGAACATTGCCGTCGATAGTGCGTTCAGCATCGCGCGTCCGCCCAGATGATCGTCGGCCGCTTCCCTTCGCATCATGGTGACAAGGCCGGCGAGCTGCGCCGCGGTTTCCTTCTGTCCGCCGACTGCTCCCGCATGCACGACCAGGCGCGGCGGCAGATAGCTGCGCAGGAGACGATCGTGCGGCGGCGTAATCGCGAAGTGTCCGCACAAGAGATCGAGACGCTCGTCCGAACCAAGGTTCTCGCTGATCGTGAAGTTGAGCGCGGCGCGGTTGCGGGCCGGCATCGGCACGGCGCCGCTGCCGTCGTGCATCACGTGCCGCGGGTTGCCGGGAAGCAGCAGGATGTCGCCGGCCTTCAACTGCAGGGGACGGCCTCCTGCCGGGTCCTCCAATATCGCCGAGCCCGCCAGCACCGCGTGGTACGGGATTTCGTTCGCCTCGCCGGGCCCCTGCTCGATGCGCCAGGGCACGCCATAGGAGCAGCGCAAATCCAATCGCCCGCGTACCGGCATCATCTCGAACAGCCGGCTGAGCCAATCCATGGGCGATCTCCCGTTAAAACCAATTGAGACGATCGAGCATATAGTCGAGCTTTGTCGACATTCAAAGTCTCAGGCCGCGATCATATGGTCACTCCGCAATCGTTCACCAACCCCAACAAGGAGTGCCAACATGTCCCGTCTTTCAATTCCGAATCTCGAGTCCGACACGGGTCCGTCGGGTCTGGTCTATGCCCAGATCAAGAAGGCGATCGGAAGTGTCCCGAAAACATTCGCGGCCATTGCTGCCCACGGCCCCGCCGCCCTCAAATCGGTTCTCGCCGCCGATGCGGTTCTCGCAGGGGGCACACTGCCCAAGCGAGATCAGGAAGTGATCAAGCTCGCCATCAGCGTTGCAGCCGGCTGCGACTACTGCGTCGCCGCCCACAGCTATCTCGCCCAGCTCGCGGGTGTGAAGCCGGACGCGCTCAAGCAGATCCGCGAGAGCCAGCCCACGGGTGACGCCAGGCGCGACGCGCTGATCCGCCTTGTCCGCAAGCTTGCGCAGACGAGCGGCACGGTCAGCAACGAGGATTTCGCCGCGATCAAGGCCGCGGGCTACACCGACGCCCAGCTGGTCGAGATCAGCCTGGCCTTCGCGACCACTGTATTCACCAACGTCTTCAACCGCATCAACGACACCGAGATCGACTTCCCCGCAGTCGCGTGAAGCGACCGCGCCAGTCAGATCATCTTGAATGAAAGGATCACGACCATGACCACGCTCTCCACCACTGCTCAAAATCCTCTTGTGCGTGCGCTGAACAGATCCGGCCTGCTCGCCGACGATCTCGACTACCACCTCGTCCGGGCCTCGATGGTGATCATGTTCTTCTTCTTCGGTTACCAGAAGTGGTTTCCGTATGAGTTCGAAAGACTGGTCCCATTCATCAGCAACGGGCCGCTGATCTGGTGGCTATATCCGGTGTTTGGCCACGCCGGCGCCAGCCATTTCCTGGGCGTCTCCGAGTGGACCTTCGGGTCCCTGCTGCTCGCGGGTTTCTGGGACAAGCGGCTCGGCGTTCTTGGCGCCCTCGGCTCGACCGGCACCTTCATCGCGACGGTCACCATCATTCCGTTCATGCCGGAGGGCTGGGACGTCGCCGCGGGAGGTTTCCCCGCTATGACCGGCAACGTGCCCTTCCTGATGAAGGACGTCGTTCTGCTTGCGGTCTCGCTCTACCTGCTGAGGCAGGACGTGGTTCGCCTGACGCGCCAATAATAAGGTGACACGCTGCCGAAGGCGAATGCATCGCCGGCGAGCTCCTCGCTCGTCGGCGATTGCGCTTTGATTCAAAGCGGGAGTGAGCGGAGCGGCGATAGCAGCTTTCCACAAGCATTCAAGGGACCAGGACTCAAAGCCGGACAGCGAGTTCAGCCGGATTCGCGCCCGCGGCGCAGCCAAGTCTACGCAGGCTGCGTAAACTTGCCTGCGGTGCGCCGCCTCACCATGAGGGTCTGACGGCGTGCCACATCTGAAGGCCTCATCGTAAGGAGCGGCCTTTTGGTCGCGTCTCGAAGGACGGGCCAAGGAAAACACACGCGCCGCACAGGACCGCTGACACGACTCCACACCTCGCGGCGCGGATCGCGCCCGGGCTGTTTACACGAAAATGTGCGGCGCACGCAGCAGGCAATCCGGGTTAGCCCGATCCTGAAAATCGATCCCGAAGCCGGCTTGGCAACAATCCTTCGCTGTCGCCTTTGTTTCTCGCGTGATAGTCGTGATAGTCATGGGTCTTAACCATCGAAATGCCGCGCAGATGCATTTATCACATACCGGGAGGCCGCTGCTCCGATCGGCCGATGATGCAACCAGGCGGGTCCCGGCGTTGATTCTGCCGCAAGGCCGAGGCGCAGGCGCCTGCCCGCAAATCCATGCTCCGAACGTGCAAGACCAGGAAGTTGGATGATCGCGGCCCAGGGTAAACAGTCTGCCATTGCACGGCTATTGAGCCTGCTGGGCCAGCCCCAGCATTCCTATCGGCCCAGCACCGAGATATTTCTCGATTTGAACGTCAATCGCGTCGCCGATAATTTGCACCTGGCGATCGACGGCAGCAGGCGCGGCGAGGAGAACCGGCCGACGACCGATGCGGAGACGTTCGACGACATCGAGCATCAGGTCGTGGAACTGATCGAGACCCACAAGCAGGATGCGCATTCAATCTATCTTGAACACCTGCACATCTACGATGAGCGTCTGACGGCGCTGAATTTCGAGGAGCGTTTCGCGATCATCCAGCAGGCCGCGCCGGAATCGGTCGGCGAATTCCGCGCCGAAGCAGCCCTTGGCCGGGACGAATTGTTCAGTCTGCGGCGGCGGCTTTACGATTCCGAACAGGAACGCGACGATTTTCGCCGACGCCACCGGCTTGCACGGCCTGCCCGGCTGTCATCCCAGGGCAAGACCTTGCTCAAGGTCGGAATATTGGCGGTCCTGTTCGTCATTGAGGTGGTCGTCAACGGTAATTTTCTGGCAAAATCAAATGTGCAGGGACTGCTGGGCGGCGCCGTTCAGGCGGTGAGTTTCGCAGCCCTGAATATCATCGCCAGTTTCCTCTGGGGCCTGGTACCCATCCGCCTGATCAATCGCCGGAACTTCTTTCTCAAATTGATCGGCCTGTTGTCCGGCATCGGCTATCTCGCCTTCGCGATCGCTCTCAATCTCACGCTCGCGCATCTTCGCGAAATGCCTCCTACCGTCAACGGTGATGTCGGACAGGAAGTCATGGCGCAGCTTCTTAACGCTCCGCTCGTTCTCAACGACATCATCTCCTGGGTGTTTTTCGGGATCGGCTTGATCTTTTCGCTGATTGCCATGACCGACGGATTGCTATTTACCGATCCGTATTTCGGCTACGCCTCCCTGGAACAGAGGTGCAATGAGGCGCGCGCCCAATACACCGAAGGCAAGGCTGAATTGATCGAGCGCTTGCGCGAAATCCGGGACGCCGCCAGCGAGGCCATGAACGGCGCCGCACGGGATTTGTCGGTCAGGCGCGGCGAATTCGATTCGATCATCCAGGCCCGGGGGCGGCTGGCGCAGCGGTTCGCCGAACACCAAAATCACATCGAGAGATCCTGCCGCGCGCTGCTGGCGATCTATCGCGAAGCCAATCGCAAGGCGCGAACCACGCCCGCTCCGTCTTACTTCGCGAAGCCTTATGCCATGGATCGCATCGTCTATGTCGGAAGCGACAGGGATGAAACGGCAAGGGATCAGCTTCGCCAGTCAATTCTTGAGACACAGGACATCCTGAATCGCCAGATTCAGGCCATTCACGAGGCGTTCGATCAGGCCGTGCGCTCGTATCGCGAAATTGACGATCTGATCCCGGAGAGCAAGCGTGGCGCGTCGGCAGTCGAGACAGCGTAGCAGCGCGCGTGGCACGGGCGCCGCGATCGGCGGCATTGCGCTGATATTCCTTGCCTTCGCGGCGCTGGGCATCCTGACCCTGTTCTATTTTTCGGTGACGCCGAAGCCAAAACTCGATGCAGCCTCGCTGTGCCCGATCAACGGGCCTGAGGGCATTACGGTGGTTCTGGTCGACACTTCAGATGACCTGCCGGAACCGACCCAGCGCCAGGTTCTCGGTCTGCTCGAAGACCAGATTTCCGAACTGCCTGATTATCACAAACTCGACATACGCGTGCTCGACATTGCGGGCAGCCGGAGCCGCTCGCTGTTTTCGAAATGCAACCCGGGCGATGGAACAGGCTTGAGCGAGTGGACCGATAATCCGCGCCTCGCACGGATGCGCTGGATCGAAAACTTCCGGCAGCCTGCAAAGGATGCGGTCAAGAACAGCCTGTCGTCGGCAAAAGCGAAAAGTTCGCCGATCATGGGCGCGATCCAGGACATTGCGATCGACCAGTTTTCCAGCTCTGCAGCCCAAAAAGTCGAGAAGAAGCTGATCGTGATTTCTGATATGCTGGAATTCACGCCGCTTTACAGCCAGTATCCAAGCGGCGGCGACCTGTCCTATCAGAGATTCAAGCGATCGCCCGCCTACCTGAAATTCAGGACCGACCTGCACGATGCGCATGTCAAGATCGAATACGTCCAGCAAACGCAGGTGACAATCGACACGGTCCGCCACATCGAGTTCTGGAAGGAATGGATCACGGACAACAAGGGAGCATTTGATGGCGCCCGGCGGCTGCAGGGGGCAAGGTAGTGGCCTCAACCGATAGACTTAGCGAGGTGCCACCCGGGCTGTTGAGCGGGCTGCTGTTCTTCGCCGTCGTGATGTCGGGCGCCGGCTACATCGTGTTCTCCAAGCTGCACGGATTCAGCGCCCTCCAGGTGACCCTGGTTCCCGTTCTGATCATGATCGCCTACGCTTCGGCGCTTGGCCTGGCGCGCCTGTTTCGTCTGCGCGACGACCAGTCCGGCGACAACCTCTATTACATGGGCTTTCTGTTTACGCTGACCAGCCTCGCGGTGTCGCTCTATCAATTTTCGTCCGAGGGATCGGCCGAACAAATCGTGCAGAATTTCGGCATCGCCATCGGCTCGACGATTGCGGGCATCACATTGCGGATCTTCTTCAACCAGATGCGGCGCGATCCCGTCGAAGTCGAACACACCGCGCGGCTCGAGCTTGCCGCCGCGTCACGCAAGGTGAGACGCGAGCTCGAAAGCACGGTTATCGAATTCGGCTCCTTCCGGCGGGCCACCCAGCAATCGCTCGCCGACGCCGTTGAGGAAATCGACGCGATGCTGAAAGAGGCAAAGGACCGGGTTGTTGGCCAGCTCGAGGGGTTCGCACTGGACGCCAACAAGCCGCTGCAGGACGCATCGCGGCAATCAGGTGACGCTATCGAGCATCTGAACGCCAGGATTCTGGCGACCTTCGAGATCGTCGCCAAGCAGCTTGCCGACGACGGCGCGCGGCTTTCGAGCAGCACCGCCGCAATCGTCAATTCAATCGACAGCGTCGTCTCGAAGCTGGCCGCGCTGCAAACCCCGGAACACATGATCGAGGTCAAGCTTACGCCGGCGATCGCCGGCCTGACCCGGGTGGTGAGCACGTTCAGCAAGAATGCCGAGGTGCAGGCGATTTCGGTGAATTCCAACCTGAAGCAGACCCAGGCGCTTTCGAGCGCGATATCGATTCTGCTGTCCGAGATCAGGGCCGCCGAGGCGGCGCGGATCGCCTCCAATCCCTCGATCGATCCCGCCGATACGCCGCCGACGCAGACCTCCACGGCCCGCCTCGAAAGGGACGACAACTACTAGCTGGTGTGGTGGTTCAGAAGTTCGCATCGTCAATGGGGCGGGTCCGTCATGATGACTTCTGAACCACCACACTGGAATCATGGATTTCCAGTGTCATCGAATCCGAAGTTCGCAAAAGCGGGTGCTGCCAGAAAGTGCGAACTTCGGACTCGGGACACTGGTATGTCGCGGTCAAACGCAAACCGATAATCAGGCAGGTTCGCCATGGACGGTCATATCTTCCGGCAGTCGTCGTCGTATCGTCAGGGGCTCGTGCTCGGTCTGACGATGGCCGAGATCATGATCCTGCTGATATTCTGCCTGCTGATCACGATGGCCACGTTTCTGAAGCGTGAGCAGACCAAAAGGGAGGCGGCCGAACAGCAGGTCCGTGTCGAGCAGGTAAACGGCATGGCCGACCGCAACCTGGTGATGGCCATCAAGCAGAACCCGGAACTCTATGAGCGGCTTCGTTCCGAAGTCGTAACCTCGAGCGGCGTAAAAGCCGTGGATGAATTCTGGCGCGAGCTGGTTGAAAGCCGCAACGCGATGGCCGAGCTCAAGAAGGGGGGCCTGTCGGAAAAGAACATCCGCGATCGGCTCACCGATATGGACCGGCTGAGCGCCAAAGGCATCAACGCCGACAAGGCGCTTCGCGACGCGGACATTGTCGGAAGCATTGAAAAAGTCATGCCTGCCGCAGGCCAGCCTTCAACTCCGCCGCAAATGATTGCGGACGCCGTCAGCCGCGGGCTTGCCGGTGACTCATCGGGCCACCAATGGCCTCCGATCATAAGGTTGAGCGAAGCCGACGGAAACTTCTTCAAGACCGGAAGCGCTGAGCTGTCGCCCGAATTCCGCGAGAAGCTGGTGGCTTCGACGCCCGAGCAAATTGTCGCGCTGATCAGGAAATATGACGTCGATGTCATCGAAGTGGTCGGCCACACGGATGAACAGCCGGTAGGCCTGCGGCAATCAAACCTCGATCGCGAACTGGTCCCGGTTCTCAGGAATTACGCCGGCATCGCCAGTCTCGTTCCGGCGGACAATGCCGGGCTCGGGCTCGCAAGGGCGGTTTCCGTGGTCAGCGTGCTTGGCCGCAGTCCGCTGCTTTGGGGATACAAGCTGATACCGATGTCCGGCGCGCAGCTGATCAACACCGACGAGACCCTGGCCATCGGCGGCGCTTTTTCGGGTGATGTCAGGGAGAGACGGCGAATTGAAATACGATTGCGGAAATCATCGCCGCATTGAGGAACGGAAACCTGGTCAAAACAGCTCATCGGGTCACAAACTAACTCTGGGTATCTGGACCTTTTCATCGTATCAGGTATTTGCTCACCGCAGCATTTCGCTGCCCAGAGAGGCGGCCCGATGTTTTCCCCCTTTTTCTCCACCGTGTCGCTGGCGTTTGAGTCAGGCAACGTCATTGGTCTTCGAATGATGAAGATGATGTCGGGTGGCCTCGGCTCGCACGACGAAGCGCATTTGATGGTGACGGAAAAGCTCAGCGCCATGCTCGAAGCCAGCGCCAGCCTCATGTGCGGCGCTACGGCCGGCAGCGTTGTCGAACGCTACCGGGAACACGTCGCCGCGAACGCCAGACGACTGTCGCGTTAAACCCGGCGGCGGTGCTGCATCGCCCGTTCGATTTGCGGCCCGGTCATCAATCAACCTGGTCCCGGCGCACGCTGAGCGGTTGCGTTTCCGCAAGCGCCGGGCCGGTCGCGAATGACCGCGGCCGGGTCAGCACCTCCGGCTGCAGAATATCGTCGAGTTGCTCTTTCGAGAGCAGCTTTTTTGCCAGCACCAGATCGTAAACGCTCTGACCCGTCATCAGCGCTTCCTGGGCGATTTCGGTCGCGTTGGCGTAACCAATGAAGGGATTGAGTGCGGTCACTATTCCGATCGATCTTTCGACGCCGCGGCGCAGATGCTCGCGATTGGCGGTAATACCGCTGACGCACCTCGTGGCCAGCGTCAGGCAACCGGCCCGCAGATGATTGACGCTCTTGAACAGGCTGTGCGCGATGATCGGCTCAAACGCGTTCAGCTGCAATTGACCGGCCTCGGCCGCAAAACTGACCGTGATGTCGTTGCCGATCACCTCGAAGGCAATCTGGTTGACGACCTCCGGAATGACCGGGTTGACCTTGCCCGGCATGATGCTGGAGCCCGCCTGCATCGGCGGCAGGTTGATCTCGCCCAGCCCGACGCGCGGTCCCGACGACAACAGGCGCAGATCGTTGCAGGTTTTCGACAGCTTGACCGCGACCCGCTTCAGAACGCCGGACAGCTGCACGAAACTGCCGCAATCCTGGGTCGCCTCGATCAGGTTCGAGGCGGTCACGACCGGAATGCCCGTCGTCGCCCGCAAATGTTCACAGACCAGGCGGGCATAGTCCGGATGCGCGTTGATGCCGGTGCCGATCGCGGTGGCGCCCATGTTGATTTCGCAAACCAGAAGCACCGCCTCCTTCAACCGCTGCTCGTCTTCTCCCAGCATCACCGCATAGGTCGAGAATTCCTGCCCCAGCGTCATCGGAACGGCGTCCTGCAATTGAGTCCGGCCCATCTTGATGATGTCCTTGAACTCCTCGGACTTCGCCTCAAACGCCTGACGCAACACCGCCATGGCGTCCACCAGTCCCATGATCCCGGAATAGGCCGCCAGCTTGAGCGCCGTCGGATAGACGTCGTTGGTGCTCTGGCCCATATTGACGTGTTCGTTGGGATGCAAAAATTTGTAGTCGCCCCTGGGGCGACCGAGCAGCTCCAGCGCGCGGTTCGCAATGACCTCGTTGGCATTCATATTGGTCGAGGTGCCCGCCCCGCCCTGGATGACATCGACCACGAACTGCTCGTGCAGCCGGCCGCCCCTGATCTCCTCGGCAGCGGCGACGATGGCGTCGGCCCGCGTCTGATCGAGCAGCCCCAGTTCGCGGTTGCTCTTCGCCGCGGCCACCTTGATCGAAGCCAGCGCCGCAATCAAATCCGGATAGATCGAGATCGGGGTTCCCGTGATCGGAAAATTCTCGACGGCCCGCAGGGTGTGGACGCCATAGTAGGCATCCGCGGGAACGTCCCGGTCGCCCAGAAGATCGTGTTCGCGCCGCGTGCTCATCGAAGGCCCCTCGTCGGGATGTTCGCAAGTCCCGATAAGATCAGGAAGCCGCGAATTTTCCAAGTGTCGTTTTCCAAGTGTCGTTTGCGTGTCGTTTGCATGCCTTGTTGCGATCGATCGCGGGCCTGTCTCGCGCCTCCAACCACGGCGACGCGACAAGCGCTGGCAGCCGAAGAGCGGGCGAGCGGCATTGCCGGTCGATTGACCGTCACGTCGCCTTGTATTCGGCCGCTTTCGTAGCCATCTTGCGCAGTGCGGCGAGACCTCTTCAGAAATTTCAGACCGGCCTCGACGCGTGGCTTGGCTCGTACTGCAGCCATACGTTCAAACATCATTACGCCCGCCGCTCGTTAGCCGCCCCAAGGCGGCCCGGCGACGGCGGCGCGCGAATTTTGAATGGTGCCAGCGGCTGGAATCGGGTGCTCGCATGAAAATTCGCCTCGGCTTCGAGATGATTTACGACTTTCCGCAGCCGACACCCTTGATCGCGATGGTAGGCACCCATTTTACGCGGGCCTCCGACATCCTGGTGCCCGATCACCTGACCGTCAGCCCTTCGGTGCCCATCACGCCCTATCGCGACGGCTTCGGCAACTGGTGCAGCCGGATCGTTGCGCCGGCCGGGCGCGTGCGCCTCTCCGCCGACGGGACGGTTCGCGACAGCGGTTTGCCCGATGTGATCGTGCCTGACGCCGCGCAACACGCCGTGGAGGATCTGCCGGCGGAGGCCATCGTCTATCTGCTTGGCAGCCGCTACTGCGAGACCGACCGGCTTTCCGATACTGCATGGAAGCTGTTTGAGCGGACGACGCCTGGTTGGGCGCGCGTCCAGGCGATTTGCGATTTTGTGCACCATCACATCGCGTTCGGTTACGAGCATGCGCGTTCGACCATGACGGCGTGGGAAGTGTTCAACGAGGCCAAGGGCGTCTGCCGCGATTACGCCCATCTTGCCATCACGTTCTGCCGCTGCATGAACATTCCGGCACGGTATTGCACCGGTTATCTCGGCGACATCGGCATGCCGCCGCCTTACGCCGCGGGAGATTTTGCCGGTTGGTTCGAGGCCTTCGTCGGCGGCCGCTGGTACACCTTCGATGCGCGCAACAACATTCCGCGGATCGGCCGCGTCCTGATCGCGCAGGGCCGGGATGCCGCAGACGTTCCGATTACCCAGACCTTCGGGCCGAACACGTTGGTGAGCTTTAAGGTTTGGACCGATGAGGTCGTCTAGGCGACCGGGCACCCTTTAAGGCCGCCAGCGACGGCAAGTCGCCGCGCGTGCCTCCGACAAACGCTAAATCCCGGGTTTCGCAGCTTGTGAAGGGGTGGGACCGGCCGCGGATCGAAAGCGCCTGAAATGTTTAAATCATCCTTTAGATATAACGGATAGGTTGACAAGGCGATGGCCTAATCGCCTGCGGATCGACCCTGGAAAATTCGTCAAAATTCGATGAATAATCGTGGTTGAAATTTGGGCTGCGGACGCCCTCCGCTGTCAAGAGACGACGATAATCGGAAATGAGCAACGAATTCGATCAGGAGGATTTCGATCACGCGACATCGATCGCCGATCGGGCCAATCGACTGATGTCGCTGCACGCCGTGCCGCCCACCCCGAATAATTTTTCCGTATGGTTCAAATATGCGACGGGCAGGTTGCCGGCGCTGAAAAAGACCATCGATATTCTGGTTGCGAACAAGCAACGGTTCGATTCCGCGACCAACCGCGACCTCTACGACACATACGTCGATCCGCGGCCCGAACACGCCGACTTTCCCGAACAGCTGCAGGGCGTGATATCCAGTGCCCGGGAGTTCCTCGCGGCAGCCATTTCCGACAATCGCACACAGATCGAGGCGCTCGGCGAAGTCACTTCGGAATGCCGGGCGGTCAACGATCCCCGGCCGATCATCGAAAAGCTGGTGAAAGAGCTGTCCGATGCGACGACGCGGGCTTCAGGCCTGGAGACGAATTTCCTCAAGACATCGGAAGAACTGGACCAGATTCGTGACTCGCTGAAACTGGCGGAGCTGCATTCGAACACCGATGCCCTCACCGGGCTCGCCAACAGACGCTCATTGGAGGCGTTCCTTCGTTCAGCGCAAATTGCCGCGATGGAGACCGGCGAGCCGCTCGGCATTCTGATGATCGACATTGATCACTTCAAGAAATTCAACGACAGCTACGGACACCAGGTCGGCGATCAGGTTCTTCGCCTGGTGGCCAGGGTCTTGCAGGACCATGTTTGCGAAGGCGACCTTGCGGCGCGCTATGGAGGCGAAGAGCTGACGGCGGTGCTTCCCGGCGCCAGTCTCGAGATTTGTGCCGATGTCGCCGAACGCTTTCGCCGCCGCATTTCGGAGGCACGCCTGACCCGCCGCACGACCGGCGAGGAAATAGCGAGCGTGACTGTTTCCATCGGCGTTGCGCAATTCCGCCTGGCCGAGTCCGCGGAAGTCCTGATCGAGCGCGGTGACCGCGCGCTTTATCAGGCGAAACGATCCGGCCGCAATCGCACGATCACGGAAAGCGACCTCGAAGACAAGATCGCCGCAGCGTAATTCGCGTGATGGCGCTTTTGCGCGTCATCGGATCCCGCCTCAGTGCTCGTACACAAGTCTCGCCCGGATCGTGCCGTCAAGCGCGCGAATTCCGTCGAGAAGATCGCCGCTGTCGTGTCCGGCCAGATCCGCATCGAGCACGACATAGCCGACCTCGCGGTCGGTCTCCAGATATTGCGCGACAATGTTGATGTCGCGTTGCAGGAATATTTCGTTCAGCCGCCTGAGCATGCCGGGCACGTTGCGGTGAACGTGGCTGAAGCGGGTGCCGAGCGGATGGGCCTGCAACTGGACCTGCGGGAAATTCACCGCGCCCATCGTGGAGCCGCCGCTGAAATAATCGAGCATCTTCCGCGCCACTTCCCTGCCGATACGATCCTGCGCCTCCTCGGTCGAACCACCGATGTGAGGGGTCAGGATCACGTTCTTGAGACCCTGCAGGGGGCTCTGAAAGCGATCCGAATTCGACGACGGCTCGACCGGAAAAACATCGAGCGCGGCCCCGGCGATGTGACCGTCGCGAACCGCTTTCGCCAGCGCATCGAGATCGACGACCGTGCCGCGGCTGTTGTTGATCAGGAAGGAACCCGGTTTCATCAACCGCAGTTCGGCTTCTCCGATCATGCCTGATGTCGCCGGCGTCTCCGGAACATGCAGGCTGACGATGTCGGCCTGGGCCAAAAGATCCTGCAGGGTCTCGACCGGCTCGGTGTTGCCATGCCGAAGCCGGTCGGTATGGTCGTAGAAGATCACCTTCATGCCCATCGCTTCGGCAAGCATCGACAACTGCGATCCGATATTGCCGTAGCCGACGATGCCGAGGGTGCGGCCTCGCACCTCGCGGCTGTCCTTTGCCGACTTGTCCCACGCGCCTTCGTGGGCGGCCACGGAGCGGGGAAAGATCCGACGAAGCAGCATGACGATTTCGCCGACCACCAGCTCCGCCACGCTGCGGGTATTCGAGAACGGCGCGTTAAAGACGGGAATGCCGCGCCGGCGGGCGGCGTCGAGATCGACCTGGTTGGTCCCCACGCTGAAACATCCCACGACGGTCAACCGGTCGGCGCCGGCAAGGATATCGTGGGTCAGCTGGGTTCGGGAACGAATGCCGAGCAGTTCGACGCCCTTGACGGCCTCGCGCAGCGCGCCCGCTTCCAGCGCCTTCGGCAGGCGTTCGACGCTGATATTTTTCGAATTCAAGAACAATTCGACGGCGCTGTCGTTCACGCCCTCCAGCAGAAGGGCCTTGGCCTTCTGCTCAGGCTGCGAGGGATGGGTCGGCATTTCATCTCCATGGATCATCGGCGGACGGGCCCCTCCCCCGCGATTATTTCAAGGGGACCCATGCCGCATCACGAGATGCCTGCCGGGGTGGGCCTAACCGTCGGAAGCGTTCGCGGACCCTACCAGCGCCATCCCCATCCCCGGTATCCCCATCCACCATAATACGCGCCATACGGCCCGTAGCCATAATACGGCCGGTAGCCGTAATAAACCGGGGGGCCGGCATAGACTCTCGGACCATAGACCGGCGGCCCAACCTCTTCGACTTCCTCGTCATAGACCTGCGGGGCGGGCCGCGGTCGCGGCGCCGATGCCAGGCCGAGATTCCGGGCGATGACAAAGCCGTCCCGACCGTCCGTGGAGGTTTCGCACCATCCATTGCTGCACTTGCCGACCTCGACCGTGGTTCCCTTCGGGATAATGGTCAGGACCGGGCTATCGGTGCCGGGCGATTTCCGCAAGTTGGTTTCCCCGGTAGTGGTGATCGGCTTGGCTGTCGCGCCAACCGCTGACAGAATGGTGAAGATGGCGGCGCATGCCGCGATCCGTAAAAAGCTCATGGCTCTCCTCTTAATTCTCTAGTTAATTCTCTCGTCGCGACGCCCCCACTTGTATTTAACCGCAGCCGCGGCTTCGCCTTCAAGACCTTCCCAGTCAAAATTCGCTTTGACCGCAGTTTTTCTATCAATTGATCGCGAAGGTGAGCGGCGGAGAAACCCAATGGCCGGTTCGCCGATGCCGCGGATATTCGGCCGCTTGCCGTTGCACGGCGGCCTTGCGACATGACGCCACTGCCTGCGCCAGCGACGGTCGCAGACCCCGTTAGCGCTGCAATGCCGTTGACGCGGGATGGCGCGCGCGCACTTGAACGCTCGCGGCGTCCGCTCAGATCTGCGCGGCCACCTTCTCCAGACCGATCAGGCGGGCGAGCTGGCGCACCTCGCGCTTCTGGTCCTCGCGCAGCTGGAACAACAGCGGCATCGCGGCCGATTTCAGCTGCTGAATTTCTTCTGCATCGGGATCGATCGGCGCGCCGGTCGCGTTCGGATCGACCTGCCGGGTGGCGTGGATCCTGCGGGCCACGGCGCGCAGCGCGTTTTCCACCGCCGGCCAATATGATTCCTGCGACGATGAAAGCTTGAGGCGTTCCTTGATGCCGGCGATCTGCGCGTCACTCAGGAGCGCATAGGATTTTTGCACGGGCGGCTTGCTGACAAGCTTCGGCTTCGGCTGTGCCGCTGGCGGCATTGCCACCGGGTCTGTGAGCTTCGGCCCCTCGATGTCGGCCGGAGGCGCGGCCGCAACCGCCTGCCGCAGCGGCTCGCTTGCGATCGCGTCGGTTTGCGGCGGTTGGAACGAAGCCAGCGCCAATGCAGCGACCGCCAGCCTGTCCTGTTTGCCGGCCTTGTTCGAGACGGCGGCTGGGGCGACTGGCGCCGTTACCATCTCAGGTCCGGCCGCCGGCACGCTATCGCGGGCCAGAATGCTGGTAGCGGCTGCCCCGACCACGAGCAAGCAGCTCAGCACGATAATGGTCATTGCTCTCGTCAAGCAATTCTCCGTTTCCTTGCGCGAACCACGGTCACTTTGCCGATAACTGGGTAATAATTAAGGCCTAACCGTGCCGCCGCGGCGGCGGAGTTTGACGGCAGAGCAAAGACGTGCGCGGATCGATCAGGCCGCGACGGCGAGCTCGTAGGCATCCTGGATGTCGGCCACGATATCGGACGCCTCCCACAGCGCGTCGGGGGCGATCGACTGCAGGCTGATGGTCCAGTTGCCGCCCTTGCCGGAGCGCGGCATGCTGACGATGTCGAATTGCACGTTGCGGCACAGCGGATGGCGCTCAAGGGCGTAAGCGACCCGGTTCTTGATCTCGTCGAGGGTTGCCGGCGTTTTCGCAAAGAGTGTCTCGAAATCCATGTCGATCCCCTTCAACCGCGGCCGGGCGTCGCACCGGCGACGAGCAGCCTTGGTTAATTTTGGGGGCGATTTGGTTAATGGCGCGTTAAGGCGGGGAACCCGTCGGCAAGGTCGACGAGAACGGCGGGTCATCGGAAGTCGCGGGGGCGCGGGACACGCAGGAAGGCGCTGGCGCGAGCGCCCCATTCCTCCTCAGTCCTGAGGGCATCCACGGCGCGGCGGTAGACCGTGCCCCGCTTGAACCATGGGTTAGGCTGCCGGCGCTTCACGGCGATGCGCCGCAGGTTGAATGCCGGGTCCAGCATCTTAATGACGGCTTCAACGTGAAGCATCTGCCCGGCTAGCTGCTGGGCCTCTTGCTTATTATGAAGTATCTGTCCCGCAAGCTCCGAATGAAGCCTTTCGAGAGTTTGAATCGCGGGTCTGTGGAAAGGGCTTCTAGTAGGGCGTCGCATGTCTCATTGTCCGTTTCAAACAGACGATAAATCTGCTCACGCTCGGCCTCAGTGCAGTGCCGCAAGAGGTCGTCAAGTCGAGCTAGATCTGGGTCCGCGAAACGGGACATAAGAACTGCAGCTTAAATTACTTGTGGCGTTTGCGCCATAATACCGTAAGCCTCGGCCTTACAGCGGCGGATCGACGGCCTCGTCATATTCCTGTTTGAGGCGCGCGATCAGCTCGGTGGCCGGCACAATCTTGCCGACGCTGCCGACGCCCTGGCCCGAACCCCAGATTTCCTTCCAGGCTTTCGGCCTGGCGCGCTCGCCCGATGCATCGGTGCCGAAACTCATTTTCGAGGCGTCGGATTGCGGAAGATTGTCGGGATCCATGCCGGCCGCCACGATCGATGGCTTGAGGTAGTTGCCGTGCACGCCCGTGAACAGGTTCGAATAGACGATATCCTCCGCGGTCGAGGCGGTGATCATCTGCTTGTAACCCTCCGCCGCATTCGCCTCTGACGTGGCGATGAAGGCCGAGCCGATATAGGCGAAGTCGGCCCCCAACAGCCGCGCCGCGCGGATGGCGCGGCCATTGCCGATGGCGCCCGACAGCGCGATCGGCCCATCGAACCATTGCCTTGTCTCCGCCACGAACGCGAACGGCGATATCACCCCGGCATGGCCGCCGGCACCGGCGGAGACCAGGATCAGGCCGTCGGCGCCCTTCTCGATCGCCTTGTGCGCGAATTTCTGGTTGATCACATCGTGAAAAACGATGCCGCCCCAGCGATGCGCGGCCTGATTGAGCTCCTCGCGTGCGCCGAGCGAAGTGATGATGATCGGCACCTTGTGTTTCTCGCACAGCGCCAGATCATGTTCGAGCCGGTTGTTCGACCGGTGCACGATCTGATTGACGGCGAACGGCGCCGACGGGGAATCGGGATGGGCCTTGTCGTGCGCGGCGAGTTCCTGTTTGATCCGCACCAGCCACTCCTCGAGCAGATCAGGCGGACGCGCGTTCAGCGCCGGAAACGACCCAACGATTCCCGCCTTGCATTGCGCGATCACCAGGTCTGGTGCCGAAATGATGAACAGCGGCGCACCGATCACGGGAATCGACAGACGGCCCTTGAACAAGGCAGGCATGGACATTCTTCAAAAATCCTTATGCACGATTGGGGAAGGCGCCTTGCATCAGCCAAAGAATGCCAGACATCATACCAAGAAAGCAATCGCGGCTTCCCGGCAGGTGAGCGTGATCCAGCGCTACTGACACAGCGCGCGAGTGACGTAATAGTCGGTTCGGCAATCGTCCGGCTTGCGTGTCCGGCCGGGAATCAGCACTTTCGCCGAACAGGCTTGCGCGGAATCGGAATTGAGGCTTTTGCCTTGCTTGAAGCCGTTGGCCTGGCAGAGCTTATCGGCGCCGGCCTTGCAGTCCGAAGCACCATTGGTGGAAACCGGACATATCACGCGCCCCGTCACCATGGAGGATGGCGTCGCCAGGCGCGACAGACTCTCGCCCGCATCCTTTGCCGCATCCTTGGCACGGGCGTTGAGATCGTCGATGGCCTCACCTGGGCTCTTCAGCGCCGGCAAGACCGACAGGGATTTCTCGAGCATCTTTCCCATTTCATTGAGCAGGCCCGGATTTTCCTCGCGCGCCGGCGCAACTTGCGGCGATGCGGGCCCGCCCGGCGGCGGTGGCGGCTGATCCGGCACCGCTTGCTGAACCGGCTGCTGGAGGCCCAGGGACGGCGGCGAAGCCGCCTGCGGCCAGCCGATGCCCGCGGCGATCAGCCATATCGACAGCGCCATGCCGGCGGTTGTGGCGGGCGTCCTGGACTGCGCGATGAAGTGGCCGGCTCGTTCAAGCATGAGGCGGAGCGTAACCTGAAGCCGCCGGCCGGCAAAGCATTTCAGGTCCGCGTTCCGGGTCCGCGTTCAGAGCATTCGAAATGCGACGACAAATCCGAGGACGAGGACGGCAGCAAGAACCGCCACCCACAAGCCCAGCCGCTTCTCGATCTCGGCGCGGATGGTGTCTCCGAAGCGGTTCAGCAGGATCGCGAGGCCGAAAAACCGGCCGCCCCGGGCGATGATCGAGCACAGGATGAACAGCCAGATATTGTAGCCGGCAAAGCCCGAGGTGATGGTCACGAGCTTGTAGGGGATCGGCGTCAGACCCTTACCGATGATGATCCACGCCCCCCATTCGGCATAGGAAGCCCGGAAGGCTTCGACCTTATCGCCAAGGCCGTAGAGATTGATCAGCCACTGCCCGACCGAGTCATAGAGCACAGCGCCGATTGCGTAGCCGAGCACGCCTCCGGCAACCGAAGCCGCCGTGCACAGTGTCGCAAACAGCCAGGCTCGCCGGGGCCGTGCGAGCGACATCGGAAGCAGCATGATATCTGGAGGCACCGGAAAAAACGAGCTTTCGGCAAAAGAGACCGCTCCCAGTACCCAAAGCGCGTAAGGCTTGTCGGCCGCCGCAACACACCAATCGTAAATCCGTCTCAGCATGCCGCGATGAACCACCATCAGGCGGATTTGTCCATGCCGGGAATCCTGGAAATTTCGGGCAGCCTCAGTGGCGCTTGCGCAGACTGCGGCTCTCAAGCGCGACAATTGGTCGCCGTGCGACCCGCGATGGCGGAACTTTGGGCAATTTGACCGGCGACTTCGGTAGCTTCTCGGCAATCCCGAGCAGATGCTCGCGCCGCTCCATTTCGCGCCACACGTCTTCGGGCCGCACACCGGCCGACGCCCACAGCACCGTGAGATTGTAAAGCAGGTCGGCGCTCTCCCTGACCACGGCGTCGGTCTTGCCGCTAACGGCGTCGATCACGACCTCGATGGCTTCTTCGGCCAATTTCTTCGCCATCTTGGCGGGGCCGCGTTGAAACAGCCGTGCCGTTCGCGAAACCGCCGGATCGAGATCCTTGGCCGCGATGACAGCAAGATAAAGCCGTTCGAGCGAATCACTCATGCCTTGAAATTAATCCAAACGGGTGGCCAGCGTGTTAACGGCGCCTGCCGGCACGAAGAAATCCGCCGGCCACAGTGACCATTGGATTAATTCGGTCGAAAGACTTGCGGCTATCGCCCGGCGGGCCGGCGGCCCCGAAAGCGGCCACAGCCATATGCGCAGCGGGCGGCGTCACCGCCGTAATGATATGGGCTGGCAACGTGGCAGAATTGGTCCAATCTTGTGCCGCCTGACCGGTCTGCTGCAGCCGACCCGCCGAGATCGCGCGGGGCGGCGGCAGGGACAGGCTGAACGGCAGCCCCGGCTACTCATCGACTGTTCAGATTTCATCCGGCACAATGACAGTCACGGCGTCCCGACGTCATGGAACAAACATATCCGGCGTGGCAACTTACCTTTGGGTGTGATGCTGATGCGCGCAAATCGGACAATCGTTGCTCGCTGCATTCTGGCATCGCTGGCCAGCCTGCTCGGTCTTGCATCCCTGGGCGCGGCGGACGAAAATCGCCAACCGATTGCGATCCAGTTTTCCTTCGACCGCCCGATCAACGCCAGCGTCGCCCCTTTCATCCTGGCGGCGGGCGACGGCTTGTTCGCTTCGGAAGGCCTGGCGGTCACGACCGACGTCGCCGGCGGATCGCCGAACGCGATCGCGCGCGTCGCCGCTGGAGCAAGCGAATTCGCGCTGGTCGACATCAACGCGCTGATCCGCTTTCGCGACCGTGATGCGCCGCCCGTCAAGGCGGTGTTTGTACTGTTCAACAAGTCGCCCTACGCCATCGTCGCCCGCAAGAGCCGGGGCATCCGTGTGCTCTCGGATATCGAGGGCAAGACGCTCGGCGTCGCCGACGGCGATCTGTCCCTCCGGCTGTGGCCGGCATTGGCGCACCAGAACGGCATCAAGATCGCAAGCGTCAAGGAGAACCACATGAGTGCCGCGGTACGCGAGCCGATGCTGTCGGCCGGTCAGGTCGACGCCGTGACCGGCTTTTCGTATCTGGCGGCGGTGAACCTGAGGGACCGCGGCGTTCCGGCCGACGACCTCGCGGTGCTGCGATTCAGCGACTATGGCTGCGAGGCCTACGGGTTTGCGGTGATCGTCAACCCGGCCTTCGCCGCCAGACGACCCGAGGCAGTAAAAGGCTTCCTGCGCGCGGTGATCGCCGGCACCAATCTGGCCATCAGGGCGCCCGGGCATGCGGTGGACGAAGTTCTCAGCCGCATGGACGACGGTGCCCGCGATCTTGAGCTGGAACGCCTGCAGACCGTGATCGACGACAATATTCTCACCGGCGAGGTGAAGCGCAATGGCATCGGCGGCGTCGATACTGCCCGGCTCGACCGGTCGATCGACCAGGTCGGGGAGGATTTCAAATTCAGCAAACGGCCATCCGCGGCCGATATTTTCGACGGTGGCTTCCTGCCTCCGCTCGGTGGCCGCCTGATCAATTGAGCAAAAAGCCATCGCACGATCCGCAAAAGGGGATGCCGGTTTTGCGTCCGATCGCGCGTTAAATGACGGAATTAGCGTAAAATCCTATCGCCAAACCGCGTACAATTTGGTGGATCATGCGCTGCCGCTGTATCTTGCCGACGATCCCTGATTAGAATGCGTCTTGCGAACGGGTCGACCTGCCGTCCCGTCGAGCCCTGAGCCCTTGAGCCGCATGTCCCTGCTTCGCCTCTATACGCGCGTCCTTGATTTGCTCGGCAAAGAGGCACGACTGGGCTGGATCCTGGCCGGCGCCAATCTGTTGCTGGCCGGCGCCCAATTCGCCGAGCCCGTGCTGTTCGGCCGCATCGTCGATGTTCTCTCCGGCAAGCCGTCCGCGGGTCCGCTCGGCTCGTCGTCGGCGTGGCCGCTGCTGGCGGCATGGGCCGCGTTCGGCCTGTTCACCATTCTATGCAGCGCCGCCGTGGCTCTCCACGCCGATCGGCTGGCCCACCGCCAGCGTCAGGCGGTGCTGACGAATTATTTCGAGCATATCATGCAATTGCCGCTGACCTTCCACACCGGCACCCATTCCGGCCGCCTGATGAAGGTGATGCTGAACGGAACCGACTCGCTATGGCGGCTGTGGCTCGGTTTTTTCCGCGAGCATTTCGCCGCGATCATGTCGCTTTTGGTGCTGCTGCCGCTCGCATTTTATATCAACTGGCGGCTGGCGATCCTGCTGTTCGTGCTCTGCGTGGTGTTCACGGTGCTCACCACACTGGTGGTGCGCAAGACCTACGGCATGCAGAACGAGGTCGAGGCGCATTACAGCGATCTTTCCGCCCGCGCATCCGATGCGCTCGGCAATGTGGCGCTGGTGCAAAGCTTCGTGCGCATCGATGCCGAGGTGCAGGGGCTGCGCTTCGTCGCCGACAAGCTTTTGGCGGTGCAGATGCCGGTGCTGTCGTGGTGGGCGCTGGTCACCGTGATCACCAGGGCCTCGACCACCATCACCGTACTGGCGATCTTCACCGTCGGCATCGTGCTGCACGAACAGGGCCTCACGTCGGTCGGCGAGATCGTGATGTTCGTCAGTTTCGCCACCATGCTGATCCAGAAGCTCGAACAGGTGGTCGGCTTCATCAACAGCGTGTTCATGGAGGCGCCGCGGCTGCAGGAGTTCTTCAACGTCCTTGACGCCGTGCCCGCCGTCCGCGACCGGCCCGACGCGATCGACACCGGGCGGCTTGCGGGTCTGGTCGAATTCAACGACGTCTCGTTCTCCTATGACGGCAAGCGGCCCGCGGTCGAGGACCTCTCGTTCACGGCGCTGCCGGGCCAGACCATCGCGCTGGTCGGCCCGACCGGCGCCGGCAAATCGACCGCCATCGCGCTACTGCATCGCGCGTTCGATCCGCAATCAGGTTTCATCAGGATCGACGGCATGGACGTCCGCGGCCTGACGTTGGCGGCGCTGCGGCGGAATATCGGCGTGGTGTTTCAGGAGGCGCTGCTGTTCAACCGGTCGATCGCGGACAATCTGCGTGTCGGCAAGCCGGACGCCACCGATCATGAATTGCAGACCGCGGCGGCCCGGGCACAGGCGCTGGAATTCATCGAGCGCAGCGAACGGGGATTCGAAACCAATGCCGGCGAACGCGGGCGGATGCTGTCCGGCGGCGAGCGGCAACGGCTGTCGATAGCGCGGGCGCTGCTGAAAGATCCGCCGATCCTGATCCTTGATGAAGCGACCAGTGCGCTCGATGCCGTTACCGAGGCCAAGGTCAACGCGGCGCTCGACGAGGTGATGAAGGGACGTACCACTTTTGTGATCGCGCACCGGCTCTCGACCATTCGCAACGCCACGCGGATCCTGGTGTTCGATAACGGACAGGTGATCGAAAGCGGAACTTTCGACGAACTGGTGGCGAAAGGCGGTCGTTTCGCGGAACTCGCAAGGGCCCAATTCATGGTTCAGGAGCGCGCGCGGGCAAGCATTCAGGCGCCTGCAGCGAGTAGCGCCGCAGTCAAGATTTGAGTATCGCCGAAATTCGGCCTATTTCGTCCACGATTTAATCCCCGAGCCTCTGTTCCGAACCGGCAAGCCGGTATAGGTTCGCGGCAGCCGTAAGCGATGGTGCCGGACACGCTTGAAACCCGAACGTCACATGCCAGGACCGCCTTCCCGAAGGCGGTCTCAAAGGACCGGAATCGGATAGTGCAGTTTCTTCGCCCGTTGCTTTGCAAGCCGTCGTTGCGCCGGATCGCGTTTCTCGCAGCGCTCGCCGTGGTTGCGCCACGCGTCGCGCATGCCGAGGCGCTGCTGGTCGTCGAAGCCGATACCGGAAAGGTGCTGCAAGCCGAGAACGCGACCTATCCCTGGTATCCCGCATCGGTGACCAAGCTGATGACGGCCTACGTCACGCTCAAGGCCGTCAAGGAAGGACGGATGTCGCTCGATACCCTGCTGACGGTATCGCCGGTGGCGGCCTCGCAATCGCCCTCGAAGATCGGCTTCCGTCCGGGCACCCAGGTCACCGTCGACAATGCGCTCAAGATCATGCTGGTGAAGTCGGCCAACGACATGGCCGTGGTGCTTGCCGAGGGCGTCGGAGGTTCGATCGACGGCTTTTCGGCGCTGATGAACCAGAACGCGCAGCAGCTCGGCATGACCCAGACGAGCTACGTCAATCCGAACGGCCTGCCCGCGGACGGTCAGATCACTTCGGCGCGGGATCTGGCGATCCTTGCCCGCGCGATTATTCACGACCTGCCGGAATACGAATATTTCGTCCACATTCCCTCGATCCGTTACGGCCGCAAGGTCACGCAGAATTTCAACAAGCTGATCGGACGCTATCCCGGCGCCGATGGCTTCAAGACCGGGTTCATCTGTGCCTCCGGCTACAATCTGGTGGCCTCCGCCACCCGCAACGGCAAGCGCCTGATCGCGGTGGTGCTCGGTTCATCGTCAGGCCAGATGCGCGCGATCAGAGCAGCCCAGCTGCTTGAGCGGGGCTTTGCGAATAACACGCTGTCCTGGCTACGCCCCTCGCTCGGCACGGTCGAAAATCTGGTGCCGATCGATGCCTCGCCGCCGAATCTGCGCGACGAGATGTGTGGCGGCAAGCGCCACAAGCCGGCCAGCGACGAGGACGAAGACACGGTTGCGGGCAGCGCCGGATCGAACTCGGAGCCGGCGCTTTCGTTCTTCGCCGCCGGACTGCAGCCGCCGACATTGAAGCCGTCGGAACTGCTGGCGGCGGCTCCCGCGCCGTCCGAGCCCATCCCTGTTTATACCGGGCCGACCAGGACCGGGGCCGCCTTGATCGCCGCCGTGGCGGCAGATGCCGATCAACAGACGGCGCGGCATCGCGGCAAGAAGTCGCGGGTCGCGGCCAAAAAGCCGGATGCCTCGGCTGAGCCCAAGAATGAGGGCAAGGATGAAGCAAAGTCCGAGGCCAAGGATGGTGGCAAGGACGCCAAATCAGGCGCGACCAAACCGGCCGGCACCAGGCACGCCAATGCCAAGCCGGATGCTGCCGCAAAATCCGGCGATAAGCCGGCGGCTAGCGACAAGGCCGATGCGAAGCCGGCAAAGCCCAAGGCTACCCCAAAGGCTGCCGCCAAGCCTGCCACCAAACCGGCGCCAAAGAGCACGACCGGAGACGCCGGCGCGTCGAATCAATAGCCCGCTGCCGCGCCTGGTTCGCACCGGCCGGACCGGCACTTTTCCGTGACCAATCCGCCCAAAGCGTGCCGCCGCTTGCCATCGGCGGCCGCATTGCTCAATATTGCCCAAAACAATGCGCCCCGTCTCAACCAACGGGCAATGCTCAAGGAAACGAACCAAGAGGGGAAATAGCATGGAGCGCATCTGGCTCAGGCAATATCCGGCCGGCGTGCCCGCCGATATCGATGTGACCCAATACTCATCTCTGGTCGAACTGCTGGAAGAAAGTTTTGCGAAGTTCAGCGATCGCAAGGCTTTCATCTGCATGGACAAGTCCATCAGCTACCGTGATCTCGACGAGATGTCGCAGGCACTCGCGGCCTATCTGCAGAGCAAGGGCCTGCAAAAGGGCGCACGGGTCGCGCTGATGATGCCGAACGTGCTGCAATACCCGATCGCTACCGCCGCCGCACTGCGCGCGGGCTATGCGGTCGTGAACGTCAACCCGCTCTACACTCCGCGCGAGCTCGAGCATCAGCTTAAGGATTCCGGCGCCGAGGCCATCGTCGTGCTGGAGAATTTCGCGACCACCGTGCAGCAGGTGATGGGCAAGACCTCGCTCAAACACGTCATCGTCGGCAGCATGGGCGACCTGCTCGGCCTCAAGGGCGTGATCGTCAACCTGGTGGTGCGGCGCGTGAAGAAGATGGTACCGCCCTATTCGATACCGCGCGCCATCGCCTTCAACGACGCCATCGCCGCCGGCCGCGGCATGAAGCTCGACAAGCCCAAGCTGACGCCCGACGACGTCGCCTTCCTGCAATATACCGGCGGCACCACCGGCGTCTCCAAGGGCGCGACGCTGCTTCATCGCAACATCCTCGCCAACGTGTTGCAGAATGACGCCTGGCTGCAGCCGGCGCTGGAGAAGCCGCCGCATGTCGACCAGCTTTTCATCGTCTGCGCGCTGCCGCTCTACCATATCTTCGCGCTGACGGCGTGTTTCCTGCTAGGGACGCGCACCGGCGGCACCAATCTGCTGATTCCCAATCCGCGCGACATGGCGGGCTTCGTCAAGGAATTGATGAAATACCAGATCAACTTCTTCCCGGGGGTCAATACGCTCTACAACGGTCTGTTGAATACGCCCGGTTTCGACAAGGTTGATTTCTCCAAGCTGAAGGTTGCGAACGGCGGCGGCATGGCGACACAGAAACCGGTCGCCGAGAAATGGCTGGCGGTGACCGGCTGCGCGCTGTCGGAGGGCTACGGCCTTTCGGAAACCTCGCCGACGCTGACCTGCAACCCCGCCACTATCGAAAAGTTCTCGGGCTCGATCGGTCTTCCCGTTCCCTCCACCTATCTGTCGATCCGCGACGACGACGGCAACGAAGTGCCGCTCGGCCAGCCCGGCGAAATCTGCGCCAAGGGCCCGCAAGTGATGGCCGGATACTGGAACCGGCCCGACGAGACCGCCAAGGTGATGACAGCGGACGGCTATTTCCGCACCGGCGATATCGGCGTGATGACCGCCGACGGCTATACCAAGATCGTCGACCGCAAGAAGGACATGATCCTGGTATCGGGCTTCAACGTCTATCCCAACGAGATCGAGGAAGTGATCGCGAGCCATCCCGGCGTGCTGGAATGCGCCGTCATCGGCGTCGAGGATCCGCGGTCGGGCGAGGCCGTCAAGGCATTCATCGTCAGGAAAGACCAGAACCTCACCGCCGAAGACGTGATCAAGTTCTGCGGCAAGCAACTGACGAACTACAAGGTGCCCAAGCAGATCGAGTTCAGGACCGGCCTGCCGAAGACCAATGTCGGGAAGATCCTGCGCCGCGAGCTGCGCGACGAGAAGAAGGCTGCGGCCGCCTGAAGCATGACCTATGCATTCGTATGCTTTGAGACGCGGCCAACGGGTCCGCGCGCACCGGCGATGCGGCGACCCGCCTGATGACAGAACAGTGAACGCGCGAAACCATTTGCCGTTTTCGTGGCGCCGAATATTGTGCCCCTCGCCTGCCCGGTTTAAGAAACATCCGCACACTTAAGGAGAATTGACGATGACCATCAAAGTTGGCGACAAGCTGCCGGAAGCAAAATTTCGCGTGATGACGGCCGACGGCCTGCAGGTCAAGACGACCGACGATATCTTCAAGGGCAAGAAGGTCGCTCTGTTCGCGGTGCCCGGCGCCTATACCGGCACCTGCCACAAGATGCACCTGCCGAGCATCTTTCTGAACGCCTACGCCATGAAGGACAAGGGCGTGGGCACGATCGCGATCGTCTCAGTGAACGACGCCTTCGTCATGAACGCCTGGAAGCGCGACACCGACCAGCGCGATGAGGCCACTTTCCTCGCCGACGGCAATGCCGAATTCACCAAGGCGATCGGCATGGAACTGGATGCCTCCGGCAACGGCCTCGGCATCCGCTCGCATCGCTATTCGATGCTGGTGGATGACGGCGTCGTCAAGAAGCTCAATCTCGAGCCGGCGCCCGGCAAGGTCGAGGTTTCGGGCGGCGATACGCTGCTGGGGCAGCTGTAGGCCACTGCTTCACAACACAAACACACTCGTCATCGCCCGGCTTGACCGGGCGATCCAGTACGCCGCGGTGCCCCCGTATATTTTCGAATGTCTCTGGAATACTGGATCACCCGCTTTCGCGGGTGATGACAGCGGTATGTGGCGATGACGATCATGTGTGGCGAAGCGGTCCCTTCAATCTTCACAGCTACGTCTTCAACCTCGCCATCGCCACGCCATCGCGCGCCAATTGATCGGCGCGCTCGTTTTCGTCATGGCCGGCGTGGCCCTTGACCCAGTGCCAGCGGACCTGATGCGGCTTCAATGCGGCATCGAGCCGCTGCCATAATTCGACGTTCTTGACCGGCTTCTTGTCGGCGGTACGCCAGCCGTTCTTCTTCCAGCCATGGATCCAGCCGGTAATGCCCTGACGCACATACTGGCTGTCGGTATAGAGATCGACCGTGCAGGGCTTTTTGAGCGCTTCCAGCGCCGAAATCGCCGCCATCAATTCCATGCGGTTGTTGGTGGTATGCGCCTCGCCGCCCTTCAATTCCTTTTCGACGTCGCCGAATTTCAGGATGGCGCCCCAGCCGCCCGGCCCGGGATTGCCCGAGCATGCGCCATCGGTGTGGATGGTGACCGACGGGAGCGCGTTCACGCCATCAGTCCCGGGGCGACGACGCCATAATCGCGGATGCCGGCCACGCTTTGCTGAAAGCGCAGTTTGCGGACATATTCCAGCGGATCCTTCGGCCGCACCAGCGCGCCCGCAGGCACGTTGAGAAAATCGACCAGACGCGTCAGCAGGAAGCGCAACGCCGCGCCGCGCGCCAATAGCGGCAGCGCATTCTCTTCGGCATCGGACAATTTCCGCGTCCGGCCATAGGCGCCGAGAAAGGCGCGCGCCTTGGTGACGTTGAACGAGCAATCGCTCTCGAAACACCAGGCGTTGAGACAAATAGCCACGTCATAGGCGAACATATCGGTGCAGGCGAAGGTGAAATCGATGATGCCGGAGACCCGCTCGCTGAGGAAAAACACGTTGTCTGGAAACAGATCGGCGTGGATCACGCCTTGCGGCAAGTGCTTCGGCCAGACCCCGTTCTCCAGATGATCGAGCTCGGCACCGATAAAATCGCGCAATCCAGGCTGCACCTCGTCGGCGCGTGAAGCGGCCTGTTCGAACAACGGACGCCAGCCCGACACCGACAGCGCATTGGCGCGGGCCATCGCAAAATCGGCCCCGGCGAGATGCATTTGCGCCAGCACCTCTCCGAGGCCGGCGCAATGCGCCACGTTGGGTTTTCGCGGCCAGATGCCTTCCAGAAAATTGATGATCGCCGCCGGACGGCCGGCCAGCGCGCTGAGCGCGGCGCCGGCTTTGTTGGTCACGGGTTGCGGGCAGCTGATGCCGCGCGAGGCCAGATGGCTCATCAGGCCGAGAAAGAACGGCAGGTCGCTTTTCGCGACGCGTTTCTCGTACAGCGTCAGGATGAAATATCCCGAGGTGGTGTGGAGCAGGAAATTGGAATTCTCGACGCCCTCGGCGATGCCCTTGTAGGACAGCAATTCGCCGATCTCGTAGGTTTTCAGGAATTCCGCAAGCTCGTCGGCGGCGACATCGGTGTAGACCGCCATCTTCGGTTATTCCGCGGCGTCGGGCCGCAGCGAACGCGGCAGCGGAAAGAATTCGTTTTCTTCCGCGGCCGAGACCGTCTCCACATGCAGTTCGTACCGTTCGGCGAACGCGCCCATGATCTCTTCGACGATCACTTCCGGCGCCGACGCGCCCGCGGTGATGCCGAGGCTCCGGATGCCACCGAATTTCGACCAGTCGATATCGCTGGCGCGTTGCGCCAACACGGCGATCGGGCAGCCCTCGCGCTCGGCGACTTCGCGCAGGCGCTGCGAATTGGAAGAATTCGGCGCGCCGACCACGATCAGGGCATCGACGACCGGCGCCACTTTCTTCACCGCGAGCTGGCGATTGGTGGTGGCGTAGCAGATGTCTTCCTTGTGCGGACCGGAGATGTTCGCAAACCGCGCCTTCAGCAACGCGACGATTTCGGCGGTGTCGTCGATCGACAGCGTGGTCTGGGTCACGAAGGCGAGATTGTCGGGATCCTTCGGCGTGAAGGTCGCGGCATCATGCGCGGTCTCGATCAGCGTCACCGCGCCCGGCGGCAATTGCCCGAGCGTGCCGACCACTTCCGGATGGTGGGAATGCCCGATCAGCAGGATCTCGCGGCCGCGCTTGAAATGGATCGCGGCCTCGCGGTGCACCTTGGTGACCAGCGGGCAGGTGGCATCGAGCGAGAAGAAATTGCGGGCACGGGCGTCCGCGGGCACCGATTTCGGAACCCCGTGGGCCGAAAATACCACCGGCGCGTTGGTATTGTCGGGGATTTCGGCCAGTTCCTCGACGAAAATCGCCCCTTTGGCCCGCAGGCTGTCGACGACATAGCGGTTGTGGACGATCTCGTGGCGGACATAGACCGGGGCGCCATAAATCGTCAGGGCGCGCTCGACGGTATCAATGGCCCGCACCACGCCGGCACAGAAGCCCCGCGGCGAGCAAAGCACGATTTTCAGGGGTGGTTTGGCTGGCATGAAGGCGGTCTCGGGCCGAACCACCCCCGGCCCGGGGGCGGGGAACGGTCTGTTCAGGTAAAGACAACTGGTTAAAGGGCTTGGCAGAGGACTTGGCAAGGGACTTGGGACGCCTTTTGGGCGCTGTCAAGGCCGGTCAGCAAACCATTGCGCGGTTAGCCCCGGACGGCTTATATAGGGCGTAATTCCCGTCATCGCTGATGACCACGGCTTCGCCTCTGAACAGGTGGGCGAAGCGCAAAGGAGATTTGCCATGAGCAATGCACCGCTGATGCCAAAGGCGACTGCCGTGTGGCTGGTCGACAATACCGCATTGACCTTCGATCAGGTGGCGGATTTCACCAAGATGCACCCGCTGGAGGTTCGCGCCATCGCCGACGGCGATGCCGCCCAGGGCATCAAGGGCATGGACCCGATTTCGACCGGCCAGCTGACCCGCGACGAGATCGAAAAGGGCGAAAACGACCCGAATTACCGCCTCAAGCTCGGTGAGAGCAAGGTAACCCTGCCGCCGCAGGCCAAGAAGAAGGGCCCGCGCTACACCCCGGTCTCGCGCCGCCACGAGCGGCCGAGCGCGATCCTGTGGCTGGTGCGCAACCACCCCGAATTGAAGGATGCGCAGATCATGCGCCTGGTCGGCACCACCAAGACCACCATCGCCAGCGTGCGCGACCGCACCCATTGGAACGCCTCGACCCTGACCCCGATGGACCCGGTGACGCTCGGCCTGTGCTCGCAGATCGAGCTCGATTTCGAGGTCCAGCGCGCGGCCAAGGAGAAGCCGACCGATACCGCTTACGGCGGCGCCACCCTGCTGCCGGCCTCCGAGACCACCCGCAAGGAGCCGGAATTCGAGCCCAGCGAGAAGCAGCGCGACGATCTCAATGTCGACGCGGTGTTCGCCAAGCTGAAGACCATCGGCGGCAAGAAGGCGGACGAAGAGTAGGTTTCTGTGGGTAGGTCGTTTTCCGGAGATTTCATTCCGGCACGGAAGGCGCATAATTCGCCTTGATCGGTGGCGAATCCTTACTGATTCGCCATGGTCGGGCGAATTTCAGAATGGCTGGCATTTCATTTCTCATTGCGCTGTTGCTCGGCGGAGCGGCCTTCCTGTTCCAGCAGGCGGCCGGCCAGATTTCGATCGGAACACAATGGGCCAGCGACGTCTGCTCGACCTCGCAGATGTTTTGCCACCACCCCGAATATCTGGCCTATGTCGCCGGCGTGATGCTGGTGATCGCAATCGGCGCCAAGCTCGGCAGCCTGGCGAATTAGGGGCCATCGGCATCGCCTCCAAGTCCTGCTCTGGAAGTCCTGGTTTGGAAGTCCTGGTTTGGCGACCTAGAAACAGGCGCACGACGCTGCTCGGGCTACGATCGTCATATCCCGCCAACGGATCGCGCGAATGCGCGCCCGATGACAGGCTCCAGCGGGGTATCCAGTACGCTGCGGCCTTTCGATTCCATG
>Ga0185299_10001513_pt1 | contig 43715 bp, 34 predicted proteins | sample PaiPotPPA55metaG_FD_128002 | JGI IMG/M metagenome (GOLD analysis project Ga0185299, IMG submission 128002) | Iron sulfur acid spring bacterial and archeal communities from Banff, Canada, to study Microbial Dark Matter (Phase II) - Paint Pots PPA... ... | reverse complement strand
TCCTGCAAGCCGCGGCCTTCCTCCTGGCGGCGTTACTTTCGTTGACGCTGCCAGAGACTCGTGGACAAGAACTAGCCTAGCTACGCCACAGCGCTGCGCGTCCGCCCGATTTCATCCGAGGCATGCAAAGTAAACTCCACAGCAAAATACGGCGCCAGCGCCAGCGTCCTCTGAAAATCCAGCTCGTCGCCATAAATCCTCTTCGGCACGCGCCTAGCCAGAATGCTGATCGGCAGCGGATTTTTCCGGAAGGGATAAGGCGACAAGACCACACTATTTCCACCCATCGGCCGCAATTCCCAATCAACGCTTCCCTGCTCCCGGCTTTCTGGATTCGTGTTTACCGGATTCGGGTTGACCTGATTCGGACTTTCCTGATGGACGTAAAGCGGAACATTATCAATCGTGGCCCCTTCGAGAGAATTCATGCAGAAATAGAGAGAAAGCCGATCCAAAGCCTCCAAAGCCGCCGCGTTCGTCTCCAAAGGCTTCTCTTCCGTCAATCGTTTCGTCGCCGGATTACCGCGCAGATCAACCTTTAACCGCAACTGTTGTAGTTTCAAACTCTGCAAAAACTCACTCACCACCCGCGACTCCGTGGACTTCACGTACTTAGCGGAAAATCCCGGTATCGTAGCCCTAGAGCGGTCGTAAAGCCCCGCACAATGCAGACTAACCAGCAACCCCGCGTACCGATCCACTTGAACGACCCGCTCGATCCCCCGCTGATATAGCGCCACGTGCTCCTCAGTAGGAATCGACATAAACGTATACGGCACCCGTGTCTTGGGATCGATCTGCGGCGCCAATTCCCACTCCCCCCATCCGTTGTCATGCTCCCGCACTGCCAAACAAAAAGACTCAAAAGCCTCAGGCCGCCGAAACAAATCATTGCCCCACTGCCGCGCCAAGAACCCCGCAAGCACGGCGTGGTCCGTCTGCCGTATCACCAACAAATCCTCTCCGCGTTCCTGAAGTATCATCCAGCCACAACTCCACACCCCACCAAGCCCGGCCTCCGTTCGTATAAACCTTCATGCAGCAGCCTCTTTTCGTCGAGGGAATGAGCGGCAGAGCACGTACCGGTTTTCGTCAGGCACGGCTTCAGCCGTGCCGTAACCGACGCCGAATCAACAAGCTTCAGCCGCTGAGGGCATTGCTTCTCAGTTGTCACCATTATGCCTTTCCACCCGCAACGCAAGCCACACTCCCATCCGTCGATCCCAACGCTGATAAAGAGGCTGGCGATTGTCCCCGCGAAATCGGTATATTATAAGCGTCGCTGCGGGCGTGGCGGAACTGGCAGACGCGCAAGACTTAGGATCTTGTGGCCGAAAGGCCTTGGGGGTTCAAGTCCCTCCGCCCGCACCATACCAACCGATTTGCCAAATAACCGTGTCACCCCCGACACATTCAAATAGCCTTATAGTAAACATTTCCCTTGACACAGAGTTACTAACATGTTACCATAAGCCGTGAAAGTCGCCGTTCCGCCTCGCCAGACATCGCGCATCGCGAACGGCCCGCCATCCCCTCGCTTCGCTCTTTTGCTCTCATCCGAAAAACCCAGCACTCCTAACTCCTTTGCTTGCCACTCTTACAGACTCCCATTTCGGTAAGTCCTTTCCCTGCACACTCTTACAAATTGCCGGGGGTGACACTCCCTTTCACCCCGTTTCCGCGCCTCATTCGGACGTGGTAACTTCAAGCCTGCTCAGTTTTCAGGCTATAGCTCGCAGGAGGCCGTTGTGGATGTCGCTGCAACCCAGGAAACCCCGCCAAGAGCCGACTCCGTCGACTATCAAGCCGTTGACCCATCCCGTTACAAACACTGGCGCCTCTCCTTCGATCGGCCGGTCGCCACGCTCACCATGGACGTCGCCGAAGACGGCGGCCTGCGTCCCGGCTATAAGCTCAAACTCAACTCTTACGACCTCGGCGTGGACATCGAACTTCACGACGCCTTGCAGCGCATTCGATTCGAGCATCCGGAAATCCGCTCGGTAGTCATCACCAGCGCCAAAAATCGCGTTTTCTGCTCCGGCGCCAACATTTATATGCTGGGCCTCTCCTCTCACGCCTGGAAAGTGAATTTCTGCAAATTCACAAACGAAACGCGCAACGGGATCGAAGACTCGAGCGCCCATTCCGGACTCAAATTCGTCGCAGCTCTCAATGGCACGACCGCCGGCGGCGGCTACGAACTGGCCCTCGCCTGCGATGAAATCTTATTAGTGGACGATCGCTCCTCCGCCGTGAGCCTGCCGGAGCTTCCCTTGCTTGGCGTCCTGCCGGGAACCGGCGGCCTCACCCGCGTCACCGACAAGCGCAAAGTCCGCCGCGACCACGCCGACATCTTCTGCACCAACCCTGACGGCGTTCGCGGGCAACGCGCCAAGGACTGGCGCCTCGTGGATGACGTGGTCAAGCCCCAGCACTTCGCCGAGCACATCAAGCAGCGCGCCCGGAAACTTGCAGAGCAAAGCGATCGCCCCGTCGATGCCAAGGGCGTCGCCCTCACTCCTCTCAAGCGCACCATCGACAATGACGGCCTCCACTACGAATACGTCGACGCCCAGGTGAATCGCAGCGCCCGCACCGTAACCATCACCGTCCGCGCCCCACAGTCCATCGAGCACGACTCCCTGGAAAAAGTCCTCGCTGCGGGCGCCAACTGGTGGCCGCTAAAGATGGCCCGCGAACTGGACGACGCCATCCTCAGTCTGCGCACCAACGAGCTCGATCTCGGTCTCTGGCTGATCAAAACCACGGGTAATCCCGAAACGGTCCTCGCCACCGATCAATTTATTCTGACGCACAGGAATAACTGGTTCGTCCGAGAAGTCCTCGGCATGATGCGCCGCACCTTGGCCCGTTTCGATGTCACTTCTCGCTCGATCTACGCCATCGTCGAGCCCGGCTCCTGTTTCGCGGGCGCACTGCTCGAACTGGCGCTAGCCGCCGACAGGGTTTTCATGCGCGACGCCCAGGACGCCGAAGCCCCCGCAACCGTGACGCTTTCCGAAATGAATTTCGGCCCCCTGCCCATGCCCAATCATCTCTCGCGTCTCGCCGCACGCTTCTATCAGGACGAAAGCCAGATAACCGCCTTACGCTCGAAGATCGGCTCCAAGCTCTCCCCGCAGGAAGCCGTCGAAGCCGGTCTGGTCACCATCGCCCCCGATGACCTCGACTGGGAAGACGAACTCCGCCAGGCCATCGAATCCCGAGCCGCCCTCTCGCCAGACGGCCTGACTGGCCTTGAATCCAACCTCCGCTTTGGCGGCATCGAAACAATGGAGACCCGCGTCTTTGGCCGGCTGTCCGCCTGGCAAAACTGGATTTTCGTCCGTCCAAACGCGGTCGGGCCGAACGGCGCACTCAAGGTCTACGGCACCGGCGCGCCGGTGAAATTCAACTGGGAGCGAGTTTGAAAGCAACGCCCCAGCCCAGACGACCTTAAAGCTAGGAGATCCGCGATGATCGATTACACCGAGAAAATTCCAAATAATGTCGACCTGGGCCGCGACCGTGTCCTCCAACGCGCCCTCGAGCATTGGCAACCAGCCTTCCTAGGCTGGTGGTCCGACATGGGCCCCAACGATTCCAGCAACTACGAGGTCTATCTCCGCACCGCCACCAGCGTCGAACCCGACGGCTGGGCCCAATTTGGCTACGTGCGCATGCCCGAGTATCGCTGGGGCATTTTCCTGCAACCTCGTGATGAAACCCGCCAAGTCACTTTTGGCCGGCATAAGGGCCAGCCCGCCTGGCAAGAGGTTCCCGGCGAGTATCGCTCCGTCCTCCGCCGCGTCATCGTCACGCAAGGCGATACCGAGCCCGCCTCCGTCGAGCAGCAAAAAGCTCTGGGCCTCTCCTGCCCCTCCCTCTACGACCTGCGAAACATTTTCCAGGTGAACGTCGAAGAAGGGCGCCACCTCTGGGCCATGGTCTATTTGTTGCACCGCTATTTCGGACGCGATGGCCGCGAGGAAGCCGAATCCTTGCTCGCACGCCGCTCCGGCGACACCGACAATCCGCGCATCCTCGGCGCCTTCAACGAGCCCACTCCCGACTGGCTGGCTTTCTACATGTTCACTTTTTTCACCGACCGCGACGGCAAATTCCAGTTGTGCGCCTTAGCCGAATCCGGTTTCGATCCTCTCTCGCGCACCTGCCGCTTCATGCTCACCGAAGAGGCCCATCACATGTTCGTCGGTGAAACCGGCGTCAGCCGCATCATCCAACGCACTTGCGATGTCATGAAGGAAAACAAAATCGACGACCCCTCCGACGTTCGCGCCATGGGCGTGATCGACCTACAAACCATCCAGCGCTATCTCAATTTTCACTACAGCGTGACCCTCGACCTTTACGGCTCCGACGTTTCCTCCAACGCCGCAAACTATTTCACCAGCGGCCTCAAAGGCCGTTTCCGCGAAACGAAACTAGCCGACGATCACATCTTGAGCGACGCGGATTACCCGGTCTGGGAGGTCGTAGGAGACAAAATCGTAGCCAAGCCGGTGCCGGCCCTCACCGCGCTGAACGAGCGCCTCCGTGACGACTACATCGGCGAAATCGAAGACGGCGTAGCCCGCTGGCAAAAAATAATCGACACCGTGGGCATTCCCTTCCGCCTCACTCTTCCTCACAAAGGATTCCATCGCGAGATCGGCAATTTCGCCGGCCACCACATCAGCCCGACCGGCGAAGTCCTGACCGAAGAAGCCTGGAAGCAACACGAATCCGAGTGGCTGCCAAGCCCGTCCGACTACAAATACGTGCAATCCTTGATGAGCGGCCGCGTAACCGAACTAGGCAAATTCGCGAATTGGATCGCCCCGCCAATCCGCGGCATCAACAACCAACCCCTAAATTTCGAGTACGTCCGCTTCAACTAAGGACACCGTTGACCCAGCCGATCATCGACCTGCACGTCCACATCATGCCCCACGCCATGATGAAACCCGGCCCACTCGAACTCATCACGCGCGGCCGCACCGACTTCGACGAAGTCGGACACTACTGCCAACATCCCAAAGACTTCCTCCGCTATCTCGACTCGATCAACGTCGAACGCGCCGGCCTGATCAATTACGTCGCACCCCAAATCATCGGCTTCACTCCCGCCGTCAACGACTGGGTCGCCAACTACTGCAAGACCGATCCCCATCGCCTCATCGCTTTCGGAGGCGTTCATCCCGGCTCGGTTCCGAACGCCGGCGCCGAAGTCGATCGCATAGCGAAGCTCGGCATCCGCGCCATAAAAATTCACCCATCGCATCAGGCGCTCTCGCCCAATTCCTACGTGTCCGGTAACCGCGAACTCGCCGCCGTTTACGAGCGCGCGCAAGCCAACGGCTTGCCGGTGATGATTCACACCGGCACCTCCATTTTTCCGGGAGCGCGTAACGTTCACGCGCAACCCATCTTCTGCGACGAGGTTGCCGTCGATTATCCCGACCTGGTCATCATCCTGGCACACGGCGGCCGCCCGCTCTGGATGAACGAAGCCTTCTTCCTGGTCCGCCGCCACAAAAATATGTACATGGATATCTCCGGCATCCCGCCGCAAAAGCTTCTCGAATATTTTCCGCGTATCGAAGAAATCGCCGGCAAAGTCCTCTGGGGCACCGACTGGCCCAGCCCCGGCGTCAACGAAATGAAAATCAACGTCGAAAAGTTCCAGGCCCTACCGATCCGCGAAGAAGCAAAACGCAAAATCCTATATGACAACGCCGCCCAAATTTTCACCCGCTAATTTTTCCTTCCCATCGCAACCGCTTTCGCGGTATGAACTGTTGCCACGCTCAGGAGCAGCAATGCAGCGCCAGACCGTTCAGGACATCCTCGATCTGTACAATCCTGCCAACCCGCTTGAGCAGGCCTCTACGATTCCGGCGCCTTGGTACCGCGATCCGCGCATCGCGGAACTGGAGCGGGCTAGCGTGTTCGGCGGCACCTGGCAAGTCGTCGGCCGGATCGATCAGGTCAGAGACAGGGGGCAATTCTTCACTGCCGATCTCGCTGGCGAACCCATTGTTGTTGTGCGCGGGGACGACGCACGGCTCCGTGCCTTCTACAATGTTTGCCGGCACCACGCTGCGGCCGTGGTCCCCGACGGGCAGGGCTACGCCAAACAGTTTCGCTGCCCTTACCACGGCTGGACTTACGGAATCGATGGGGCGCTCAAAGGCATGGTCGAATTCGACGGCGTCCAAAATTTCGAGCGCGCCGACAACGGACTTGTACCCATTCGCGTCGATACTTGGGAAAACTTCGTATTCGTCAATCTCGACGGCAAGGCCGCGCCGCTACAAAATTTTCTGGAGGCGGTGCCCGATCTCGTAGCCCCACTCGAGCTGACGAAAAAGCTTCAGTACTTCGACCGCCGCGTCTATCCGCTGAACTGCAACTGGAAAGTTTACGTGGACAACTATCTCGACGGCGGCTACCACGTCCCGCACGCCCACAAAGGCCTGAGCAGCGTGATCGAATACACCAAATACACCATCGAAAATTTCGAGCGCGCCTGCCTGCAATCGAGCCCACTCTCGTCCGACGGCGATTCTGCCGCAGGGGTAGCCGCCACTCGTCAAGGCCGCGCCTTCTATCTCTGGATCTACCCCAATTTCATGATCAACGCGTATGAAGGCGTGATGGACACCAACGTCGTCGTGCCCCTGGGCACCGACAAGTGCGCGGTCATCTTCGACTATTATTTTGCCGACACCAACCCCGCCGCCGAAGCCCACAACAAAGCTAGCATCGCCGTGAGCGAAAAAGTGCAGGACGAAGACATGGCCATCTGCGACGCCGTGCAACGCGGCCTGCATTCCCGCGCCTACGTAGCCGGCCGCCTCTCGGTTCGCCGCGAAGCCGGCGAACACCTCTTCCACCGCCTGCTCCACGCCGATCTGACCGCCGCCTTAACTCAGCCGGCCGTCACTGCTGTACATGCCGATAGATGATGGACCGAAATGGGCCAACACGGATGAAGTTCGGTGACACCTGTGGTTATTTCTTCGCCGCCGCGAGGCTGAACCAGTTCAGCAGCAAGCCGATGGAGTTTGACTCTGCTCGCGCCGGGGTCACCGCCAGAAACCTTTGGCCGTCGGCCGAAACATCGAACATCGGCGCGGCTTCATCGAGCAGATTCATCTGAAACAGTGGCCGCAACGCCTTTACCTGCAAGGCCTGAGATGTCAGATTCAGTTCCGCTTCGATCAGCTGGTTGCCGGTCGTCAAGAAATAGAGCTGATTTTTGCTGCCCCATCGCAGGTTCCAGCCACCCGCCCGCGAGATCTGATACTTACCACCCGGTCCGGGAAAGGGAACGACGTACACCTCGGGCCGGCCTGATTCGTAGGAAAAATAAGCGAGCCAGTGACCATCGGGCGAAAAGTTGCCGTCATATTGCGAGGCGCCAACGGGAGCAACCTGGAACGGTTTGCGGTCGCCAAACAAGGGGACGATCCAGTTCTCTCCTTTTCCTTTTTTTACGTTATAGGCGTAGTAGGAAAGATAACGTCCGTCGGGCGACCAATCCACGACCGAGCCGTAAGGAAACTCCGACCCAAGCGTGATCACGGTTTCCTCCGCGCCGGACCCGTCCGCTGGTTTCCGCACGATCACGGCTTTGTCATCGGACTCCATGGAATGAGCAATATATTTGCCGTCGGGAGACCACACCGACCAACCCTTCCAACCTTTTCCATAGGTCAGCCGCGTGCTCACACCGCCATCGGCCGGTAAGGACCATAAGTCGGGTGCGTTGGAGGAAGCCTTTTGATTGCCCTCAGGATCTAAAACGGCCAGCACTTGCTTGCCGTCCGGTGATATTTTCACGTTTAGATAAGGCGCCACCGGCCCGATGGGACTCAGGGTCCTACCCTCGCGGTCGTACCACTGTAATCGCGCTTCGTGAGAAGTTGCTTGAAAAGCCAGCGCGCTCCCACCCACGGAGTAACTCGTAGAATCCGCCAGCAAAATCACTGGGCCCGAGAGTTTGCCCGAACCGGCATCGAATCGTTGAGCAAACACTCTGCCGCCCCTCACAAACAGCAAAAATCCGGCGGCGTAGCCTGGTGAATGGGCATTTTCAAGCACCAACTGGGTGTCGCTGGATAGCAGTGATCCCATCTCGATGCGATTTTGAAACGTTCGACGGTCTGACTCGTACAAAAATCGTTTTCCGTCAGGGAGAAATACGGGGTTGTCTCTAACCATATCGTTCGCGTTAAGCGCAGTGAGTTTTGTCATTTTTCCAGTCTGACTGGATACGACAATGAGCGGGTTTCCGCTGCTAGCGAAAAGAATTGTGCCGTCGCTGCTCCAACTGGCAGTTCCATTCTGCGGGGGAACTTCGCTCAGAACCTGAACCGTGCCGTCGGCCACGTCCAGGGTCTTCAGCTTGGCGTCAGCGAAAAAACCAATGGTGCGTCCGTCCGGCGACCAGAACGGCGCGGAGGCATTCTCGGTGCCGCTCACCGGCGTAGCGTCGCGCGCACCCAAGGGCCTGATCCACAACTTTATCGCCCCGCTTTGGTCGATCGCCGAAAAAGCCAGTTTGGTGCCATCGGGAGAGACCGTCACGGGTCCCGCGCCAAATCCAAACGCCAGGTAGCGCGTGTCGGGAGGCGGCGGGATAAAGGCGAGAGTGGGTGTGGCCTCTGCAGCTGGGGGCCGGCGCAATACAAGCCAAGCTGCCGCGGAAAGTAAAAATGCGGCCAGCACAGCGGCAACGATCCAGGCCGCCTTTTCTCGCGTTTCTTTTTCCCGCACAATCGTCGTGGGCAATGGCTGAGATGACGGGGGATCGACGTTCTCGGCAATCCACTTCAATTGCATTTTTAAGTCGTGGATGGTTTGAAATCGCTCGTCAGGATCTTTCGCGAGGCACGTTTTCACCGTACGATCCAGCGCCGCGGGAATTGCCGGCTGCATCGAAGAAACTGGCGCGGGATCACGCTCCAGCACCGCGGCCATGACGCTGGCCGCGGTTTTCCCTTCAAACGCGCGCTTCCCGGTCAGCATTTCGTAGAAAACCGTGCCCAGCGAAAAGGTGTCGGAACGCGCGTCGGCTTCCCGGCCTTCGGCCTGCTCCGGCGACATATATTGAAACGTTCCCAGCACAGTGCCCTGCGCCGTCAGCGGCGGACTCGCGGCCGGGGTGCTGACGGTTACGCTGAGACCGGAGACGGACGTCGCCACGTGCACAGCGGGCTTCGCCAAGCCAAAGTCCATCAGCTTGGCGCCGCCCTTGGTCAGCATAATGTTGCTGGGTTTCAAATCGCGGTGGACCACTCCATTGCGGTGCGCCGTCTCCAATCCTTCGCAGATCTCGATGCCGATCTTGAAAAATTGCGGCAGCGGCAGCGGGCCCTTGCGCAAACGATCAGCCAGGGTCTCGCCTTCCAGGAACTCCATCACGAGATAGCTGATCCCGTTCTGCGATCCTATGTCGTAGAGCTGGCATACGTTGGGATGGCTCAAACACGAAATGGAGCGAGCTTCGCGGTCGAAACGCTCCTTCGCTTCGGAGTCGCCGGACAAGTGGCTGGGTAAGACCTTGATCGCGACAGTGCGATCCAATCGCGAGTCTCGGGCGCGATAAACTTCACCCATGCCGCCCGCGCCAAGCGGGGAAACGATCTCGTAAGGGCCAAATTTCGTGCCAGTGGTAAGCGCCATCGGTGCGCGGAATTATACATGCTAAGGACAAGGAATAGTTTCGAGCCAATGCCTACCAGACTAACAGGCGCACAGATTGATCTGCTCGCGGTTCCCTCCACTTGCTTTGGGCTGCCACCCCGCGAGAGTTTTATTACCAGTGCGCTACAGCGGATAACGAACCGTTTGCCTCGCCACCTACGTCTTGCAAAGGGTTGCAGTGCTGCTGATTGAGACGACATTCCTGATCACGAATCTTCCTAATCTCGTGCCGAAGCTCGAAAAGTTCCCGCTGCTGGGGCGGCCCGAGTTTTTGGGCTTATTCGTGGGAGCAGCTTTTGCGATCTACTGGATGTTGCGTAAGAGGAAAGATTCGGCGGGCGACGTCTCCGTAAGTACAAAGTTTCCTTGGCAACCGATCGCAGGTGTATCGCTGACCGTGGTTTTTGGGATTCTTGTGTATGGATATGCGCAGGTCCGGGCCTCGCAGGTTTTGTTTAGCGAAAGAAACTTCTACGGGATCAAGACCGTGATCAACGAACCAGAAACGGTGGGTTTGCTCAATGGAAGCATTCTGCACGGGAGGCAGTTTAAGAACCCCCCAGCGCGAAACATCCCGCTTTCCTATTATCGAACCGAAAGTGGGATCGGGCTCCTGCTGAGCAATTATCCGCGCGGGAGTTCCGGAAATCTGAGAGTCGGAGTGATCGGAATGGGCGCAGGCACGCTGGCGGCTTACGGGCGGCGCGGGGACTACTATCGCTTTTACGAAATCGATCCGGCGGTGGTGGATCTATCGTCGGGTGCTTCGCCCTATTTTTTCTTCGCGCACGATTCGGCGGCGAAGATCGATGCGGTGTTGGGAGATGGACGGCTTTCTTTGGAGAATGAAGCGAGGCTGGGAGAGCTGCAACAGTTTGACGTGCTCGCAGTGGATGCGTTCAGTAGCGACTCAATTCCGGTGCACTTGCTGACCGACGAGGCCATGGGAATTTATCTGGAGCATCTGCGGGGCCGCGAAGGGGTCTTGGCTTTCCATATCACCAACTGGCACTTGGACCTTGCGCCGGTGCTGGCCGCGCTCGCCGACGCCCATCACCTGGCGACATGCCAAGTGAGGAACCTGGGGAGCACATGGATCTTGTTGTCGGCGGACCCGGAGATGCTTCGGCTGCCGAACCTGACGGAGAAAAACACCGCACTGGTGCTAACGAGGAAGCCCGTGTTGTGGACCGACGGTTATAGCAATCTTTTCGAAGTGCTGCGAAGGCCTGGCACGTAGGACCTCGCTACGGCGCGCCGCGTCCGACGCGGAGGTGACGTAAATTCTTGTGTGTAAAAGATCTCTACTGTCGCGGCCTGGTCGGTGAGCATCTACAACGGATCGTCACCGACGGCTGCCCCGGACTGGCCGCCGTTTCACCCCGAAAGCAAGATACAAGCCGCCCTCTCCGAGAGGGTGGGGTTTTCGTTGCAGGTCGTGGTCAGCGACGCGCGATCATGTCTCCTAAGAAGTCCGGATCTGCCTGGCGAGATCTCGAACCTCCGCTTCGAAACGATCGCTGTTTAGATCCGCGCCCATGCCGATCGAACTAAGTCCCGCGTGAAATTCAGCCGTTCCCGTCTCCCTTGCGACAAGCTTCACATTTGCCGCGGTGATGCCGGCACCGGGAACGATGATGATACGCCCGCGCGCCTGCTGAACTAGGCCAGCGAGTTGCGCTCGCCCCTCGATCGCACTGCGCGCCCCGCCCGAAGTCAAAATCCGCGCCGCGCCCGTTTGGATCACGTCGTCAAGAGACTCGCGCAGGTCAATAGAAACGTCGAAAGCACGGTGAAAGGTCACCGGCAGCGGCCGCGCTTGTTCGACTAGTTCCCGTGTGCGCTCGACATCCACACGCCCTTCGCCCGTGAGGATGCCAAGGACCACGCCGTCCACGCCTACTTCCGCGGCAGTTCTCATGTCACCCTGCATCTGCGCAAACTCAGCACTCGAATAGACATAGTCGCCCGCGCGCGGCCGAATCATCGCAAAGATCGGCAAGCGCACCTGCTCGCGCGCCAACCGCATCAGCTCGACGCCAGGGGTGAGTCCGCCGTTCGACAAGTCGCTGCATAGTTCGATGCGGTGCGCGCCGCCCCGTTCCGCGGCAAGCGCCTTCGCCAACGTATCGACGGTGATTTCCAGAATGTAAGGTTTTTGCACTAGGCAGCAGCTTAGCAGGGGTTGCAACACGCAGGGTCGCACGCGCGCGAAGATTCACGACAAACGATTCAGCCGAAATCACTGCCCGCGCAGCACATCAAACCGTGCAATCGCGAAGCCGGTAGCCGCCCCGAACAGCACATCCGAAGGGAAGTGCGCTCCTGAAGTGAGACGCGAGAAGCTGATCGCCGTGGCCACGCCATAAGCCACATACGGAACCCATCGGTGCTGCCGGTATCGCCGCGCAAAAACCGTGGCTACCGAGAAGCTCATCATCGCGTGCCCGGACGGAAAGCTGCAGCCGGCGCCCAGCGTGCCTTTATGATTTTGGAAAAATGTATCGTTGTAATTGCCATTCACCGGTATGTCCGAAGGCCGCAACCTCCGCGTGATGGCTTTGGCGACCACCATCAACACCGCGTCGTCCGCGACGGCCTCTCCCGCAAGCAAGCTGGTCCCTTGTCCGTAGGAGTCTTTGCGCAGCAAGCTCGCAACGTAAAATGCCGATGGCACCACCGCGATGATCGCGCCCGATACGGTGCCGCCCAGCGCGCGATTGGTATCCTGGAAAGCATCCGTCTGCCGGAAATAGGGCTCGGTTTTCGCGTCCGTTCCAATCAGCGCCGCGGTTGCCCCGATCACCAGCAAAACCGGCAACCAATGATGGCCCTCCGCCACCTTCACCGGAAAAAGCCACATATCCTTTTGATCGTGCAAGAAATTGGCAGGCAGCTTGCGCCATTCGCCTTCCCGCACGTAGTCGGAGCTCGTCGCAGGCTTCGGTGAATTCGACGAACTGCTGCTCGACTCTTGCGTGTCGGGGATCGCGTCAAAGGAATACGCCTTCGCAGACGCCACCGCGCAATCGAGGCTCAAACAAGCCAGCGATCCACGCGCGAATTCCTGGCACTGCGCCGCTGGAGCCGCCGCGACCGTCAAGGCTGCAAGCACGCCAAAACATGCCCACTGTTTGGCCAAATGTACTCTGATCATGGAGCGAAAATCCCGTCAACCCTGTATTCGAAATGGGGACAGCCCGGCGAAAACCGCCGCTGCAAGTCAGATGAAGGAATCCGTAAAGAAGTTTGCGCACCTACGCGAAGAAAGCCCTGCCATTTAAAACCCAACGAGCCGCGAATTCGTTAAGGTCGCGTGCGCCCAGTTCCAGTACATCCCCGCCAGCGAAGCCGCGTTCCACGCCCACATAAACATGCGCATCTGTCCAGGGGTGTAGGCCTGATTTCGCCAAAGAACCAACGCATCCAGTAAAAACCAAACCGCCCCGGCATCGAGAAACCCCGCAATCAGCGCGTCGCGGAAACACCCATACACCAGTACGCTCTCCACGCACAGCAAAGCCGCAATCAGAAATTTCGCACCAACAGCTCCGATATAAGTTGCCGTCGTCCGCCGCCCGCTCAGCCGGTCCGGTGCAATATCCATCACTTCGCCAAACACATGCGAATGCATCGCGAACAGTGCCCCAAACAAAAAAGTTGCCCGCGGTAACTGCGGCGCATGATTCAGCCAGCTGCTCAAGACAAACACCAGCAAGTAACTAGCCTGCGCAAGCACGTCAAATGGCGGCCTGCCCTTCCATCCAAACGGTCGCCCATTGTAAAGCCACACCGCCAGCCCAAGCGCGCCCAGCCACCAGAATATTTTTCCGCCCAGGAGAAAATAGAAAACCACTAGAAAAGGAATCTGCGCGACAACAATCTTCCACCGCAACGCCGAAAGCTGCTCCGACGCTCCCAGCGACCCAAACAAAAAAGTACCCTTCCGAGGATTAAACCGGTCTCCATCGGCGTCCACGATGTCGTTCACTCCGTACAGCACCAATCCCAGCGGGAACAAAACATAAAAAAGTCCCACCCAGAAAATCCGCGAATGAAACACGTCCGCATGTCCCAGAGGCATGAGATAAAACAGCGACGTCGTGCTCCACAATCCCGGCCGCGAAACTTGTACCAGAAATGCCAACTCCGAGGCAATCGTCCCCGTCCTCACCGGCGGAGAAACTGCCGTGGCCGCATCCGTCATGAAAGGATCCCCTTGCGATGACTATAAAGCGCGCCATAATGAATCGGCGCGACTCCTTTACAGCTTGTATCGGAAAAAGAAATCTTCGGGATTGCCGAAAAGCCTCATCACCTTGCATTCCTCAGCCGTACTGTCCACCAACAGAACGCTCCTTCTCACCCCGCTTGTGATAATCTTGCCCCCCAAGAAAACCCCACTCGGGGCTTCAATTTTTCGGTCGCGGGCCGGACATGCGCAAAGGAGGCGTCGTATGAAACGCTATTACAACTGGGTTGTGTGGGTGAGCATCGCTCTCAGCGCAAACCTCGTCGCATGCGAGGAGTCCTACCATGCCAAGGACGAGCAGTATTATTTCATCTCCGCGAATATCAACATTCCCTACTGGCAGGAAGCCCAAGCGGGTCTCACCGACGCCGCAAAGTCCATGGGCGTCAAAGCGGAAATGGACGGCCCCACGACGCTCTCGCCAAAAGATGAGCTCGACTCTTTCCAGAAAGCTGTCGCGCTCCATCCCGCCGGCATTCTCGTTTCGGTCTCGAACGCTGACCTGTTCAAGGGCGCCATCGACGCCGCCATTCAGGCCGGCATCCCGGTCATCTGCATCGACGCCGACGCACCGGACTCCAAGCGCGTTCTCTTCATCGGCACCGATAATTTCAAAGCCGGCCAGGAAAGCGCCAAGCGCATGGCCGACATCCTGAAGGGTCAAGGTCAAATCGTCGTCGTTACCATCGCAGGACAGCCGAATCTCGACGAGCGCGTCCGCGGCGTCACCGAGGCCCTCAAGAAATATCCCGGACTCAAGATCGCGCAAACCATCGACGACAAAGGCGACGCCCGCAACGCCTACGACGGCATCTCCGCATTATTCGGGAAAAAGCAAAAGGTCGACGGCATCATCTGCCTGGAAGCCTCTGGCGGAGCCGGCGCAGCCGACGCCCTGCATCGCGTGGACATGACCGGCAAGGTTGCCATCGTATCCTTCGATAAAGACCCCGAAACCTTCTCATGGATCGACCGCGGCGGCATCAACGCCACGGTAACGCAAAAGCCCTACGTTATGGCCTTTTACGGCCTCAAATTCCTCGACGACCTCCACCACAACGCCGTCCACGAATTCAAAGACTGGCGCACCGCCCCAGCCCCGAGCATGCCTGCCTGGGTAGACACCGGCACCGCCATCGTCGACAAGACCAACCTAGCCGCCTTCCGCGAAGCCCTCTCCGCCCACCCCAAGCCCCTCTGAGGTAGCACAGACACTCGTGCCTGTGCCGCTCGATCGCGCGCTAGCCATCGAAACCGTTTATCCCGGCGTAATCCCCGCGCGCGGCATCAACGCGGCTTGTATCTTGCTGCCGGCGTGAAACTCGGGTGTTTAGATGTTACACGACCGACACCAACCCCCTAGTCAGGCGAAGCGCACCAGACGTAAAGCCCGGACTCCGAGAGCCACGAACAGTCCACACCTAGAGGCTAGCCCTCAGTCCTAACTCGCAGCAGAAACCGCTGCCGATCCAAGTCTGCCCCGAGTCTCCGAAACAATAGCCAGAAACTTTCGTGCATTTTCAATGATTGCGTCCCGATTACCGGACGTCAAAGCATGAGGGTGCACAAGTTCGCCGCCAATCCCGAGCGCCGCAGCGCCCGCCTCCAAAAATTCAGCAGCCGTGCCCAGATTCACGCCGCCGGTTGGCACGAGCGGAATGCCAGGCAGGGGGCCCTTCAACGCCTTGATGTATTTCGCGCCGCCCACCTGTCCGCAAGGGAAAACCTTCACGAAGTCCGCCCCGGCTTCCCAAGCGGTAATGACTTCCGTCGGAGTCAAAGCCCCCGCCATGATTAAGGTGCGCGTCCGCACTGCCAACGCAACGGTTTCGGCTTTGAATCCCGGGCTGACCAGGAATTGCGCACCGGCATCAAGACAGCGCTCCGCAGTCTCCGCGTTGAGCACCGTTCCCGCGCCGATGAGCAGCTCTGACGCAGAATGTTTCGCAAGTTCGCGAATCACCTCAATCGCGCCTGGGACCGTCATCGTGATCTCCACGATCGGAATGCCACCCTCGCAAACGCATTCCGCCGCGGTGCGCGCCTCGCCCGGCGACGACGCGCGCACCACCGGCACAATGCCGATTTGCAAGATGCGATCGCGAACCGCTTGCTTGTCCATCGAGGGACCTTTCTGCTTATAATTTTCTGCGGAAACTCGATCAGCGTGCGATGCGAGCGCCGACGCCTTTCATCACCTGCAAGACATCTTCAAGTGTAGCCATGGAAGTGTCCCCTGGCGTGGTCATCGCCAGCGCCCCATGCGCCGCGCCGCATTCTACGGCAAATTGTGCATCGCGGCCTGCAAGAAATCCGTAAATCAGCCCAGAAGCAAACGAATCGCCGCCACCGACGCGGTCGAAAATCTCCAGGTTCTCTCGATTCTTCGCTTGAAAGAATTCTCCGTCGTAGTAGCACACCGCGCCCCAATCGTTCTGCGTCGCGGTTTTTGCCTTCCGCAAAGTCGTCGCCACTACTTGAAACGGATAATCTTTCACCACTTTCGCGATCATCTGCTGAAACCCTTCAACGCCGAAGGTCGAAAGATGCTCGTCCATTCCCGGAACCTCATAACCAAGCGCCGCCGAAAAATCCTCTTCGTTTCCCAGCATCACATCTACAAACGGCGCCACGCGGCGGTTCACCTCCTGCGCCTGCTTCTTGCCGCCCAGCGATTTCCATAGCGACGCCCGGTAGTTCAGATCGTAAGAAACGATGGTACCGTGGCGTCTCGCGGCTTGCATCGCTTCCACCGCTACGTCCGCCGTCGTCGCCGAAAGCGCGCAGAAAATTCCGCCGGTGTGTAGCCAGCGCGCGCCGTGCTTCCCGAAGATTTCATCCCAGTCGAAGTCACCCGGCTTCAACTGCGAAACCGCGGTATGGCCGCGGTCGTAAGACCCAGCCGCCGCACGCACCCCAAATCCGCGTTCCGTAAAATTCAGGCCGTTGCGGGCCGCGCGCCCGACACCGTCGTGCGGCATCCATCGGACGTAGGTCTGATCCACGCCGCCTTGATACAACAGGTCTTGCAGTAACCGCCCAACGGGGTCGTCGGCAAACGCGGTTACGATCGCGGTGTTCAGTCCGAAGCAGCGCTTCAACCCGCGCGCGACGTTGTATTCGCCGCCTCCCTCGCACACTTCGAAGTTGCGCGCCGTGGAAATGCGCCGGTCGCCCGGATCGAACCGCACCATCACTTCGCCAAGGCTCATCAAGTCCCAACGGCATTCTAGCTGCGGTTTGATCGTCAGGCCCAAGTTACAAGTCACTCCGAACACCACGCGGTTCCGCGCCGAAGTAGCACAGGCACTCTTGCCTGTGCTCCGAGGCCTGCGCCGCAAACAATCCGCCAAGCCAAAACGTCCGTGTTAGCACGGTCCTGGTGCCACACGCCGAATTCTTTCGCGTGGCCCCTTCTTCCAAGCCTTCCTGGCAAGGCCTCACAGCGAAACCCCACGTTTCCACGGAATAAAATCATCCTGCTTCAAAATCTCCGCCTTGGTCCAAGCTTCTCCGCTGGCCACCTGGATGACCCGTTCCAAAATCGATTCGCCCATCTTCTCAATTGTGGTTTCCCCCGCAATGATCGGCCCAGTATCGATATCGATGATGTCGGGCATCCGCCGGGCTAGCTCCGAATTCGTAGAAAGCTTCAAGACTGGCGCAACCGGATTTCCCGTGGGCGTACCCAAGCCGGTGGTGAAAAGCACGACGTTCGCTCCTGCACCGACTTGCGCGCTGACACACTCGACGTCGCTTCCCGGCGTGCACAACAAATTCAGTCCGGGCTCGCTCGAATATTCCGGATAATCCAGAACGCCGGTCACCGGCGACGTTCCGCCTTTTTTAGCAGCTCCCGCGGATTTCATTGCGTCGGTCAGCAATCCATCGCGAACATTTCCCGGCGAAGGATTCATCTCAAAACTGGCGTGAACGGCCTTCGCACGGGCCGCATAGTCCCGCATCAGTTGCATGAACCGCTCGCCAACGTCCTTGCGCACGCTGCGATCAATCAAGTGCTGCTCCACGCCGCAGAGCTCGGGAAATTCCGACAAGATTCCGCGCCCACCGAGAGCAGCAAGCAGATCGGCCGTGTGACCAATGGCAGGATTCGCGGAAATCCCGGAAAAGCCGTCCGACCCACCACACTTCAAGCCAACGCAAAGCCGGGATAACGGGGCGGGTTTCCGCTCGGCCTTGTCCGCTTCCACGAGCCCGACGAACGTTTCGTGTATGGCCTTTGCGAGCATCGTGAATTCCTCACCCATTTGCTGTTGCTCGAACACCAAAAGAGGTTTCGAGAAATTGGGATCCCGGCGTTTGATCTCCTCCTGTAAAAATGGCACCTGTGCGTGCTGGCAGCCGAGACTGAGAATCGTGGCCCCGGCAACGTTGGGATGATGAATATATCCGGCCAGCAGCCCGCAGAGATTCCTAGTGTCCTCGCGCGTGCCGCCGCAACCCTGCTCGTGGGTTAGAAATTTGATGCCGTCAATATTGCGGAATACCTTCGGTGCAGTCGAAGCGCGCTTTTCTTCCGCAAACTGAAAGCTCTTGAGCTCATCGGATTTGCCTTCGCGGTACAAGCGAACAAGCTCGGCGACATGGCGCCGGTAAATCTGCGGCAGCGCGAATCCCAGTTCCTCCTCGAACGCCTGCTTCAGCACAGCAAGATTCCTGTTTTCGCAGAACACCAGCGGAATCACCAGCCAGTAATTGCGCGTCCCGACCTGGCCGTCCGAACGGTGGTATCCAAGAAACATCCGCTCGCGCCAGGCGGAAACGTCAGGCGGCGCCCAATGAGCAGCTTCAGCGCTGGAATGAAAATCGGAAGCGGCATGGCGGATATTGCGCGTCGAGAGCAGGTCGCCCCGTCGAATCGGCTCGGTAGCCGTGCCCACCAGGCCGCCATACATGATTACCTGGTCGCCGGCAGCGAGATCTCGTGTCACAAACTTGTGTTTGGCTGGTACGTCCGACAGGAGAGCGTATGAGTTGCCGGAAAAAGACATCAGCTCCCCTTTGCGCAAAGGGGTGAGTGCGACGAGCACGTTGTCTCTTGGATCCAGTTGCAAGACGCTATTTTGCATGTTCTGATTTTCTGATATCGGATTGTGCCAACGCAATGTACCGCCATCTAGCGGCACAATTCAGCCTCACCGCGTAGCTTCACCGGGTAACTTCAGGCCGATCGCAGGCCCATCGACTATAGGAACGCCTCGCCAAGCTGTCAAACTCCTGCCATCGGAGGCCGAGCGCCCGCCGGCAGCTACTTTCGCGAATTTTCATCGCACCTTCTCTCTGTCGAATTCGGCCGGGATAGAATTTGCACATAATAGCCAGTGCCGCCAAGCGCTTCCCAACCTGACATTTCTTGCGGCTGGGTGGCACTGACCAGGGCTCTCACCCCAACGGTGTTGAGTGCCGCAGAGACTTGGGCACTTCTCTCAGCACTCGCTGCCCATTATGCCGGGACCTCCTCGGTTGGAATATCAGCGACGATTCTCAGTCCTGCCAAATGAGCCCAATAATCTCCCACCTTGGTGTGACCCAATACGGCAACGCGATCGCCTGCGGCGAGGTTCCTCTGTTCTAATTGCTGAGCAACCGTCCACTGCGCATGTGACGCCGGCCTGATACAGGCCGCCAGTTCTGGAATGGTCGCTCGGATGATCGTAATTCCGGTCGTGATTCCGATGGCCAGGAAAACCGCCATCCCGAGACGCCGAGCGACCATGATTTGCGGCCATGGCAGTGCCGCGAAGAGCATCAGCCGGATGACGGTTAACGGAACTCCGATATATCGCGGCTCGACCAGTACGAGGGCGTACAGGACAAGCATGGCCAGTGAGGGCAGCCACAGAAACCACCAGCCAAACAAACGCTTCGCCTGCTCACGCCAATTACCCGCAAAAATCGCGAGGACCAGCCATCCCGCGATCCATTCTTTCTCCGTCGACAGAATGTGAAAATAATTCACGGCGGCGCGCCCAATTGCGCGTAGCTGAGCCCGCAGATCGAGGCGCAACGTTGCCCCGGCGTACCAATAACTTGGGTCGTACCATGGAGGAAAAGTGCTCGTGAACGGTACGGCATACTCATAAATGTTGGGCCGTTCAAAAAGCTCGTGCATTGGATGAATTAACTTACCCTCCATGGAAGGCGCATTGACCTCGTCAAAGTAGGCTATTTTTCCGGTTTCCCCGAATGTTACGTAGCCCTTCGAGAGTGAAATTACGGTGACAAACGGAAGGCTCACCACCGCGAACGCGGCCAGCGCCACCAATCCGCGCAAATCCGGTTTCTTCCATCCGCGGTGCGAGACGGAGCTTGCAAAAATATAGACGAAAGACAAAGGGAACATCACACTCTTCGTGAGATACGCGAAACCAAGAACAGCCCCGAACATGGCATGGCGCAAAATACCGTTCTGAAACCGCCCTGTTTGAATCAACAGTCCGCTCGCGAGAAATAGCCAAGCAGCCAGAACCATATCCGGAGTATCCGTGCTCAAGGTGATGAGCCTCAACGCGCTCAGCAGAAAAGCCGAGTAGCCGAGCACCCACCAGGCCCATTCGGGCGTCATCTCGTCATCGGTTGCATCAGGAGATTCGGCTCTCAAAAGCCGGAGGAGCTGGCTAAAGAAGAACTCAAAGCAACGGAGCGTCAACAGAAAAACCGCGAAGTTCAGCAAGTGCAGAAATGTCGACTCCCAGAACGCGGAAGGATGAAAAAAGGTTTGGACCAGGGCCAACAGCCAAGAATAGAGCGGACTCCAGTAACCATTGATCGCGGCATTCCAGTCGGCTCGACGATAAGCAGCGGCGACGTCCAAATAATTCACGCCGTCAGGCTCAATATAGAAACGATAGCTCCACGCTTGGATGAAGCTGGCGGTGACCGCAAAACTCCAGAAAATAACTCTAGTCTTTCGCACAGCCGACTTCATTCGGGAATCTCCGGAAGCGAAGCTCTCGCTTCGTTTAGGTACCTTACTTTCGTAACTGTAGCTGCCGCGCACGCGGCGCTCGAATTCGAAGGCTTACGCATCACGGCGAACGATGGTTTTGCAGCTGAGCGACACAACTATTTCGTGTGCTCCAGCACGACGATGGTGTCCATGGGGTCGCTGTTCTGTTTTGGGAGGCGCAGGAGTAGCCCGCCATTCAGTGGTTTCAGTTCGAGGGGTGTATTCGATCCGAATAGATGCGCCGCTTTGATTCCCGGCACGTCCGGGAGCGCGAGATACTCGTCGGGCCAATCCAACACGTGGAGAAATATCTCGTTACCTTTCTGCGTCGAGACACCCCAACTTCTCGGTGTGATCGGCCCACCGCGCGTGCCGTAGATGGTGTCGCCGTTTTTCTCCAGCCACTGCCCCATCGCGCGCAGCCGTTCGACGAATTCGGGTTGCACCTGCCCCGTCGGCATCGGCCCGATGTTGAGCAGGAAATTCGCGTTCGACCCGGCCGCGCGCACCAGGTAATGAATCAAAGCTGGCACGCTTTTGAAATTCTTGTCGGTCTTGTTGTATCCCCAGGCCCCATTCACCGTTTCGCAGGTTTCAAGGGGCAGCTGGCTGATCGAAGTTTGATTGAAGCCCGCGGTATTCGCTCCGGGCAAATCTTTCTCGAACATCTGGAAGTCTTCGCCGTCGTAAGGGGCGTGGTGGTGGTTACTCCCGATCAAGGCAGACGGCTGCAGCTTGTGAATCAACGAATACGTCCGTTGCAATTGCCAATCCGGATCGGGCTTGTCCCACATCCCGTCGAACCAGATTCCCGCGACGTCGCCGTAATTGGTCAGCAACTCCGTAAGCTGCGCGTCCATGAACTCGAGGTATTGGTTGAAATCTCCCGTGCCAGCACGGCCCGCCGAATGGCCCGTCCGGCCGAGCGGGAGGTAGTCCGGATTGTGCCAATCGAGCTGCGAGTGATAGAAAAACAACTTGATTCCCTGCTTGCGGCATTCGTCCGCCAACTGTTTCAGCGGGTCCTTCGCGTAAGGCGTGGCATCCACAATGTTCCACTTGTTCTGCTTGGTGGCAAACATTGCAAATCCGTCGTGGTGCTTGCTGGTGATGGTGATGTATTTCATTCCCGCGGCCTTCGCCAGAGCCACGATTTCGGCGGCGCTGAATTCCGTGGGATTGAATTGCGGCGCAAACTTTTCGTATTCCACAATGGGAATCTTCTCGTTCTCCATCACCCATTCGCCGCGCCCCGGAACGCTATACACGCCCCAATGAATGAACATGCCGAACTTCGCGTCTTGAACCATTGCCGCGCCTTGCGATTGGACTCCGAAGGTTGATAACTCTGAGCAACAGCCACAGAGGTCCAGCATACGAATGCCAAAAGAATCAGCGCCAGTCTTGAAGTTCTTCGCGTCATCAAATTCCTCTCCGGTCAGCAGCACAGCAGTGTTGTACAACGCGAGCCTCGAAGAACCCGCGCTCGCTATTTCCCGAGCTCAAATACTTTCTCCATGACCTGCCAGCGCTCAACAGGGCTGGCATTCGGAAGCGCATTCTGAAATTTTCCCATGAGTTCTTCCCACTCGCGCACCTTGGGATTCGCTAAATCCATCTTAGCTTTCTTCGCGAACGAAAATTCCGAGTCTACTTCCATAATCATGAACATCCGGGTACCCAACAAATAGATTTCCATGTCCACTACGCCCGCGTCTTTCAGGCTCTTGGTGATCTCCGGCCAGACCTTTTCGTGATACTGCTTGTACTCAGCGATGAGTGCTGCATCATCCTTCAAATCTAAGGTAAGGCAAAATCTTCGTGTAGGCTGTTTCGCTGCGCCGCTCATTTCGCGTCACTCCATCCTAGCCATCATCGCTCTATGTCAATGAGCGATCGAGGTGAACGTAGCCGCCATCGACAAACAAATGCTGACCCGTAATGTGACTCGCCTTCCCGGACATCAGAAATAAGACCGTAGCGGCAATTTCTTCGGGCGCGGTCATGCGCTTGCCCAATGGAATTTTTACGGTGATCTCCCGCAGCTTTTCGTCGGGATCCGGGAACGTGCTAAGCCATTGCTTGTATAGCGGGGTCATCACTTCCGCAGGCACAACAGCATTCACTCGAATCCCGTAGGGGAGCAACTCCACAGCCCATTCGCGAGTGAGCGCCAGAATCGCGCCTTTCGCCGCAACGTATCCGGATGTTCCACCCTGACCGGTAAATGCCGTTTTTGAGGCGATATTCACGATGCAGCCGTGCGATTTTTTCAGCGGGGTAAGCGCGAAGTGCGCGATGTTGTAGTAATGCAGAAGATTTCGCTGCAACGATTCAACAAACTTTTCGGGACTCCCTTGTTCCAGCCCAACTCGATCATTGATGCCGGCGTTGTTCACCAGCACATCCAGCTGCCCAAAATCGCGCAGCGTCTGCTGCACCGCCGACGAACAGTCCGGCACCGACGTAAGGTCCGCGGAAATGAATCCCGCTGCCTTTCCGGCGCTATCCAGCTCCGACAGTAGTTGCCTGCCAGCATCAACATCCTGATCCACAATGACCGCAATGGCCTCCTCGGCTACGCAGCCGCGCACGATTGCGGCGCCGATACCCTTCGCGCCACCCGTGATGAGGACGACCTTTCCTTTAAGCTGCAGGTCCATTCGCACAAACCTTCAAATCATAAAACTGAATGGCATTGGCGCCGAAAATCTTTTCCTTCGCTTTGGGCGCCTTGGTATCCACGTAATTCGCAATGATGTCTTTCACCTGTTTGTAGCTCGCCGCCAGAAGGCAGACCGGCCAGTCCGAACCGAACATTAATCTATCCTCACCAAACGATTCAAATACCGCGTCAAGATACGGATCGAAGTCCGCCGCAGTCCAGCGGCGCCAGTCGGCTTCGGTCACCAACCCCGAGAGCTTGCAATACACGTTCGGATTGCGCCCCATGCTGCCAATCAGCGCAGCCCACGCCGCGATGTTCTTCGTTTTGATCTCCGGCTTAGCCAGATGATCGACCACAAAACGTTGCTTGGGAAATCTTGCGACGAGCTCGATGGCCGCCGGAAGCTGCTTCGGATAGATCAGAATGTCATAGGTAAAGCCGAATTCCTGTAAACGAGAAATCCCTCGCGTGAAATCCGGCCGCAGCAGGAAACGATCGTCCGGCTCGGACTGCGCGACGTGACGCACGCCCCGCAATTTCTCGAACTGCGAAAAGAATTTGAGCCGCTGATCGAGCTGCGGCGAAACCAGGTCGATCCATCCTACGACCCCCGCAATGCGCCTCGAGCGTTTCGCGAGGTCCAGCAAGAACAACGTTTCTTGCTCTGATTGATCCGCCTGCACCGCGATGCACGCATCCATGTTGTTGGCGTCAAGCTCCGCAGCCAACTGCTCTGGCAGGAAATCGCGCTTCAGCACTCCCATATTGTCGTCGATCCACCCGAGTCGCGCGGGATCATACCGCCAGAAGTGCTGGTGCGAGTCGATATTCATGGAAATGGAAGCCGCCCGTGAGCCGCACTAGGATAATCGAACTCTACATCAACCTCGATCCAGAAAATGTACTTCGCCGAGCCCGCGCAGATGCGACGCCGCGCTTTCCGCGGTGATATCGCGCTGCGGAGAAGCCAACATTTCGTATCCCACCATGAATTTCTGAACGGTGGCGGAACGCAAGAGCGGCGGAAAATAATGTGCGTGAAAGTGCCACTCCGGATGCGGCTTATCGTCGGTAGGTTGCTGGTGGAAGCCCATCGTATAGGGAAAAGCGGTGCTGAAGAGATTGTCGTAGCGAATCGTCAAGCTGCGCATAATCGCGGCGAGATCGTTGCGCTCTGCATCGTTAAGATCGAGGAGGCTGGCGACGTGGCGGCGACTCAGAATCATGGTCTCGAATGGCCACACTGCCCAATAGGGAACGAGCGCCGCGAAACTTTCATTCTCGGCCACGAGACGCACGCGATCGTTTTGCTCAATCCTCAAATAAGAGCAGAGCAGACACGTTCCATGCTTCTCGAAATATTCCGTTTGCGCGGCGAGTTCACGCGCAGGCTGGTTGGGAAGGGTCTCATTGACCCAGATCTGGCAATGCGGGTGCGGATTGCTCGCGCCCATGAGCGTGCCGCGATTCTCGAAAATTTGAACGTGCTGCACCCAGGGGATCGCGCCCAGTTCGCGGTACTGATCCGTCCAGACGTCAACGACCGCGCGGACTTCTTCCGGCTGCATGCGCGGAATAGTCAGATCGTGGCGCGGCGAAAAGCAAACAACGCGACAAATGCCGCGCTCGGCGCGAGCAACGATCAATCCCTCTTGATCGACCTGCGACGCCTGAGCGTCTTGCGAGGTGGGCGCGTCGGGCAATAATGCCGGGTAGTCGTTGTCGAAAACAAATGTTCCCGTATAGACGGGATTCCGCGCTCCTCCCGCGCGGGAATTTCCAGGACACAGATAGCATTCGGGATCGTACTCGACCTGCGGCGGAGAGGTCGCCGTGGCAACCTGCCCCAGCCAGGGACGCTGCGTGCGGTGCGGCGAGACCAGCACCCATTCGCGCAACAGTGGATTCCACCTGCTGTGTGGCGCATCGCTGAGACCGCGGGCAGTCATTGGCTCTCTATGCTTCCTCGCTGACGTTATAGCTCAGCCGTTGCAACCGGGCCAGCACCTTCCGCGGGTTTACAAATATAAATTTGAGGGACCAGACCTGTCTCCCGCTGATACGCTTTCGCCAACTTCTCTTTGAATTCTCCGGCGTGCCGCGCGTCCACCAAATTAATCGTCGCCCCGCCGAAACCTCCGCCGGTCATACGCGCGCCAAACACTCCCTTTTGTTGATAGGCCAGGTCCACCATCAAATCCAATTCCCGGCAGCTGACTTCGTAAAGATCACGCAGGCTGCGGTGCGACTCCGCCATGCGCTTTCCAAATCGCTCGATATCACCGGCACCCAGAGCCTCGGCGCTGTCCAGCACCCGCGCGTTCTCGCTGACGATGTGCAGGGCGCGCTTGTAAATCACCTCGGTGAGCAGATTGCGATGCCGTTCCAGTTGCTCCAGGTTGACGTCACGAAGCGCGCGAATTCCGGGAAGCACTGTAGCCAGCCTGCGAACCGCCTCTTCACAATCCGCTCGCCTCCGGTTGTATTCGCTGGAAGCCAGCTCATGCTTGACCATGGTGTTGCTGATCACCAGTTTCACGGAATCGGGAATCGCTAATGATTTGAAGGTAAGCGCGCGGCAATCCAAAAGCAGCGCGTGATCCTTCTGTCCATGAAGCGAAACGAATTGATCCATGATGCCCACGCGCGCGCCGACAAATTCGTTCTCGGCCTTGCGGCAAAGTCGCGCCAATTGCAGGCGATCGGGCGAAGCGCCGGAATTTTCCGTGAGGGCGAGAGCCGTGGCAACTTCGATCGCGGCCGAAGAACTCAGCCCCGCGCCCATTGGGACTTCGCTTTCGATGAGAAGGTTGGCGCCGCGAATGCGAACGCCGGCTTTTCCGAGCTCCAGCGCAACGCCGATGGGATAGTCGCTCCACGACTTCGTGGCAGAAATCGCAGCAGCAGAACCAAGATCGACTTCGGCCGCGGCGGAAAATTCCTCGGAATAAATGCTGAACTTGCGATCCTCGCGTGGTCCAACGGCCGCCCAGCAATAAAATTCGATCGCGGCGGGCATGGCGAAGCCGTCGTTGTAATCGGTGTGCTCGCCGATCAGGTTCACCCGCCCCGGGGCACGAAAGACGCGCGGAACGCCGCCAAATCGCGCGCGAAAGCGCTCGGAAATGTTCGACAGTCGTATCATGGACTCTTGTCCCAGCAAACCAATGAGCGGGAAGCCCGGCTTCCCACTGTCTCCTGTCTAAATCTGATGGCCTCCCCACCACTATCGGTTAAGCGGTTCACCCAAAACAATGCAGGGAGGTTACCTGAGCGCGCATTTTGCTGCAAGACCCTCACCTGTTGCGATTTCTTGGCATGGCGCCGCCCGGCAGTTGTGGCATGATGTCGCTTCGTACGGAGGTTTCATGTCTAGAGCAAACGCGTCGCGCCGGCGCTTCCTGAAGCTGGCGGGCGCCGGCGTTGCAGGCAGCGCGCTCGGCGCGGCCGCGTCGAGTTACGCGCGAATCGCGGGAGCGAACGATCGCGTCGGCGTGGGGATTGTGGGATTCTCCGACCGCTTTCGAAACAGTTTGGCGCCCGCGTTTCTGAAATCGGCGGGCGATCTCAATTTTGAATTCGTCGCGCTTTCCGACATCTGGAGCAAGCGCCGCGAGGAAGGCGCCGCGCATATCGCGAAGCTCACGAGTAAGCAAATTGCGCTGGCGCGAAACAACGAGGAACTCTACGAGAATAAAGAGGTGCAGGCGGTGATCATCGCGACCGCGGACTTCCAGCATGCCACCCATGGCGTGGAAGCGGTCCGCGCAGGGCGCGACGCCTACATCGAGAAGCCGCTGGCCGACATTATGGAAGACGCGCGAGCCATCCGCAGCGCCGTGCGAGGCACTGACCGCATTGTCGCCATCGGCACGCAGCGTAGAAGTTCTCCGGTTTACCACCGCGCGCACGAGTTCATCAAGTCCGGCCAGTTCGGCGATATCGTGTCCGTCGAAATGACCTGGAACGTGAACCAGCCGGGCCGCTGGCGGCGCCCTAAACTCATCTCGCAATTGCGCGAGGCTGACACCGATTGGAAACGATTTCTGATCAATCGCCCGTTCGAGCCTTTCGATCCCCGAAAATATTTGGAATTCCGGCTATTCTGGCCGTTTTCTTCGGGAATTCCGGATCAATGGATGGTCCATCAGATCGACACTGTGCATTGGTTTACCGGACTGCCGCGGCCTCGAAGCGTCGTAGCTAATGGCGGCGTCTATCACTGGCACGATGGCAGAAAGAATTGGGACACTATGACGGCTGTGTTCGACTACGGGCCGCTGGAGGATCTCTCGAAGGGCTTTCAAGTCGTTTACTCGTCGCGCATGACGAATTCTTTTGGCGGCGTCAAGGAATTATATTTTTCCAACGGCGGCACGCTGGACCTGGACAAAAATCAGATCACGCCGGCGGGCGGACTCACCGAGGAATTTGCGAAGGAGATGGAAGTGAAACCGAACCTGCTGCCGACTACTTCCCTGGCGCAATCTGGTTCGGCGAACAACTCGGCGGCAAATACGGGGACGGATGAGGCTACCTTGGCCAACGTCCGAAACTGGATGGAGTGCGTGCAGAGTCGGAAAAAGCCGAACGCCGACATTGATGCGGGGTACAGCCATTCGGTGGCGCTGTGCATGACGATCGCGGCGGTGCAGACGGGGCAGCGCATTACTTTCGACGACACCAAGCAAGATATCGTGGTCGGAAGTTCGACCGGCCACCTGCGGCCCCAGCACGGCGGATCGCACGTTGATCCTGCGCCCAGTTCGCGCTAGCAGCGGTTTTATGCAGGCGCCGGACTTTAGCCCGGCCCTTCCGACGGAAACGTGTCGCCCTCGCGAAAAGGAGCTCGCTAAACGTTCCCAATGCCCGTTCAAATCGGCCTAATCGGCGGCGGCAACATCACCGAAACCCACGCACGCGCAGCACACGCAATTCCGTCCGTAGCCATCGCCGCCATTTACGGAACGAATCCCGAAAAAGTCGGGCGCTTGTGCCGCGAGTATGGCGGCCAGCCCTATCAAGACTTCAAAGCGTTCTTGGCGCACCGCCCGATGGAGTTGGTGGTGATCGGCAGTCCGTCCGGTCTCCACGCCCAACAAGGCATTGCGGCGGCGCAACGCGGGCTTCACGTGCTCACTGAAAAACCGATCGACATCAGCGTCGCGCGCACCGATGCGCTGATCGCGGCCGCGAATCAATCGGACGTAAAGCTCGGGGTTATTTTTCAGGATCGCGTGAAGCCCGACATCCGCCGCCTCAAACATTGGACCGATCAGGGCGTGCTGGGGAAAATTCTATTCGTGGACGCGCGCGTCAAGTGGTATCGGCCGCCGGAATACTACGGCAATTCCAAATGGCGTGGCACCCACGAGCTGGACGGCGGCGGGGCGCTGATGAATCAAGGCGTGCACACTGTCGATCTGCTGCTCTGGCTTCTTGGTGACGTAACCCGCGTGCAAGCATGCACCGCCACCGCTCTGCACAAGATCGAGTCGGAAGATACCGCTATCGCCATCCTAGAATTTGCGAATGGGGCACTCGGCACCTTGCACGCCACTACTGCTGCGTATCCGGGCTACCCGCGCCGCGTGGAAATCACCGGATCTCAGGGCACCGTAATTCTGGAGCACGATCGCATCGTCGCCGCCGATCTTCGCACTCGCCCGGCGGATTTTGGATCGGACTCGCCGGTGGACACCAATCCGAGCGCATCGTCGGCGGCGGTCACCGATTTTCGTGGGCACCAAGCGATCCTGGAAGATTTCATTCGCGCAATCGAAAACAACATCCAGCCGCTGTGCGATGGGGCGGAAGGACGCAAAAGTGTCGCGCTGATCGAAGCCATCTATCGCGCGGCCCGGCAAACGTAACGTTGAAAAGGGATGCGCTGAAGCGCGCCCTACATTCGCCGCAGCCATCGTTGCCGCCGCGGAGCCGAGATGCGGCGTGACACATGACTACGCGCCCCGCCCGCCTTCTGGCGTCTGCGGGCGACCTCCACTTGACAAACCAACTGAAGACGAAGAATCTCTCTGGCGGCGCTAAGAACCTGCGGCGTCGATTTTTTTGGCATTTTGGGTTAACCGCTTAAGGAGCGTCCATGCCTCTCACTCGGCGCGAACTCTGCCTCCTGTTTCCGGCGGCCGGCGTATCTTCCGCGATGCTGTCGGCTGGGGCCGTCGCTGCTGCTTCGGCAGAGCAAGATAGTTCCCTGCCCTCGGCAACTTTTCCGTTCGACCAACTGCCGCTCAACAAACCCTCCGGCGGCGCCGAGGCCCGGCCGGTCCTGAAAGGCAAGTTGGCTACCGGCGAATCGCTCGAAGTGCACGAGACCATGCTGGCACCCGGCGGCATGCCGCACCCACCGCACCATCACGCGCACTCCGAGATGTGGCTCATACGCGAAGGCACCGTGGAAATCACGATCAACGGAGTGAACCACCGGCTGGGACCAGGCGGCGTTGGCTTTGTTCGTTCCAACGACGAGCATGGCATTAAGAATGTCGGCGCAACGCCCGCCAACTACTTTGTCGTAGCGATCGGACCTGGCGCAGGTTCCTGAGGGAGACACGATGAGGATTTCTTGGAAGCTTTTAGCGACGCTCGCAATGGCAGTATTTTCGATGGCGGTGACCGCTCAGGCCCAATCCAGTTTCGATCTGAAATCGCCCGACAAGCGCATCGAGTTGCGCGTCCGCACTGCGCAAGGCGTGCGCTACGACGTGGTGCTGAATGGCCGCGCCATCCTCGAGAACTGTTCCCTTTCCATGGACGTAGACCACAAAACGCTTGGAAAGGACGCGGCGAAGGTCCTACATTCCAAAGAACGCAGCCACGACGAAACTCTCGAGCCAGTCGTGCGCCAGAAATTCGCGAAGATCCGCGACCATTACCACGAACTGCGCGTGGAGTTCGACGGCGGCTACGCTCTGACCTTTCGCGCCTACAACGAGGGCGTAGCGTATCGCTTCGAAACTTCCCTTTCGCAGCCGGAAGTCAAAGTCTATGGCGAAGAGATGAATCTGAACTTCTCTGCCAACGACGTGGTGTTTTATCCGCAAGAAGACAGTTTTATGTCGCACAACGAGCGGAAATACCTGCCGCAACATTTGTTGGAGATCCTACCGGAGTTTCTTGCGACCTTGCCCGCGGTGGTCGATGTAGGAGATGGCGCGAAGGTCGCCATCGCCGAATCCGACGTCGAGGAATATCCCGGACTGTGGTTGCGCGGCACCAAAGGCACTGGCCTCGCCGGAACATTTCCTCCTTACCCATTGAAGGAGAAACTGGTGCGCGACCGCGACTTTCACGTGGTCGAGGCCGCGGATTACATCGCCGTCACGAAAGGCACGCGCACATTTCCGTGGCGGGTGTTGGGCATCGTGGATCGCGATGAAGACCTGCTCACCAATCAAATCGTGTGGCTCCTCGAAAAATCGTCGCAAGTGCAGGATACCTCGTGGATCAAACCTGGCAAGGTGGCCTGGGATTGGTGGAACGCCAACAACGTCTACGGCGTCGATTTTAAATCAGGCGTGAACACCGCGACGTACAAATACTACGTCGACTTTGCGGCGAAATACGGAATCCCCTACATCATCCTCGACGAAGGCTGGTACAAGCTTGGCAATTGCCTAGAAGTCGTGCCGGAACTCAACATGGAAGAGTTGACGGCCTACGCCAAACAGAAAAATGTCGGCATCATTTTGTGGGTCGTCTGGAAGACGCTCGACGATCAGTTGCAGCCGGCGCTCGATCAGTATGCCAAGTGGGGCGTCGCAGGAATCAAGGTTGACTTCATGCAGCGCAGCGACCAACTGCTGATCAACTACTATCATAAAGTGAGCCGCGAAACCGCCAAACGCAAAATGCTCGTCGATTTTCACGGCGACCAGAAACCCGCAACCATGACCCGCACCTGGCCGAACCTGATCAGCACCGAAGGTGTCCGCGGCCTCGAATGGGATAAGTGGAGCGCCGAGACCGACCCGAAACATAGCGTCACCCTGCCGTTCACGCGCATGTTTTTGGGGCCGATGGACTACACGCCCGGCGCCGTGCTCAACGCGCAAAAGGCCAGCTTCGCCCCGATCTTCAATCGCCCCATGAGCCTGGGCACGCGCTGCCAGCAACTCGCCATGTATGTCGTCTACGAAAGCCCGCTGCAGATGCTCTCCGATAGTCCGTCGAACTATATGCGCGAACCGGAGGTGATGGATTTTCTCGCGCCGGTGCCTTCGGTCTGGGACGAGACCAAGGTGCTCAGCGGGAAAATCTCGGACTACGTTGCAGTCGCGCGTCGTAATGGCAGTGATTGGTATGTTGGCGCGATGACCGACTGGACGCCGCGCGAACTCGAAATTGATTTCTCTTTCTTGCCTGAAGGCAATTTCCAGATGGAATCGTTCGAGGACGGCGTCAACGCCGATCGCATGGGCAGCGACTATAAAATGACGAAAACTCAGGTGAACAAGGCGACCAAATTAAAGATCAAAATGGCGCCCGGCGGCGGTTGGGCCGCGCGAATCGTCAAGTAATACAGACACGCTTGTCTGTGTGGCGTATGACGCAGGCAGAGACTGCTAGCTAGTGCGTTGCTGATCAATCTCCGTTGACGGTGCAAGCGAGCACAGACACGAGTGTCTGTGCTACCGCAATTCGGTGTTGATCGATGCCCGCCGATGGTGCAGTCTAGTCCGCCTAACCTTGACCTCGCCAACGTCCAACACTTTTGCGATGCCATCGCACGTGCCACGTCGCCGTTGGGGCATTGCGCTCCTGCTCGGCTTCGGCGTGCTCGTCAATTATTTCGACCGCGTAAATCTCTCCGTCTCGCAACAAGCCCTCACTGACGCCTTCGGCATATCCGCGGTGACCTTTGGCTATCTCTCGAGCTTTTACAACTGGCCCTACGCAGCGCTGCAACTTCCCTGTGGACTACTGCTGGACCGCTTCGGCGTCCGCCGGGTGGGCCGTGTCAGCACAATCATCTGGAGCATCGCGTCGTTTGCCGCGGCCGCAGCCACCCGAATCGAAGCGTTGTTCGCCGCGCGCTTCCTCTTAGGCATCGGTGAAGCGCCCACATTTCCCGCGAACGCGAAAGCGGTCGGCTACTGGTTTCCGCAACAAGAACGAAGTCTCGCGACAGCGATGTTCGACTCCGCCGCAAAATTTGCGCCCGGCGTAGGAGTGCCGCTCATCGGCATCTTCCTGCTGCACTTCGGTTGGCGCTGGAGTTTCGCAGCCACCGGAATCATCAGTCTCTTCTATTTCGCCTTATTCTACACGTTTTACCGCAACCCCAGCGAAGACAAAGCGCTAACCGCCACGGAGCGCGAATTCATTGCCAAGGGCGGAGCGCAGCCGGAGGATCAAGCTCGCGCGGCGAAAGGCGCGCCACTGCTGTACCTGCTAAAGCAGCCGAAGGTTTGGGGGCTGGCCCTCGGCTTCGGTTCTTACAATTACACTTTTTATCTTTTGCTGGCCTGGCTGCCTTCCTACCTTTCTACCACCTTGCATATCGACCTGTTTCATTCGGTTTTGTATACCAGCGTGCCGTGGCTGTTTGCCGCGGTTGTCGATCTGGCAGTCGGAGGCGTGCTGGTCGATACGCTGATCAAGCGCGGCGCGGATTCAGTTCGCGTTCGCCAAGCGGTGCTGATAGGTGGAACCGCGTTGGGACTCGGCATTTTCGGGGCGACGCGATCGCCTACACCGTTCGCCGCGGTTTTCTGGATCAGCGTTTCGATCGGAGGGTTGTCCGCTGCGTCGCCGGTCGGCTGGTCCATTCCTTCGTTGATCGCGCCGCGGGAGAGCGTGGGCACCCTCGGCGGAATTCTGAATTTAGCCAATCAGATCGCAGGCATCGCCGCGCCGATCGTTACCGGATACGTTCTGCACGCGACGCATTCCTTCTCGTGGGCTTTTGGGGCCGCGGCGGCCTTTCTACTGATCGGGATTGGCGGGTACGTATTCTTGCTGGGCAGGATTGTGCCGATCCCGGAGCCGGCGTAGCTCAACCCGGGTTTGAATGGCGATTGAGCTGGAGTGCCGAAGCTGCGTCAGCCCCCTCCCCCTTTTTTCGTAAGTGTTCATTCTAAAGCGAGTTAAAAGCCTTTGTTTTGATACAGTTTCGCAAGTGTTCATTCTAAACGGCTTAGTTACTTACAGGCCGCACATTAAGTCGGCCCGTTTTTTGTTAAATCTTCAGATATATTACCATAAGTGTAATCAATCGTCAAGGCAAATCGAATGTCAAGAGCGTTTCCTCAGGGGCTGAAGCCCATTGATGGCGTGGGCTTTATGTCCGAGCTAAAGCTCCGACCCCCAGAAAAAGCGACCCCAGGAAAAGCAGGCTCTTTTTCATGGGGCCGTGAAGTCTGGCCGGACGAGACGGAGTTCTCGCACAGACTCTAGGGCTTGGGTTGGGCTAGGGCGCGGGTGGCGCCGGTGGAGATGCCGCCGTCGACTAGGAGGGTCTGTCCGGTAATGTAGCGGCTGGATTCGGCGGCGAGAAAGACTACAGCGGACTCGAGGTCGTCGGGTTGACCTGGGCGCTTCACGGGAATGCGGTCGGTGAGGTAGTCAACCCATTCTTTGCTTTCGTATAGGACTTTGTTCTGTTCGGTGCGAAACCAGCCGGGGGCCAGACAGTTCACGGTGATACCGTATTTGCCCCAATCGTCGGCCAGGCTCATGGTGAGTTGCTTGATGCCGCCGCGGCTGGCGCCGTAGGGCCCGAGGCCTGCGAATCCCGAGACGCTGGTCACCGAACCGATGTTGATGATGCGGCCGTAGCCGCGGGCGATCATGCCGCGGGCGACCGCTTGCGCGACGAAGAAGCTCCCGCGCAAGTTGGTGTCGAGAATCAGATTCCAGTCGTCCCAAGTGACGTCAGCGGCGGGTTTGCGCACGTTGCAACCGGCGTTGTTCACCAGGATGTCGAGGTGTCCGAAAGCGGCTTCGGCGTCGGCGGCCATTTTCTGGATGCTGGAGTGATCGCGAACGTCCAGCTCCAGAGAGATCGCTCGACGGCCAAGCGCGGTCATTTCCTTCTCAAATGGCAGCAAGTGATCGCGATGACGGCTGGTGAGGACGAGATCGGCACCCGCTTTCGCCAACGCGCGCGCGAAAATCTGGCCTAAGCCGCGGCTTGTGCCCGTGACGATAGCGGTTTTTCCAGTGAGATCGAAGAGTTGGTTGGTCGCGCTGGGGCTCATGTGTCTGTGGAGTGATCCAAAAAAGCCTGCGGAAAAATCGAAGAAAAAGCTTTCCTCAGGGGCTGAAGCCCGTTGAGAGCAAGCAGTTTATGTCGGAGCTAAAGCTCCGACCCACTAAGGAAAAGACTTTTCCCGCAGTCTGAAAAGCCGATCTATTGCCGAGCACTTACGGCGCGGCTGCACAGGCTGCCGCACAGGCTCTCACGCGCCCGTCCCCGGAGTCAAAACTACTTTCAGGAGGTTCGGTTCGCCGGCGTGGAGACGCTCAAACCATGCAGGGCCCTGATCGAGGGGGGCGACCGCAGTAATCAAGGGCTTGACGCGAATCGCACCGGACGCGAGCAATTCAATCGCTTTGGGATATTCGCCAGCGGAGGCGCAGGAGCCTTGCAACCGAATCTGACGCGAGACGACTTTTTGGAGCGGTAGCGTGACTTCCGGCGAAATGTTGCCGACCAGCGTCACAGTGCCGCCCTTGCGGACGCAGTCGATCGCGGACCCGATAGTTTCGTTTCTGCCGACCGCTTCCAAGACGACGTCAACCCCGGTCCCATTGGTGAGCTTTGCAACCTGCGCCACTAGATCGCTCTTTGAAGATAAAACCGCGGTTGCGCCAAGTTCCGTCGCCATTTTGAGGCGGGAGTCGTCGATATCCGCGACAAACACACGGGAGCATCCCGTGGCGCGCAGTCCTTGCAGGATCAGGAGACCGATCATTCCAGCGCCGATGACCAGAGCGGTGATGTCGGGCGGCATTTGCGTCACGTTGACGGCATGGAGAGCTACGGCGGTGGCCTCGAGCATGGCGGCTTCGGTGAAAGAAAGTTGATCCGGCAGGCGATGCACGATACGCGCGGGTACGACGACATATTCGGCGAACGCTCCAGCGCGGCGGTAATCTCCGCACGAGACGCCCATTACCTGGCGATTGTCGCAGAGGTTTACATTGCCGTGAAGGCAGTGGTTACAGGCGCCGCAATAGATCGTGGAGTCGAAGGTCACGCGATCGCCTTCGGCGAGACCTGTGACTTTTTCGCCGACGGCGGCGATCCGTCCGGCAGCTTCGTGGCCCATCACGATGGGCGGGATGCGGCGGCCGGAAGAGCCGTCGTACCCGTGAACGTCACTGCCGCAAATGCCGCACGCGGCCACCTGAATCAGGACTTCGTCAGCAAGCGGCGCGGGTTTGGGGAGATCGGCAATTTCCAGATGGTTGTATTTCGAGAGGAGTAGAGTTTTCATGCGCGGTTCGAGCCTTCCTCGGAAAGACCCTGCGGTTTCCACTGTAACTTAAGTTGGCTTGTTTCTGGATGCTCTCGGCGACTGACTCTCGGAAGATTCGGCAGTTGAGGCTGTTGGGGCATCCTCGTCGGATGCCCTCAGAGTGACAGTTTGTGCTTTTTTGTCAGTCGGAAGGAGCGTTTGTGTTTTTTTTCGTCGCGCGAAAAATTTCTGTTATTCCACCAAGACCGAGTTCTTGATGGGAGAGCCGCCCGGGAGCGAAGAATAGTCACTTCCCAGGTTCACCGTGCCGGTAAATGCCAGGTCCTTGGCGACAGTGATGGTATAAGGCGCTGCGTTGATGTTCGCGAGGTTGAGGGTGGCGCCGGGAAAATAAAGCGCGCCAGTCAGTGTGGATGTGCCTCGCCCGTCGATGATGGCAGGCGACAGGTTATTGCGGTCTTGATAGAACAAGACTGCCGCTAGCGCGGTTGTGGTCTGAGCGCTAAGTGTCATACTTTCGGCGCTGCCCGCCGCGGAATTGATCAGGACGGACCCGGCACGGTCTGCAATATAGAAGGTTACGCCGCTGCCCGTTACGTTGCCCGCACCGTTGAACTGAATCCCGTTCGCTGCAGTGGACCCAGTGATGACGTAAAGGCCCGAACTGAAGGTCACGTTCGCGAAACCGGAGATCACCAAGCCAGAGCAGTAGGTCCCGGGGCCAAGCGCGAAGTTTGTGGGAGCCGCTCTGTTTTTCGATCCCGTCATGATGCCATCTAGACCGTCGCCTCTTGTTTTCGACCGTGCACAGGCACCGCCCGTATCCTGGGCGTTCAGACGGAAGAGCGGATCGCCCACTTCCGCGGTTCCAGCAACGGCAGGTGGGGAAGTCGTATTCCCGAAAGGTGTGCCGTGAATCGCCACCGAAGTTGCGGTGATCGAGCCATCGTTGTCGAGGCTCGAGTTATCCACGACACCGCAGCCCGGAGCGGATAGCGTTGTGTCGTTGGTTATGGCGTTGCCCGTACCGTCGAGGGCGTAGACACAGTTTTGCGTGTTGATAGCCTTGGCTACGGCGCTCGCGACGATCGAGGTTGAGGGCACCCCGAAGATCTTCATAAAGAATGTAGGTTGCGTAACCTGGACCTGAACTTGAACGGCGGTCTCTCCGCCAAAGGAAAAGGCGGGATTCACGTTGACGTTGACATGATAAATCTTATCGGGGCCCGTGAAACCGTCTGGGAAGCCATTTAACGTCGCGTCGTTGATGGCGGCCGTGGTGATCTGCCCACTGTTTCCTGAGGGCAATCCCGCGGCACCGGCGAGAGCGGCGCTGTCTGCCGCGGACTGTTGAAGGCGCTTCTGGTAGCGCAGATAGCCCATGTCGATGGCTAACCCGGCAGCGCCCAGGAGCACGACAAGGGAAAAGGCGGCAGCCAGGAGGGCTTGGCCAGACTCCCTGGAAAGTGGCTTCATCGCGATTTCTCCGTAGGTACGAGCACGCTGACGCTTCGGTGCGAGCAAAACGCGGGCCAAACAGGACGGGCTGATCGTAGTGTTCTAGCGCAATCGGCCGGGCGTCGCAAGCCGTAAGTCGCAACATGGAATAGGGATTGCACTTACAAGCGCGGCGGAGGCCAAACCCAGGGGAATTCCGCTCATCCGTTGTGAAGACGCAACGATAAGCGAAGTTCTTGCAAAATATAGGCAAATCATATCTTAGGGATGGACAAGGGCGAGATCTAATCTTTGGTGTGAGGCCAGGCCGACGCCGCAGCGTCTTGTCTAGACGCTACCGCGTCCTCTAGTGTGAACGCTTCCCGTTCCCGAGAGTCTCTTTTCGGGGACCGGAGCGGAGCCTTGGGAAATATACTTGCGCGCCGGACTGTTGGCGAGCATATTCCCCCCAGGGATGGGGATGGGGCATGGGAACACCCGTGGATAGGATCGCGCAGGACCCGAGAAACAAATCGGTTTCGGGCAAGCTTCAGGCGCGCCCACCGAAGCCCGCGCCGCCGGTGCGCGAGCGGGGCCAAAGTCTAGTGGAGCTGGCCTTCGTTCTTCCTGTGTTGTTGCTCCTGTTGGTAGGAATCATTGAGATCGGGCGTTTTGCTTACTACAGCATTCTGGTGGCGAACGCCGCGCGTGCCGGCGCGCAATATGGGGCGCAAAGCCTGGCAACCGCCGCGGACACTACGGGAATCTCAAACGCAGGCATCAACGATGCTCCTGGGATCACCGCGCCGAACACTCTCACGATCACTTCGACGCAAAACTGTGGATGCTCGACCACAAGTTTAGGAACTTGTGGGACTCCGACCGCGTGTGGGACAGGCCGGTGGCTGGTCTATGTTCAAGTGACGGCGACGGGGTCGTTCAGTTCCCTGTTCAACTACCCCGGGCTGCCCAAGACCTTTGCCGTGACGAGGGTTCAGGAGATGGTCGTCGCTCAATGATCCACGGACTCCAGCACGAAAGAGCAGCACTCCGTAGACAAATTCGCCCCGTGCACAAATGTAGAGAGCGCGGGAGCAGCCTGGTCGAGCAAAGCTTTGTTCTCGTTTTCCTGCTGACGCTGATGTTCGGGATCATTGATTTTGGGCGTGCGCTGTACACGTATCACTTTGTTTCGAATGTGGCGAGAGAAGCGACGCGGTGGGCCAGCGTGAGGAGCAGCAAATGTACGGTGTTGCCCGAGTGTCCCGGCGACTCTTCAGGGAACGACGTGCAGACGGCCTTTACAGCGAATACGGCGAACCTGGCGGGTATGGGGATTGATTCCAGTAAGCTCACACTCAACACCCGATGGGTGGTGCCACCGGGTGTGGGTGCAGCGTCCTGCAAAGCGGCCGGCCTAAACCAAGTCGGCTGCATGGTGCACGTGGACGTGAGCTACTCTTACACTTTTCTTTTCGCGCCGTTTATCGCTGCCCCGGCGGTAAAGATGTCCAGTAGTTCGGAGATGTTGGTAACGCAATAGCAGGAGTCTGGTTTTGCGCCGCGGTGGCGGATGGTGACGATGGAAGTTACGACATTAATGGTTCCGCACCAGGTGCAGCGCACCGGGGTCCGGCGAGGACTTCTGGAAGACCTGGTGTTGAAAATACTGTACCTGCAGGGGGAGATGTCCCTGCTGGAATTGAGCGATCGGACCTGCCTTAGCCTCGGTGTAATTGACGAAATTTTTCAATTTTTCCGTAAAGAGCAGCTGGTGGAAGTGAAGCGCATGGTGGCGGGCAGCCATGTGATCGTGGCCACCGCGCAGGGGAAGCAGCGGGCGGCGGAGCTGCTGACCGTTAGCCAGTACACCGGGCCTGCTCCAATATCGCTGGCGGACTACACGATGCGTGTGGGCATGCAGAGCGTACAGCAAGTTGCGCTGAAGCCCGCGGATATCAGCCGGGCCTACTACCAGATGGTCTTGGATCAGGAGATGCTGACGCGGCTGGGAACCGCTTTGGTTTCCGGGACTTCGATGTTCCTGCACGGGCCCTCGGGAACGGGCAAGACGAGCATCGCGTCCACCATTCCCGCGGTGTACAACGACAACGTTTGGATTCCGCACGCGATCGTCGTGGACAACCAGATTGTTTCGGTGTTCGATCCCGGCGTGCACTTTCAGAGTTCCGTCGAACTGTCCGTAGAGTCCGACAACCGATGGGTTCTGTGCCGTCGGCCGTGTGTGCTGGCCGGCGGGGAGCTTTCCCCGGAAATGCTGGACTTGCAATTCAATTCGATCAGCAAGTTTTTCACGGCGCCTCTACAAATGAAGGCAAACAATGGGGTTTTGATTCTCGACGACTTCGGACGGCAGCGCATGCGGCCAGATGAGCTACTCAATCGTTGGATGACGCCGCTGGACCGGCGCGTCGATTTTTTCACATTGCCGGGCGGCCGAAAATTTGAGGTTCCGTTCGATCTGTTTATCGTGTTTTCGACGAACCTCGACCCAACCCAGCTCGCGGATGAAGCGTTTTTGCGTCGAATCCCGAACAAGATCGCGGTGGAGTATGCGACGCCGGAACAGTTTCTGGAGATTTTCCGGCGCGAATGCCAGATGCGCTTGATAGCGTACGACGAAGGTGTGGCGGAGTATCTGATGCAGTGCATCAAGGACATGAAGCAATCGCTGTGCCAGTGCCATCCGCGCGACCTGATCAATCAAATTTTCTGGGCGGCGCGCTACGCGGGAGTCGAACCGCACATCACACGCAAAACCGTCGAACAGGCCTGCAAGGCTCATTTTTTGCCGGTAGCCAAACGTTACGGGATGACCGCGTGAGTTTCGAAATCGAAAGCTCGTCGCTGACGACACTCAAGGCGCGGCCTCCCATCCCCCCGGACATGCTGCGGCGCTTTGTGCTGCGCGCTCGTGGCGAAGCGCGGATGCCGCGGTTCCCTATATCTGGCGAGCGGGCGAAGGCCGGGTGGTGGAGTTCGCTGAAGGTAATTTGCGAGCGAGTGAATTTACCGGTGCGACGCGAACCGGTCAAGCTTTTCCGCGGCACTCCGGTCGCGCCCTTTCAGTTTGCGGGGCGCGCGCTCTCTGGATCGGTGATTCTGCACGTTTTCTTCATTCTGCTGCTGCCGCTCTTGTTGTCTTACAGTGCCGCGCAGGAAGTCGCGGCGAATGCAGCCACGGAAGATTCGCAGCGAATCATTTATTACCAGCCTCTGAAGAACGATCCGTTTGAGAAACTTCCGCGCATCACTCCTGCCGGCGAAGGCGGGCAGCCGGGAGAAGGCCACATCCAGGCTCTGCTGCAGAAAATCGGGGCTACGACTTCGGCGCGGAAAATCGTGATCGTCTCAAAGCCCGTGCGTCCGGACAACAAACGGCAAACGATCTATCAACCGGCAACGCCGCCGGATCTAAAAATCGACATGGATCTGAAGCTCCCGAACATAATTGGGGGACCAACGGTTCCGATTGCAAAACCTAAAGTTCATTTGGATCCGAGCGACTCCAGGCCAAAGCAGATGCAACGGGCCGCGACCAAGGCAGTGGCGCCCATGATTGCTGCTTTGAATGCCGCGATGCCTACGAATCTTCCGCCAGCAACTGTGGCTAAGCCTCACCTAGCGGTGCCCTTGAACGAATCTCGGCCGAAGCAGGCGCAAGTGGCGATTGGTCAAGCCAGCGCACCATCGATTTCGGAAGCAAACGTCGCGACAGCTACGAATTTCGGCGACACGTACCGAACGGGCCAGCCCGACGCCCCAGCCGTCTCGCCGAGCGATGCGGAGGCCTCTGGGAGCGGTAAAGCCTCCAAGAACGAGGCTGCGCAGATGGCGGGCGACGGCAAGGGCGTGGTGGTTATCGGCGTCGATCCAGCGGACGCCGCGGCGCTGGCGAGCTTGCCTCCGGGCAACCGATGGGGCGATTTTACGATTGCGCCGGGTGGCGGCCAGCCCGGGGCGGTCAACGGCAGCGAGAACGGCGTGCCCGGCGCTGGGAGTCACTCGACCGGTGGCGGTGGTGATCGCGTCCCTGGCGCGGGTCCGGGGTTCGCCGGCGGTGGCGGCGGAAATTCAGGCTCCTCCGGAAACTTGAGCATTAGCGGTGAGGCCGGTGCGTCTGGCCAAAACGCGCTGGACGCCACGATCTTCCGGGAGATGGTTTACCCGGTGCCTTCTACGTTGGTGCTGCGCAAAAATGCCCTGGTCGTTTCCGCTGGACCCATGGGTGGAGGCGGCCTGGACGTTTACGGAGCACTGCGCTGCGGCAAGATCTATACCGTTTTCTTGCCGATGCCGGGGCGGCCGTGGACTTTGCAATTTTGTCAGTCCGGCGCGACTGCCAAACCCACTGAGCAAAGTCGATCGGTGGTGCACATGGAACAAGGGATCGTTCAGCCAGACGTCACTACCAGGTTTGACTTCAAGCGTCTGCCGGTGCCCTTTGAGAAAAAAAACAAGCCCATCGTCTTGAAGGGCGTTATCAAAGAGGATGGAACCGTGTCGGACCTGAAGGTCTATCAAGGCATCGTGCCCGCCATGGACGAGGCGGCGCGGGTGGCGTTCAGCCGCTGGAAATTCAAGCCGGCGATTCGTGAGGGAAAGAATGTAGCGGTGGACATTTTGGTGGGAATCCCAACGGAGGCAGGAGTGACGACTAAGTCCCAGTAGTTCTAGGACTTAACAAGGAACTCTTGTCCACTTGTAGAAGTAATTTTCACACATTTACCACGAATTTATCCTTGTGCTCTCGAAGCTCGCGCATTCTCCACAGTTTACCTGATTGATTTGATGCCCGTTAAGTAGGTTATCCTCGGCACCGGCTGTGGGAACTATTGGCAGTCCGTATGCATTCATGCTTGATCGATAATCCAGCGTTTGTTCTCCCCGTCCCGAACATCGCTGGCTTTGCTCGTGTCCGGGGCAAAGTAACGACCTCGCCAAGCGAAAAATTGACGCTTGGGAGTCCTATTGGGATCCAGAAGCCAAGCGTGCTCAGAGACGGGTATGGCGGCGTGGAATTCTGAGCGCTGCCGGGAGATGGGACCGTTGGACAAGCAAGCGATACGGGTTAGCTTCCTTACTCAGGATTCGGGATTGGGCGACGCAATCGCGCGGGCGTTGGGCGAAGACTTCGCCACGCGCACCGTCAATGAGTGGCGGTTTGACCGGCTGACCGACGTCTGCGAGTCGTCCGATGTGATTCTTCTCGATTTGCGGTCTGCGAACACACAAGGCGACGATGAGACTGTCCTGCGCCTCATGGACCAAATCAGTAGGGTTCCTACGCACCCTCCACTCGCGGTTCTTTGCGAGGAGGAGAATCGCCAGCTGATTTTTCGGGCGATCGAGCATGGCGCCGACGACAGCGTCACGAATCCGCCTAATATGATGGAGCTGCGGCTGATTCTGCGCCGGGCGTTTAAGTTTCACGCAGCGGAACGCGAAGTGGAACGGCTCCGGGCCAACGAACGGCCGACAGGTAGATTGCACGAATTGCTGGGCACCTCAGCCCCGATGCAAGAGCTTTTCGGCTTGGCGCGGAAGATTGCGCCGTGCGACGTAAATGTCCTGATTACCGGCGAGACCGGAACCGGCAAAGAACTTTTGGCGCGGGCGATTCATCACCTGAGTGCGCGAAACACTGGTCCGCTGGTCGCTTTTTCCTGCGCCAACCTGCCGGAAAATCTGGTTGAGGACGAGCTTTTCGGACACGAGAAAGGTGCGTTTACCGGCGCGCTGATGGCCCGGCACGGTAGAGTCGAAGCCGCCGACCGGGGAACTCTGTTTCTGGATGAGATCGGCGATCTCGGACTGGGACTACAACCCAAGCTGTTGCGCGTGATTCAAGAGCGAAACTTCGAACGATTGGGAAGCAATAAAACCATTAGCGTCGACATCCGTTTGATTTGCGCGACGAATCGGAACCTTGCCGAGATGGTGCAGCAAGGGAAATTCCGGGAGGACCTGTTTTACCGGCTCAACGTCGTGCAAATGCATTTGCCGCCGCTGCGGGAGCGGCGCGACGATATCCCATTGCTGGCGCAACAATTTCTGCTTAAATCGGCGCAGCAATTCAAGAAGAAGGCGCGCCGGTTTTCTCCGCAGGCATTGCATGCTTTGGAAGACCACGCGTGGCCGGGGAACGTGCGCGAACTGGAAAATGTTGTGCAACGGGCGATTGTGCTGTCTGAGGAGCCGACC